>Ga0187893_10008252_pt1 | contig 16534 bp, 14 predicted proteins | sample MA1701074metaG_FD_139574 | JGI IMG/M metagenome (GOLD analysis project Ga0187893, IMG submission 139574) | White microbial mat communities from a basaltic lava cave in the Kipuka Kanohina Cave System on the Island of Hawaii, USA - MA170107-4 metaG ...
CAAGGTTGCTGCCCGCTGCCGGCTCGTTCCCGAAAGTTTCAACATGAGAAATACCTCCTGTAACGTTCGATTCGGATTCGGCCCAGGCATTCACCCGAGCACAGTAGGAACATACACGAGGTTTTCGGAACTACAAAGCGAGTTGCGTGGGAGTTTGCAACTGTCTGAAACAGTTCAGGCGGCCTGGCTAAACATGCAGAGGGCAGATTAGGGCCGACCAGCCTGCGACCTGCGAACAACACGACGGAGCCCCCCGACAACGTAGCGCCGATTACTCAAGTGGACAACAGCCGACCAGGAACGAGTGATCATTGGGCAGGCACCGATGGTGGCACTTCCGCGAGTAGCCTACACAGGCAATTGAGGCACTGGACGGGACGCAATGGTACCCGGTGTCTCGGCGCATCATGACAGAGTGTATTCGAGATTCCGGCGAAGCAGCTTGAAGTAGATTGGCCTATGCGCTCGAACGTCAACGCGAAATTCCATTTCGTGTTTTTCTTGATCCGAGAAGAGGACAGGCAATGGTGACAGATCCAAGGCCGAAACCAAGAAGGCACCGGTCGCCTTTCCTGATGATGTGCATGTACCTTCCATGAGGATGTTGAAGATGACAGCTGATTCCGGGGGAATCGTGGCATCGTAGCGACGCTGAGCGGAGAGCTTCAAAGGGCTACGGAACATATCGCTCCCATCTAATCTCTCCAATGTAATGATAACGTTGTCCCTCAGATCGCCACTTTGGTTCTCAATGACGACGGAGATCGCGGTTCCAGCCAAGAGATTTCCAGCACCGTCTCCGAAGCGTATTGATGCCTGTTGCACTATCTCTTTCGCCCGGAGAAATCGGCTGTACTCAGGTCGCCACTTCTCCCTTTGGAGGTCGGCTTGAATCTGACTCAGTAGCTCCTCGTCGGTGGAAAAGTTTGGCCGGTTCTGAACCATAAACTGGATGACGCCAAGGTTGGGTGCGCCTCTTTCGGAAAAAACCAACAGCTGCCGGTGGCCGAGAGCAAGGGCGATGGCCAGTTCCTGGTGGCTGTAGAGTGAGCCCGGGAACCCATCGCTCACTCGATGAAAATTGACAAAAATGAAATAGTCCGCGTATGCCAATTTCGTCAGTACGTCGTCGTTAAGGCTATACAGGTTGTTGGTGGCACGCGCAATGAACACGTTCAAGCAGAAAGGTTGCCCCTGGAGGAGGCGACAGACCTTGTCGGCGATCTGCAACTCCCGATCATTCTGCCCGCAACTCAAGAACACCATTCCTGGCATATTATGCGCAGCATATCAGACCACGAGACGACTGACCAGATTCGGGATTTGTCGGACTTGGAATCGGGACTTGGCGCGGACACGGCATCGAAGACGCCACCCAACTTGACTGCATAACCCATCGCTGAGATGTGGCATAAGCTGGCGGATCCCAGTAGGCGAGTCTTCGCCCGCGATCGGTTCGGAGGTCAGACAACTTGTCAGGTCATGATCGACGGCGTTCAGGAGACGACGTGTTGATGGAGTTCCTTAGCTCGGAGCAAGTTAGAATCGAGGCTGAACTCGGCCAAGCGCTTCGTCGAGATCGGCTGGATCGAGCGGAGGCAGTTCCTTGGAGTTCGGGGTCATGCGCCGCATGGCGACCCGCTTCATGGCGTGGACGGTGGCTTCAAGATCGGCGGGCGACATCCCGGTCACACGTTCGGCCAGAGTATGGACTGTCAACCCCTCACCGAGACGAGCCTTTCCCAGGTATCGAGCCAAAAGCTTCTGGTAACCGGCCTGGTCTGGAACCGGAATCTCCACCTTCTCGCTGAAACGGCCTCCGCGTAGAATCCGGGGGTCGATCCGGTTCAGATAGTTCGTTGTCCCCACGAGGAATATCTGGTGCTCGGACTTCAGCGCGCTGATTTCGATGAGGGCCTGTTCGACCAACTGAACATCATGTTGATTCATCTGACCGTTGAGTTGAGGGAACAAACCGTCCATCTCGTCAAAGAATACGATGGAGGGAGCATTGTCCTTAGCCCTCTGGAAAATCTCGGATAGCCGTTTCACTGACCCGCCAACCGCGCTGCCCAGAACGTCACTGGGGCTCACCGCATAGAAACTGCGCTTGGCCTGGGATGCGATCAGCCTTGCTACCAGAGTTTTCCCGATCCCAGGCGGCCCGACAAGAATGAGACCCGTCGGTGCCGGTAGCGACAACTCTTCAGCGCGTCCGGGCGCCATGAGGTTCAAGAGAGTGCGCAAATCATCGGCCACCGAGCGGGAAAGCACGACATCGTCCCATCCCACTGGCTCGATCAATCCGTGGTCTCGGCCGCCGGCGCGCTCCAGCGCATCCAAAAGATTCCGTTCCTCAATTGATGTCCCCGGCGCGGACAAGACCGCTCGATCCACCAAGGTTCCCAGGCGGGCGGGACTCCATCCCGGCGTCCGCTTCGCAATAGCGGCTAGGTCAAAGGTCCCGGAACGGTGTTTTCGTAGTTGGACGGCAAGTATCTCCTTGCGCTCCGATTCACTCGGCAAGTCGAGGCGGATCTTCGCGTCAAACCGTCCATCCCGAATCAGCGTGGGCTCAAGACTGTCCAGATAGTTGGTTGCCCCTACGATCAAGAGGCCGTCCATATGTCGGTACTGGTCCATCGACTGCATGAGCTGCGTAACCAGCGAGTTGTACTCCCGGCCGCCACCACCGGAATCCGTGCCGTACCCTTGCACTTGTTTACGGCTGCCGATGGAGTCGATCTCATCAAGGAAGAGTACAATCGGACGGTTCGCCGCGGCCGATTCGAAGACTCCGCGGATGCGTTCCGCACCCGAGCCTGTCTGCTGGCCGACCAATTCCGGGCAGCGAACGTGAAAGAAGTTGGCAGCGAACTCGCCGGCTGTAGCCTCCGCGAGCAGATTCTTGCCCGTTCCTTGCGGTCCGTGGAAGAGTATCCCGTTCTGGACGACTCGGCCTTTCTGTCTCGCGAGACGGTTCCGCGCGATTGCCAAGGTCTCTTCCTTCGCGTTTACCGCTCCGCCAACATCCTGCATCCTGATCCGCGGGACATTACGCCAGCGCGCTGATGGTTCACTCTGTGGAGCGCTTCCCGCGTGCGTCACGGCTCTGGACCTCGGTCGTAGCGCGAGCAGCACCCAAGTCCACAATCCGAGCATCAGGAGAATGGACCCAACCGAGTAGACCTGCTCCCAGGGCCGGACGGCACTCGGATAGCTTTTCAGCGCCCAGAGATGTAGCTTCTCCAAGATCGCAAGCAGTGTTACCAGTACAAACGCCCGCGCCGCCAGCAGAGGCCATCGGACGCGTGGGCGTGGGAGCGCAACCAAGACCGCGACCGCAAGCGGCAACGACAACGCATGATCCAGCCGCGAGTCGAGGAACAATCTTGCGATGAAGAACTCAGCGCCAATCAAGGCGCACGAAATCACGCAACGGTACAGCCAGGCAGATCTCTCGACGGCCGATGCGGTCTTCGCCCTGTTGGTGAGGTAGCGCGCCTCATGTCCGGCTCTGGCTACACCAGCCCCGAAGAGCCAACCTACTTTGTAGGACAGCCAACTCCACGGACTCATGAAACCAAACTGCGGCATGGGCGCTTTCCGATCGAGCATCCTCAGAATAGACGATTCCGCGCACGACGAAAAGAGGCCAATGCCGCATTCTGCCAACTATTTATCTGGGAACTACTTCTCTGGTTCCTGTTGAGGGAGACTTGGTGGATTCTGCTGTTTGATGAGCCGGTTCATCTCGCGCATTTCGTTGCGGATGGAGACGAGTTCCTGCAACTCTTGCGGCGACATCCCAGCCAGGTGTAACCCATGCGCCACTTCCTGCGCGACAGAAAGAGCCGCAGGTCCACTGCTTGCCACAGCGTCCTGGCGCGGTGCAGGCGTGGCAACGCCCGGTTCGTTGAGCACGATGTAGAACCGCGTGTTCGCCGGCACCGTGACCACGATGTTCTGTTGGAAGGCCAGCATGGCCAACTCCTGCTCACCGGCCATCGCAACATTCGACGACAGGCGTTCGCGCAGCAGAACGGAGTTATCCAGTTGGCCGCCCAGCCCACGGCCACCCACCGCAAAAGCGGCGATCGTGCCAATGCCCGTAAGTGCGCGGGTCAGGAACTTCTTGCCCGTGTTCTTTCCATTGACGAGTCCTTGGAGCACACCCTGCTCCATACTCAAGGCAGAACCATTGATCTTCTCTTGTTCCCCGCCTGGGTATTCGAGAGCGTCGAATCGGATATTTACCCAGCCTTGCGGCGTGGCTTGCGACAAGGTTCCGTATGCTTTAGTACCGGCGGGAATGACAAGCTCCCCATTCTGTTCGTAGTTGTATTCAATGACGGCGACCGCCGGTACCTTCGCGGCGGAACTGACGGCATACTGTAGCCGGGCCACCAACTTCGTCCCTTGAGCGAGCAATGCAGTCGGCTTCCGTGGTTGGATAGTTGGCATGGGGCCACCACCACCGCCCGTGACGGTCGGCACACTGGCTCGCACGTAGGCAAACGATGACTTCCGCAGTGCTTCGCTCGGATTCGAGACCGGCGCCGGTGTCACCGGCCCCGGCGTCGCCGGTTTTGGATTCTGCTTGGCCTGATATTCGGCTATCGCGGCATTCCAGTCCGTCACATCACTGGTCCTCTGCGGCGGAGGCGTCAGCCCTTGGCGGCGGTATGCCTCAGCCAACGCGGGATCCTCGAAGTCAACGCTGCTCAGCGGCGGTTTCGGCGTGGCGCGGCTTGTCGGCTGTTGTTTCGCCGTAGCCACCGGCCTTGGTGTGTTTTCGGCTGGAGCCGGTGTCCCGCGGTTTCGCATGGTTCCAAGGAGATCTTTTTCGGTAAGTTCCCCCGTTTCCTCGTTTGGCTGCTGCGTGACGTTCAATTGCGGGACCACTGACCGGTTGGCCGTCTCGGGCGTCGCGGCCGTTCCCTCCGGTCTCCCCAAGCTAGGCTGAGTCTTCCTCTCTTTCTTGGATGAGTCCGACGTCGTTGTGAACAGCCCAAAGAAAAGAAACAGGCAGCCGGTCGTAGTAGCCCCGAGAATCAGTGCCCCACGAAGGCGGTCGCCCGCCTTCTGGTCCCGCGCGGACCCCGCCGGGCGGCGAAACCGAGCCGCCAACCCTTCAATCCTGTCCCTGACGCTAGTCTCCCCAGGCTCGTCACCAGCCACGAGGACATCCGGCTGCGCTCCAGAAGCTGGATTCGGTTCGGACGCCACCGCAGGTTCTTCGTTCCCCTGGGATAGCTTTTCGTCTCTCGGATCATTCGACATGGCTCATTTCCTTCCTGATGGCTGAAACTCCGAACCCGATTGGAGCGAGTGCCGGCTTGTCCACAGCACTACTCTCCGCGATCTGAAGAAACAACGTTTCATTCGATTGTTTGAAATTGGGGCGCGCAAACACGACAACACCATCCGCCCGCTCACCCGGTCCGATGCGGCGGCGCACCAGCCGGAAATCCTCGACGGCAAGTTGTTGGCTCGTGCCCCAGCGGCTCCGCTTGACGGGAAAGCCTTTCTTCACTTTCCCAGCCAATTGGATCTGCGGGGGCAGGATCTCGATCGCGTGGGTCTGCGGATTGACGACCGAAAACAGTACGGCCACCTCGCGGCCCTGATCGAGCACTTCCGAGATTCCCACCTTAACGAGATCCCCCTTTCCGTCGGGCGTCGTCGTCCGCATCCCAAAGAGCGTTGGCAACTGGGCCCGTTGCTGCCGTTCCAACAACGCGGTGAGCCCATCCCGCGCAGGCGTCCCACCAAGGCGTGGAACTCCGGTAGATACCGGCTCCAAGACCGCAATGGAGCGCACCGGCGCAAGAGACGCACTTCCCGGAACCTCCGCCGCCCCAAGCGCACTTTCCTCGACCAGGAACGACCCTGCGGGACGGTAGTTCACAACGAAGTCCACTGGCGGATGCGCTCCACCTCCTTCGTTCCGCAATAGAAAGCTTAAGTGCCGACCGTTCACCGTCGTCACCAGGAGGTTGGACTCAGAGTGATCGTCGGAGACAGGCTTGACCAGAACCAGAGTCGGCTCCTTGTCCGAATGCTCCGCCAGGAATTTGACGGGGTCGCCAACTACGACAGAGCTAACAGGCTCAGGCAGTCGGATTGCCGTGGCATAGCGAGGAGCCAATCGAACGACGTTCACCTGCTCATTCACGGTTCGTTGACTCACGACGGGCTTGACCGGGGTCTGCGCGAAGATCAGCGCCGTACCTGCGAGAAAAACAACTGGTTTCATCTTGCCTCTACTCCTTGTCGTAGCAACGTCTCCCAACGGTTTCGACGATACAAGTACGCGACACGCGTGACGTATTCGTGAATGTCTTTCGAGTAGGCGAAGTTGAGTCCAAGCCGAAGTACCCGGTTCTGGCCGGCGATGTAGCTGGCAACGGTCAGCCGCCGGTCTCCACCACACAGATCTCGTAGCCAGGCCAGGTAAGCAACGCCAGCCCGTACGTTGTCTTCTACATCGAATCGGTTGCGGACTCGGAACACCACGGCCGTATCGGGCATCAGTTGCATCACTCCAGCAGCTCCAGCGCTCGATATCGCTTTGGGATCTCCACCGGACTCCGCCTCGATGACCGCGTATACAAGCTCGCGTTCAACCCCGTACTCGGCGGCCCAATAATCTGTCCACCGCCGGACCTCGGCAGGCTGGGCCAGGCAGCAGCTTCCAGCCAACAATAGCGATGCCAACCATCTCATGCAGCAACTCCACTGTTGACCCTCATGGCGGCCAACGCCTCATCCCGATACTTTAGAGCCGTTACCACTAGACTTTTGAAGCCGTCCTTGAGTAGCAATCGTTTGACATCCTCTTCCGTCTTCGCCAGGAATGGCAGCAACACGTCGCGCGTCTCTGGCCGGATTTCCGTCTCGCCCAATAGCTGCAACGCTCGGACGAATTGAACAATTTCGTCGATCGAGGGCGGCTTGACCAGGTTGTAGCCGCGCAAGGCCTGCGCGAGCCCTACAGCCTGCGCTTTTAACTCAAGGGGCGCCTCCACGGTACGGATGTCGAGAATCTCCGCTTCTTTCCGCACGTCCGGGTGCTCGATCCTTTTGTAGAGGCTGCGGCGGCGCAGCGGGTCTCCCAAACGCCGCTCCTGGTTCGAAGTCATCACTACGAACGGAATCGTCTTGGCCTTCACCGTTCCAAGCTTCGGAATCGTAACCTGCCAATCCGAAAGGATCTCCAGCAGCAGCGCCTCGAACTTCTGGTCCACCTTGTCGAGTTCGTCGATCAGCAACACGATCGGCTTCGGTTGCAATACGGCCTGGAGCAGAGGACCTTGAGTGAAGAAATCCAGCGTGTGCAGGCTCGACCGCAACTTGTCCCATTCGCGGTCTATCACATGTACCTGTGTCTCCAAGTAGAGGCGTTGCAGCGCCTCGTCGAACGATCCGATAGCCTGCTTCTCGGTAATTCCCTCGAAGCACTGCAGCCGGATCAGGTCGGTCCTCGCCGCCGCCGCGAATGCCTGCGCCAAGTAGGTTTTGCCGGTTCCGGGGGGACCCTCGACCAGGATCGGCTTCTGCATCTTGGTCGCGAGCCAGATGATCTGTACCAGGACGGGGTCCGTCGCGTAGCCGGCCTCGCGGAGTCCGATAGCGACGTTCTGCGGTGTTGCGAACATTTGAGAAAAGGATACGGCGCGATCGGTCACAGACAAACCCAGCTTTCACTTTCTCTCGCCGGGAATCCTTCGAGCCACGGAAATTCTTCGCCGCGCACTCGTCAATAGAAAGGCATAACGCGCGGACATCCCACGGATGTGAGACGCCCGTGACATCCCGCAAGGACTTCATGCTGAACACGCGAGACATGCCACATCGGCGCGACACCAGTGTTCGTCCTCCAATCTGGAGACGCTCGTGACATCCCTCAGAAACTACAGGCCGAACGCAGGAGACATCCCACACCAATGCGACATTGAGGTCATCTCCGCCAACGCCCTTTGGCGGCCAGTTGTACGGGTTGCCGACTTACATGGCCCAGTGATACGCAATTTCCCACAAGAGGACTTGGGGACCGTGTACATCTTCAGCATTGTTAGCGGCCATACAGCGACCTGATACAGTTGCCAAAGCGTACGGAATATCCTCGTGTCGAAGGGCACTGGCAAGGGAAGAATGCAATTGGATTAGCCTCTCGCTACGCGCTGTACGAAAATGTAACAGTTTTCATACGCGAATGCGTCTGCCAGAATCGATCTGCACGACCTGTTGTTTTGCAGAAGCAAAGAACCTTCCATGTGCCGCCTTGGATGTGGAAGTGCGGGAGACCTTAGCTGTACTCAATCCTTTTGATTATGCAACTTGCAGATTCCACAATCCAATGGATGCAAGGAATCCAACCCTTCTCAGGGCACACTTGATTATCCTGCACCACGGGCGCGAAATTTGCTGGCTCATTACGATTGAGAATTCCCGGAACCACGTTACCCGAACTCACCATCGCACTACAATGCTTAAATATGGTCAATTTCAACAAGAAACTCAAGGGAAGCGCGACTGCCTCAAAGCCCATCGATCCTGAAGAGATCTACGAGAAAGCCGACCGCGCCAGCGACACGGGCCCACTCCGCCCCGCGCAAATCTCAGTCCTCCGCGAGTGGCACGGGGAACTGCGGAAGGAAAAGGATGTAATCGTCAAGATGCACACCGGTCAGGGCAAAACCTTGATTGGCTTGCTCATCCTCAAGTCGAAGCTGAACGAAACTGGGGAGCCGGCCCTCTACATCTGCCCGAACACGTACCTCGTCCAGCAAACCGTCGCCCAAGCCAAACGATTCGGTATCAAATGCTGCACAGCGGAAAAAGAGTTGCCCGAGGCGTTCATCGACGGCGAACAGATATTGGTCATGACCGTTCAGAAACTATTCAACGGGATGACCAAGTTCGGCCTTGGCCCACATTCGCAAACGGTCGGTTCCATCGTCTTGGACGACTGCCATGCCTGCATCGACGCCATCCATCAGGGAGTCAAGATAACGCTTCCACGAACGCACCATGCCTACCAGGCACTCTTCGCGCTGTTCAGTTCCGATCTGAAAGAACAGGGCGCGGGAACGTACGCCGAGATAGAGCTTGGCGCATACAAGCCATACTTACCAATCCCATACTGGGCCTGGACTTCCCATCAGAGCAACGTCGCCGCAATCCTCGCAAAACACGTCAACACTGATGAAATCAAGTACGCGTGGCCGCTCATAAAAGACGATTTGCAACACTGCACGTGCATCATTTCCGGCAGCTCTATAGAGATTGAACCGCACCTCCCTCCCCTTGACCTTTTTGGCTCCTACAGCAAAGCAGGACATCGAGTATTCATGTCCGCGACCGTAACGAACGACGCGTTCCTCGTGAAGGGATTGGGGTTGCAACCATCAGTCATCGAAAAGCCCGTCGTGGACAAGAAGGAGCGCTGGTCAGGAGAAAAGCTCATACTCATCCCATCGCTCATCGACGCTTCGCTCGGGAGGGACTTCGTCGTCAAAACTTTCGGAAAAGTACAACCCACGCGGAAGTATGGCGTCGTTGCAATCACGCCAAGCTTCAAGATAGCAGAGGACTGGGAGAAGGCGGGCGCGATCCTTCCGAAAACTGGCACGATTTGGAAGGCAATCGACGATATCAAGCAGGGGCAATGCGCGAAGGCGCTCGTGATAGCAAACCGGTATGACGGTATTGATCTTCCCGATCGAACCTGCCGGCTGCTTGTGATCGATTCCAAGCCACAGGGCGAAACGTTGACCGATCGGTGGATGGAAGAATGCCGGTCAGAAGGCGAGGTCACGCTCATCCGCATGGCCCGTACCATCGAGCAGGGCCTAGGGCGTTCTGTGAGAGGCGAGAAGGACTACAGCGTCATCATCCTGACCGGCCCGGAACTTGTCAAACAGCTCAGGCATAAGAAGACGAGAGGATACTTTTCCGCGCAAACACAGATGCAGCTTCAGATCGGGCTGAATGTTGTCGAGTTTGCAAAGGAGGATATCGCCGGAGGCAAGGCGGCTGATGAGGTCCTCAAGGATCTCATGAACCAGTGCCTCCTCCGTGATGCCGGTTGGAAGGACTATTACAACCAGCAGATGGCGGCGTTGGGAAGTTCTCCCATGGCACCAAAGGCGTTAGGCATATTCGCAGTAGAACAGACGGCGGAGAAGACTTTCCAGACCGGAAAACCGGAGGCCGCGCTCAAACTCATCCAAGATCTTGTTGACAAAGAGAAGATCATGGGCGCGGAACGTGGCTGGTACTTGCAGGAAATGGCGCGTTACGTGCATGCGTATGACAAAGACCGGTCCAATGAGTTGCAGATCGCGGCACACCGCGCCAACCCCTATTTGCTCAAGCCCCGCAACGGCATGGTGTTCGAGCCTATTACGGCGAAGGGGCAGAAGCGTATTGAGCGCATAATTTCGTGGGCTAAGGAATTCGCATCGCCGGAAGACTTGCTCGTCGAGTTAGACGCCATCACGAATAACCTCCGCTTCGGAGTAGAAGCTGACGATTTTGAAGCGTCCATCGACCAGCTCGGAAAAGCGCTGGGCTTCGCGGCGAATAGACCCGAGAAAGAGCAACGTGAGGGGCCGGACAATCTCTGGGCCCTACGGGATGACCTCTACTTGATCATCGAGTGCAAGAACAAGGTCGAACTGGATCGTAAAGAGGTCAACAAAAGCGAGACCGGACAGATGAACAATGCATGTGCTTGGTTTGCCAAAAGGTATCCGGGCGCGAAGAATCGCAACCTGATAGTCATCTGGACGAAACTTCTTGGGGCCGCCGCAGGCTTCAACCAGCCCGTAGAGATCGTGCGGCTCAAGAAGCTCGAACTCCTTATTCGGAATGTGAAAGAGTTCTTTGGAGAGCTACGGGGTATGGATTTGCAAGACCTTTCCGAATCGAAGCTCCAGGCCAAGCTGTCCCAGCATTCTCTCACCGTTGATGACTTGCTGAGTAAATATTCGGAGCAACCGGTAGAGCAATAACCTTATTGGAACTCTTTCGAGCAGTCGGAGAACTAGTCAGGAGCTGGGCTGCCTATAGTCACGTTGACACGTTAGGATGGAAACATCAATAATATCTCAGCTGCCGGACGACCGAATGTCGCGCAATCTCGTCCAGAATGTCCTGAAGTCCTGGGACATCGTTCCCGATGATATTTCTCCAATAAGCACAAGTGGAAATTGCCACTGGAAAGTCCAGTGCGCAAGGGATGCCTTTGTCCTAAGGATGTACCGCCGCGGGCAATCGGACTCTTCCATCGGGTATGAACTGGACATTCTCAACCGCCTCCGCCGCCGAGGCTGGCCTGTAGCCGCTGCGCTCGACGAAACCGTCGTTCAATCTGGACTGGTATTCGCTTTGTTCCCCTTCCTTCCAGGACGTTCGAATAAAGATGAAACCCCGGAACAAATGCGATGCCGCGGCCGTATCCTCGCCGGACTTCACAGCGAATTGAAAACGTTCCTTGCAGTCGGCCAACGGACGGGGTGGGAGCGAGCCGATGAAATCGCCGGAACCGCCGAAGTGGACATCTTGCACACCAGCGATACGGCGCGGCAGATAGCCGGTCATCTGGATCGCGTCCGGTCACGGCTTGACGCCGTACATCCGTCGTCGTTTCCAGTGACCGTCATCCATGGTGATTTCATCGCGCAGAACTTGCTATTCCAAGGGGAGGAGCTGTCGGGCGTGATTGACTTTGATTCCGTGCACCTCGATCTCATAGCCGCTGACGTGGCGTGCGCACGACGGAGCAGTCACAACGATGTGGTTCGAGGCTATCTAGACGTTTCTCCGCTAACAGACTCAGAGCTTGGATGTCTGGACGATCTGTGGCGAGCATCCGTCCTGCGGTATGCGTTGGAGATCCTCCACAATAAAGTCGCCATCCATGATTCGAAACTTCAGTGGTGCATAAGGCAGCTTGAGAAGACAATTCCGTTCGATTAGATTGGAACGAATCAGCCAATACTGGGTGGGCCGGTTGCTACGTTGCCTGCAAGTAACGGCGATGTGTTTAGGAACTCCAAACCTACTCGACAAATATCGCGTGAGAACCGCTTCGCGGGAGAAAATGAACGACGTCCCCACGAAGCTCCCGGACCAGTCGCCTCCGCCCTCCACCTTGGTCGTGTCGAGCAGCACCATGTCATGTCCGGCTTCGGGCGCGGGATGACTCCGGTGAGTCGCGTGGAAGTACCCGACTTGATTAGGCGCGTCCTTGAACGGAGCATGACGCACTTTCCACTGGATGCCCGTCAGATCCTTCGATGCCCCGCCGATCTCAATTTTCGCGGACCGAAAAAACGGCATCGGGAAGTAGCACTGCAAGTACACGCGCGAATCGGCGTAACGGATGACGTTGGGGAAGCTCTTCACCAGATACTCACGCTTGTCGCGGTTGTACAGGGTGCCCGCGCCATAGAAGAGAGAGATGGGAGCGTCAATCGAAGGCTCCGCGCGGCCGTCCCAAGTGGCGCGCAGCTTCACCATCGAGAAGTCGCGCGCCTGATCCGCGGGCAAGGAGAATTCGAGATAACTCGCCTTTCGGGCCAAATCCACTTTTTCTGATTGCTTGAGCTGTCAACTAAACCTCTCGAGGCGGGGGTGTCAGATGTTGAGCTGATGTGGGACGTCGCGCTTAATCATCATCATTTGGTCGATGCGGAAGAATGCCACTGCCACGCCGATGATGGCCGCCTCTACGCCGATGTGATACAGGGTCATTAGTCCGTTGCAGTCCTCGGGGCCACCACAACGGGAGTGAAACATTCGTAGCGGAGAGAAACCGCGCAGGCCCACTGGGCGCACGATTGCGATTCAAGCGGGTACGGCCGCCACTTTTCTTTGGAACCGAGGACCTTTACTCGCGGACCAGCGAAACTCCCGAGTCAAAAAATTGGCGAACAAGCTGCCAACAGTTATTTTCACGGATGTCCGTGTAGGCGTTACGGTCAGCTGCGACCGGAGTGGAATTCGCCGCAAATCGTCCGGTCCGCAGTGTGACGGCGAGGCGGAATTGCTGCGGAGTGCCGTTACTAAATGGTGCGTCCATAGTTTGGGAATAGCAAACGGGAATAGACTTTAGGCTCAGGCCGAGCAGCTGCAAATTGGGCTTGCCATCAACACGGTAGGACGTCTGCAACTCAGGGGCCAGAAACGGCGTGGTGGGAAGTTGAGCGGCACTTCGACCCAAAACGCCTAAACGGCACAGTTGCCAACGGCTCTTTTCCCACAAGTCCAAGTGGAGGAACGCTGACGATCATTTCTGTGAACGCCGTTTCTGAACTAGCGTGGTACTTCCAAGAGATGGAAGTGCATCCCGCAGCCGTGAGACGCAGGCTGACATCCCACACGAACTTGACCTGAACGCGAATTACATCCCACAGACTTGAGACCGTCTCGACATCCCGCAGACAATTCTGCCCTGTACGCCTGGGTCATCCCGCGAACGTGCGACGGCCAGTACATCACACGGAGCTTTACTGAAAACCGACACCCTTTGAGCCTGAATGGGCGTAATATCCTGTGTGACGATTCGCAGCCACTTACTCCAACGTCTGACCACGACCTCCGGCCACGGGATCGAAGACGCGGCGTTGAGTCTCCTGGCGCTCAGGAATTCCGAAGCGGACCCTCGCGCATTGCTCGGGAAACAGCATCGCTCCGGCGCTTGGTTGGCCCTTCCCAACATTGATCCGCTGAGCGCTTTTCACACCGCGCTGGCGCTTTTGGCAATTCGACCGTTTCAAACCACGGCGGTCAGACGTGCGGCCGAACGTGCATTCGAGTGGCTATCGGAACTGCGTGGCCTGGAGTCCCATTGGCTCTGGCAGTGGAAGTTTCATCTGTTTGACAGGCAAGTTCGTTTCGACCCTTTGAAATCTGGATGGCCGTGGGTTCCTGATACCGTGAGTTGGGTCGCTCCCACCGCGCTTTCCATCGTGGCGTTTCGGGCATGGCGCCGGGAGTCCACGCGCACCGCGCCCGCGATTGCGATGCTCCTGGATCGGGCATGTCCCAAAGGCGGCTGGAACGCCGGCAACTCCGTAGTCTTTGGAGTCGACCTAGATCCACACCCCGATTTCACCGCAATGGCACTACTTGCGTTGCGCAACGGTAGTCCTGGCCACGAGGTGTTGTTACGCAAATCGCTGGATTACCTTGAGGCTCGCCTAGAAGGATCTTCTTCACCGTACTCTTTGGCATGGGCCGTAATGGCACTCTCAGCGCATGGGCACCAAGGCGTGGATCACCTGAAGAACCGTCTCGAGCACTCCGCCACCGCGAAGGTCGACCAGTTGCCTCACCGCGTTCTCGCGCTCGTGGCGCTCGCATTGGAAGACGTCCCCTACACATTCGAGGAGCCCTTCCGATGAATCGCCGTTCAATAGTAGGTGCGGGCGCATTGGCGGCTACGGCTGGTCTAGCGATCCATCAATCCAAGGCATCTCATGTTCCGTACCGCAGGCCGCGACGCTCCCATGTCGCGGTTCTTCGCTGTGACAGCTACGAACGGACGCCACAGGTCGTCGAGCATGGCCTTCAACTGGTGAGACCGTCGGTTCAAGGAAAAAGGGTGCTCCTGAAACCGAATCTCGTTGAGTACTCACCGGCGGCCCCCATCAACACACACCCGATGTTGATTGCGGCGGTCATTGACGCGCTCTATAGGCTGGGTGCAGCCTCGGTGATCGTAGCCGAAGGCCCCGGCCACATTCGGGACACGGACCTTTTGCTGCACGAAAGCGGTCTGGGAGCGCAGCTTGAGATTCTCAAACAAGCCAGCTTCGTCGATCTCAACTTCGATTCCGTCACCCGCGTGGTACCCGGAACGGGGCTGACTCAATTGAAAGAACTCTGGCTCCCCACGACGGTTCAGTCTGCGGAAGTCGTGATCTCCATGCCGAAGATCAAAACTCATCATTGGGCAGGTGTCACGTTGAGCCTTAAGAATTCTTTCGGAATTCTGCCCGGCTCGATCTACGGCTGGCCAAAGAACATTCTGCACTGGCAGGGCATCGACAATTCTATCGTCGAGCTCGCAGCGTCCGTCCCGATTCACTTTGTTATCGCCGATGGGATTGAGGCCATGGAAGGCAATGGGCCGTTGCACGGTCCAATGAGGCGTCTTGGCTGCCTCGTCTTCGCAGATGATCCTGTCGCCGCTGACGCAACTTGCTGCCGTTTGATGGGGATTGATCCCGGTAGCGTCCGCCACCTTCAGATGGCGTCGCCGCTTGGGAATCTAGATATGGCGAACATCGAACAGCGCGGTGAGAGCGTCGAGCGAGTGATGCAGCAATTCGATCTACTCCCGGAGTTCGCATATCTTCGAGGCTGACCTCAGTCAAGAAGCCCCCTAACGCTGGGCCGTTTTACCGGCAGCGAAGGATCCGAGTATCCATTCAGAACTAGCCATTCTTTTTGGTCGCGTGGGAGCGTCGAGTATGGGATGGCTTCTGGGTGCTCGCGTAGGAGGTCGCAGAACGACGTCTCCGCCACGCCGCCCTTGAACCGCCGGAGGGCACCACGCTTAAGCAGACGATACACGGACGCGCGGGAGAGACCAAGATCCGCGGCGACTTGGGTAACCGAAAGAGCGGTTCGCTCCGATTCCTCATCCGAGCAAACTGTCGCAGCGATGCACTGATGACGCTTGACATACTGCCTGATCGCCGCCGCGGACCGGGTAGACACGGTTCCTTCAGACTGTTGAAGAGCGGCGATCTCATCTGCCCTCCATCTGGGCTTTTCAGCCCAAGGCCGTTTTCCTTCGGGGAGCACTCGCCGTAGGAATTCCTGGACTGCTCGCGTAGACCGGTTCAACTGGTTCGCGACCTCGTCGATGTGCGATCTCGTTTCGGCTGGTTCACGCGCCCACTCAAGGACCAGTCTTGCCTCCTTTGTGGTCCAACTTCTCATAGAGCCGAACCCTTCCTGGTCTGCATTCGCACTGGGGAAACGCTCAATTGCTCACGGGAAGTGAACTCTTGAAAATGTGAAACTGCCATTGGCATAAAGCGGCTTTGCAGAAAATGACTTCCTATATGGACAAGAATCGGGCGGACTAAAATGTCTCAAGCCTCGTGGAAATTTACGGCGCGAAACGCCGAGGAGCCGCAGAGAGAATCAAAATGTTGACGAGGACAAGATGTTCGTGTTCGGGTCGCTAGCCAGCCTTTCCGCCATTTCCCAGAGGCGAATCTCGCCTCACGCCGAACCTTGCAATCGCAGGGCTGGAGGATAAGTGATCGACGGGCGGAGTTCCGAGTACGTTTGAGACTTTTGCCTATGCTCAGATGTTCTGTTAATCGAGGGTAGTTTCGCCGAAGTCGGCTCTGCTTTCTAGAGCCTGAAAAAATTCAGCGCTGTTAACGCAACTCACTTGGCAGAATTCAAAACATGCTTTACAAAAGGGCATGGGACAGCACCTCCCCCAGACCAGTCCCGGCCGTGAAAAGCCGCTAGACACCACATTCGTTCGCGAAGAGCG
>Ga0187893_10008253_pt1 | contig 16533 bp, 14 predicted proteins | sample MA1701074metaG_FD_139574 | JGI IMG/M metagenome (GOLD analysis project Ga0187893, IMG submission 139574) | White microbial mat communities from a basaltic lava cave in the Kipuka Kanohina Cave System on the Island of Hawaii, USA - MA170107-4 metaG ...
AGCCCCTTCTTCTCCGCCACCTTCGTCAGCGCCGCCGTCAACGTCGTCTTCCCGTGGTCCACGTGCCCAATCGTCCCCACGTTCACATGCGGCTTCGTCCGCTCAAACTTGGCCTTCGCCATGATCCTCTCGGTCTCCTCTCACCCCTTGACCTTCGCCACGATCTCGTCCGCCCGTTGCTTGGGCACTTCCTGATAGTGGCTGAACTGCATCGTGTAGATCGCCCGGCCCTGGCTCATCGAGCGCAACGTCGTCGAGTAGCCGAACATCTCCGCGAGCGGGACGCTCGCCGCCACGACGTGGGCGTCGGCTCGCTGCACCATGCCGCCGATCTTGCCGCGCCGGCTCGAGAGATCGCCGATCACGTCCCCCATGTAGTCCGCCGGGGTCACGACCTCGACGTCCATGACCGGCTCGAGCAGCACGGGGTGCGCGCCCCGGGCCGCTTCCTTGACCGCCATCGAGCCCGCGATCTTGAACGCCATCTCGCTCGAATCGACGTCGTGGAAGGAGCCGTCGATCAGCTCCACCCGCACGTCCACCATCGGGTAGCCTGCCAGCACGCCGTTCTCGAGGGCCTCCTTCACGCCCTGCTCGACCGGGCCGATATACTCCCGCGGGATGGTCCCGCCCACGATCTTGTCCTCGAACACGAAGCCCGTGCCCGGCTCGCCGGGCGCCAGGTTGATCACCACGTGCCCGTACTGGCCGCGCCCGCCCGTCTGCCGGATGAACTTGCCCTCGACGTTCTCGACCCGCCGGCGCACGGTCTCGCGGTAGGCCACCTGCGGCCGCCCCACGTTCGCGTCGACCTTGAATTCGCGCTTCATCCGGTCGACGATGATCTCGAGGTGCAGCTCGCCCATGCCGCTGATGATCGTCTGCCCCGTCTCCGTATCGGTGTGGACGCGGAAGGTGGGGTCTTCCTCCGACAGCTTCTGCAGCGCCACGCCGAGCTTGTCCTGGTCGGCCTTGGTCTTGGGCTCGATGGCGACCGAGATCACGGGCTCGGGGAACCGCATCGCCTCGAGGATGATGGGGTCCTCGGGGTCACACAGGGTGTCGCCCGTCTTGGTGTCCTTGAGGCCGATCGCCGCCGCGATGTCACCCGCGCGGACCTCCTCGAGCTCCTCGCGCTTGTTGGCGTGCATCTGCAGGAGCCGGCCGATGCGCTCCTTGCGGTCCTTGGTGCTGTTGTACACGTACGAGCCCGCCGCGAGCACGCCGGAATACACGCGGAAGAACGTGAGCTTCCCCACGTAGGGGTCGGTCATGATCTTGAACGCGAGGGCCGCAAACGGCTCGTCGTCCGACGCCCGGCGCTCGGCGGGGGTCGCGTCGTGATGCGGCAGGTGCCCCTGGATCGGGGGAATGTCGACGGGCGCCGGCAGGTAGTCGATCACGGCGTCGAGCAGCGCCTGCACGCCTTTGTTCTTGAACGCCGCCCCACACAGCACCGGGACGACGTGCCCCGCGATCGTCGCCTTGCGGATCACCGTCCGGATCTCGGCCTCGCTCAGCGCCTGCCCCTCGATGTACTTGTGGAGGATCACGTCATCGTGCTCCACCACCGCCTCCAGCAGCTCGTGCCGCAGCTCGGCCACCCGCTCCCGCATCGCTTCGGGAATCGGCCCCTCGACGTACTTCTTGCCCAGGCTCGCGTCGTCGTACACGATCTCGATCTGGCGGACCAGGTCAATGAGCCCGGTGAAGAGCTCCCCCGAGCCGAGCGGCCACTGCACGGGCACGACGCGCGCGCCCAGTCGCTCGCGCGCCATCCGCAGGCAGCGCTCGAAATCGGCGCCCACGCGGTCCATCTTGTTGGCGAAGATGATCCGCGGCACCCCGTAGCGGTCGGCCTGCCGCCACACCGTCTCGGTCTGCGGCTCCACCCCGCCGACCGAGTCGAGCACGGTCACGGCCCCGTCCAGCACCCGCAGCGAGCGCTCGACCTCTACCGTGAAGTCCACGTGCCCCGGCGTGTCGATGATGTTGATGCGGTATTCCTCGCCGAGGCGCTGCCAAAACGCGGTGGTCGCGGCGGACGTGATCGTGATCCCCCGCTCCTGCTCCTGCTCCATCCAGTCCATGGTGGCCGTGCCTTCGTGCACCTCGCCCAGCTTGTAGGTCCGGCCCGTGTAGTACAGGATGCGCTCGGTCGTAGTCGTCTTCCCGGCATCGATGTGCGCCATGATGCCGATGTTGCGAATGCGATCGAGCGGTGTCGTGCGCGGCATTCCCGTTCTCGTTATCCCCGGGGCCATGCCCCGGCGGTGCCCCCGGGGCCATGCCCCGGGGTCCAGCAAAAATGCGGGGCGACCGGTCGCCCGCCGATCGGGCCGGTCTCGCTCCGCTGGAACCCCGGGGCGCGGCCCCAGGGTTAACCGACCGGGCTCAGCCCCGGATTACCACCGGTAATGCGCGAAGGCGCGATTCGCCTCCGCCATCCGGTGCGTGTCCTCCTTCTTCTTGACCGTCTCGCCCTCGCCCTTCGAGGCGAGGATGAGCTCCGCCGCCAGGCGCTCGGCCAGGGTTTTCTCCCTGCGCGCCCGGCTGTACTGGATCAACCAGCGCATGCCCAGTGCCGTGCGCCGCTCCGGCCGGACTTCGACCGGCACCTGGTAGGTCGCGCCGCCCACGCGCCGCGACTTCACCTCGAGCGCCGGCTTCACGTTCGACAGCGCCTGCTTGAACACGTTCACACCCGGCTGGCCCGTGCGCTGCTCGATCAAGTCCATCGCCTGGTAGAACAGGCGCTCGGCCAGCGATTTCTTGCCTTGCAGCATGAGGTTGTTCAAGAATTTCGACACCGTCTGGCTGTCGTAGCGCGGATCGGCCGGCACTGGCCGCCGGATCGCCTTCTTGCGCCGGCTCACGCGCCCGCCGCCTTGGGCCGCTTGGCGCCGTACTTCGAGCGCGACTGCTTGCGCTCGTTCACCCCGGCCGCGTCGAGCGTGCCGCGGATGATGTGATAGCGCACGCCCGGCAGATCCTTCACGCGGCCGCCCCGGATCATCACGATCGAGTGCTCCTGGAGGTTATGCCCCTCGCCCGGGATGTAGGCCGTCACCTCGAAGCCGTTGGTCAGCCGCACGCGGGCCACCTTGCGCAGGGCCGAGTTCGGCTTCTTCGGCGTGGTCGTGTAGACGCGCGTGCACACGCCGCGCTTCTGCGGATTGCCGCGCAGCGCGGGCGCCTTCTCTTTCTTCGCGACGTCGCGGCGACCGAGCCGGACGAGCTGGTTGATAGTCGGCATGCCCTCCCAAAACCGGTTCTCAGACAGACACGAAAGCTAAACTGCCGCTTGAAGTTGGGTCAACCCCCGGGAGTCTGGAGCCGGGCGGTGGGGCCTTCGCTTACCGCAGCTCGACGACAGCCTCTTTCCACACTGTCGCGTCGCCCAGCCGGACGGCCCGGTCGACACCGACGTTCTCGAGCAGCAGGCCCAGCAGGTTCAGCCGGTCCTCGTCGGACCAGAGCAGCTTGCCCCGAACCATCTCGAGCTTCTCGGGGGCCAGCGCGTAGCACTGCATCGCCTCGTCACCCCAGGCCCGGCCCTTGCGCCGGATGTCCCATTTCACGTCCACGGCCATGGCCACTCCCTACCCATCAGATGGGTCGAAACAGATCCTCCAGCGCTAGCGAGACGGGCGCCCTTGCCCCCGATGGCTGCCAAGTGAGCCGCTCGCGTTCCATCGTTGGGGATTCCGCCTGCGGGCGCCACACCTCCACGACCCGCGCATCGCCATCGACGACCCAGTAGTCCCCAACGCCCCGCTCCTGATAGAGCCTCCGCTTGGTGAAGCGGTCCGCCCGCGTCGAGGAAGGGCTGAGCACCTCCGCGGCCAAGAGGAGATGCCGGATCCTGGACCAGTCCTGCGGCCGCGCCTCCTCGAGCGGGACGACGAACACGTCGGGTTGCGCCATGACGTGGCGACCCCAGGAGATGTCCGCGGGAGAGGAGAGCGCTACGCCCACGGGCTCAGCGTCCAGATAGACCCGCAGCGCGGCCACCAGTCGTGCCGTGAGCTCCTGGTGCCACAGCCGCGGCGCTGGGGTCACGAGCAGCTCCCCGTGGACGACCTCGTAGCGATTGCCGTCCTCGGGGAGCGCGCGCACCATGTCGGCCGTGTAGTAGATCGGGGCGGCCATGCCCATATGATCGTGTCCGGCGCCGGGTGAGCAAGGGTGGGTCACGGCTGAGGATGGCGCCGCGTCCCGCCGAATGCATCATCCTTTTTCGTCCGCCGGGAATCGGAATAACGCGCGCCGCGCGAACGCAGAGCGCCCCGCGAGGGCGTGCCGAGACCGGCGTGTCCGGCAGCCCGAGCGGGGCGCTCGCGTGAGCGGCGCGGGGCGCGTTAGTCCGCTTCGACCTCCTCCGCCACCGGCGCCGGGGCGGTCACCGCCTCGACCGGGGGCGCTGGCGGCACGAAGCCCTCCGGCGGCTCGGTCTCGATCTCGTGGTAGCGGTAGAGACCGGTGCCCGCCGGGATCAGATGCCCGATGATGATGTTCTCCTTGAGCCCGAGCAGGTCGTCCTTGGCGCCGCGGATCGCCGCGTCGGTCAGGACCCGCGTCGTCTCCTGGAACGACGCCGCCGAGACGAACGACTGGGTCGTCAGGCTCGCCTTGGTGATCCCGAGGAGCAGCGGCTCCGACGTCGCCGGGCGACCGCCCTTCTTCACCACCCGTTCGTTCATTTCCCGGAACGTGAGCTTGTCCACGTTCTCGGCCTCCAGGAAGGCGGTGTCGCCCGGATCCACGACGCGCACCTTCTGGAGCATCTGGCGCACGATCACGCCGATGTGCTTGTCGTTGATCTTCACGCCCTGGAGCCGGTAGACCTCCTGCACCTCGTTGAGCAGGTACTCCTGCACCGCGCGCGGGCCCTTGATCCGCAGGATGTCGTGTGGGTTGACGGGGCCCTCGGTGAGGCGGTCGCCCGCCCGCACCCGGTCGCCCTCGTGCACCCGCAGGTGCTTGCCGGCGGGGACCTCGTAGAGCTGCGGCTCGCCGTCCTCGGGGTGGACGTACACCTCACGCTTGCCGCGCTTGATGTCCCCGAAGCGGACCGTGCCGTCGACTTCCGAGATCGTCGCCGGGTCCTTCGGGCGCCGCGCTTCGAACAGCTCGGCCACGCGCGGCAGGCCGCCCGTGATGTCGCGCGTGCGGTAGGCCTCGCGCGACACCTTGGCGAGCACCTGGCCGGCGTACACCTGGCCCCCGTCCTCCACGGTGAGCTGCGCCCCTTCGGGGATCACGAAGTCGCGGAGCCGCTTCTCTTTCTCGCCCTTCTTCTGCACCACCTCGATGTGCGGGTGCAGCTTCTTCTCGCGGTCCTCGATGATCACCCGCTGGCGCCGTCCCGTCAGCTCGTCGAGCTCCTCGCGCACCGTCTCGTCCTCGACGATGTCGACGAACCGCACGATCCCGGCCACGTCCGTCATGATCGGGTTCGTGTAGGGATCCCAGGTGAACAGCACGCCGTCGCGGGTCACGCGGCTGCCGTCGTCGACCACCAGGGTGGCGCCGAGCGGCACGTGGAACCGCGAGTGGACGGCGAGCTTCTTGGTATCCGCGTCGCCGTGCGCCGGCGTCTTGAGCGCCAGCTCGCCCTCGTAGCTCGTCACGACCCTGTGTTTCTCGGGCGTGGTCACGAAGGTCAGGCGGTCGCCGTACTCGATGACGCCCTCGATCTTGGTCTTGCGCACGGTCTGCTCGGCGATGCGCGCGGCCGTGCCGCCGATGTGGAATGTCCGCAGCGTCAGCTGGGTCCCGGGCTCGCCGATCGACTGCGCGGCCAGGATGCCCACCGCCTCGCCCAGATCCACCATGTCCATGGTGGCGAGGTTGCGCCCGTAGCACATGCGGCAGATGCCGCGCCGCGTCTCGCACGTCAGCACCGAGCGGATCTTGACCTTCTCGATCCCGGCGTCCTCGATGGCCTGGGCGGTCTCTTCGTCGATCAGCCGGCCCGCCTCCACGAGGATCTTGGACTGGCCGTGCTCGTCGAGCTCGTGCGGATCGGTGACTTCGTCGAGCGCGACGTTCCCCACGATGCGCTCGCGCAAGGGCTCGATGATGTCCTCGCCCTCCTTGAGCGCGGCCATCTCGAGTCCGAGGATCGTCCCGCAGTCCTCCTCGGTGACCGTCACGTCCTGCGCGACGTCCACCAGGCGTCGGGTGAGGTAGCCGGCGTCGGCCGTCTTGAGCGCCGTATCGGCGAGGCCCTTGCGCGCCCCATGGGTCGAGATGAAGTACTCGAGCACCGAGAGCCCTTCGCGGAAGTTGGACTTGATCGGGCTCTCGATGATCTCGCCGATCCCGCCCGTCAGCTTCTTCTGCGGCTTGGCCATCAGCCCGCGCATGCCGGCGAGCTGGCGGATCTGGTCGCGGCTGCCGCGGCTCCCGGAGTCGAACATCATGAACACCGGGTTGAACCCGCCGCGCGAGGTGCGCAGCGCCTGGACCATCGCCTCGGCGATGTCGTTGTTGGCGTGCGTCCAGGCGTCGATCACCTTGTTGTAGCGCTCGCCGAAGGTGATCTGGCCCGTGGCGTAGGCGCGCTGGAACCGCTCGACGCGCTGCTCCGCCTCGTGGAGCAGGGGCGCCTTCTCGCCCGGAATCTCGAGGTCCTCGACCCCGATGGAGACCCCGCCGATCGTGGCGTAGCGGAACCCGAACTCCTTCAAGCCGTCGAGGAACTGCACCGTGTCGGCCAGCCCGGCGCTGCGGTAGGACTCGAAGACCAGCTCGGAGAGGTCCTTCTTCCGCATGACCCGGTTCTGGAACCCGAGCGCGCGCTTCAGTCCGGTCGGCAGGATGCTGTTGAACACGACCCGGCCCGCCGTCGTCGCGATCCACCCCGACAGCTCATCGTGGAAATGCACCGGCGAGTGGAAGGCGAACCGCCCGGTGGCGAGCCCCATCTCGAGCTCCGCGACCGAGCCGACGCGCGGGGCCTTGGCGATCCGGCCCTCGAAGTCGGCCGGCTCCTTGGTCAGGAAGTAGCAGCCCAGCACCATGTCCTGGCTGGGCTCCGCGACGGGCCGCCCGTCGGAGGGCTTGAGGATGTTGTTCGACGAGATCATCAGCACCCGTGCCTCGACCTGGGCCTCGAAGGAGAGCGGCACGTGGACGGCCATCTGGTCGCCGTCGAAGTCGGCATTGAACGCCGCGCAGACCAGCGGGTGGATGCGGATCGCCTTCCCCTCGACCAGCACGGGCTCGAAGGCTTGGATGCCCAGCCGGTGCAGCGTGGGCGCCCGGTTCAGCAGCACGGGGTGATCCTGGATGATCTCCTCCAGGATCTCGTAGACCTCCGGCGACTCGCGCTCGACGATCTTCTTCGCGCGCTTCACCGTCTCGGCGATGCCCTTCTCGACCAGCTTGTGAATAATGAAGGGCTTGAACAGCTCGACCGCCATGGCCTTGGGCAGGCCGCACTGGTGCAGCCGCAGCTCGGGGCCGACGACGATCACGGAGCGGCCGGAATAGTCCACGCGCTTGCCGAGCAGGTTCTGGCGGAACCGGCCCTGCTTGCCCTTGAGCATGTCGGACAGCGACTTGAGGGGCCGCTTGCCGCGCCCGCGGATCGCCTTGGAGCGGCGGCCGTTGTCGAACAGGGCGTCCACCGCCTCCTGCAGCATGCGCTTCTCGTTGCGCAGGATCACCTCCGGGGCCCGGTGCAGGATGAGCTTCTGCAGCCGGTTGTTCCGGTTGATGACCCGGCGGTACAGATCGTTCAGGTCGGACGTCGCGAAGCGCCCGCCGTCCAGCGGCACGAGCGGCCGCAGGTCGGGCGGGATCACCGGGACGACGTCGAGGATCATCCAGGCGGGCGTATTGCGCGCCTCGCCCGCGTTTCCCGAGTTGCGGAACGCGTCCACGATCTTCAGGCGCTTGAGCATCTGCTTCTTGCGGTGCTGGCTCGTTTCGCCGGCCACGCTGTCGCGCAGCTCGTCGGCGAGCTTGTCCACGTTCAAGCGCTCGAGCAGCGCCCGGACGGCCGGGGCGCCGATCTCCGCCCGAAAGGCCCCGTCGCCCTCGCTCTTCGCCTTGGCCCGCACCTCGAGGAACCGGTCTTCGTCCAGCAGCTCGCGCTCCTGCACGTCCTGCTCGCCCGCGTCGATCACCACGTAGTTGGTGTAGTAGATCACCCGCTCGAGGTCCCGCAGGGTCATGTCGAGCAGGTTGCCCATCGGCGACGGCAGCGTCTTGAAGAACCAGATGTGTGCCACCGGCACGGCGAGCTCGATGTGCCCCATGCGCTCGCGTCGCACCTTCGACAGGGTCACCTCCACCCCGCAGCGGTCGCAGATCACTCCGCGGTAGCGGATCCGCTTGTACTTGCCGCAATGGCACTCCCAGTCCTTCACCGGACCGAAGATGCGCTCGCAGAAGAGCCCGTCCCGCTCCGGCTTGAAGGAGCGGTAGTTGATCGTTTCCGGCTTCGTCACCTCGCCCCACGACCACCAGGTCCGCTGCCCCTGCAACTCGAGCCGCTCGCGCTCCTTGGAGTCCCGGGGCCCGCGGATCTCCTCGGGGGAGGCGATCCGGATCTGGATGTAGTCGAAGCTCGCGCTCTTCGGCTCGCGGCCGCTGCGGAAATCAATCATCGCTCGTCCCCTCCCTCAGTCCTCGACGTCCTCGGTGGTGCCCAGCGTCACCTTCAACCCCAATGCCTGGAGCTCCTTCACGAGCACGTTGAAGGATTCGGGGATCCCGGGTTTCGGCAGGTTCTGCCCCTTCACGATGGCTTCGTACACGCGACTCCGGCCGTTCACGTCGTCGGACTTGACCGTGAGAATCTCCTGCAGCGTGTGCGCGGCGCCGTAGGCTTCCAGCGCCCACACCTCCATCTCGCCGAACCGCTGGCCGCCGAACTGCGCCTTGCCGGCGAGCGGCTGCTGGGTCACCAGCGAGTACGGCCCGATGGACCGCGCGTGGATCTTGTCGTCCACCAGGTGCGACAGCTTCATCATGTAGATCGACCCCACCGTCACGTCGGAGGCGAAGAAGTCGCCCGAACGGCCGTCGCGCAGCCGGCACTTGCCCGCGGGCGAGAGGCCCGCCGCGCGCAACAGCTCGCCCGCTGCCGCGTCCACGTCCGCCTCGGAGCGCGGCCCGAGCAGCGCGGCCAGGGCCGAGTAGCCCACCGCCTCCAGCACCGCGGCGGGCTTGCCATGGTCGAGGAACCGCTCGATCTCGCGCACGCCCGCCTTGAGCCCCGCGGCCTCGGCCTTCGAAACGCCCTCGGCCCCGAGCCGGCTTTTGTGGACCTCGAGCTCGAGCTGCTTCTGCGCCACCGCGCGAGCCGCGAGCTCCTTCGCCGCGAACGTCAGGAAGTCCACCAGCCGGTGGTGGGCATCGCGCGTCTCCTGCGTCAGGGAGCGCGACGCCAGCAGCTCGACGCCGGCCGTCCGGATCCCCGGGCGCCCGCCGTTGGTCGCGGGCAGGCGCCGCAGGTCGCGCACCAGCTGCAGCAGCGTGTCCGCGTCCAGCTCCGGTGGCCGCAGATCGAGGCGCAGTGCCTCCGCGGCCCAGGCCAGCCCCGCGAGCCGCAGCAGCACCCCGATCTCCGTCTCGTCGGCGCCCTGGAAGACGGGCGTCTTGGCTTCGAAGCCCAGGATGCGCGCCGCCCATCCGAGGTGCGTCTCGAGGATCTGCCCGACGTTCATCCGGGACGGCACCCCCAGGGGGTTGAGCACGATGTCCACCGGTGTGCCGTCGGGGAGGAAGGGCATGTCCTCCTCCGGCACGATCCGCGCGACGATGCCCTTGTTCCCGTGCCGGCCCGCCATCTTGTCGCCCACCGAGATCTTGCGCTTCTCGGCGACGTAGACCTTGACCAGCTGGATGACCCCCGGCGGCAGCTCGTCGGGCTGGAGGATCTTGTCGATCTGGTCCTCCGCCTTCTCCTCGATCTTCGCGCGCTCGGCCTGCGCCGCGTCCAGCACCGTGCGGAGCCGCTCGTTCACCGCCTTGTGGGTGACCCGCAGGGTCTTGAGATCGACGTCGGCGAAGCTCACGTCGGCCAGCTGCTGCCGCGTGAGCTTCGTGCCCGCCGGCAGGTATTCCTCCACCGTGCCGGCCCGGAGCATCAGGCCGACCTCCTGACCCGCCAGCAGATCGACGAGCTCGGCGTACATCGCTTCGGAGATGCGCGCCTTCTCGTCGGCCTCGAGCCCACGCACTTCGCCGATCCGCTCGCCGCGGTCCTTCTCGACGACCTGGTCCTCGATGCGCGAGAAGATCTTGACGTCGATGACGACGCCCTCCATGCCCGGCGGCACCTTGAGGGACGAGTCCTTCACGTCCTTCGCCTTCTCGCCGAAGATGGCGGTGAGCAGCTTCTCCTCGGGCGACAGCTCGGTCTCGCCCTTCGGGGTGATCTTGCCCACCAGGATGTCGCCGGCCTTCACATGGGCGCCGATGCGCACGATGCCGCGCTCGTCGAGGTCCACCAGCGACTCCTCGGCGACGTTGGGAATCTCGCGGGTGATCTCCTCGCGCCCCCGCTTGGTGTCGCGGACGTGCAGCTCGAGCTCCTGGATGTGGATGGACGAGTAGGTGTCTTCCTTGACCAGGCGCTCGGAGAGGACGATCGCATCCTCGAAGTTGTGCCCATACCAGGGCATGAAGGCCACCGTGACGTTGGCCCCGAGGGCCAGCTGGCCCCGGTCGGTGCCCGCGCCGTCGGCGATCACCTGTCCGGCCTTCACCTTCTGGCCGACGTGCACGAGGGGGCGCTGGTTGATGGCCGTGTCCTGGTTGGTGCGCCAGAACTTCTTCAGCCGATAGCGGTCGTGCTGCTTGAGCCGCGCGAGCGGCTTCTCCCCCCCGCGCGCCTCGTCGTCACCGGTGTCCACGATGATCTCATCCGCGGTCACCCGCGTCACGACGCCGGTGCGCCGGCCCGCCACCACGGCCCCGGAGTCGCGCGCCACCTTGTCCTCCAGGCCGGTGCCGACGAGGGGCGCCTGGGGGAAGAGCAGCGGCACCGACTGGCGCTGCATGTTGCTGCCCATCAGCGCCCGGTTGGCGTCGTCGTGCTCCAGGAACGGGATCAGCGCCGCCGCGATCGACACCAGCTGCTCCGGCGCCACGTCCATGAAATCGATGCGGTCGGACGGCAGCAGCGGGTAGTCGTCGCGCTTGCGGCACAGCACCAGGTCGTCGGCGAAGTGCCCGTCGGTCGTCAGCCGCGCGTTGGCCTGGGCCACGGCGTACTCTTCCTCCTCCGACGCCGACAGCCAGCGGGTCTCGTCGGTCACCTTCCCGTGGCGGACCACGAAGTAGGGCGTCTCGATGAAGCCGAGCTCGTTGACCCGGGCGTACGTCGAGAGGCTGGTGATGAGCCCGATGTTCGGGCCTTCCGGCGTCTCGATCGGGCACATGCGGCCGTACTGGCTGTAGTGCACGTCGCGGACCTCGAACCCCGCCCGCTCGCGCGTCAGCCCGCCGGGGCCGAGCGCGCTGAGCCGGCGCTTGTGCGTCAGCTCGGCGAGCGGATTCGTCTGGTCCATGAACTGCGAGAGCTGCGAGCTGCCGAAGAACGCCTGGATGACCGCGCTCACGGTGCGGGCGTTCACCAGGTCGTCGAGCGTGATCCGCTCGGGATCGGAGTTGATGCTCATCCGCTCCTTGATGAGCCGCGCCATGCGCGACAGCCCGACCGAGAACTGGTTGGCGATCAGCTCGCCGACCGAGCGCACCCGCCGGTTGCCCAGGTGATCGATGTCGTCGGTGTACCCCCGGCCCTCGCGCAGCTCGATGAGGTAGCGGATGATCGCGATGAAGTCCTCTTCGGTCAGCACCGTGTGGTCCGGCGACACCCCCAGCTTGAGCCGCTGGTTGATCTTGTAGCGGCCCACCCGCCCCAGGTCGTAGCGCTTGGGGTGAAAGAAGAGCCGCTCCAGCGCCTGGCGGGCCGTTTCCAGGTTGGGCGCCTCGCCCGGCCGCAGCAGGGCGTAGATCTGCTCGAGTGCCTCGGCCTCGGTGTGCGTCGGGTCCTTGACGAGCGTGTTCTTGATCAGCGGCGACTCGCTGCGCCCCGCCGGCAGCAGCACCTCCACGCGCGCCAGGCCCGCCTTGACCAGCCGCTTCTTCAGCGTGTCCGACAGCTCGCGTCCGCCTTCGGCCAGGACTTCGCCGGTTTCCGGGTCCGCCGCGTCGAACGCCAGCACCTGCCGGCCATCCCGCTCGCGCGTCGTCACCGGCTGCGCCTCGTCGCGCAGGTCGACGGCGGTGTAGCCGGCGAAGACCCGGACGGCGGTGATGCCCGCGCGGCGGAACGCGTTGAACCGCTCGAGCGTGAGCTCGTCCCCGACGCGGGCCAGCGGCTCGCCCTTCTTGTGCTCCGGATCGGGCACGTCGGCCGCCAGGAGCGTGCCCAGCACCTCGCGCTTCTGCGCGCGGCCCTCGAGCCGGCCCGTGATGTCGATCTCCTTCGTCGCGTAGAACAGCTTCAGGATGTCGGCGCTCGTGCCATGGCCGAACGCGCGCAGCAGCGCGGTGGCCGGGAACTTCTTCTTCTTGTCGATATGCACGTAGATCACGTCGTGGATGTCGATCGTAAACTCGACCCACGATCCCCGGAACGGGATGATCCGCGCCGAGAAGAGCCGCTGCCCGTTGGGGTGCACGCTCTCTTCGAACACGACGCCGGGCGAGCGGTGCAGCTGCGAGACGATCACGCGCTCGGCCCCGTTGATCACGAACGTGCCCAGCGGCGTGAGGATCGGCAGCTCACCGAGATAGACTTCCTTCTCGATGATGTTCTTGGGCCGCCGCGTCTTCGTGCCTTCCCCCACCTCCTCCATCACGACGAGCTGGAGCGTGGCCTTGAGCGGCACCGAGTACGTCATGTCCCGCTCGATGCATTCCTCGACCGAGTATTTGGACTCGCCCAGCGCGTACTTCACGAACTCGAGCGAGTAGTTGCCGTTCACGTCCTGGATCGGGAACAAATCCTTGAACACCCGCTCCAGGCCCACGTCGGCCCGCTCGGCCCCGGTCCCGTCGGGCTGCAGCAGGGCCCGGAACGCGTGCGTTTGAATGTCGAGCAGGTGGGGCATGGGCATGCCCGTATCCAGCTTGGCGAACGACAGCACCGTCTTCGTCGTCATGTGGCTACCTCAAGAACGGCAAAAAGGCCCCCGGCCCCCGGTCCCGTGCGGAATCGGGGGTGGCGCGAAGGGCTCGGACAAGCGAGCAGTGACGTAGCCAGTCGGCGCATGTCGTTGACCCGAAAGAGACGCGAGGTGCCGCCGCGGGCCCCCATGGCCCGCGGCGTCCCGCGGTCTACTTCAGTTCGACGACGGCGCCCTGTGCCTCGAGCTTCTTCCTGATCTCTTCGGCTTCCTGTTTGGACACGCCCTCCTTCACGGTTGCGGGCGCGCCCTCCACCAGATCCTTGGCTTCCTTCAGGCCCAGGCTGGTGATCGCCCGGACCTCCTTGATGACCTGAATCTTCTTCGCCCCGCCATCCTTGAGGATGACGGTGAACTCGGTCTGCTCCTCGACGGCCGGCGCCGCGGCCGCGGCGCCGCCTGCCGCACCGCCCGCGGCGGCCGCTGCCAGCGGCGCGGCGACCGTGACCCCGAAACGGCTCTTGAAGGCCTCGATCAGCTCGGCCAGCTCGAACACCGACATGTTGCCGATGGCTTCGAGGATGTCGTCCTTGCTCAGAGAAGTCTGCGTCGCCATGTCGTCAGTCTCCCACCGTTATGAAGCGGTCCCGCCCGCGCCGCGCTGCACCCGCAGCGCCTCGAGCGCCCCAACCATCGACAGCAACACCCCATGCAGCGCGCCGGCCAGCCCGGCGAGCGGCGCCTGCAGCGCCCCGCCGACCTGCGCCAGCAGCTCGGGCCGGGACGGCAGCGCGGCCAGGCGCTTGACCTGCGCCGGCGTCACGGCCCGGCCGTCCACCAGCCCCCCCCGGATCGCGGGCTTCTCGTGCTCCTTCTGGAAGTCCGCCAGCACCTTGGCCGCCACGACGGGGTCGGCTCCCGCGAGCACGAGTGCCGTCGGTCCCGCGAGGTGCGGCAGCCCGGTGACCCTCGCGCTGTCGAGCGCCCGGCGGGCCAGCGTGTTCTTCACCACCACGTACTCCACGCCAGCCGCCCGCAGCCGGCGCCGCAGCTCGGTCAGCCGGGCCACGTTGAGGCCGGTGAAGTCGGTGACGTAGAGCGCCGGCGACCGCGTCAACCGGTCGGTCAGCGTCGTGACCAGATCCTGTTTCTGCGCCTTCGTGCGGATCATACGTGGTACTCCGCAGGGTCGAGCCGGACGCCGGGGCCCATCGTGCTCGACACCGTGACCGACCGCACGTACTGGCCCTTGGCCGCCGCCGGCTTGGCCCGCAGGATCGCCTCCATGAACGCGTGGAGGTTCTGCTCCAGCGCCTGCGCCGGGAACGAGCGCTTGCCGATCGGCGCGTGCACGATTCCGGCCTTGTCCACGCGGAACTCGATCTTGCCCGCCTTGAGCTCGCGCACCGCGCGCGCCACGTCCATCGTCACCGTGCCGGCCTTGGGGTTGGGCATCAGCCCCCGGGGCCCCAACACCTTCCCGAGCGGGGCCAGCTGGCCCATGACGTCGGGCGTGGCCACGACCGCGTCGGTGTCGAGCCAGCCGTCCTTGATCTTCTGGACGTACTCGACACCCACGAAGTCGGCGCCGGCCGCCTCGGCTTCCTTGGCCTTGTCGCCCTGCGCGATCACCAGCACCCGGATCGACTTGCCGGTGCCGTTGGGCAGCACGACGGTGCCGCGCACCAGCTGATCGGCGTGCTTGGGATCGACGCCCAGGCGCACCGCCACGTCGACCGACTCGTCGAACTTGGCGAACCCCGCCGCCTTGACCCGCTCCACGGCCTCGGCGGGTCGATACGCTCGGCGCTCGAGCGTCGCGGCGGCGGTCTGGTACTTCCGGCCACGTGTGCGCATCAGTCCTTCACCTCGAGGCCCATCGAGCGCGCCGTGCCCGCCACCATCTTCATGGCCGCCTCGAGCGACGTGGCGTTGAGGTCGGGCATCTTGAGCTCGGCGATCTTGCGCACCTGGGCCCGCGTGACCGCGCCCACCTTCTGGCGGTTCGAGGTGGGGGATCCCTTCTCGACACCCGCCTCTTTCTTCAACAGGACGGCCGCGGGCGGTGTCTTGGTGATGAAGGTGAAGGTCCGATCCTTGTAGATCGTCACCTCGACGGGCGTGATGATGCCCGCCTGCCCCTGCGTGCGGCCGTTGAACTGCTTGACGAACTCCATGATGTTGACGCCGTGCGGCCCCAGCGCCGTCCCGACGGGCGGCGCGGGCGTCGCCTGGCCGGCGGGCACCTGGAGTTTCACGACTGCCGTGATCGGCTTGGCCATCGCCTTCCTCTACCACCGTGCGTTCGCCCGGGGGCGAACTCCCACTTGACCCGTGGTCGGGGGGCGCCCTAGTGCGCCTTGAGCTGCAGGTAGTCGAGCTCGACCGACGTCGGCCGCCCGAACAACGATACGGCCACCCGCACCTTGCCCTTGTCGGAGAGCACCTCTTCCACCGTCCCGCTGAAGTCCATGAACGGCCCGTCGGTGATCTCCACCACCTGGCCGACGAGGAACGGGATCGCCTGCGTCGGCTCTTCCTCCTTCACCGCTTCCTCGATGCCGAGGAGGCGCTTGACCTCCTCGGGCCGCAGGGGCATGGGCAGCCGGCCCGTCCCGACGAACTTGATGACGCCCTGGATACTGTTGATGACGTGAATCGTCTCCTGATTCAGGAGCATCTCCACCAGCACGTAGCCGGGGTAGATCTTCCGCTCCACGGTCACCTTCTTGCCGTTCTTAATCTCGACCATCTCCTGCGTCGGGACCAGGGCCTGCCGGATCGGCTTTTCGCCATCGGGACGCGGGTCCTCGCGGATGCGACGATCGATCAGCGACCGGACCTTGTTTTCGTGCCCCGCGGTGGTTTGAATCGCGTACCAGTGCGAGTCCGCCATCAGAACATCCGCGCCACGAGCTTCACCAGCACGAACTGGAGCAGCACGTCCAGCCAGCCGATGGCCAGCCCGAGCACGATGACGAAGGCCAGGATGATCCAGGTCGCCTTCTTCAGCTCCGGCCAGGTCGGCCAGGTGACCTTGCGCAGCTCGGCCGGCACCTCCTCACGCAGGAAGTGCCACGCCCGCGCCGCCCCGCTCCGCTCCGCGGTGGCAACCGCATCCGCCGCCACCTACTTCGACTCCTTGTGCGGCTGGTGCTTGTTGCACTGGTCGCAGTACTTCCGCCACTCGGCACGCTCGGGGTGCTTGCGCCGGTTCTTCGTGGTGAAGTAGTTCCGGCGCTTGCACACCGTGCATTCCATGATGATGTTCTCGCGCGGCATACGTCAGCCCTCAGCGATCAGCTTTCAGCGTTCAGCCTTCAGCTGATCGCTGAAAGCTGACGGCTGACGGCTGACGGCTATTTCAGGATCTTGGTCACCACCCCGGCGCCCACGGTCCGCCCGCCCTCGCGGATCGCGAAGCGCAGCCCCTCCT
>Ga0187893_10008254_pt1 | contig 16531 bp, 17 predicted proteins | sample MA1701074metaG_FD_139574 | JGI IMG/M metagenome (GOLD analysis project Ga0187893, IMG submission 139574) | White microbial mat communities from a basaltic lava cave in the Kipuka Kanohina Cave System on the Island of Hawaii, USA - MA170107-4 metaG ...
CGCCCGTACTTCTACTATTCCCTCTTATCCTATTCTCCTGTTCCCCTTTTTCCCCCCTTAGCGTTCCCAGAAGTTTCGGATTCTCTCGGCCAGGTAGGGAAACGGGACATATTCTGCATTACGCCCCGAGCGCCTCAGTTCTTCCACCATCCGCATCGCCCCATCTGCGTTCCGCGTATGTACGAGTATGGTGGCGGCGCGCTGCAAATCAGGATTCGAAGCCAGCCAACACGCAATTGCGTAGCCGGTGCGTTCGTCATCCGACGAGACCGAGTTGTAATGTTCCGGGTGCAGGTCGTGATCAAGGAATAGGGCGTCGTAGGAGTTCGCCCTCAGAAGCTGTTCTGCCTGCTCTACATCGTGGGCTACGTCAATGAAATCGCCCTTGAAGCGGTTGGCAAACCATTTATGACGGCGGGTATCGTCATCAAGTAGGAAGATCCGAATCGGGTGGCGTTCGGCGTCAATTCGAGTGAGGCCGAGCTTTCTCATCAGTGAGCGTAACAAACTCATCTTTGTTTGATCGCGTTCAGTACGACAAACTTAAGCGTGAATCCGCGGGATCCCAACGACAAGCTTAAAGCGCGAAATCCTGAACCGTAATCTCGTCCGACAAACTGAAGTTTGTCGGACTCTGTACCGTATCTCGACGACAAACTGAAGTTTGTCGGACTCTGTAACGTATCCCGACGACAAACTGAAGTTTGTCGGACTCTGTAGCGTATCCCGACGACAAACTGAAGTTTGTCGGACTCTGCAAGCGTATCCCGACGACAAACTGAAGTTTGTCGGACTTAGTTTTGTCGGACTGAGGAAACATTAACATCACAGATCTTTTTTTGCATCTGTGGAAAACGGATCGCTCGCAAACATTTAACAGCTCGGAAAGTTGCCCGGAAACATTTAACAGCTCCACAAATTTGCCTTCGTTGCGTTACCGCTACCCGGTGATATAATCCGACGTCACTAAAATTTTTAGCTCTATTGGATAGTTGAGCCTTCCGCAATTCTGAATGCCTTCTGATCACTCCAGCAATAAAGTTGTTCGCATCTTAGATAGCCGTACCGACACAGCCGCGGAAGTTTGCCCGGCGTGTTTCGGAACCCGAGTACGGCTCGTCGAAGGTAAAGGGGCAAAGATCTGCGAGGTATGCCGGCCAAAAAACGTCAACCGCTTGTTGGACGCCGCTCGCATCCCTGCTCGATATGCTGATTGCACATTCGAGAACTACCATGACCCGGCCGGCACGGGCTCGATCTATTGGGCTCGGATGAAGGCCAAGACCTGGGTCAACGATTACCCAGCGGTCGGAAAAGGTCTTCTGCTAATTGGTCAGGTGGGGGTCGGCAAGACGCATCTCGCCGTCGCGACTCTCAAAGGACTCATTGAGAAAGGCGTGCCTTGTCTGTTCTGCGAGTTCGGTTCGCTCCTAAAGCAGATTCAGGATTCTTACAACCCAGTCTCCAAAACTTCCGAACTACGAGTTTTGGCGCCGGTCTATCAGGCCGAGGTTCTGGTGCTCGACGAATTGGGCGCGTCCATTCCGACCGACTGGGTGCGCGACACGATGTACCAGATAATCAATAAACGCTACAACGATAAGAAGCTGACAATATTCACTTCAAATTATTTTGATGAGCCGCGGGTTGACAAGCATCCAGAGGAAGAGATGCCTCGGCGGACGTTCAGTAGAAAGGCGTCTGCTGAGCGGATCCGGGACCTGACGACATTGGAAGATCGCATCGGAACACGTTTGCGCAGCCGTCTCTACGAGATGTGCAATGTGGTGGAAATTGAGGCCGAGGATTATCGCAAAAACCAGGATAAGCACCGCTAAATTCCGCGTCCCCAACTGCCTAGGGGTGCACTTTGAAAGTGAGAGTTCGTAAGGACGCATCGAGACGCCGCCGACTTCTGAAGTTATGAAAAAAAGAAACCTAACTTTAGCCACGGATTAACGCGGATGACACGGATCAAAAACAAAACTACAAGGAGCTTCTTAACGATTTATTCGTTATTGATCCGTGTCATCCGCGTTAATCTGTGGCTAGTGTCTGACTTTCCATAGCTTCTTCCGCCGGGGGGATTCGACTCGCACTTTTAATTGCACCCACTGCCTACGCAGTTTCCCGAAGTGTCTAAGGCGCTTTCTTCCCCAGTCGATTTTCAATAAAACTTTTGAACGTCGCTCGGAGGCTGGGGTCGATCAGAAAGGCGCGTTCGAAGTCGTCCAAAGCCTCTTTCTTTCTGCCTTGCAGAGTCTCAATCACGCCTCGGTTGGCATATGCTTGCGCCAGGCGTGGATTCATCTCGATCGCTCTTGAATAGTCTTCCAGTGCGCCATTGAAATCCTCGTGTGCCTGACGAGCCGTGGCGCGAGCGTAATAGATGCCGGCATCGGGCATCAATTCAATTGCCCGATCATAGTCCGCAATGGCGGCCACAAAATTTCGTTGAGCCTGTCGAGCCTGACCACGATTAATGTAAGCATCAACGAACTTAGGCGCCAGATTCAGAGCCTCAGAGTAGTCTCGAATAGCGGCCTCGAGGTTTCCTTTGTTTTGATACGCTGTGCCGCGATTGTAATAGGCCTCGGTATACTTTGGCCGAAAACTAATCGCCTTGTCATAGTCGCTGATGGCTCCATCGACATCGCGTTTTGATTTTTTGGCGTTACCTCTATTGTTGAGAGCCGGGGCAAACTGCGGAGATATTTCCAGGGATTTGGAAAAATCCGACACGGCGCCATCGAAGTCGCCCTTGGTCATCGAGGCGACGCCGCGGTTGTAATAGTTCTCAAAGTTGTTAGGCTGGAGTTCGATCGCTTTGGTGTAGTCAGCGATAGCTCCATCAATATCGTTCTTACTGAGCAGAGCGTTGGCGCGGTTGTTGTATGCGGTTGCAATCGTAATTGGCGGTCCCTTAAGCGATATCGCTTTGGTGTAATCCTCGATTGCCCCGTCAAGGTCTCCCTTGCTCTGTCTTTCGAGACCGCGATTATTGTAGTCTTCGGCACTCCGCGGATTTTGGGCCAGAGCAAGGTGAACATTGAGGATCATCAGGAGAATCACTGCAAAACGAAGGGTCTTCATTGCGGTTTCCTCCGGTTTTCTCAGAGCGATTCGTGTCCGTCCCAATAGTTATGTAAAATGCTTTGACTTTCTTCAAGCTCAATCAGTTGGCTGTAGTATAGCTTCGGAATGCCCAAACGCACTGATATCCACAAAATCCTAATTATCGGTTCAGGTCCTATCGTTATCGGTCAGGCATGTGAGTTCGATTATTCCGGAACGCAGGCTTGCAAGGCGCTTCGTCAGGAAAGCTATCAGATTGTACTGGTTAACTCCAATCCGGCGACGATTATGACCGACCCGGAGACCGCGGACTCCACCTACATAGAACCACTCACACTTGAATCGGTCGCCGAGATTATTCGCCGTGAAAAGCCGGATGCGTTACTGCCCACTGTCGGTGGACAGACCGCTCTGAATCTTGCAATCGCGTTGTCCGATGCGGGGATTCTGGATGAGTGTGGTGTCGAGCTGATTGGCGCAAAGCGCGAAGCCGTGAAGATTGCCGAGGATCGACAGCTATTTAAGAAGGCGATGGACGAAGCGGGCTTGCCTATGCCCCTCGGAGGTTTCGCGCGTTCCTGGGACGACGCCCAGGAGATTGTCGCCACTACTGGCTACCCGGCAATCATCCGGCCGTCATTCACCCTGGGCGGCACCGGCGGCGGCACAGCGTACAATCCGGAAGAATTTGAAGAGATCGTTCGCGCCGGTCTCGCCGCCTCGCCAATTAGCGAAGTCTTGATCGAGGAGTCAATTCTTGGCTGGAAAGAATTTGAGCTCGAGGTGATGCGCGATCTCGCCGACAACGTCGTGATCATTTGCTCAATCGAGAATTTCGATCCCATGGGGGTCCATACCGGAGACTCGATTACGGTGGCGCCCGCGCAAACCCTGACCGACGTCGAGTACCAGAGAATGCGCGACATGGCCATCACCGTAATTCGCAAAGTGGGCGTAGAAACCGGAGGCTCGAACATTCAGTTTGCCGTCAATCCTGAAAACGGCGAGATTCGGGTCATTGAGATGAATCCGCGCGTATCCCGCTCGTCCGCGCTGGCGTCCAAAGCCACCGGGTTCCCCATCGCCAAGATTGCCGCCAAACTTGCTGTTGGTTACACGCTTGATGAGATTCCCAATGACATTACCCGCAAGACGCCGGCATCTTTCGAGCCGACCATCGATTACGTGGTAGCAAAGATTCCGAAATGGGAGTTTGAGAAGTTTCACGAAGCGGAGGACGTAATCGGCACGCAGATGAAGTCGGTCGGCGAGGTGATGGCGATCGGCCGAACCTTCAAGGAGGCTTTGTTTAAAGGCTTGCGCTCGCTCGAGGCGGTAAAGCCTCTACGTCTCGAAGACGTCCCTGAAGATGAATTGCAACGCAAACTGGCCCGGCCAAACTCACATCGCTTCTCCTACATCACCTATGCGCTGCAACATGGTTGGACGATCCCGGAGATCTATCGCTTGTCGCGCATCGACCCGTGGTTCCTGGAACAGCTTCAGGAGGTAATGGAAATCCAGCGGGCGGTCGAAGGGAAAAAGCTGGAAGAGATTCCTCCCGAACTTCTCCGCTCATTTAAAGAAGCTGCACTTTCCGATCGGCGCCTGGCTTACCTTACTGAAAGATCCGAAGATGACGTGCGGGCCTTTCGCAAACAAGAAGGCGTTCTCCCCGTCTACAAACGCGTCGACACTTGTGGCGCCGAGTTTGAGTCTTTCACACCTTATCTCTACTCGACCTATGAAACGGAGGATGAAGCAGCGCCGACCGCACGCCGCAAGATAGTGATCCTCGGCTCAGGACCAAACCGCATTGGGCAGGGAATTGAGTTTGACTACTGCTGTTGTCACGCATCGTTTGCGCTACGCGATGCGGGCTTTGAAACCATCATGGTCAACTGTAACCCCGAAACGGTTTCAACTGACTACGACACGTCCGATCGTCTCTACTTCGAGCCGTTGACTTTTGAAGATGTGATGAACATCGTGGACGTGGAGAAACCCGAAGGACTGATAGTGCAATTTGGCGGTCAAACACCGCTCAACCTGGCCATGCGTTTGCACCAGGCCGGCGTGCCGATAATCGGCACGACTGCTGAATCTATTGACCTGGCCGAAGACCGAAAGCGATTTGGCGCGTTGCTCGCAGAACTGGGTATCCCACAACCCGCGAGCGGCATGGCGGCAACTCCTGATGAAGCAAAAGAGATTGCCGCGAAGATTGGTTACCCGGTACTGGTGCGCCCGAGTTATGTGCTCGGCGGCCGCGCCATGGCCATCGTTTACGACGAAGAGAGTCTCGATAAGTATGTGCGCAACGCCGTTGGATTTACACCCGACCGGCCGGTCCTGATCGACAAGTTTCTCGAGCGGGCGGCAGAGTTTGACGTCGATGCGCTCGCGGATGAAACAGCCTGCGTGATCGCCGGAATTCAGGAGCACATTGAAGAAGCCGGAATCCATTCTGGAGATTCGTCGTGCGTGCTGCCGCCGGTGCGAATCGATCCGGAGCACATCGAAACCATGCGCCATTACACCCGCACGCTGGCGACGGCGCTCTCAGTGCGCGGTCTGATGAACATCCAATTTGCCATCAAAGACGACCGGGTCTACGTGCTTGAAGTAAATCCGCGCGCGTCGCGCACAGTCCCGTTTGTCTCGAAAGCGACCGGAGTGCCGATTGCTCGCATCGCGGCGCTGGTAATGGCTGGCAAGCCACTCGTTGAGTTTGGCTTGCCGGCGAATCTGACTGTCAATCGTTTTTTCATTAAGTCTCCGGTCTTTCCGTTCGTAAAGTTTCCCGGCGTCGATCCGATCCTGGGCCCGGAAATGCATTCGACCGGCGAAGTGATGGGCATTGGCGAGACGTTCGGCGAGGCTTACGGAAAAGCCATGATGGCAGCCGGGCTTACCTTGCCGCGAAGTGGGACAGCTTTTATCAGTGTCAACGACACCGACAAAGGTCTGGCCGTCATTATTGCCCGTAAACTCGCGCGTCTGGGTTTTAAGATCATTGCGACGCTGGGCACTGCGGCGCGGCTCAGCGAGGTAGGTTTGAAGGTCGAAACAGTTTTCAAAGTCAACGAGGGACGGCCAAACATCGTCGACCATATCAAAAGTGCGGACGTGGCACTGATTATCAATACGCCCCTGGGCCGAGTTTCGCACTTTGACGAGCAAGCAATTCGCCGGGCAGCATTGCAGTACAACGTGCCCTGTGTCACCACTATGACGGGTGCGCAGGCGATTGCCGAAGCGCTGGGCGCCTTTGGAGCGAACAAGCAAATGAGTGTCCGCTCGTTACAGGAGCTGCACGCGGTCGGCGCCGAAGTGCGCTCGTAACTAAGAGTCTTGGAGATCAACGGCGAACACACGATTGAGAGGATTCTGGACGAGTGCCGGACGATCGCGGTCGTCGGCCTTTCCTCCAGCTCTTTCAGGGCCTCGCATGGAGTTGCTTCATACATGAAGCGGCAGGGATACAAAGTATTTGCGGTTAATCCAAACGAGACGGAAGTGTTTGGCGAGCCATCGTACCCTTCACTGTTTGAAGTGCCAGAGTCGATCGATCTGGTCGATATTTTCCGCCGGCCCGACGAAGCAGGTAAGGCAGTTGATGACGCCATTGCAGTTGGCGCGAAGGCTGTTTGGCTGCAGGAAGGGGTAATCGATCATGCCGCCGCTCAGCGTGCGCTCGACGCGGGGCTGTTGGTAGTGATGGATCGTTGCTGGTTAAAGGAACACATGCGAAGATAGCAGCCTCACAGGAGTTGGTTATGGTTACTGTCGTTGATTCGCCTAAAGTAAAGGAAGTCTTCACAGACGGGGTACTCCTTCACAACATTAGCTGGGCCACTTACGAGAGTTTGCTGCTGGACAATCCCGACTCACCCAACCCGCGACTCACCTACGACCGGGGAGATTTATTGATTATGGTTACCTCACCAGAACACGAAGAAATTAACGACATCTTTCGCCTGCTGATACACATTTTAGCTGAAGAGTTTGAGGTCGAGAGACGCGCGTTTGGCTCGACCACTTACAAAAGAAAGGACCTTCAGCGTGGCTTTGAGCCTGACTCCTGCTTTTACTTCAAGCATGAAGCGCAGATGCGAGGCAAGAAGCGGCTCGATCTTACCAAAGACCCCCCGCCTGAATTGGTTGTGGAGATAGATATCACGAGTCTGAGCATTCGGAAGCTTCCACTGTTCGCCGCGTTTGGCATTCCGGAAGTCTGGCGGTTCGATGGACTGCAAGTCGAGATTCATCTGCTTGAGAAAGGCACATACCGCAAAAGCGAGAATAGTTTGGCTTTGCCGAAGGTCACCGCGGCGGTAATCACTCGGTTTATCAAAGAGGGGCTTCAGATGGGGCATCTGAAATGGGTAAAGAAGGTGCGGGCCTGGGCGCATCAAGTTAAGGCCGATGAACCAAAATGAGCGTCGCAATGCAATTATGCATAATCACCGATATCAACAGTTGCCGGACAGAGTACCGGACGTGACTACAATCCTAAACCCACCTCAAACATTAGTAGAAGGCAGAATCTTGCTGCACGGCATTAGTTGGCAGACCTACGAGCGAATGCTTGACGACCTGGCTGATTGCACTGTCCCTCACCTCACCTATGACAGAGGAGAACTTGAAATCATGAGCCCGACCTCACTTCACGACAAGGTTGCCCGAGCGATTGACTCTCTGGTGACCTTGATATCCCTGGAATTGGAGATTCAAGCCAGTTGCTATGGTTCCTCAACGTTCAAACGAGAAGATATTGAACGCGGATTCGAGCCTGACTCGTGCTTTTATGGCCGAAACGAGGAACGAATAAGAGGAAAGAAGGAGCTCGATCTGACAGTTGATCCCCCGCCCGATTTGGTGGTCGAGATCGATATCACAAGCTCGTCCATTAATAAGCAGGCGTTATTTGCCGAGTTTGGAATTCCTGAAGTCTGGCGTTATGACGGTCAGCATTTCAAAATTCTACTGCTCAGCGGCGGTCTGTATTTCGAGACTGATACCAGTGCCTTCTTGCCTTGCATCACGCCGCAAGTTCTAGATGACTTAATAGCTAAGAGTCTTAGGCTGGCGCCACTTGAATGGATGAAGAGTGTCCGCGAGTGGGCCCGTCAGGTCAAGTCTGCCAATCAAGAATGACCAGCCTAATTCGGGCAGTCGTGATCACCGTTAGCGACGCATGTGCGCGTGGCGAGCGAGCAGACAAATCAGGCGCGGCGCTTGTTGAGTTGCTGCAAGGGCTTGGTGCGGAGATTGTCGCGACGAAAATTGTTAACGACGATCTCGAGCCGTTAAGTGCGACGTTGCGTGAGTTTGCCGACCGCGCGAACGTAAATCTCATCATCACCACCGGCGGCACCGGCTTTGGACCCCGCGATAACACTCCGGAAGCAACTCAGGCGGTAATCGAACGCGAAGCTCCAGGCCTTGCCGAGGCCATGCGCATGGAAACCTTGAAACACACTCCGATGGCCATGATCTCTCGCGGCGTCTGTGGGACTCGTTCAGGTACGTTGATCGTAAACCTGCCAGGCTCGCCTAAAGGTGTACGTGAAAGTTTCGAGGTTATTAAACCTGTTCTAAACCACGCGATCGCGCTACTATCCGGGCGTACGGATCATTAGCCATGCTGTGTGTGTTTTCTGAAGTCCCGGCGATACTACTCGGTTTCTTGGGTTGTTGAGCAGTTATTCTCGGGAGTTAACGATCCACTAAACGACACGATCCACTAAAATCACGAAATGGCACTAACTACCTCTTCGTGTTTCGTCGTAGTTGCTTGAAATCGTGGCACCGACTTCAGTCGGTGAACCAACCCGCTATGGACCTCAATGTTAAATTCAGCGGGAGATTGAAATGAACGATCATCCTCAACGCATTGTACTTCTCCTCCCTAAACTTTCATTCGGTCGGAGACTCAAGTTTACTTTTGTCAGCCTGGCGATTGTTTTCACTGCCACGGTATCGTCTGCTGCGCAAACGGCCGAGAACCTAACCGCTTCTTCGACTGAAACTCAAGGCATTGAAAAAGGATGGAACGAGTTTGGTATCTGGGGAGGGATCTCTTTTCACTCACCTACTTGGATTGGCCAAACACCCGATGTCAGGTTTGGAAACATCGGCCTGCGCTACGGACGTGTTCTTGCAGCCAGCAAGTCGGTGGCGTTTGAGTACACCATCGACGCGGTTCCGGTTGCCATACTATCGACCAGAGATTCAGTGATTTGCCCGTTAATCCAAAGGTGTCCTCCGTTCAGGGTACGCGAGAGCGTCTACGGCGCGGGGCTCTCTCCAATCGGATTGAAATTCAACTTCCGCCGGCAAAGGCGATTTCAGCCTTTCGCCGCCGCCACCGGAGGCTTTCTTTATTTTCAGCGAGACGTACCATTTTCCGGCGCCGCGCAGTTTAACTACACGTTCGACTTTGCCGGCGGGATTCAGATCGTCAACAGCAATCGGCGCTCATTCACCATCGGCTACAAGTACCAGCACATTTCCAACGGCGACCGGTCACCGATTAATCCCGGTGTCGACGTGCAGATGGTTTACGTTGGTTATTCAATTTTCAAATAGTTGATAGCTCGCGTTGTTATTTTGCGAACCGGTGTTAGTGAGGCTTCGCTTCGTTGACATTGATCTTGCGGGACACTTAATATCCATTTCATCTGAGTAATACACTAGGTGGAATAGCTCGCTATACGCGAGCACCATAGACCGAAGCGGGTTTGATGTTTGATTATTAGAGTTTTCACTCCGGAGGAGTGAGATGTTTATAGCGTCGAAGCCCGAACCCCGCTCCGACTCCGTTCGAAGGAGCGGAACGCAACGCAACGAGGTCTCGACTCTCCACGATCTGTTCCGCTCCTTCGAACGGAGTCGGGAACGTAGGTGGATAGTTGCGGAGCTATAAACATTTAACCCCTACGGGGTAAAACCCGAGATGTCCTTTTCTAAAGCGGGGTTAATAAATTTCATTTGAGCGCGATGCTATTACAAGCAATGCTCTTACAAGCGACACCGACTGCGCCAAACATCGGTAGCCCAATCGAGGCTTACTGGCCGGTGATGATCTTTTTTCTCGTCGCCATTATATTTCCGGTGCTGCCGATCGTTCTCGGACGTTTCTTGCGGCCAATCAAATGGCAGAAGGACAAGATGCGCCCGTATGAATGTGGCATCGATCCGGAAACCGGGGCGCACGATCGTTTCACCGTGCGCTACTACATCGTGGCCATGCTGTTTCTGATCTTCGATGTGGAGACGATTTTTCTGCTGCCCTGGGCCATCATTTTCATGGGCGACGATTTCTCGTTTACCAAATTCGCCGTCATTGAGATGTTTGTCTTTATCGGAATCCTGGTTGTTGGATACTACTACGCGTGGCGCAAGGGAGCGCTGGAATGGGCCTGAGGAAGTAAATGGTAAATAGTGAAGCCGCTTCGCCTTTACGATTCACGATTCATAAACTATCCATTTACTAATTGCCATTTACCATTTACTAATCTATGGCTGAACACGAAGAAGGATTTGTACTAACCACCGTCGATTCGATCATGAACTCGGTGCGCCGCACCGTGGGCGCTAAGGCCATGGACGTGGCCGCGCCGGTGGTCAACTGGGCGCGCAAATCGGCGCTCTGGCCGATGACCTTTGGCTTAGCGTGCTGCGCCATCGAGATGATTGCCACCGGCGCCGGACGTTTTGATATCGATCGGTTCGGCGCCGGCGTCTTCCGGCCCAGCCCCCGTCAAAGCGATCTGATCATCATTGCCGGCACGGTCACTTTGAAGATGGGTCCGGTGGTGCGCCGAGTTTACGAGCAGATGCCCGAGCCAAAGTGGGCGATTGCGATGGGCGCCTGTGCCTCCACCGGGGGGCCATTTGATTCCTACTCGACCATGCAGGGAGTGGATCGCTGCATTCCCGTGGACGTCTACATTCCGGGATGCCCGCCGCGGCCGGAAGCTTTGCTCTATGGCTTAATGAGACTTCAGGACATTATCATGCGCGAAGCACCATCGGCGTACATCTTCGAATCGGACGGTTCAGTGCACCGCCAGCGCAGCTTTGAAGACGATGATGCCTTGGCCTTGAAGCAGGAAGTCTCGATTTGACTACCGAGGTGGTTTCAAGCCTCTAGCTCAACTTCCCGGTTCGCCGGCGCGATGATTCTTTGACATAACATTCTCGTCTGAATGACGACAGACAAAAACGTCGGCACACGTCGCGAAAGGAATCTTGTTCAATTCAATTATTGACAGCTTTTTGCTGCCTGAAATAGGAGGAGAGTGATGACATCATACATAACCAAAGTTCTGGTCGCGACGATTGTGACTTTTGCGCTCCTGGCGATTTCGTTGCCGGTTGAAGCCCAAACGAGTCCCGGAAGCCCCACTATCAAACCCACCCCGAGGCGAACCACGCGGCGCCCGGCGAGGCTGGTGCCTGTGGGAACGAACCTGAAAATCCGTCTTGAAGACACACTGTCGAGCAAGGACTCGCGTGTCGGCGACAAGTTTACCGCCACGGTGCTCGAGCCGGATCGCTTTGACGAGGCGACCGTTCACGGTCACGTCAGCTCGATTCAGAAATCCGGGAAGGTCAAGGGACGCACGACGATGAATCTGGCGTTCGACTCGATTCACCTGCGTGATGGCCGCCGAGGAACGCTGCACGGCTACGTTACTCGCGTTTATGGCAACGACTCCGGAACCGCTGATGAGGAAGGCGGTGTGGAATCAGAAGGGCGTGGTAAGCAGACCATAAAACGCGGGGCCATCGGCGGCGCGGCGGGGGCGATCATCGGCGCGATTGCCGGCGGCGGCAAAGGCGCGGCGATTGGCCTGATCGTTGGTGGCGCGGCTGGCGCTGGCTCGCTGGCGATCGGCGGCAGCAAGGAACTCAAGCTCGAGTCAGGCACCGAACTCCTGATTAGGGTTACGCGGTAGATAGCTTCGCGCAAGTCAAGAATTCTACCTACAGCACTATATTAGCCACAGATAAACGCGGATCACACGGATCAGACCAGAACCAGAAACCGGCGCGTCTAATTGTCTTGTTTTGATCTGTATCATCCTGCCTTTTTCTTTTTCGCGTCTTCTGCAAGGGGGTAGGAAATCTTTAAGTTTAGATCGAGCTTATCGGCAGACTTAAACCATCTTCCCACCAAAGCAAAAAAATTAGCCACCGATAATCCCGAATAAAACGAATCAGAAATTAACCGAGAAACCGCGGTTACTGACCCTGATCCATATTATCCGCGTTCATCGGTGGCTTTCTTTCTTCTGCCGTGGAGGTTCACTTTCGCGGCTTCTTGTTTTCTTACTAGAACTCAATCATATTCAATTTTTCCGGAAGAAAACCTGACTGGCCTTCGTCTAAACCAGTGAAAGAGCAAACGGAGGCGCGGATGGAGCAGCTCGCCGTAATGTCTGAGCCGATAATTGACGAGCCCGTCATCAAAGCCTGTCAACAGGGTGACAGGGAAGCCTTCCGGCTGCTTTTTGAAACTTACAAAGACCGGGTGTATTCGGTGGCCTATTACTCTTTCGGCGGAGACGAGGCGGCTGCGAGCGACATCACGCAGCAGATATTTCTGAAATTGATGAACGCAATCGGTCAGTTTCGCGGCGAGTCCCAGTTTACAACCTGGCTTCATCGACTGGTGGTGAATGCCTGCATCGACGAACAACGCAAACGGCGACGCTTTGAAGGCCTTGAGGCAATTCGCATGATCCAACGCAGCGATCGTAGATCTCAAGAACGGCGGTTCGAGCGCAGGGAACTCGCAGACTCCGTCAAGGTCGCGATCGGCGAACTGAAACCAAAGTTTCGCATGCCCGTCCTGCTCAAGTATGTCGAGGGACTCTCTTATGAAGAGATTGCCGAGGTCCTGGGTTGTTCCAAGGGCACCGTAGCCTCGCGCCTTAATCGCGGTCACAAGGAGTTGGCGCGGCGGTTGGCCCACCTGCGCGATCAGGTGATTTTGGGAGATTAGAAATGTTTTCGAAGCATGTTGGAAAACAAATGTCCGCCTACTGCCAGGGTGAACTGACAATCGGAGAGTCAAGGAAGGTCGCCGAGCACTTAATTAGCTGCCGGCAATGTCGCGCCGAGCATGAGGAAATCAAACTGGGAATCAGGCTGGCCGAAAACCTCCCGCTACTCGAGACGCCAGATTCTCTCTGGAACGATCTGGAAAATTTGCTCGACAGACAGACTGCCAACCAGCCGCAGGTTGTCATTAAACCCGCCGGCACACGACGATTCCGGCGCCCACGTCTGGCGGCCGTGGCAGCCACGCTGATTCTGGCAATCGGTCTTGGAGCATTTTGGTTCTATCGAGAAGCATCAAGAGGCTCCTGGGAAGTCGCGCGTCTTGCCGGCGCGCCCAGAATTGGTTCCGCAAGAATCTTTGAGAAGAGCCGGCTCGCGGTTGGTCAGTGGCTCGAGACTGACGACTCCTCAAGAGCCCAGATCAATGTCAGCTCGATTGGCAGCGTCGAAATCGATCCCAACACCAAGGTGCGGTTGCTTGAAACGAGCGTCACCGAACATCGGCTGGAATTAGCGCGCGGACGTTTGAGCGCAAGAATCTGGGCGCCGCCGAGATTGTTCTTTGTCGATACTCCCTCGGCGGTGGCGGCGGATTTGGGTTGCGCGTACACGCTTGAGGTGAACGATGAAGGTGGCAGTTTGTTGAGAGTCACTTCGGGCTGGGTGGCGCTGCAACTGAGGGACAGAGAATCCCTCGTACCCGCCGGTGCGGCCTGCGCTACCCGTCCGGGCATCGGGCCCGGCACTCCTTACTTTGAAGATGCCTCCGAAGCTTTTCGCTCCTCGCTAGGCAAAGTGGATTTCGAGTTTCAGAAATCATCGGAATGGCAAACCACCCTTGCAACATTGCTCACTGAGTCGCGTCCCCGGGACACGCTTACTCTTTGGCACCTGCTTTCGCGTGTCGAAGCAACCGACCGCGAGCGAGTGTATGAACGAATGGCAGCATTGGTTCCGCCGCCTGCTGGTGTTACGCGTGACGGTGTCCTGCGACTGGACGATAAGATGCTTAATGATTGGAAAGATCAGATGGAGAACTATTGGAGCGACGACTCGGTGCTGCGCAAGGCCTGGATAAAAACCTGGACCCGGTCGATTGAAAAGATCAAAGGACTGGAAAGGACAAAATGACTTATCGCCCAAGACTCAGTCGATAGGGCGAAACTCAAAAGCCGGAAATAGAGGTACTAATCATGAAAAAGGAATCACTTTCGAACGTTGGTCGTAGAGGCTTTCTTAAGCACGCTTCAATAGTTGCCGTTGCCATTGGAGTTTTGGAGTTCGGAGCACTGGGATTATTTGGCTGTACTCAACCGGCCCCGTCGCTCGCTGGTACGGCGTCTGACCAGCCTTCGAGAGTGGGTTGGAAAACCTCGATTGTTGCCGATGGAGAACCCGGAGAGCCGCTGATCGTCACAGGAACGATCTATGCGCCGGATGGCCGGACTCCCCTCGAGGGAATCAATCTTTATGTCTATCAAACAGACGCGGCGGGAAATTACACCACCAGGGGCGGCGACAATCGCAACACTCGGATTCACGGACTGATGAGGACCAATGCGGACGGCCGGTATGAATTTCGCACCATCAAGCCCGGCTCCTACCCTGGCAGTCGAAATCCGGCGCACATTCACGCCTACGTTTCGGGGCCGGGCTATCCCGAGTACTGGATCGACGAGTATCACTTTGCCGACGATCCGTTCGTCACGGAAGACATGCGGCGGAGGTTTGGCGGGAAGGGGAACTTCTCTTCGGTTTTGACTTTGACGCGCGGCGATGACGGCGTGTTCAGGGCTGTCCGCGATATCAAAGTCGAGCGCTGCACAAACAATTGCACCGGAAGATGAGCTGCTTGAGACTCCGATGAGAATCAGACTTACGTTAACCAGTCTGTTCGTTGCTACGCTTGTTGTGTTGGTGGCGGGTCGAACTCAGGCTCACCCGGCGAGCGGCATCGTGGTTGATCGCTCCGGCAACATCTACTTCAGCGATCTGGAAACTATCTGGAGGCTGGATACTCAAGCCCGGTTAACGGTTTTCCGCGAAGGTGTGCGCGGACGACACGTCCACGAACTGTCAATAGATGATCACGATAACATTTACGGCGCCGACGTCAGTTACAACCCTTCGACCCAAGGCTGGATTAGCGATGTTTGGAAGATGACGCCGGAGGGAAACTTTACTTATCTGCTCGAACCTACCGAAAATCCGCCTCCTGGCTGGAGCATCTGGCGCGACCGCGCCGGCAACATGTACTTGGTGGACCAGAACAATCACACAAAGACCCAGACGCTTTTGTTGCGCCGGACTCTGGATGGACAAGTTACGACATTAGCCGGCGGCGCTTATGGTCACGCTGACGGCAAGGGATCGCAGGCAAGATTCAGCAGCGTGGGCGGAATAGCGTTCGGACCAGATGGCAGCCTCTATCTAACCGATGGTGCATTTGTTCGTCGGGTAACCATGGATGGAACAGTAACGACGTTGGCGAGAGATCTTTCTGTCATCACTTCAGAGGGTCGCCGGTGGTTTACCGGAAACTATGGAAGCTTGGCCGGCCTTAGTGTCGACGCGGGGGGAAATGTCTATGTGGCTGACGCCGGTAATCGGCGATTGCTGAAAATCAACACGGACGGAAAGGTTGAGGCGATGTTTAGAAGCGAGCCGCCGTACTATCCAACGGGCGTAGCAGCCGTAGGTGGAAATCTATACATCCTCGAAGTGGGCTTTACTTTGCCGAATGCCTGGAGTGGACCACGGATCCGAAAGATCGACCCAGAGGGTCAGTCAACGGTTTTAACAACTCTGGGAACAGGGGGACTGCGATCCAGGATTGCGACTCAGGCGGGCGTGATCGCTGAGAGCACACTGGCTTTTCTCTATAACAACGGAAGGATCAGATACACTCTGGCTTTCCTTGGAGTCGGCACGCTCCTAATGATTGCGATGATCATCTGGCGGCATCGTCGAAGGGCTCGCGCATGAAAATTGTCCTTAGGATTTTGAAATGGCTTGGCGTCGCCATTGCCTGTTTGTTTGTGGGGTTGCAATTCATGAGACCCGCCCGCACGAATCCGCCGGTTGATCCGTCACAGACAATTCAGGCGCACTTGCAGATACCGCCGCAGGTTGCCGGCATACTCGATCGCTCGTGTCAGGATTGTCATTCCCATGCGACGCGTTGGCCGTGGTACAGCAATGTTGCGCCGTTCTCATGGTTGTTGGTCGATCATGTCAATGAAGGCCGGGAAAATTTAAATCTGTCGGAGTGGGGGCGCCTGGATAATCGCCGGGCAAGCAACAAGCTGGAAGAGATTTGCGAGGAAGTGGAGATTGGGGCAATGCCGATGAGCTCGTACACCTGGATTCACCGCAGCGC
>Ga0187893_10008256_pt1 | contig 16525 bp, 19 predicted proteins | sample MA1701074metaG_FD_139574 | JGI IMG/M metagenome (GOLD analysis project Ga0187893, IMG submission 139574) | White microbial mat communities from a basaltic lava cave in the Kipuka Kanohina Cave System on the Island of Hawaii, USA - MA170107-4 metaG ...
AGGCCGGGTTGTTTTCCTGGCAGCGCATCACGTTGAGGACGACGTTCGACGACGTGCGCGGGCTGAAGGAGGGGGCCGTCGTGCGGCTGGCCGGCGTCGAAGTCGGCAAGGTGAGCGACGTCAGTTTCGGATCGACCGGGGTCGACGTGCTGATGGAAGTCAACGACGACGTGCGGTCGCGCATCACGACCGACTCGACGGCCTCGATCGGCTCCCTCAGCCTCCTCGGGGAGCCCATCATCGATCTCACGCCCGCGCGAACGGGCACACCGATCGCAGACGGCGGTTTCATCAAGCCTGGCCGGTCGCCGAGCGCCATCTCGGACGTCGCCGCGAGCGCGAACCGCGGCCTGGAGGAAGCGACGAGGCTTCTCCAGAGCGTCCGGGAGGGAAAGGGAACCATCGGCAAGCTCTTCACCGATGAGCTGCTGTACCGAGAGATCAACGCGTTCGTCGCCGCCGCCGAGAACGTGGCCACCCAACTGAACAGCGGCCGCGGGACGCTGGGTCGGCTCGTCCAGGATCCAGCCGCGGCGAAGAGCCTCGAGGCGTCGCTCGCGAACCTCGACTCGATCACCCGCCGGATCAACGCGGGCGAGGGCACCCTCGGGCGGATGCTGAAGGATGATGCGCTGGCCAAATCGGCCTCGTCGGCCGTCGCCAACATCGACACGCTCACGGGTCAGCTGAACAAAGGCCAGGGCACCGCCGGCAAACTCCTGAAGGAGGAGGAGCTCTACAACCGCCTCAACTCGCTGGCGGGTCGGATCGACTCGCTGACGAAGGCATTGAACGACGGAGAAGGCACGGCCGGCAGGCTGCTGCGCGACAAGCAGTTGTATGAGAACATGAATGCCGCGGCCGCCGAGCTGCGCGGGCTGGTCGCGGACATCCGGAAGGATCCGAAGAAGTACCTGAACGTAAGGGTGAGTATCTTCTAGGTCGTAGGACGTAGGCCGGTAGCTGCGAAACAGCGCGCCGAGCGTGAGCGAGGCGTGGTAGGCCGTGGGGGTGGGGCCCCACGGCAAAGAAGAAAAAGAGAGCGAGAGATGGCCAGAGACGATGGGGGCGGGAGCGTCGTCGCGGCGTTCCTGATCGGAGCGATTACCGGGGCGGCCGTGGCGCTCCTGATAGCGCCGGCCACGGGCGAGGAGATGCGCCGCATGCTCGGCCAGAAGGCGCGCGAGGGGGCCGATAAGGCCTCCGAAAAGGGGCGTGACCTGTACGACCGTGGCCGCGAGGCCTATTCCCGCACCCGTACCCGGGACAGCAAGCTGAAGGAGCCTGTGTGAGCGGCGGCTGGGACAGTGTGTTCCTCGGCGCGATCGCCGTGGCAACGCTCCTGATGGCCGGCATCCAGGTCGGGGCCATCGTCGCGGCAGTGCGCGTGGCGAAGCGCCTGGACGTGCTGGCGCATCAGGTCGAGCACGAGGTCCGGCCGCTCATCGCGCAGGCCACGGAGCTGGCGGAACAGGCCCGGCGGAGCATGGCGTTAGCCAACCAGCAGGTCGAGCGGATCGATCGCATGATGGCGGACGTCACCATGCGGGTCACCGAGACGGTCGAGATTCTGCAGCGCTCGGTCATCGCGCCGATCCGGGAAGGTTCCGCCGTCATCGCCGGCATCAAGGCCGGATTCGACGCGCTGCGGAGCCTTCGCCGGAGTCCGGCCCGCAGCCGACGGGCCGAGGACGAAGACGCCCTGTTTATCGGGTAGCATTGACAGCGGCTGCCGCTCGGCGGTAGAACTCGCTTCCATGTTGGCCATGCTCCCGCCTCGTCGGCTGGTTGCCGCCGCGCTCGTCATCATCGTTTCCGCAGGCGTCCCGCCCGCCGCGCAGCAGGAATCCAAGTCCGCCGCCGCCGCCAAGGAACTGGCGCAGCTGCTCGAGGCCGCGAAGCTGGATAGCGTCGCCAGCAAGGATCCCGCCGAAAAAGATCTCTACGTGGCCGCGCTGTACTTCACCGGTCAACTGCTTGTTGTCTCGGCCCGCTATTCGGCGCCGTCGCTCCTCGACCAGAAAATCTCGAAGAAAGAGTACCGGGACGTCTACATCGACCTGAATAGTGCCGCGATTGCCAACTCGAAGGTCTTCATCGAGGACCTCAACGCCGACGGGCTCCGCGCGAAGCGTGAGGACGACCAGCCGTTCGACACGGTCGAGCACGGCGCGCAGCGGCTCGCGCTCGACGGCGAGTGGCGGAAGCAGAAGCTGACCGAAGCGGACTACATGAAGGTCTACGGCGAGATGGATGACCGGTATTCCAAGATGCTGTCGATCCTGCTCGCGCAGATCAAAAAACCAGTTTAGCCGGGGTGTGGGGCGGAGCCCTCCGCCAGATTGGTCGTTTGACAGATTGCACGACTGAGCAGATATTCACCCGTGCACGACCGGCCGGAGCGCGTGCCAGAGCTCGGCAGGCGTGGTGCACCGACGGTCCCTTGACGTGGGGACAGTGTCTCTGCCGAAGGTTGACCGCTCGGCGCCCAACTCCGATCGGTTGTGTGGGAAGCGCCCTTCGTGCGAGGCAGGTCGCGGTTGGCCAGGCGTTCCGCCACCAGCGCCGCGTCCCGTGCCGTCCCCATGCTAGCCACTGGGAATGGCCGCCCGTCCTCGCACGGAAGGGCGTTTCTGTGTACAATTTGAAACTTCAATCAGGGGTCGGGCGCTTGGCTCAGCGGTAGAGCATCGCCTTCACACGGCGGGGGTCAGTGGTTCGAATCCACTAGCGCCCATTCGACTCGCTCATGGCGGGCCACTGACGAATCGAATGCCCTGAGCGAGCATTCATCTCACGGCGAGTCGAAGGGCCGTCCGGCTCGCGCCTCAACAGCATCCTCGGAACTGATCGGCTATCGCCTTCTCGTCTCCGGCAGCCTTCGCTCCGACGGCCCGTCGTACTCATGGTCCTTCGGGTCGATCTGGCGCATCGGAGGATTGCGCTCGCGCTCTTCGAGCGCGTGGGCCGCGATGCCCGGGACACGTGAGATGACGAAGAGGGCGTCGGCCACGTCCGGCTTGAGGCCGAGATCGCCGCATGCGGCGGCGATCGCCCCGTCGATGTTGACGGGCGGCGTTCTGCTCGCGTCGGCCTCGTGGACGTGCTGGAGTTCGAACTCGAGCGCGCGAATGAACCGGATGTGCTCCCCATCCAGCTCCAGCTCCATCGCCATCTGGAACAAGCGGGTCGCGCGCGGATCCCGCGAGTGGAAGCGGTGTCCGAAGCCGGGTGGTGTCTCGCCCGAGGTGAGGAACGGCTGGAGCACCTGCTTCGCCGCCTCCCGGATCGGCATGCCGGACCGGCACAGCGCAAGCCCCTCGTCGAGGAGCTGCATGCAGGCGTTGATGTCGCCGCCAAAGTACCGCCCGAATCCGAGCACGCCGGCCGCCACGCAGGCGCGCAGCGGCGCCCCGGTCGTCGCCGTGTTGCGCGATGCCAGCGTCGACGGAGGCGTCGCGCCATGGTCGATGAACGACACCAGCAGGGCCTCCATCAGCCGCCCGATCGCCGGTGACGGCAGCTCACCCTGCAGGAGCAGGTAGATCGCCTCGCCGAACGACAGCCGGCCCATCATCTCGTCGAGCGGGTAGCCGCGGACGAGGATCTTGTTCGGCTCGATCGCCGTCAACGCCGTCCGCCAGGTGTCGTCGGGCGGTCGGGGGTGCGTCCGCCCGTCGGCCGGCTGGCTCGCCGGTCCGTCTGTGGAGGGGATGGTCTTGGCCATATCAGGCTGTTCCGTACAGCCGGTCGCCGAAGTCTCCGAGCCCGGGCACGATGAACTTATGCGGGTTGAGCCCGCGATCGATGGCTGGCGTGTAGATGTGCACGCCTGGGTGAGAGCGCTCGACCAGTGCCACCCCCTCCGGGGCCGAGACGATGCAGACCATCCGGATGTCGCGCGCGCCCGCCTTCGCTAGAAGGTCGAGCCCGGCAACGGCGCTGCCGCCGGTCGCGAGCATCGGATCAATCATCAAGACGAAGCTCTTGTCGAGCCCGGGCGGCAGCTTGGAGTAGTACTGCGATGCCACTGCCGTCAACTCGTCACGCTGGAGGCCGATGTGGCCCACGCGCGCGTTCGGTACCAGCTCCAGCACCGCGTCGAGCATGCCCAGACCGGCGCGGAGTACCGGGACGACCACGACGTCGGCGCCGAGACGCCGGCCATCCGCGGGGCCGAGCGGCGTCTCGACGGTGATCCTCTCGCCTGGCAGATCCCGCAAGGCTTCGGCCGCGAGCAGCAGGCTGATACGAACCGCCATGCGCCGGAACAGCTCCGGCCCCGTCCGTTTGTCGCGAAGCGCCACGAGCGCGTCGTGCACCAGCGGATGCTCGACGATGTGAACCGGCACCAGCGTCAATATACTAGAATCTCGCCGGATGTTGCGCCTCGCGATCGTCTCCGTCGTCGTCGCCGTCGGAATGCCTCAGGGGCCCAGAGGAATCTCTCTCGTCGTCACCGGCGGCACCGTCGTCACGATGGACCCCGCGCGGCGAGTCCTGGCGCCCGGCGCCGTCGCGATCGAGGGGGGCGCCATCGTCGCCGTCGACGAGCCTGCCGCGATCGCTGCCGCCTACCGGGGGGCCGAAACCATCGACGCATCCGGGACGGTGGTCCTGCCGGGCCTCGTCAACACGCACACCCACGCGCCCATGGTGCTGTATCGCGGGTTGGCGGACGACCTGGCGCTCATGGAGTGGCTCGAGAAATACATCTTCCCGGCCGAAGCGAAGACGGTCAGCGCGGCGTTCGTTCGCACGGGCACGCGCCTCGCAGCGCTCGAGATGATTCAGTCCGGGACGACGCTGTTCACGGACATGTACTACTTCGAGGAGGAGATTGCGCGGGCCACGAAGGAAGCCGGTCTGCGCGGCGTGCTCGGGCAGAGCGTCATCGGCTTTCCCGTGGCTGACGCGAAAACCCCCGCCGATGCGCTCGCTCGAACGGAGAAGTTCTTTCAGGAGTTTGCTCGCGACGAGCTGATCATCCCGGCGGTTGCGCCGCACTCGATGTATACGCTCGATGCGAAGAGTCTGACGGCCGCACGGGCGCTGGCTGACAAGTACGGCAGACCGACGCTCATCCACCTGTCAGAGACGCGGGATGAAGTCGACATTTCCCTGAAGAAATACAAGATGCAGCCGGCCGTGTACCTCGACTCGATCAAGTTCTGGGGGCCGCGCGTGCTGGCGGCGCACGGCGTGTGGCTGACGCAGCCAGAGATTGCGCTGCTGAAAAAGCACGGTGTCGGCGTCTCGCACAATCCGGAAAGCAACATGAAACTGGCGAGCGGGACTGCGCCGGTCCCGCAGCTGCGGGCCGCCGGCGTGCCGGTCGGGCTCGGCACAGACGGCGCCGCGAGCAACAACGATCTCGACATGTTCGAAGCCATGCGGGTCGCCGCGCTGCTGCACAAGCTGCAGTCGAACGATCCGCGCGCGATTCCGGCCCCGGTCGCGCTGGAGATGGCGACGCTCGGCGGCGCCCGCGCGCTCGGCCTGGGCGACCGCCTCGGCTCGCTCGAGGCAGGGAAGCGCGCCGACCTCATCGTTGTTTCGATGTCGTCGGCGCGGCAGACGCCAATGTACGATGCGGTGTCGCACCTGGTCTACGCCACGCGCGGGGACGACGTGCGCACGACGATCGTGAACGGGCGAGTGCTGATGCGCGACCGGAAGGTGCTCACGCTGGACGAGCGCGAGGTTCTGGCCGACGCCCGACGCGCCGCCGAGCAGGTGCGGGCGGCGGTGGGGAAGACCCCATAGCAGTCGTAGCTGCCTTAGCGGATAGGATGGAGATTCTCCTCAGCTCCGACCAGATCCAAGCGCGCATCAGGGAGATGGCGCGCGAGATCGAGCGCGACCATCCGGGTGGCGAGGTCCACCTGGTCGGCGTCCTCAAGGGCGGGTTCATGTTCATGGCGGATCTGATTCGCGCCATGAACGGCAAGGTGACGCTCGACTTCATGGCGTTGTCCAGCTACGGCAAGGGTTCGAAATCGTCAGGCGAGGTCCGTGTGATGAAGGATCTCGACTACGGCCTCGAAGGACGCCGCGTCGTGATTGTCGAGGACATCGTCGATACGGGTCTGACCTTGATGTACTTGCAGGACATCCTGCGAGCGCGGGCGCCAAAGAGCCTGCGGACCGCCTGCCTGCTGAGCAAGCCGTCACGCCGCAAGGTAGACGTCGTCGTGGACTACATCGGGTTCACGATCGAGGATCGCTTCGTGGTGGGCTACGGCCTGGATTACGCGGAGCACTACCGCAACCTCCCGCATATCGCCGTCGTGGACGAGCAGACACTGACGACTTGAGGCCGCGTAACGACCCCATGGGCGAGTCATCCAAGCGTTTTGACATCATTACAGAGGCCGACGCACGGCTGCTTGGGATCGGCTCGATCGTCGAGTTGGCGCCCGGGGGGCACGTCACGCCGCTCGCCCGGGACACGCTTCGTGAGCGGCGCGTGACCGTCGTGCCGGCTGGATCGAGCGATCCGTCCCTGCCTGCCGATCTCGCGCCGGCCGCCCACATCCGGCGTATCTCAATCGGGAGCGATCACACGGGCGTCGCGTTGAAGCGCGCGCTCGTCCAGCACCTGCGGCAGAAAGGCTTGGCCGTCGAGGACCGCGGGACCGACACCCAGGAGCCGGTAGACTATCCGGACGTCGCCGGCGCGGTCGCCCTCGCTGTCGCGCGGGGCGAAGCGGACGCCGGGATCGTGATCGACGGCGCAGGCCTCGGCTCGACGATCGCGGCGAACAAGATCCGCGGCGTGCGCGCGGCCATGTGCACGAACGTGACGCTGGCGCGCTACGCGCGCGAGCACAACGGGGCGAACGTCCTCGCCCTTGGGGCGACGCTCATCACGATCGACGAGGCGCGCGAGATCGTCGACACGTGGCTCACGACGCCGATGCGAGAGGCACGGTATATCAGGCGGCTGCTGAAGATTCGGCGGCTCGAGGGAGCGTAGGCCCGACCTTCAGGTCGGGCGTCTCGGCGACACAAAAGCGTCTCGATGACACAAAAGGAACTCCAACGCCTCATCGCCATCATCACCGAGGAGGTCCTCGGCGCCGTCGGGGGCGTCCGTCTCGAGGGGGGCGATGGCCCGTGCGCCTGTCACGGCGTGCTGTACGAGTGTTGCCCGGACCGGTTGCGCGGCGTGCTCGACGCCGGCGCGACGCGGCTCGGGATGCACGCGACCGGCGGCGCCCCGGGCGGCGTCGCGGTCATGATCGATCACACGCTGCTGAAGCCGGACGCGACGCGGGCGGAGATCGAGAAGCTCTGCAAGGAAGCGACGGCGTTTCGCTTCGCGACCGTCTGCATCAACCCCGGCTGGGTCGCGTTCGCAGCCTCGAAGCTGCGTGGCACCGGGGTCGGTGTCTGTTCCGTCGTCGGGTTTCCGCTGGGCGCCACGACGCCGGACGTCAAGCACTACGAAACGCGGCGGGTGATCTTCGACGGCGCGACCGAAGTCGATATGGTCATCAACGTCGGCGCGTTGAAGTCGGGCGACCTCAGAGTCGTCGAGCGTGACATCGAGGCCGTCGTGGCGCCGGCCCGCGAATCGGGCGTCCTGAGCAAGGTCATCATCGAGGCGGCCCTGCTCAGTGACGAAGAAAAGATCACGGCCTGCACGCTCGCGAAGGCGGCCGGAGCGGACTACGTGAAGACCTCGACCGGCTTCGGGCCCGGCGGCGCCACGGCTGCCGACGTCGCGCTGATGCGGCGCGTCGTCGGTTCCGAGATGGGGGTAAAGGCCGCCGGCGGCGTGCGCGACCTCGCAGGGTTGCAGGCGATGGTCGCGGCCGGCGCCACGCGCGTCGGCGCGAGCGCCGGGGTCAAGATCGTGCAGGAGTCGAAAGGGCAGGCATCTGGCGCTCAGTCGCCAGCCGGGTACTAGCGTGCCGAGGCGTAAACGCTTTCCCAGCGGAACGGTGGCGGCCATCGACGAGAGCAAGATCCTGGGCATACGCGCCGGCTCGGGCGACCATCGGATCATTGGCATCTGGGTGGTCGTCGTCGAGGGACGCGTGTTCGTCCGGTCCTGGGGCGTCAACCAAGGCGGTTGGTATCGCACGTTTCGCGAGGATCCTCGCGGCGTGATTCAGGTCGGAACGCGGACGATCCGAATCCGCGCCGTGCCCGTGAAATCCGAGCGCGTGAAGGTCGCTGTGAGCCGGGCGTACCGCGAGAAGTACAACACACCCGGATCGCTCAAATGGGTGGCTGGCTTCGAGCGCTCGAAGCGTCGGCGTGATGCGACGATGGAACTGGTACCGGCAACATGAACGTGCGACCGAGGGACCTCGTGAGGCAATGGGTGGAGGCCTTCAACCGTGCCGACGCGGATGCGCTGTCGCGGTTCTATCAGGCCGACGCCACCAACCATCAAGTGGCCGAGGAGCCGGTCCATGGGCGCGAGGCGATCCGGCGGATGTTTGCCGACGGCTTTGCCCGCGCCACGATGGTCTGCCTCGTCGAGAACATCTGGGACAAGCTGTCCTTTCTGCGAATCCACAACCTGCCGGTGCCGACGTCCTGAGGCGCGATGCTGTTCATGGTCATCGAGCGCTTCAGAAACGGCGATCCGATTCCGGTCTACCGTCGATTTCGAGAGCGCGGCCGCCTTGCACCCGATGGTCTAAAATACATCGCGAGCTGGATCGACTCGCGGATGGAACGCTGCTATCAGGTGATGGAGACCGACGATCGGGCTCTGCTCGATCAATGGATGGCGAACTGGAGCGACCTCGTGGAGTTCGAGGTGCATCCGGTGATGACGTCGGCGGACGCGGCCGACCGGATCGCGCCTCGGCTGTAACCAGGGGGTTCGATATGCGCAGATTCATGGCATGTCTCGGATTTCTTTTCGTGGTGCTGACCGTGCCCGGCAGCGCGCAGCAAGGACAGCCCGCTGGCCACGCGATTCTTGCGGATGCCGACCTCAAATGGGGCGCGGCGCCGCCGGCGCTGCCCAAAGGCGCCTCGCTCGCGGTGGTAACGGGCGATCCCGGCCAACCTGGACCGTTTACCATCAGAATCAGATTTCCGGCCGGATACCAGGTTCCACCCCACTGGCACCCGACGGACGAGCACGTGACCGTCCTCTCCGGAACGGTCGCCTTCGGGATGGGTGACAAGGTCGATCCGGCCGCGATGAAGGAGTTGACCGCTGGCGGGTTCGCGCGCATGCCGGCGGAGATGCGGCACTACGTGACCGCCAAGACGGAAGCCACGCTGCAGGTGCACGGCGTCGGTCCATTTACGCTCAACTACGTGAATCCGGCCGACGATCCCCGGAAGCCCGCGAAGTAACGATGAAAACGATGAAGAAGATACTGGTCGCGGTCGGCCTGCTCGGCGCTTCGATCGGGCTGCGGGCGCAGCAGGCGGCGCCCGGCCCGACCGGGAAACCGATCGTTCCTGTTGCCGCGAGCACGCTGGCCGAGAACCCCGATCCGTACTACGGTGAGCAGGTATCGCTCTCGGGAGCAGTTGACCAGCATCTCGCGACGCTTGCGTTCTCGGTGGATCAGGACAAGACGAAGCAGACGGCGAAAGACATTCTCGTCCTGTCGCGGCATCTGAACCAACCGGTCGATCTGAACACCTACGTCACGGTGATCGGAGAAGTGGTTCGGTTCGATCCCGACGACCTCGCGCGCAGAGCGAAGGACTACATGACCGACCTGCCGCACGCGGTCATGGACGGGTACCGCGGGCGGCCGGCGATCCTCGCGACCTCCGTCATCACCACCAGCGGAGTCGATCTCGCGAGGCGCCCGCCGCCGCCCCTGACGCCGGCCGAAGAGGCCTTCGACAAGGTGATGAAGCAGGTCGGCGCGGCGAACCGGGCGCTGCGGACCGCGCTCGACGAATCGGACGCGAAAGCGGCGCAGGAGAACGCCCTCCTGCTGCAGCAGGGATTCAAGCAGACCTCCGCTTTCTGGAGAACACGCCGCGTTGCCGAGGCCACCGGCTGGTCGCAGGATGGATTGAAGCTCGCCGAGTCCATCCACAGCGCCGCCGCCGCGGGCCGGTGGGATGAAGTGAAGGAAACCATCGGCACGCTCGGAAAGGTCTGTCAGACCTGCCACACGGCGCACCGCGACAGGCTCGACGACGGGACGTTTCGGATCAAGCCGTGAACCTCCTGCTGGCCGGGCTCGCAGCGGTCCTGATTGTCGGAACCCGGTTCGAAGGTTTATCCCTGGCCCAGGCCCCAAGCCCCAGCCCCCAGGCCCCGGACCTTCAACTGTTTTTTCAAGCCGCCTCACGTGACGAAAAGGAAGCCGGCGCTGCCCTCGCGCAGCTCGCGGAGAGCTGGCGCGACGACTATGCGGCCATGATCGTAGACATGGCCCGTCTGATGCGGCCGGCATCGCGGGGACCCGACATCGTTGAAGAGGTGCCGCCGCCTGATGATGAGCCCGGTGCGTCGCCCACGCCCTTGCCGGGTCTGGCCGCGCCCCTCCGGGCGGCTGCTTCGCCGGCGCGCGCCCGGCTGACGCGCTTCCTCCAGAAACAGACGGGTCGGCGGTTCGGCGACGATCTCTGGGCGTGGAGGGAGTGGATCTGGTCGCGGCCGTACGAGCCGCATCCCGGCTACCTCGCGTTCAAGGGCGCGTTGTACGGGCAGATCGACCCCCGCATGGCGGAGTTCTTCAAGCCCGGTACGCGATCGCTCGTCCGCCTGGACGAAGTGGACTGGGGCGGCGTCCCCGTCAACGGCATCCCGCCGCTCGGTCACCCTGAGACGATTCCCGCCGAGCAGGCGCGCTATCTCGACTCCGGCAACATCGTGTTCGGCATCGTCATCAATGGCGAGGCGCGCGCGTATCCGAAACGGATCCTGGCCTGGCACGAGCTGGCTCGCGATCGAGTCGGAGGCGTCGAGCTCACGATCGTGTACTGCACGCTGTGCGGGACCGTGATCCCGTACGAGAGCGAGGTCGGTGGCATCGTGCGCACGTTCGGAACAAGCGGACTCCTGTATCGCTCGAACAAGCTGATGTTCGACCGCGAATCGATGAGCCTGTGGTCCACGCTCGAAGGCCGCCCGGTCATCGGCAGCCTGGCGGGCGAGGACCTGCAGCTCCGCGCCCACCCAGTCGTGACGACGACGTGGGGGGAGTGGCGGGCGGCGCATCCGCGCACGACCGTGCTGTCGCTCGAGACGGGCGTCAAGCGGGATTATTCGGAGGGCGCTGCGTATCGCGACTACTTCGGCACCGACGCGCTCATGTTTCGCGTGTCAAAGACCGACAGGCGTCTGAAGAACAAGTCCGAAGTGCTCATCATGCGGTTAAGGGGCGAAGACGGCACCAGGCGGCCCGTTGCGATCGCAGCCGAGTTCCTCAAGAAGAATCCCCTCTACTCGTTCGAATCGGGCGGCCGACGCTTCGTCGTGCTCACGACGCCCAAAGGAGCGAACCGCGTGTACGAATCACGAGACACCCGTTTTACGCGCTGGAACGGCCGCGACACCGTCGAGGACGAAGCGGGGCAGACCTGGCGCGTGAGCGAGGATGCGCTCGGGGAGTACCCGCGCGTCCCCGCCCAGCGGGCGTTCTGGTTCGCCTGGTACGCGCAGTTTCCGGATACCGTCTTGATCAGGTAGCGCAGCCCTTTTTCTGGGCTACACTAGCGAGCTGGTCACTGACGTAACAGTTTGACCGTGACCACCTCGCGCATCAACGGAACCCCACGACGTCCCGCGCGGGTCGCGAAAGCCCGATACTGGAGAGTATTTCCAGCACCGTCAACTGATCCGATGCCTTCATAGCCCGTAGCGATACGGTCTATGCCAGCGTAGGCTAAACTCTGGAGTTCGTCTTCTTCAGAGCGACCATTCTGGTTGGCATCTGTCCAGAGGATAATGCTCGCGAAGAACGCATCGGCCTTGTCCAAGGAACCGTCAGGCCGACGATCGCGGATTCGCTCTCGATCTCCGAGGCCGATCCCGTCCATGGCCGCGAGGGTCGCAAGGCCGACAGGGGGACCCAACGGGCCGCCGACCAATTCGAACGGAACGTCAATCAAACCGTTCTTGTTGTCGTCGACGCAGAGAAACGCGTCATCGTCTCCCTGCGAGGTCCATGCCGTTTGTTCCTTGATGCCGTCGCCATCGATGTCCACGTAGACGCCATCTTCCGCGCCTGTGAAGGCAAAGCCGTCGCCGTCCAGATCAATAACGGTCGGTTGTGCCGCTCGACGGCTGGATTGATGGGCGTCGCTCGCACCGACAAGAAATCCACCGACCAGTAGAAAGCACAGCAGCCGTCTCATAGACCACCTCACCTATTGCATCGTCAGGAGGACGTCGAAGACCTGTCGCAACCGTTCGATGCCCCGCCTTGTGACGAACGCCGTCCCCTTGAACTTGAACAGGTTGCCTTCTCCGTCCCGCCGCCTCGTGACTTCGTAGCTCAGATGCAGGGTCGTTAACCCCATTGCGCTCAGCGTTTTCAGTTCTGGCGGTTCCGAAACGCCGTTGTGATTGACATCCAGCCAAAGCCGCAGACTTGCGTACGATGAATCACCCGCGTCAATCTGACCATCACCGTTGTCGTCCAGGTTTGCGATGGCAATGAAGCCATTACGCGCCAACGTGCCATCCGTGAGCGGGGAGGACGTTCCAAACAATTCGCTGCCGTCGTCGATGGCACCGTTCCCATTGCGATCTAAAACGAAGAATGCGTCGAATTCGTCGGGTTTGGTCCAGCCGATGGAGTCCTTCGTGCCATCTGCATCTATGTCGAACGACACTACGGTCGCTGCACCAGTCAGGCGATAGCCGTTCCCGTCGAGGTCAATAATCACTGGACAATTAGGGTACTGGCACTGGTTGGTCTCGTAGTTCCACTGACCTCCGCTCTGAGCGCACAACTCAGGTTCCGTAGGCTCTGGTGGTGCGCCGAGATCAATGACAGAGTGGAGGCTTCCCATGTATATCCATTGCCACGATTGCGAACCGGCCGGATAGTTGTTGAAGAGTGAAAACGGTGTCAGTAGACAGCTGGGTCCTCATCGCCCCAGCGTCGGGCACAGGAGAGGTCGGCTCCTTCCTACGGTTTCGTTTATCCAGCCTAGCGCAGCATCGGCTGCATGGCCCGAAATCACATGCCCTCTCCAGATGCCGCGCGCATCATGTGAGGTACGCTGATCGTATTGTTGTGACTCCCCGAACTCTGGGGCTCTGGCCCGCGTCGGCGCTCGTCATCGGTCACACTATCGCTGTCGGGATTTTCCTTACACCCGCCGAGCTCGTCGGCGCGCTCTCCTCGCCCGGGCTCGTGATCACGCTCTGGGTCGTGTTCGGCCTGCTCGTGCTCTTCGGCGCGCTCAGTTTCGGCGAGCTGGCGTCGCGGCACCCGCAGGCCGGCGGTCCGTACGTCTTCCTGCGCGAGGCATGGGGACCGCGAGTCGCGTTCCTGTACGGCTGGCAATGTCTGCTCGTGATGGATCCCGGGGTGACGGCCGCGCTCGCCGCCGGGCTTGCCGAGTACTTACCCGTCATGTTCCCCGGCGCCGCGGCGCATGCCCGATGGTGGGCCGTGGCTGCCATCTGGGTGTTGGCGGGCCTCAACCTGAGCGGAATCAACGTGAGTACTCGCGTGATGGCTGCCATGACGGCGCTCAAGCTGGCGGCGCTTGCGGGCATCACGCTGCTTGCGTTCACCACCGGAAGCGGCAGCCCCACTCACTTCAGTCCGTTCTGGGAGCGGGGGCCGGGCGCGCCGCCGATCGGCGAGGCGCTCGCGCTGGCGTCGGTCGCGGCGTTCTTCTCGTTCGGCGGGTTCTGGGAGGCGAGCCGCGTCGCCGGCGAAGTGCGCGATCCGCAGCGGACGTTGCCGCGCGCGCTGGCGATCGGCGTCGGAGTCGTGGCGGCCGCGTATCTGACGACCACGCTCGCGTTCATCTACCTCGTGAGACCCGGACACGCGACGAGCGCCGCCGGCTTCGCCGCGTCGGCAGGCGGGGCGCTCTTCGGCTCGACGGGGGCCCGCGTTCTTGCCTCGATAGTCGCCGTGTCGATTCTGGCGAGCATGATGGGGCTGCTGTTGATGGCGCCGCGCGTCTACTACGCGATGAGTCAGGATGGCCTGCTCCCCCGGGCGATCGCCAGGCTCCATCCACGCCGGGACGTGCCGGATCGCGCGACGCTGCTCCTCGCGGCGCTCGCCACGTGCTTCACGCTGGTCGGGACCTTCCAGCAGATCGTGTCGTTCTTCATCTGTACGGCGATTGCGTTCGTCGCGCTCGCGGTCGCCGGCCTCTTCGTGCTGCGCAGGCGCGGCGCGGGGTACGTCGGGTTCCGCGCACCCGGTTATCCGATCACGCCCGCGTTGTTCATCGCGCTTGTGATCGTGGTGATCGCACTGGTGCTGATGGCCCGCCCGCGGCAGGCGGTCGCAGGGTTTGCGGTCGTGCTGTGCGGGCTGCCCGCGTATCACCTACATCAGTCGCGTCACTGAGGACGCGCCTGGCGCCGGACCATCACCTCCCGCTGCGGGAATTGAATCTGGATGCCCGCGCGCTCGAACGCCATCTTGATCCGGCGCCGCAGCTCGCGCGCGATGTCGAACTGCTTGAGCGGCACGGTTTTCATCCGCGAGCGGATGACGACATTCGCCTCACCCAGCGACTCGATCCCCGCGACCTCCAGCGGTCCGAGGATGAACGGCTGGAACGTCGGGTCTTTCTGCAGCTGATCGCCGACATCTTTCAGAACCTGGACGACCCGGTCCGTGTCCTGGCCGTAGGCCACCGGCACGTCCACGACGGCGTAGGCGTAGTCCATCGAGAGGTTGTCCAGCATCCGGATCTCGCCCGCGGGAACGATGTGCACCGTGCCGTCGAAATCGCGGAGCACGAGCGTGCGGAGGTTGATCGCTTCGACGAGGCCGGACACGTTGTTGACGCGCGCGACGTCTCCGACGCGCACCTGGTTCTCGAGAATCAGAAAGAATCCGCTGATGATGTCGCGCACGAGCGTCTGGGCACCGAAGCCGAGCGCGACGCCGGCAATACCGGCGCCGGTCAGAAGGGGCATGATGTCGAGCCGGAGCTCGCGCAGGATCATCAGCAGCGCCACGGTCAGGACCAGTGCCGTGACGACGTTCTGAATCAGGCCGCCGAGCGTCCGGGCGCGCTTCGCGCGCTCGAGTACGTCGAGGCCGGTTCCCTGACTGATCTCGTGCTCGAACCTTCGGACTACGACGGCGACGATGCGCATCACCGCGTACGCCAGCACGATGACGAGCAGAATCCGCAGGCCGGACCGAAAGAACCAGTCCACGATCGCCCGCACCGGGAGCCCCGCGCGTGCCTGGACCCCCGCGAGCTCCAGCGCAGGGAAGATCAACGCGACGACGGAGAGCCAGAAGACGGCCCAGCCGACGATCCGGGCCGGACGCCGGATCGCTGGCGTGACCGCCGCCTCTTCCAGGCTGTCCCCGAGGATCGCGACGAGCGCGGCGCGCACGATCCTGGCCGCGAGCGTCGCAATGATCCAGGCGACGCCGACCGCCAGCCCCGTGGCGACGAGGATGTCCCAATAGGAAAACTCGCCCGAGAAGAGTCGTTTCAACATCAACTCGTCGCCGCGGCGCCGGTGCTGGTCGCTCGCGGAATCCTCGACTCCGGGCTCGGCATTCTCACCACGAGCGGCAGGCGCAGCGCTGCCCGGCAGCCTCGCGCGGCGATCCGGTTGTCGAGCGTCAGGCTGCCCCCGTGCGCCTCGGCGATCTGGCGGCTCAGCACGAGCCCGATGCCGGATCCGCCAGGCTTCGTCGTGAAGAACGGGACGAACAGGTTGGCGGTGTTCGGCAGGCCGGGCCCGTCATCTTCGACCCAGAGCTCCAGCGCGTCGGGCGAGCCGCCAAGACGGCCCCATCCCAGGCGGACCCCCCCCCCGGTCTCGTGGGAGGCATCCACGGCGTTCCGCACGAGGTTGATGAGGAGCTGCTCGAGCTGGTCGCCATCCGCGTGGATGGTCACGGCCGGTCCGGGCTGAATCGCGACGCCTTCGTGCCGTTCGAGGCCGACGACCCGCTGAACGAACGTCGAAACGTCCAGCGCCGCGAATTTCGGCGGCGGCAGGCGGGCGAGCCGCGCATAGGCCGTCATGAACCGGCTCAACGATTCCGAGCGCGCCGCGATGACCGCCAGACCCCGGAGCGCATCTTGCCGCCAGTCGTCGGGCGGTGGGTCTCGCTCCAGGAGCGTCGCCAGGCTGCCGGCGATGGACTTGATCGGCGCGAGCGAGTTGTTCATCTCGTGGCCGATGACGCGGATCAGCCGCTGCCACGCGAGCCGCTCTTCCTCGCGCAGCGCCTGGCTCAGATCGGAGAGCACGAGCATTTCGTGCGGCCGGCCCCCCTGCCGAAACGAGCTGCGACGGATTTCCCATCTGCCCGGGCCCGCGGGAAAGGTCGCGTTGAGCACGCGCGGCGCTTCACCCTGCAGCGAGTCGGCGAGGCCGAGCTCGGAGGAGTGTCGGCCCAGC
>Ga0187893_10008257_pt1 | contig 16525 bp, 10 predicted proteins | sample MA1701074metaG_FD_139574 | JGI IMG/M metagenome (GOLD analysis project Ga0187893, IMG submission 139574) | White microbial mat communities from a basaltic lava cave in the Kipuka Kanohina Cave System on the Island of Hawaii, USA - MA170107-4 metaG ...
CGAAGAGCTTCCCTTCCCGAATTTCACGGCTTACTGCGCCAGCAAAGGCGGCGTGAAGATGCTGACGCGCAACCTCGCGATCGAGCTTGGAAGCTTCGGCATCAACATCAACAACATCGCGCCCGGCGCAATCGAAACGCCGATCAACACCAAGCTGCTCAACGACCCGAAGAAGTTGAACGCTTTGCTGGGACAAATTCCCCTCGGGCGATTGGGGCAGACTGCCGATGTGGCGAGCGTGGCCGCCTTCCTGGCTTCGGATGACGCTGATTATGTGACCGGCTCAACCTACTATGTGGACGGTGGATTGACCTGGCATTACGAAGAGCAATAGGAGGGATTCGCCATGGCCGTTATCAACAATGCAGCATTGAGGAAATTCAGCTTACCGGGACTGGAGCGCCAGACACTGGCGGCGCGCGGAATGGGCAGGTGAAGGAAAGGCGCGAACCGGAGCCGCTTTGCGCTACCCCTGCCGGTCAGCTTTCGGAAACCGACGCGGCAACGGAAAAGCGAAACGCAGATGGCGCCGAAATCGAGCCATCTGCGTTCCAGGATCGTGGAGTTGCGACTCCTGCTGCTTATTCACCGTCCGGCGCATCGCCCGTTTTGGTGGTCACTTCAATGATCAGCGCGTGGAAGTGTCCGCCGCGCCGCCGAGGCTGGAAGAAGTCGGAGAGGGCGTAGATTGAACTTCATCATTTGTGAAGCATGGCCCGCTCCGGAAAGATCGTCTCTCCGTGCTGGCTGAGGTCCAGGCCCACGGCTTCCTGTTCGGGCGGCACGCGCATCGGCAGCAGCAGGTCGGTCAGCTTGTGCGGCTACAGACCCAGACCACGCCGTCAGCCGCTTCGTAGAAGTCGAGCGCGCCCTGCTCGACCCAGCGGTAGACGAGACGGCGGTTGTACTGGCACAGCGTGGCGGCCTGTTCAGCCGTCAGCAGTTGCGCGCCACAGCGGGGGCAAGCGCTCGGCTGGGCGCCGCGCGGCGTGTCCTCCCGCGCTGGCGTTGCGTCGCGGTCGGTGCGGGTGCGGTAAGGGTCTTCAGGCAAAGCGCGAAGCTTGGAGTGGGCGCAAGTGGTGGTGATCATCTGCTCTCCTTGTGCGATTGGCAAAGCGTTAAGCGCAAAGGCAAAATTTCTGCGGTGTAATCGCCCTTTTCATTTTCCATTTGCCAGTTTCCAGTTTTCATTGCGGCCGGTTCTCTCGACTTGGATGCGCCCGAAGCAATGACAAATGACAAATCAACATAAGAGAGACTTTCACGCCCGGCTTGCGCTTGGCTTTCCACGGCTAACAGCCGATGTTCGCCTTGATGTTTTTCGCCGTGGTGATCAGCGCCTGCCCTTGCGCTGATCTGGAGTTTTACAGCGACGCTTGCGAAGCTGCGTCGGCGCAGGCGTGCGGGCCGGGCATTGAGGAAAGACCTTGCTGCCCGGCCCGCGCGCGGCTTCATTTGCGCTGGAAGTTCGCCCCCGGCGTCGGGGGTGATTTCGGCACAACCTCGCTGCCTTTCCCCTCACTAGAGGAAGCGCCGAAGTTAACGGCAGCGCCTTCGTACCAACGCACAACGCTCCAAGGCCCACCGATGCCATTCGGATAGGGATCGGGGGGGGAGCACTCGTTAGTGCCCGCCACGCAGACAAACAAGCCAATCGCAACCGTATAAAATTCCTCAAGGTCAAATATGGGGGTGCGGTTGGTGTTGTCGTTGCCGTTGGCCGCTGCCAGAAAGTCCGGGCACCGTGAGCTGGAATCGCTCACGCAGCCCCAATAATACTTCAGTGTCCGCCCGCAGGTGTCGCGCGTCAGGGTCGCATCGAGTTGTAAGAGTTGCGGTACTTTAGATCCTGAAGACGGCTGGAGGCCGACAACGATGGAGCACGGCGCGTTCACGGTGATGCCCACCTGCGCGACGCCGAAGAGTCCGCCACTGTCCGTCGCCCGCGCCGTGATCAGGTATGAGCCGGGGGCGAGCGAGGCCGTGGTCACGCTGGCGCCCGTGCCGAGCGGCGTTGGGACGGCGTTGGGATCGCTGGCAACCGCAGACGTCCAGACGATCTGCGCGCTGAGATCGCCCTCTTCCATGTCCGTAGCGGTGGCCGTGAACGTGATGGCAGCTCCCTGCTGGAACGTAGCTCCGTCAGTCGGCTCTGTGATAGCGACGGTCGGAGCAGTGTTTGGCGGCGGAGTCACGATGCCATTCACCGTGATGGTCGCTGCGCCCTCCGCAGCGCCGCTTTTCGCCGTGATCGTGACGATGCCGGGCGCCACGGCTGTTACCAGTCCGGTATCTTTGTCCACCCTTGCAATCGCCTTATTGCCGGACTTCCATTTCACCTTGCTATTAGGCAGCACGAAGCCGAGCGGATTCAGCACAGCGGCTCTGAGCTGGAACGTGGCGCCCTGATTGAGTGTGACGGCATCAGGTTGGATTTGCACGTACCCGCCCTTCCCCGCTTTACCCATAGCGTCGAGTCGCTCAAAGCCGGCGAGCAAGGCCAATGCAAGCGCAAGCAAGGTCAGGAACGCTGCGCGTGAACGGATACTCTTCACCACATTCGCCAGCGTTTTTTTCCCAGACAGGGACTTGAACCGTTGAATGAATGAGTTCAAGTTGAGAGTGTTTTTCATAACGTTCTCCTTTGTTTTTGCGATATTTCATCGCGGGTTGAGAGGGATTTTCTAAAGCGGCGCTTGCAGCCAGCATCGCACTTCGAGCAGGTTCTCTTTCAACACGTAGCCGCACGCGCCCGCCTCTTGCGCCGCCTCGCGCAGACGTGACTCGTCGAAGCCGGTCACGATGATGACGCGCGCAGATGGGTCAGCCGCCCTGATCTGCCGGGTCGCGGTCAGACCGTCCATCCCTTTCATCTCTATGTCCATCAGCACGAAGTCCGCTCCGCTGAAGCCCTGAGCGGTGTATGCCGCCAGCGCTTCGCTGCCGTCCGCGCACTCGAACACTTCCTCAGCCAGCGGCGCGACGACGCTGCGGAGCAGTCGCCGAAAGGATGGGTTGTCTTCCACGATCAGTAGCTTCATCACGCCGCGGATTGTGCTGCGAAAGGTGGGGACGGCGCATCGGCAGGAATATGCATTTTGGGATGGGTAGGACTATGTATTTTGATGGGTAGAACTACCCATCACAGTTCCGCTTTATGTTCGAGGGCGAATTGGAGCAGGGCGTGCGGGCCTTTGAGGTCGAGTTTCAGGGCGATATTGGCGCGGTGACGGTCTACGGTGCGGACGCTGATGAAGAGTTCGTCGGCAATCTCTTTGCTGGTCTTGTAATCGGCCACCAGTTTCAGCACGCGCCGCTCGGCGTCGGTCAGGGAGCTGAGTCCGGTTTGATCTTCCGCCCGGTCGAGCGCGCGGCGGCGATTGAGCAGGTAATCGGTCAGCAGCGGCGTGACGTAGCACTGGCCGGAGGCCGCAGCACGAATGGCGCTGACGATTTCGGAAATCGCGCTGTCTTTGAGCACGTAGCCCTGGACGCCGAGGTCGAGCGCCGCGTTGAAGAACCTTTCGTTGCGATGCATCGTCAGCAGGACGACGGCGACGGGCAGGCGCGACTCTTTGACGGCGCGCGCCACCGCGATGCCGTCCTTGCCGGGCATATCCACGTCGAGCACCGCCACTCGCGGACGATGCTCGCGGATCATCTCCAGCGCGCGCTCTCCGTCCTCCACTGCGGCAATGAGTTTCAGGGCAGGCTCGGCGGCGATGATTTCGCACAACCCCTTGCGAAAGATCGGGTGGTCGTCGGCAATTAAGACTGTGATCTCGGTATTCATAAATCGGTTCCATTTTCTCCACAGGAAAGGAAAATGTGGGAAAGGAAAATAGGCTTTTTGCCTTTTTTCTTTTCCTATATTTTCTTTTCCCCATTTTCTTTTCTATTTGCGAATCGTTCGGAAAGTCAGTTCCTTACGGGTTAGGTTAATCCATTGAACTGCGCGTAAAGTCGTATGCTGAAGCAACCGCCGGGTTTGGCTTTCAAAGTGCGCGGGCAAGTTCAAGGATGTCACTTTGAACGCCACATCCGGCTCAACCTGATGAAACGCTTGTTCGCCAATCCGGACTGCTCCTGAAATCACGGCGATTTCCCGCACCACATGTGCTTCTCCGCCAAGGAGGTGGGTTAGCGCTTCTTCGTAAAGCGCATTATCAAGCCCGGCGCCTACATCGCGGGCAAATGCGGTGAACCAATCTTGAATTGGATGCTCGCCGATTTCTTGCCAATCTTCCACGCTAACGGAAAAGGACGTTCGATCAGACAGGCGCAGCGTCGCGTTGACGAATTCATGCTGCACCTGTTCGGCGCGCATATTCACGAGCTTTCCATGGGGCAGATCGAGCATAAATAAATAGCGTAGAAGCTGTGAGCGGTGGCGATCCACCAGTGCCTCGACCGTCTTGAACTCAAACGCCGCGCTGCCTTCTACCAGGGCGTCGAGGAAATAAGTCTTGGCGAAGTCATCGAACCTTATTTCAATCGGAACTTCCAGTTGAACACCGGGGCAGCGACGAGCCAGTTCGCGTTTATAAATCTTTTCGTCGAAAAAACGTCCGAACTCGTTATGAATGTCAAAGACGTATCGCATTACTTCAAAAACAAGTTGTTTGAACGGCGCGTCATCCAGCCGGTAAACTTTGGCGCCGAGATGAATTGGCATCATTTCTCCACAGGAAAGGAAAATGTGGGAAAGGAAGATTAGAGCCGAATCAGGCGCCTATCCAATATTTTCTTTTCCCACATTTTCTTTTCTATCCTCCACGGGAAAGGAAGATGTGGGAAAGGAAGATAAGAGTCGAATCAGGCGCCTATTTGTTTTCTTGCCCTTTTTGCCCCTTTTGCTTCCTTCTTCACCAGTTTAACGACGATCAACGCCCGCAACGGCAAATGGAATTCTTATCTGAAGCGTTGTCCCTTGCGCGGGCGCGGAATGAATTGTATGCGCGCCGCCGAGCAGACGCACCCGCTCGCTGATGCTCGTCAGGCCGAGGCCGCCCGCCGCGCCGTTCGCCATTGTCTCGGCGCCGAAGCCGCGCCCGTTGTCGCGCACCGTGATCCGCAACTCGCCCCCCTCGCGCCAGATTTCGACATATGCTTTCGTGGCGCGGGAGTGCTTGATGATGTTGTTGACGCTTTCCTGAATGATGCGATAGCAACTGATTTCGCCCTCTCTGGCGAGCAGGCCGTCGAGCGGTTCGATGTCAGCAGAAAACTGGATGCCCGAAGAAGCGGCGACATTCTCGATCATTTCTTCGATCACCGCCGTCAGCCCCAGACGTTCCAGGTTGAGCGGGCGCAGGTTGTGGGAGATCGCACGCACTTCGGTGATGGCCTGCGTGGCCGAGGCTGTGATTTCGTCGAACTGCTCTTTGGCCGTGGGGTGATCCTGCGCAACGCGTTCACCCAGCGCGGCGCGATTCCTGATAATCAGCAAATGCTGCCCCAGACTGTCGTGCAATTCGGCGGCGATGCGTTTGCGCTCGGCCTCCTGCGATTCGATCAACTGGCGCGAGAACGCTTCCTGCGCCGCCTGCCGCATGCGCAAAGTCGCGAGGCGCCGCTGGTAGATGAGCAGCGTGATGCCGACTACTCCTAAAGCGACGAGCGTGATAAACCACCAGGCGCGATAGAACGGCGTCGCCACGAAGATGTCGAGCGCGGCGCCTTCGTTATTCCAGACGCCGTCGCTGTTGGCCGCGATGACGCGGAAGCGATAGCTGCCCGGCGGCAGGTACGGAAAATAGGCTACGCGCCGCGTCCCCACATCCACCCAATCCGCGTCCAACCCTTCCAGCTTGTATTTGAATTTGACCTGCTCCGACTTGAACAGACTCAAACCCGTGTAGTTGATCTCCAGATCGCGCTGCCCGGGCGCGACTGTCACGCGCTCGCGAAAATCAACCGGGCCGCGTTCGAGCATGACCGATTCGACCTTCACCGGCGGCGGCTGCGGGTTGGGCTGTGCGGCTTCGGGGTCAATCACGACCACGCCGCCCATCGTCGGGAACCAGAGCCGTCCATCGGGAGTAACCAATCCGGCAGGTTGCCGTCCGCCGTTGCATTCGCTGTTGAGCATGCCGTCCTGCTTGCCGAAAGCGACGCTGCTCACACGCGCGATGCGCCCTTCAGCCAGATCGTTCAGCTCGCGGCGGCTGACGCGGTAGATGCTCTTGTTGCAACTGATCCAGAAATTGCCGCGCCGGTCTTCGAGGATCTGAAAGACGCCGTTGTTGTAAAGCCCCTGCTCAGTCCGGTAATTGAAAAAGCGCCCATTGCGCAACCGGCTTAGGCCGTCGTCGTAAGTTCCAATCCAGAGCGCGCCGTCGGCGTCTTCGTAAAGCGACCTCACCCGATTGCCAGCCAGCCCTTCCGCCGTTGTGTAAGAAATGAATTGACCATCCCTGAATCGGGCGAGACCGCCGTAGGTTCCGAACCACATGACGCTCTGCTCACTTTCGCCAACGCTTTCGTGAATGACTTTGACATCATCGCTCGGCAATCCGTCTTTCGTTGTGTAATGAGCCGCGACTTTGTCGCCTTCGAATTTAAACAGGCCGCGGTGAGTGGCTACCCAGACCGCGCCTGTTCGATCTTCGCGGATCGCCCAAACCAGCGCAGCTCCGCCGAGCAGAGGCGTCAAGGTTTTCAGCCGCCCGTTTTCATAACGGTGCAACGATTCCCAAGCGCCGATCCACAGGCGTCCCGCCCGGTCTTCCCAAAAGGACTGCACAATTTGCGTAAACCCGGGCAACGGATTGCCGGCGAAGCTGCCATTTCTGAACAGACTGGCGCCGTGAATCGTGCCCACCCAGATGTCGCCATTGCGGGTTTGCAGCAAAGGATAGACTTCGTTGTGCGCCAACCCGTGAGCGGTCGAATAAGACGTGATCAGTTCTTTCCGCACGCGATGCAGTCCGCTGACCGCGGCGATCCAGATGGAGCCTTCGCGGTCTTTGACGAATTGGTTATAGATGGTTTTGGGCAGCCCGGTGTCGCGGCCATAAATGGTGAAGCGTCCATCCTTAAAACGAACCACCCCAAAACCCTCTCGGGCCACCGCGCCGGTAGAAAACCAGACGCCGCCATCATCATCTTCACATTGCGGGCGCAGTATCATGCGAGGTAAGCCATCCGCTGCGGTGTAGCGCGTCACCTGGCCATCCCGCAGCCGGTAAACGCTCACCCAGTCGCCCACCCAAAGGTTGCCCTGACTGTCTTCGTAGGCGTCCAGGCCGCCGATGCCCTCATCCCACTCGAACTTGATCGGGTAATAGGTCTCCCGCCCGTCCTTGACCTGCCGCACCCCGCGCGCATCAATTGTCCACCGGCTTCCGGAAGGGCCGCGATAAAGCCTCAGTTTGGGGTCCGAGTACTCTGCCGGCGCCGGAATGAACTTGCCCGCGCGCAGGTAATAAGCGCCCGCTGTGATGATCATCAGTTCATCATTGAAGTCGCGCCTGAAGTCGCCAATCGTAGCGCCGCGCGGCCCTTCGGCAGAGGCGTAAGACTTGAAGACTCCAGCGCGGTAACTCACGACCTCGCCCTGATCCGCTCCAATCCACAACGTTCCGTCTTTGTCTTCGTAGAGCGCGGTGAGGCGGTTGTTGGTGATGGCGGGCGTGTTGCTTTTGTTGAAGACAGTAAAGCGCACGCCGTCGAACCGCGCCAGCCCGTCAAAAGTCGTCAGCCACAAATAGCCGTCGCGCGTCTGCACGATCGCGCGCACGGTGTTCTGCGGCAGCCCGTTGTCGGTCGTCCAATGATCAAACCGATATTGCGCCGCCGCCGGGGCAGCCGCGATCAGGCAAAGCCACAGCAGGCCCGCAGCCTGCCGGAAGCGAAAGATCAGGATTTGCGCCATCAACCGAGCCATCCAGTCTTCTCGAATTACTTTGTGCTGTGAAAACGCTACTGTTAGGCGGTGATGATAGTGAGGCGGCGGCGCAAGAGCAATTTCAATTTTGCGGGAAGCGGGCAATTCTCGGAAGCTCGATGTCAGTTTCCGGCAGGCGCCTTTCCACGCCGAGTTGGTCTTCCATACGTAGGCGTGTTGATCCATTGCGGGATCGTAAGTGAGGCTACCGCCAGCCGCAACCGTCTCCTCGATCACATTATTTGTGAAGCCCGGCCCGCTCCGGAAAGATCGTCTCTCCGTGCTGGCTGAGGTCCAGGCCCACGGCTTCCTGTTCGGGCGGAACGCGCATCGGGAGCAGCAAGTCGGTCAACTTGTAGAGCAGGTACGAGCCGACGAAGACGAAGGCAAACACCAGCGCCAGCGCGCCGAGATGGATCGCAAAAAGCCGGTAGCCGCCATGGATGAGGCCATTGCCCCCGGCCGAATTGACGGCAACGCTGGCCAGCGCGCCGGTCGCAATCATGCCGACCATCCCGCCCACCCCGTGGCAGGGAAAGACGTCCAGCGTGTCATCGAGTTGGGATTGCGTCCGCCAATGCGCGGCGAGGTTGCAAATGACGGCGGCGGCCACGCCGATGGCGATGCTCGATCCCACCGTGACGTAGCCGGCCGCAGGCGTGATGGCCACCAGTCCGACCACAGCCCCGATGCAGGCGCCGAGCGCCGAGGCCGGGCGACCGCGCAACCGGTCGAACGTGATCCAGGCCAGCATGGCCGCGCCCGAAGCCGTGTTGGTGGTCAGGAAAGCGAGCGTGGCAGTGGCGTTGGCGCCGAGGGCCGATCCCGCATTGAAGCCGAACCAGCCAAACCAGAGCATCCCCGTGCCGAGCAGGACGAAAGGAATATTCGCGGGCGCATGCGCGCTGCCCGGCTGGTAATCCTTGCGACGGCCAAAGACCATAGCGCCGACCAGCGCCGCCGTACCCGCCGCCATATGCACCACCGTCCCGCCGGCAAAATCCAGCACGCCCCATTTGCGCAGCATGCCTTCGGGATGCCACGTCCAGTGGGCCAGCGGACAATAGATCAAGATGGAGAAGAGCGTCATGAACAACAGGTAGCTCGAAAACCGCACGCGCTCGGCGAACGATCCGGTCACGAGCGCCGGCGTAATGATGGCGAACTTCAACTGGAAGAGCGCGAAGAGCAGCAGCGGGATGGTGGGCGCCAGATTTGGCTCGGTCGCCCCACCCACTCGGCTGAACATAAAGAAAGTGCGCGGATTGCCAATGAAGCCGCCCAGACTGTCGCCAAAAGCCAGGCTGAAACCAACGACGATCCACAGCAGCGAGATCACGCCCATCGAGATGAAGCTCTGCAACATGGTCGAGATGACGTTCTTGTCGCGCACCATGCCGCCGTAGAAGAACGACAAGCCCGGAGTCATCAGCAGGACCAGCGCCGTCGCCGTCAGCATCCAGGCCGTGTCGCCGGCGTCAACCGGGCCTCCGACGTTGGATGGCTGGCGGAACGGCATCAGGATACCGACGACGCTGGCCAGCGCCAGCAGGATAGATATAACTACCCACTGCCCGCGCGACGAGGATGGAAAGTTCAGGTTGAAGAACTCCGGCAGACGCCCGGTTTCGTGAATTTTGGATTGACTCATAGATGGTTCGCTCGCTTTCTCCCGCAGCCCGCAGCGGTCGCGGCGTGATGGCGCCACATCCTAACAAAGCCGTCATCAAACCGTCCAATATTTCGGAAGAATTTCGGCAAGTTTCATTGTCCAGATAACAGTTTTCCAGTTCCCTTTGCGAGCTTTGCGCCTTTGCGCCTTTGCGAGAAACTGCCCTTAAATTACTGACGGTGAAGAAACCTTGTTTCCCGCAAAGGCGCAAAGGCGCAAAGAAGATCGCACAATCTTCCCGCTGCTGTTACAATGAGGGCGCTGAATCTTATTCATCAACAATCAGAAAGGATGGGCCGCTATGACAATGCAGCTTGAAGCGATTTATCAGGGTGGTGGAATTCTGCGCCTGCTTCAACCGCTGGACCTGCCCGAAGGCGAAAGGGTGTTGCTGAACCTTGCGGCGCCGCCGCCGGTTGAAGACGACGATTATCTCGACACCGAGTATCATCGCTACTGCGAACAGAACGCGGATTACAGTGTGACGTTGGAAGAGGTGCGCGCGGCTCTCTCGAAGATTCAAGGCTCAATGGCCGATGTGATTATTGCCGAAAGGGAAGAGCGATTCTGAATGGCGGGTTATTTCCTCGACACCAGCGCGCTGGGCAAACACTATCATACTGAAATCGGCACGCCGGACGTTGACCGGATTTTTCAGACGCCGGGAGCGCAACCACTCATCTCCCGCCTTGCCGTCGTTGAGATATGTGGGAGAGCGCCACTTGAGCAGGCGCCCGCCCGTTTGAACCTTCAGGCCGCCTGAGCTAATGAAAGGAACGCAGATGGCGTCGAAGTCGAGCCATCTGCGTTCCAGGATCGTGGAGTTGCGACTCCTACCGCTCATTCACCGTCGCGGCGCATCGCCCGTTCCGCTGATCACGGAGTTGCTGGCGCTGCCCAGGGCATACCACTTTCCTTCCGCCGCCCGCCAGACCGCGACATCCGCCTTGCCGTCGCCGTCGTAATCCGCCGGCAGAGGCGCGTCCGCGCCCAAGCCCCAGGACTTGTTGACCGTCGAGCCGTCACTGCTCAGCTTGATGTACCAGTGGCCATTGCTGCGGCGGAAGACCGCCACGTCGTCTTTGCCGTCGCCGTCGTAATCCGCCGGCACAGGCAGATCGCCATACGGCGCCAAGCCGGCGCCCCACACGACCACCTGCGTCGTACCGTCCGAACTGCGCCGGATGAACCACTGGCCGGTCGCGCGGCGCCAAACCGCGATGTCCGTCCTGCCGTCGCCGTCGTAATCCGCGGCGACTGGCAGATCGAAATAAGGCGCCGAAGCCAAGCCCCACGACGCTGTCTCGACCTGATCGTCGGAACCGCGCAGGATCTGCCAGACGCCTTCCGATCCGCGCCAGACGGCGAGGTCGGCCTGGCCGTCGCCATCATAATCCGCCGCCACGGGCGTGTCCGCGCCCTGCCCCCATTGCCTGGTCATCACCTCGCCATCGGAGCTGCGCTTGACCAGCCACTGGCCATCGGCGGCGCGCCAGACGGCGAGATCGGTCTGGCCGTCGCCGTCGTAATCGGCCGCCACGGGCAGATCGCCCGCCGCGCCCCATTGCTCGATTTGCAGTTCATCATCGGAGCTGCGTCTGATCCGCCACTCGCCGGTTTCCGGGTTCCAGTCGTTCGGGTCGCTCTTCCCGTCGCCGTCGAAGTCGTTTCTGACCGCCCGCGTGGAAGCCGTCGTGGGACCAACGGCGCTTGAATCGCAAGGGGGCGGGCCGCCGGCCAACGTGCCGTTGTTGTAGCTGTCGAGTGCGCCGGCAAGATTGACGGCGACCTGACCTTGCTGCGAGGAGGCGGCGACGCCGTAAGGCAGCTTGCCGCTGAACTGGCTCAGCCAGTTGTCGGCTGCCTGGATGGTCGTCGCAATCGCCGTGGCCGACGCGCCGCTCGCCAGGTTGAGCTTCGCGGCAATGTGCTGGTGCGCGAGGATGATGCTGGCGTCACCTTTCACCGGCGCCTTAAGCAAGGCCAGTAACTCCGGCTTGGTGTAGCTCTGGCTGCCGAGCACAAGCGTGCTCACCGGCCATTCCGAAGCATGATTCTTCCAATAGCCGTGCCCCCGCACACATCCCGTGGAGGTTTGATTGACCGTCAGGACTGCCGAATTGGAAGTCACGGCTGGCCCGCAGGCGCCCGTCACCACCACGTCGTAATTGCCCGCGTCAGCCGCCGCCACCGAAGCGATCGTATAACTGCTCCCGGTCGCGCCGCCGATGGCCGCACCGTTCTTGCGCCACTGGTACTTCAGGCTTGCGCCCGAAGCCGTGACCGAGAACGTCGCGCTCTGGCCGGCGCTCGCGCTCTGATTGGCAGGCTGCGTGGTGATGGCCGTCGCCGGATTGACCGTCAACGTCGCCGCGTTCGACGTGATCGAGCCGCAACTGCTGGTGATCACCACGTCGTAACTTCCAGCGTTCGCCGAGGTCGCCGAAGCGATGTTGTACGTCGCTGAAGTCGCGCCGCTGATGTTCGAGCCGTTCCTGCGCCATTGATACGTCAAGCCACTGCCCGAAGCTGTCACGCTGAACGATGCAGGCGAACCGGCGCAGACCGTCTGATCGCTCGGCTGCGAGGTGATGGCCGCGCCCGCGTTGACGGTCAACGTAGCCGCGCTTGAAGTGACCGCGCCGCACGAGCCGGTCACGACCACGTCGTAACTGCCCGCGTCGCCCGCCGCCGCCGAAGCGAGGTTGAACGTGCTGGCTGTCGCGCCGCTGATGGCCACGCCGCCTTTGCGCCACTGGTAGGTCAAGCCCGCGCCGGAAGCCGTCACCGAGAAGGTTACGGAACCGCCGATACAAGCCGTTTGATTTGTGGGTTGCGCGGAGATCGCCGTCGCCGGATTGACGGTCAACGTTGCCGCCTGCGAAGTCAGCGTGCCGCAGGAGCTGGTGATCACCACGTCGTAGCTGCCCGCGTCGCCCGCCGCTGCCGACGGAATGGTGAAGCTGCTCGCGGTTGCGCCGCTGATGGCCACGCCGCCCTTGCGCCACTGGTACAAAAGGCCAGCGCCCGTCGCCGTCACGCTGAAGGTGGCCGGACTGCCCGCGCAGACCGTCTGGTTCGCCGGTTGCGAAGTGATCGCCGCCGCCGCGTTGACCGTCAGCGTGGCTGCGTTCGATGTGACCGAGCCGCAAGCGCCGGTGACGACCACATCGTAGCTGCCCGCATCGCCCGCCGTCGCCGAAGTGATGTTGAACGCGCTGGCGGTTGCGCCGCTGATGTTCGAGCCGTTCTTGCGCCACTGGTAACTGAACGGCCCCGCGCCGCTGGCCGTCACCGAGAACGAAGCCGGCGCTCCGGCGCAGACAGTCTGGTTGGCGGGTTGAGTGGAGATGGCGGTCGCCGCGTTGAAAGCGAGCGTCGCCGCGTTGGATGTGACCGTGCCGCACGAACTCGTCACGACGACATCGTACTGAGCGGCGTCACCCGCGACCGTCGCCGGGATGTTGTACGTGCTCCCGGTCGCGCCGCTGATGGCCGCGCCGTTCTTCCGCCATTGATAACTGAGCGCGCCCGTCCCGCTGGCCGACACCGAGAAGCTGGCCGCCGTGCCCAGGCAGACCGTCTGGTTGGCGGGCTGCGTGTTGATCGTGGTCGAGCTGTTGATGCTCAAACTGGCCGCGTTCGAGGTGACCGTTCCACAAGAGCCGGTGACCACCACGTCGTAGCTGCCCGCATCGCCGGCAGCGACCGATGGAATCGTGAAACTGCTCGCGGTCGCGCCACTGATGGCCACGCCGCCCTTGCGCCACTGATAGCTCAAGCCCGCGCCCGCAGCCGTGACGTTGAAAGTCACCGAGCCGCCCAAACACGTGGCTTGGTTGGTCGGCTGCGCGGTGATGGCCGTCGCCGGATTGACGGTCAACGTCGCTGCCGACGAAGTCACTGTCCCGCACGAGCCGGTCACGACCACATCGTAGCTGCCTGCATCAGCCGCTGCCGCCGATGGAATCGAGAAGCTGCTGCCGGTCGCGCCGCTGATGGCCACGCCGCCTTTGCGCCATTGATAGCTCAAGCCCGTGCCGGTCGCGGTGACGCTGAAAGTTGCGGGGCTGCCTGCGCAGACCGTCTGGTTGGTTGGTTGCGAGGTGATCGTCGCGCCCGCGTTGACCGTCAGCGTCGCCGCTGACGAAGTGACCGCGCCACAAGAGCCGGTCACCACCACATCGTAGTTGCCCGCGTCACCAGCCGCAGCCGACGGAATCGAGTAACTGCTGGAAGTCGCGCCGCTGATGGCCACGCCGCCCTTGCGCCACTGATACGAAAGGCCTGCGCCGGTCGCGGTGACGCTGAAGCTGGCCGGACTGCCTGCGCAGACCGTCTGGTTAGCTGGTTGCGAGGTGATCGTCGCGCCCGCGTTGACGGTCAACGTCGCCGCTGATGAAGTCACCGAGCCGCACGAGCCAGTCACGACCACATCGTAGCTGCCAGCATCGCCAGCCATCGCCGAAGCGATGCTGTACGTCGCCGAAGTCGCGCCGCTGATGGCCACGCCGCCCTTGCGCCACTGGTACGATAATCCAGTGCCCGTCGCCGCAACGCTGAAGCTGGCCGGAGCGCCGGCGCAGACTGTTTGATTGGCCGGCGGCGAAGTGACCGCCGTCGTCGGATTGACCGTCAAGCTGGCCGCGCTTGACGTCACCGTGCCGCAGGAACTGGAAACGACCACGTCATACGAACCGGCGTCGCCTGCCGCCACCGGATTGATGGTGAAGCTGGCCGATGTCGCGCCAGGAATGGCCACGCCGCCTTTGCGCCATTGATAAGTCACCGTGCCCGAACCGCTGGCCGCAACCGTGAAAGTCGCTGAGCCGCCAGCGCAGGCCGTTTGATTCGCCGGTTGGGTGTTGATGTTTGTCGAGGAATTGATCGTCAGCGTAGCCGCGCCGGAAGTCACCGTGCCGCAAGCGCCAGTAACCACCACATCGTAGCTGCCGGCATCGCCCGCCGCGACCGAAGCGAGGTTGTACGTCGCCGAAGTCGCGCCGCCAATCGCCACGCCGCCCTTGCGCCATTGATAGCTCAGGTTGGTTCCCGTCGCCGCGACGCTGAAGCTGGCCGAACTGCCGAGACAGGAAGTTTGATTGGCCGGCTGCGAAGTAATCGTCGTCGCCGGGTTGACCGTCAACGTCGCCGCGTTCGATGTGACCGTCCCGCACGAGCCGGTCACCACCACGTCGTAGCTGCCCGCGTCGCCAGCCGCTGCTGACGGAATCGAGTAACTGCTGGAAGTCGCGCCGCCGATGGCCACGCCGCCTTTGCGCCACTGATACGACAAACCCGCGCCAGTCGCGGTGACGCTGAAGCTGGCCGGACTGCCTGCGCAGACCGTCTGGTTGGTTGGTTGCGAGGTGATCGTCGCGCCGGCATTGACCGTCAGGCTGGCGGTATTGGAAGTCACCGTGCCGCATGAACCCGTCACGACGACATCGTAATTGCCTGCATCACCCGCCGCTGCCGATGGAATCGAGAAGCTGCTGCTGGTCGCGCCGCTGATCACCACGCCGCCTTTGCGCCATTGATACGACAGACCCGTGCCGGTCGCGGTGACGCTGAAGGTTGCCGGGCTGCCTGCGCAGACCGTCTGGTTGGTTGGTTGCGAGGTGATCGTCGCGCCCGCGTTGACCGTCAGCGTCGCCGCTGACGAAGTGACCGCGCCACAAGAGCCGGTCACAACCACATCGTAGTTGCCCGCGTCGCCAGCGGCTGCTGATGGAATCGAGAAGCTGTTGCTGGTCGCGCCGCTGATGGCCACGCCGCCCTTGCGCCACTGGTACGAAAGGCCAGCGCCCGTCGCCGTCACGCTGAAGGTGGCCAGACTGCCCGCGCAGACCGTCTGGTTCGCCGGTTGCGAAGTGATCGCCGCTGCCGCGTTGACCGTCAAGGTCGCCGCCGCCGAAGTCACCGAACCGCACGAGCCGGTCACAACCACATCGTAGCTACCAGCATCGCCAGCCGCAGCCGATGGAATGGTGAAGCTGCTCGCGGTCGCGCCGCTGATGGCCACGCCGCCTTTGCGCCATTGATACGACAACCCAGTTCCTGTCGCCGTGACGCTGAAAGTCGCCGGGCTGCCTGCGCAAACCGTCTGATTGGCGGGCTGCGAAGTGATCGCCGTCGCCGGATTGACCGTCAAGGTTGCGGCGCTCGATGTCGCCGAGCCGCAACTGCTGCTGACCACCACGTCATACGAACCGGCGTCGCCCGCCGCGACCGGGTTGATGGTGAAGCTGGCCGCAGTCGCGCCGGAAATGTTCGCGCCGCCCTTGCGCCATTGATACGTCAGCGTACCCGAACCGCTGGCCGCGACCGTGAACGTGGCCGAGCCGCCGGCGCAGGCCGTTTGATTCACGGGCTGCGCGGTGATGGTGGTGGACGGGTTGATCGTCAATGAGGCTGCGCTCGAAGTGATCGCGCCGCAAGAGCCGGTGACCACCACGTCGTAACTGGCCGCATCGCCCGCCGCGACTGATGGAATGGTGAAGCTGCTCGCGGTCGCGCCGGAGATGTTCACGCCGCCCTTGCGCCACTGGTACGACAGCCCAGAGCCTGCCGCCGCGACAGAGAAGGTCGCCGAACCGCCCAGACACGCGGTTTGATTCTGCGGTTGCGTGGTGATCGCCGTCGCCGCATTGACCGATAAACTGGCCGCGTTCGACGTCACTGCCGTGCCGCAAATGCCGCTGACCACAACGTCATAGTTCGCGGCGTCAGCGGCTGAGGCCGACGGAAGGGTGTAGCTGCTCCCGGTCGCGCCGCCGATGGCCACGCCGCCTTTGCGCCATTGATAACTCAACGCATTGGCCGCCATGACGGAAAATGTTGCGGGGCTGCCGGCGCAGACGGTTTGACTGGCGGGTTGCGTAGTGATGACGGGCGCGGGCGCGGCGGTGACGGTGATGTTCAAGGTTGCGGTCGCCGTCAAGCTGCCGTCGCTGACCTGCAAG
>Ga0187893_10008259_pt1 | contig 16522 bp, 12 predicted proteins | sample MA1701074metaG_FD_139574 | JGI IMG/M metagenome (GOLD analysis project Ga0187893, IMG submission 139574) | White microbial mat communities from a basaltic lava cave in the Kipuka Kanohina Cave System on the Island of Hawaii, USA - MA170107-4 metaG ...
CGGCTGTCCGGTAAAATGAATACTTTTGTTCATGGTATTTTTTGTTATGGAAAACTAAATCTACCATGAAAAAGCAAGGTCAGAAATGGCCTTGCTTAATTTTTCCCCGGACACTAGTGATTTTGAATTTGGAATCTGGTGCTTCGAATTTCATGCTTGTCCCCCGCTAGTTGCTCTTTCCTTCCTCTGCGATGATGCCCAGCATGGCGTCGCGGACCTGCTTGATCTTTTCCATTTCCGATTCAAAATACTCACGAGCGGCCTCAGCCCCAAGGCTGTCGGGCAACGGTGAGAATTTGTGCATCCAGTCCATCATCATATTTCCAACCGAATCCAGGTTGGCGATTCGCCGCTCCAGTTTCTCTCGTTCATCCGCGACCATGTCAGGAGTGGCAGCGATGCGGTCCTTAAGCTTCTTTTTCAGCGCCTCGATATCTTGCATTTTCGGCATCACCTCGTCATGGATGTCCATGACCCGGTCGTACAGCACTTTGTTGGGATCGGTTGCATCGCCGTTGGTTTCACCCGGCCGGTTGTTGGTGGAAGGCCCTCCGCAGGCGAACAGCGCCAGGGCGAGCAAGGCGACTAAAGCTCTATTCTTCATTCTAGCAAGTTTTGGTGACAATATTAGACAACATGGCTGACGATTTCCACTGTGCCAGGTAAACAAGTCTGCCGAGGTATTGAAAAAAGCGTTAAGGGGCAAGTCAGGACGAAGATCGTCTGGAAACCGTGCTAACGGTTACTAACGGCAGTTAGCACGACTGGCATTTTTGCGGGATTCGTGGACTGGTCCTTGGAGAATCAGAAGTTTTGCTGTTTCTTGCTCCCATGATCGCGAAACGATTTTACTTCTACTCCTTTTATTATGCAGGCCCCAGTGGGACTTGACGGAGTAGCGCGTTTCAGATAAAACAAACAATACACCAAGAGTCCCGCAACAAGCGGGACTTTTTGTTTAGAGACTATGAAGAAAAACGGAACAACCAAGACAAATCACCGCGGAATAAACGTGGCCATCCAGGGCATCGCCACGAGCTTTCATGAGGTGGCGGCATTTGCCTACTTCGGCGGTCCAGTCGATACGGTCGAGTGCCTCACTTTTAACGCGTTGTGTGACGCACTCAAGTCAGGCCGCGCCACCCATGCCGTAATGGCCATCGAAAACTCGATCGCCGGGAGCATCCTGCCCAACTACTTCCTGCTTCAACAGAACCACTTTGCCATTGCAGGGGAACTCTACCTTCCCATCCACCTCCACCTTGCAGCGCTTCCAGGTACGCGCATGAAGGACATCCGCGTCATTGAGTCGCACCCGATGGCCATCCGGCAATGCTCGGAATTCCTCGGACAACTTGCGAACGTGTCCATCCGTGAAAGTGATGATACAGCCCTTTCTGCGAAAAGCATCCGCGACAAGAAACTCAAAAACGCGGCGGCTATCGCCAATGCGCAGGCGGTGGAAAAGTTCGGACTGGATATCGTTGAGAAACGGATAGAGACTCACCATAAAAACTTCACCCGCTTCCTCGTCCTTACAAAATCAAAAGCGCCGACCGCCGGAAGCAACAAGGCGTCGCTGGCTTTTGAAGTACCCAACGAAGTGGGCAGCCTGGCCAATGTGCTGGGCGTGTTCAGGGATCACGACATAAACCTGACAAAGATACAGTCGGTACCGATCGTTGGGCGGCCACAAGAGTACACGATACACGTTGACGTAGAGTGGACCAATCGGCGAGACTATGATGAAGCCATGAAGCAAGTGATGCGTGGGACACGGAATCTGAGCATTTTGGGAGAGTACAGGAAAGCCACGATACAATTTTGATCATGATAGAGACAGCCAAGCGCATCAACCAGGTCGAAGAATACTACTTCAGCCGCAAGCTCGCAGAACTGCGTACCCTGGAAAGACCGGACCTCCCGGTAGTCAACCTTGGAATCGGAAGCCCCGATCTCGCCCCCTCGCCTGTAACGATACTGGCACTGAATTCTTCTGCATGCGATCCTGGCCATCATGGCTATCAGAGCTACAAGGGAATTCCGGCACTTCGGCAAGCGATTGCCCGTTTCTGCCAGACAACGTATGGCATCAAACTAAACGCGGAGACTGAAGTGCTTCCCCTCATCGGATCGAAGGAGGGTATCTTGCATATCTCGTTGGCCTTCCTCAACGAGGGTGACGAGGTACTCGTGCCTGATCCAGGTTACCCGACGTATGCTTCAGCCACAAAACTCTCCGGGGGGTCGGTGAGAACATATCCCGTTAAAGAGGAAGCCGGGTGCGGAATCGACTTTGCCAAACTGGAGAAATCCGATTTATCGAGAGTCAAGATCATGTGGGTGAACTTTCCGCACATGCCTACCGGTCGAGTTGCTTCCATGGAGGAGATGGTTAAACTGGTGGCACTCGCGCGTCGCCATCAGTTTCTTATTGTCAACGACAACCCGTACAGCCTTATTCTCAATGCTGAACCGCGAAGCATACTGAACGTGCCGGGAGCTGAGTCGGTCGCAATGGAACTTAACTCGCTCAGCAAATCTCACAACATGGCTGGCTGGCGCATCGGCTGGCTGGCAGGGGCCGCAGAACATGTCGACGCCGTTCTTAGGGTCAAAAGCAATATGGATTCTGGGATGTTCCTTGCAGTTCAACATGCGGCTGTCGAGGCACTCAAAAACGGCAAGGAGTGGTTTGATCAGCTCAATTCGGTTTACCGAAAGAGGAAGACAGTGGCGCTCCGCCTTGCAGAAGCCCTGGACTGTTCTTGCCCGGGTGATCAAAGCGGCCTTTTTCTGTGGGCGCGCATTCCCGAATCCATAATGCACGTGGAGTCATGGGTGGATGAAATCTTGCACGCCACAAATGTTTTTGTCACGCCGGGCGCTGTTTTCGGAAAGAACGGACAGCGTCACATCCGCATTTCGCTCTGTTCGTCCGAGGAACGCCTCGAACAGGCTTTGCTAAGAATCAGACAATGGAAAAAAAGGGAATTGTTGGCCAGGGAATTGGAATCAAAAATGGATGCTGTATGAAAGTGTGCATTGTTGGTCTGGGACTTATCGGTGGTTCAATCGGCGTTGACCTGGCCGGCAAGCCGGGAATCACGAGGCGCATCGGGGTGGAGCGAAACCCTGAGAACGCTGCCATGGCTCTGTCGCTGGGTCTTGTGGACGAAGTGGCAAGCGAAGCGGACGCATTTGGCCAGGCTGATTTAGTGCTCCTTGCCATTCCGGTCAATGCCATACGCGGATTGTTGCCGGAGATCCTGGACGCCGTTCGTCCTGATGCAACGGTCATTGACTTGGGGTCTACCAAGGCCGCTATTTGCAAAGCTGTTGCCGGTCATTCACGTCGCGGACAATTCGTGGCGGCACATCCCGTGGCAGGTACTGAGAATTCAGGTCCGCAAGCAGCAGAAAGCCGGCTCTTCAAAGGGAGATTCAATATTATATGTGAACGCGAACGCTCCGACCAGGAATCGCTGTACCGGGCTGAAAAACTGTTTACCATGCTGGGTTTGAAGACTATCTTTATGGACGCGGAGGAACATGACAAGCACGTCGCTTACGTTTCGCACCTTTCACACGTAAGTTCTTTTCTTTTGGCCCAGACGGTATTGGATATGGAGAAAGACGAGAAACAGATATTCAGCCTGGCCGGCAGCGGGTTTGCTTCCACAGTGCGGCTGGCAAAGAGTTCGCCGGACATGTGGACGCCGATCTTCGAACAGAACATGGAGTACCTTGGTCACGCACTGACCGAGTATATCATGCATCTCCAGCGGTTTCAGTACCACCTGATGAAGCGAAATACGCGTGAGATCCAGGCGACGCTGCTTCAGGCCAACAAAATCCGGCGTGTTCTGGATGAGAAGGAGGAGCAGGGAAAGTCCATAGTCTATAGTCAATAGTCCGTGGTTTGATTGCCATCGACCATCGACGTAACCGACAAGCAGAAGGAACCGGCAAGATGATATAACCATGAATGCATCAACGAAAACGATCAGCGCCACTTTTGGCAAACAGCGGCCCTTTGTAATCAGCGGCCCGTGCAGCGCGGAGACAGAAACACAAATGCTGACAACGGCACGGCAACTGGCTGCAACGGGCAAGGTGGACGCCCTTCGCGCCGGAATCTGGAAACCTCGTACACGGCCGGGTCAGTTCGAAGGTGCCGGCCTTGACGGTCTGAAATGGCTGGTGGCGGCGAAGCAGGAAACCGGTTTGCCCATTACGACCGAAGTTGCGAATGCGGCCCACGTGGAGGCCTGCCTGAAAGCCGGCGTGGATATTCTCTGGATTGGAGCCCGCAGCACGGTGAATCCATTTTCCGTGCAGGAAATCGCCGATGCGCTGACAGGTGTTCGTGTTCCCGTCATGGTGAAGAACCCGGTCAACCCGGACCTCGAACTTTGGATGGGCGCCCTCGAACGTATCGAAAGAGCCGGGGTGAGACAAATTGCGGCCATTCACCGCGGATTTTCCTCGTTTGAAAAAGGACCTTTCCGCAATGCGCCAATGTGGGACCTGGCCATCGAACTGAAGACCCGGGTGCCGGGCCTGGAGATGTTTTGCGACCCAAGCCACATCTCGGGAAGCCGCGACCTGATCGGGATGATCGCGCAAAAAGCACTGGATCTTGATATGGCCGGGCTGATGATTGAAAGTCACGTCAATCCGGATGAAGCATGGAGTGATGCGAAGCAGCAGTTAACACCTGCAGCCCTTTCCATCTTGCTGGAGAACCTGATCGTACGCACTGCCTCGGTCAACGACCAATCCTTCAAGGACACACTCGCCGAGCTTCGCGAACAAATCGACCACCTCGATGACGATATCATGCAGAAGCTGGCCAACCGGATGAAGATCTCCAGAAAGATTGGTCAATTTAAAAAGGAAAACAACGTGACTATTCTACAAGTGAATCGTTGGGAAGAGATCGTGCAGACACGTGTGGCTTTAGGCAAGGCAATGGGCCTGGACGAAAGTTTCACCCAGGATCTCCTGCGTCTTATCCACCACGAATCCATCCAGGTGCAGAACCAGGTGATGAATGAGGGCGCGGCGAAGGTGAAAGTGTAGGTTCGCTTCTGGGCACTCGGTGCTCGGAGCCCGGTTCTTGGCGCTTGTTGCTTGGTGCTTGTTTGCCTACTTTTGTAATCCCAATTTTGACTTTGAAATGCCCGCGCTTGACAGTTTTCGCCATGCCACTGGTCCCGAGCCTCACCGTCTCAGGACGCGTGAAATCATGGTGAAGCACCCGGATGTAAAGAAATTGATCGGCAAGAACCCGGTTTCCTTCCTTGCTATTCTTGGCCTGGTGGGCGTAATGACCGCCGGAGCGTACTTCCTCCGCGATTCACCGTGGTGGTTGATCCTGCTGGTGGCGTATTTCGCCGGCGCGTTTGCCAACCATGCCTTGTTTGTAATGATCCATGAGTGCACGCACCTGCTGCTGTTCAAAAGAAAGTCATGGAACCAGGCAGCGGCCATCATCGCCAACCTTCCGCACGCACTGCCCAGCGCAATATCCTTCGCACGATACCATATTAAGCACCATTCCTTCCAGGGAATTCATGAACTCGACGCCGACCTTCCGGACTACTGGGAGGCCAAACTGATCAACCATTCGTTCTTCGGTAAAGCACTCTGGCTTTTGCTGTTTCCTGTTTTCCAGGCTATACGAACTGTCAGGCTTAAAGAAATCAAGCCTGTTGATGGATGGATCGTTGCCAACTGGGTTGCGCAAATTACTTTTGATGTAGCGATCTGGATGTTGTTTGGACCCAAGGCATTCTTCTTCCTTCTCTTTAGCTTCTTCTTTTCTGTGGGACTTCACCCCCTGGGAGCGAGATGGATCCAGGAACATTACCTGACGCTGGACGAAAAACAGGAAACCTACAGCTACTACGGTCCGCTGAATGGGCTGGCCTTCAATGTAGGGTACCACAACGAGCATCACGATTTTCCCTCGATTCCCTGGAACAAGCTGCCTGACCTTAAAAGCCGCGCCACGGAGTACTATGACACGCTGAAGTATCATACCTCCTGGACTAAGTTGTTTTTCCGCTTTCTGTTCGACAGTAATGTTACCCTCTATATGCGCATCCTGCGACAGGAACGCGGTAAGGTTGCACTGACGGACGAATCAAAACCGGACTCCGAGCTGGTTGCCGGCGAGACTTCGCACTCCTGACCAACCATGAAATATCTGCTGTTCCTGCTGATTGTGTTTCAAAGCCTGCCAGCGCTGGCACAATCTGAAGGAGAGCGGGAAGTGCTGTCCTTATCTGCCCGCAAGTTTGGCTGGTTAATCAGAAAGCAAGCCGATTCCCTTGAACGAATCCTTGACGAACGCGTTCAGTACATCCACTCGAATGGCTGGATTCAGAGCAAACGCGAAGTGCTGGATGACATGAAAAACGGGAAGCTTGTTTACCAGAATGTAACTGTGAAAGAAGCGTCGGTGAGGCTGTATGAAAAGTCAGCTGTACTGACCGGTCAGGGGACATTTGAGGGGATCAATGCCGGCAACGGCTTTAAAATGGACTTGCGGTATACAGAAGTGTATGTTCAGTCACCCGAGGGCTGGCTTCTTGTCAGCCGGCATTCCAACCGGATGCCTTAGTCGCCCTTTGAATTGCACATGCCCAATGTAAGATTTGGGCTGAAATTTCATATATTTACTGCAGGCACGGTCATAATTTTGAACCTTAAATGTTCATCCATGAAGACCTATTTTTTTGCCTTCGTCCTGCTTGTTGGCTGTGGGACAATAAGGGCACAAATACTTTCAACTGAACCGGACAACTACATCGTTGTAATCGGTGCATTCGCTTCGCAGGACAATGCGAACCGGTTCGTATCACAGGCGAAGAAGCTTAAAGTAAACCCGAAGTCGGAACTGAACAAAGTGCGCGGGTTGTACTATGTGTACGTTATGCAAACCGGTGACAAGACCGAGGCTGTGGGTGAAGCAGAACGACTACGCCAGGAAACACCGATGAAAGACACGTGGGTGTACAATGGATCACTGGGTGACGTGGTTGTTCGCGTTCCTGAACCCAGGAAAGAGGAGCCAGCGCCCGAGCCAACGCCAGTGCAGCCTGCCCCGGTAGAAGAAATCAAGGTTGTGGCTACCGATCCGCCGCCACCACCGGTGAAGACTGAGGAAGAGAAGATCCAGGAGGCCGTGGCGAACAAGGCAATGGTGATGAAGAAGGGAGAAATGGAAACCCTTGACTATATCTTCTTTTACCGGGACGCGGCCGTGCTTCGCCCGGAATCCAAGTTCGAAGTGGACAGGCTCGTTCAGCTGATGAAGAACCATCCTGAAGAAAAGATCAAAATACACGGCCATACCAACGGCAACGACAAGGGCCCCATCATCCGGCTTCCCGAGGGGTCTAAGGACTTCTTTTCAATGAATAACACCGTACAGGATTATGGTTCTGCCGTCAAACTGTCCGAGCTTCGCGCCATCCTTATCAGAGACTACCTTGTGTTCAATGGAATTAACGAGAAAAGGATGAGTATTAAGGCATGGGGTGGTAAGAAGCCCTTGTTCAAGGAGGACGACGAAAAGGCTGAAGCCAATGTGAGGGTCGAGATTGAAGTAACAAAGCAGCAGTAGCTTCAGTTAGTCATATCCGCGGCATGCTGCACGCACAAGTTCAGCCGCGCTCCTGGAAGGTCCGCAAGCCACTGCACCGAAGGACAAGCTCGTAAATACCGTGTCCTGATCTCTCAAGCTGTAACCACGGTCTTAAGCAGCAAAAAAAGGAACAAAGGAATAGAGAAATAGAACTTCCATTTCAATGTTTCTTGTTCTTTATTGGATATTCGGTATTCCGGGTTAACCTTATTTCCTGATCGTAATGTAGTGGGGCCCGTCCCTCACCTGTTGGTGTTGGGTTCTTGGGTATTTTGCTATCTTCGAAGTTACTTAAGGCACCCCTATGAAGGCACTGAAGAACGTTCTGCCCCTTGCATTTTTCCTTTCCCTGCTTGCCACTGTTGTGACGCTTGCACAGGAAGCTGACGAATACTATGTGACCATCGGCGTATTTGCCATTCAAGACAACGCCGTCAGGTTTACGGCCGCGGCGAACAAGGCGGGCTTCAACGCTCAGTACGCGATCAATCCCAACAAGAACAACTGGTACTATGTCTACCTGCTCCAGTCAACTGAACGCAGAAGGGCGTTCTCATTCATGATCAAGGTGCGTGCAGAATCAGAGTATAAGGATGCGTGGATATTCATTGGCCGGCTCGGTGCTAAACCCGCACCAGAAACCGTAACGCCGGCTGTTGTTCCTCCGGTTGTAGAGGAGAAAAAGCCGTACCCGGTTCCTGAAAAGAAGGACAGCGTGGTGGCGGTAAAGAAAGACAGTGTGGCGGTGGTGCCGGAAAAACCCAAGCGGGTTATAAAGGGCAAGTTGTTCACTTTCAAATTCATCAACGCCGACAACGGGAACGAGGTCCGTGGAGAAATTCACTTCGCCGAGACCAAGAATGCAACGCAGTACCAGGCGTTCAAAGCTGATGAAGTCATTGATTTGCCCGCACCCCGCAATTCAGCAGGCATTTACTATCTCTCAACAATTGCCCCGGGTTATAAGCCCCTCGAGGAAGCTTTTCATTACAAAGACCCTCAACCGGTGTCAACCGGCGTGGGAGCGGAAGGCGACTTGATTATCCCATTGGCATTGGAAAGAGCAAAACGCGGGGACTACATTGAGTTCACCAACGTGAGCTTCTACAGGAACTCCGTCGTCCTTCACCCGCAATCACAGAACGAATTGGATGGCCTCGCCGACCTCATGAAGGAGCACACCTCGTACAAGGTCCGCATCCACGGACATTGCAACGGCACCGAGACACGCGACATCATCACGTTGGGCAAGAGCACCAGGTATTTCGAAAGTGATGTTGCCAACCAGAAGATGCGCGCTTCCGACAAGGAACTGACAACTTTCCGCGCAGAGGCCGTGAAGCAGTACCTCATGGCGCAAGGAATTGATGGGGACCGGATTGCTACGAAGGGGGAGGGCGGAAAACTCATGATCTATCCGCCCAACAGCGTCTACGCCAACTACAACGACCGGGTTGAAATTGAGGTGCTAAGGCACTAAATCTGTAATCTGTAATCCGTGATCGGTGTCAGTAACTGGTTTGCAATCAGAACCAGGTATTGGCCCCGTGCCCGGCTCCACCGATCACCGATCACCGATCACCGATCACGGTTTCATAAGGTCATCGCCTTCAGGATGTCATGTTGGGTGATGATATGCACCCGCTCGTGGTCATCGCGAACCAGTAAAGCCTTGTTGTTTTTGTTGAGCATGGATGAAAGTACATCCAGCGTGGTATCCTGTGCTACAAACTGCATCGGCTTATCCATCAATTCTCCGACCTGGCTGTTCATCAACTTCGGGTCGTTGATGATCTTCTCCAACAAGCTTGCAGACGATACGCTTCCCACAAATTCCTCCTTGTCGGTTACCGGAACCTGGTCCACACCTTCCTGGTTCATGATCCGGATAGCTTCTCCAATCAAGGCATTACGGCCGACCGTGAACAAACCGTTCTTTCCACGCCGGTTGCTGATGATGTCTCGTGCGGAGGAGAACGCCCTTTCCTCGAGGAAGCCGTGATCTTTCATCCAGTTGTCATTGAACACCTTATTCAGGTACCGCGTGCCATGGTCGGGTAGGAGTACGACCATCAGATCGCCTTTCTTCAGATTCGTGCGGGCATATTCAAGCGCACCATGGATGGCAGAGCCGCTGCTCCAACCCACAAACAAACCTTCCTCTTTACTCAGTCTCCTGGCTCCGATGGCGCCGTCCTTGTCCGTGACCTTGATGAAGTGGTCTATCACATCAAAGTCAACGTTTTTGGGCAGGATATCCTCGCCGAAGCCTTCAGTCAGATAAGGATAGATCTCGTTCTTGTCGAAAATACCCGTCTCCTTGTACTTCTTAAAAACTGAACCATACGTGTCTATGCCGACAGTGATCAGCTTTGGATTTTGCTCCTTCAGGAAACGCGCCGTACCGCACATCGAGCCGCCGGTACCCACTGTGGCGACATAATGCGTGATCTTGCCTTCTGTTTGTTTCCATATTTCCGGGCCAGTGGTTTGATAGTGCGCCTCGGCGTTTGAAGGATTGTCGTACTGGTTTGGGTAAATGGAGTTCGGAATCTCCTTGTTCAGTTTCCGGGCTACGCTATAGTAAGAGCGTGGGTCCTCGGGTTCAACATTGGTCGGGCAGACAACCACTTCGGCGCCTACGGCCTTGAGGATGTTGATTTTTTCCTGTGACTGCTTGTCCGCCATGGTAAAGATGCACCGGTAGCCTCTTGCAACGGCTGCCAAGGCCAGGCCCATGCCGGTGTTTCCTGAAGTTCCTTCGATGATCGTGCCTCCGGGCTTGAGGAGACCGGCTTTTTCAGCATCAACCACCATCTTAATGGCCATGCGGTCTTTGGTTGAATTGCCGGGGTTAAAGTACTCCACCTTCGCCAGGAGGGTGCCGGGAATGCCTTTTGCGATACGGTTAAGCCGCACCATGGGGGTGTTTCCGATGGTATCGACGATGGAATTGTGGATCATGTGAGTTCGAATTGAGGACAAAGGTACCTTCCAAAAAGAATATTCAAATCTGCTCATCTGAGCGAAATGACTAAGGATGACTATAGTACGGCGTTCTCTTCCTGCTCTATGACAAATACCGGCATCCATTTGTATAGGAGTTACTTCTATGGAGTAATGATCCCGTTGTGCAGGATGTTGCTAAGTTTTCTATGACAATTGATACTGAGCTCATGTAAGGTTTTTGATTTTTCTTGAGGTTTTCTGCAGGAAATTCTCTTCAGGCTGGAAGAAATAGTCCATTTGCGAAAATCCGTAATTCCGGTTCAATGAGTAAGATTGTCAGGAAGTTGTGCAGGAGAGACTGAAGTAAATTCTGAATACTTTAAGAGCCTCTGTATCACACATCATGCAGATAATGACACGTGTAGCTTTTTCTGATTTTGGGATTTGACATCCGGGATGGTCAGACAATAGCTTGCATAAAATAATGTGGTCATTCTGCGGCCAGGGAAATAGATAGTTAAAAAATCAAAACAATGTTTTTGAAAGTATCCAATCATCGATCATGCTTCCTGTTAACTGTGGTATTGGTAGCATTGCTGGCCATTGACAGGAATGCGCATGGCCAGGAAGTTGACCTGCTCACGGGAAGACTTAAGATGTCAATCAACATAGGTGCACTGCAAGCCAATGATATATCGATTCCTATTTCTGTGTACCATCATGGTGGCAGCCCCAGAGTTGCGGAGGGCGAGGGTAAGTGTGGCGTTGGTTGGTATCTGTCTGCTGGCGGTGGGATTCAGCGTGAGATCCGGGGACTCCCTGATGAAATTAACACCACCAAACGCAAGGGCTGGCTCTACAACACAGGGGTCAATGCGCAGGCAGTGCAAAGCTTCACGCCAAGCGCGGATCAGTCACTGTCAACAAATGATGACTATAATGACTATGTAGCGTTGGACTCTTTGCACAGTAATTACAAGAAGGACACCGAGCCGGATATTTTCACTGTCAGTGCGCCCGGCCTTTCTTTTCAGTTTGTATTCGATGCTTCTGGTACGCTGAGACCGCTGACAAACACTGATGTTGTAGTTGAGATGACTGCCAATCTTGTCTCATTCACTGTCAAGACAAACAATGGCCTGGTCTACACATTTGGCGGAGTCGATCCGAGCAGTCGGGATGTCGTACTTTACAAGGCCAACGTAGATACAACGGCGACAATCAACACCGCGGCAAATTACATTCCTGTAGACTTCTTATACAGCCATGTAAGCGGCGCCTATTTTTGGAAGCTGGTGTCAATAACTTCTACCGTAACAGGCACCTCAGCGACTTTCAAATACAATAACAGCCCTGGGGATTGGGCCGATGGTGCATCCAAGGAGTACTTTGACATTGACTCGCTCAACTATGTCATCAGCATGTACAAGTTTCATGATCTCAAGTACATTAAACTCAAGAGCTACAAGGCATCCTTTACCTGGGATAGGCAGCTGCTGTTGGGTGTAACCATTGCAGACACCGTTTCTACTGATTCAAAAAACGTCTTGTTTAAGTATTTCAGTGCCAGTACGGGTACCGGGCGAAACAAAGTATTTAAGAAATTCCTGAAGGAATTGGTCATCAAAGGATCGGCCTGTGAGAATGGAGAGGCTCATATGTTTGACTACATGGGGGTTAATCCCGCGAGTGATTATGCCGACATCTCATCCACTACGGACTGGAAACGCAATTGGAAGCAGGATTACTTCGGCTTTCCCAACTCAATTTCCTCCAATAAGAACAAACCCAGGCTCTACTTATTGAAGGCACAAACTGATTCGAAACGACTTAGAACAATAGCGATTCCTGGCACTTCGCCCATCGTCATCAGTGGTGATGATCGAAGTGTAAACTACATGCTTACAGGGGCTCTTTGGAAAATAACATATCCATCTGGCGGGTTCACCATAGTTGGGTACGGAATGAATACGTACCTGGATACTTCGCTTTGGCCAGCAGCAGAGTACAATGGTCCAGGAGCTCGTGTTATTCGTCTTACATCTTATGCAGGTGAATTGGCCTATGCCAGGACGATGGGCGACATCCACCAAAACCGGAAAATTGATAAAATATATGAGTACACTCAGGCAGGCGATGGCCTCTCCAGCGGCAGGATAACTTCGCCGGCAAAGCTTGGATACATTGACAGGAATTCCGTCCGACGGGTTGTCAACAACCTGGGCGATGAACCAGCCGTGCTGTATTCCCGCGTAGTTGAGAGAATTCCTGGCAAAGGATACACCGTTCATGAATTCAACAATCCAGGTATGTTTCCACAAACATCGACCGCGCTATGGAAGGCATCGCATAGCCGCGTTGCAAGAAATCTCGCCAGTCAGGCAGACAGGGATACGTCGGCGGTATGGCTGAAGCATGGATACTACATTTTCCCATACGCGCCATCGACGAACTACGATTTCAAACGCGGGTCCCCAACGCGTGTGGCGACATATTCCGAAAATAACACATTACTGTTCGAAAAAACATTCACCTATACTGAAATCAGTTCCAGCCCTCAAACCATCAAAGGCCTGCGGTTTGAAAAACTCGGCTATCCTTCCATTGGTTATGTTTATTACTACGGGATCTATGAAATTCTAACCGGAAGATCGGAATTCCTGACGCAAGAAGTCGTCAAGCAGGCCAGCCTGGAGGATTCAACCAAGCTGCTGGAATCCACAACAACGTACGGATACAATGGGTACAACCTATTGGCTGCCGTTACATCAATTTTGCCTAACAGTACTTCGACTACCAGGACGATCAAATACGCTCGAGACTTTCAATTCACCAATCCTACTGCAAGTGACACAATGGCCGTAGCCTTGGAGGCGCTGAACACATCAAACAGGGGAAATATGGTAGTTGAAGAATACACCACGATGTCAATGCCAGAAGAATCCCCTGTTACGGTTTCCGCAAACCTGGTGTGCTATCGCGACTTCGGGAGTGGTGTTGTCTTGCCGTATTGCCAAAAGTCCCTATTGCCGGGTTCCTCGTTCACTGCCGCCGTGATGTCAGGCCAGAGTTTTGTTCCAAGCAACAACTACCGATGGACCATGAAGACCCTTTCCTATGAAGAAGGCAAAGTGCAGGTTGCGATGGGTCAGAGTCGGATTCTTGGGGCCACCCACTTTGCGAAAAGCAACGGGATGGCCGTTGCGAGCATCACCAATGCAGCAGCAAACGAGTGTGTGTACGATGGATTTGAAGACCAATACACCTTCGGCCTGCTGCGAAGCGACGCTTCCTTGACAACTGCCGGTCCCGGCCGTACCGGTGAAAAGGCAATCGTCTTTACCAGCAATACCCAAACCCTGACATCGGCAACGCCTCTTGTAAAAAACGGAACTACATACAGGGTCTCCTGCTGGGCTTACGCACCATCAGGAAGAAATGTCACTTTCACGCTGAAAAATTCCGGTGGGACTCCCCTGCAAGGCGTAACGACTCCGGTACCAATTACAGACCAATGGGTCTACCTGGAATCTGTAATTACGATCGGTGGCAGCGATGTACCACACACACTTGAGGTGAAGACTGATGCAACAACAAACTCCCAGATCAGGTTAGACGATATTATACTTATCCCCACCAAAGCAAGGATTGCCTTGCAAACCGGTCTGGCACTGAAAGGTGTTACTTCGGCAACGGATGACAGGGGTTTCTCAGGCAAAGTCACCTACGATCACATGGGCCGTCCAGTAAGTACACTTGACAGAAACAGAAATCTGGTGGCAAAGAACGAGTATGCGACCAGAAACAGTGCGCCACCCCGGGTGCGCGCTGCTTATAATATGAACCCTTACCAGCCCCACACCGGCGGCCCGACAATTTTCACTCCCAACCTTGAGGGACTGTTGAACTGTGATACCAATATCACCTATGTCTGGGAGGTGGATGGGGTTGCTCAAACAGCTGCGAGTGATGGAACTCTGACATTCACATTTCAAGCGCCGGGACTTCACAATGTCAAGTTTACGGCTTCTGCACCGACGGGTACTTATTCATTTGGAAGGTCATTTTGTATCAATCATGATCAAGCGGGCGTGACCATCAACCACAGCATAACCAATTCTCAGGGCCAGCCAGCGAACCTCACCATTGACTGCTTAAGCGACAATCGGATCATTTCACTTGTCTTGCCGGCAGTACCGCCCGGTTGTATTTACGATATTTTCTGGACGAAAGATGGCGTCCTGTATGGCTATGGGTCTTCCATCACGGTTCATCCGACTTCAGTAAGCAGCACAACTGACTATGAGTATATCGCTACTGTGTCCTTGAATTGCGGAAGCATTAAAGAATGTGCACTGACCGATATCGAAGCGTTTAACGGACAGAAATCATTTACGGTAACAAACGTTTACAGCGCGCAATGTCCATAACGGAGACTTAGTCACTCGATTTATGAAGACAGAAAAGATGCTTTACCTGGTTATTGTGTTGCTTGCCTGGCCTTCCGCCGCATACCCTCAGGATCCGCTCTCGGCTGTATTGACCTGGCATGCAACCGAAGTAACCGACTTGCAGACCAATGTCACCAAGCCGTCGGTTTGTCAGTTTGTTACAAAGCCAGGAAAGACCGTTGAATGGATTCAAAAAGAGGGCAGCCGCACAACAACCTTTGCCATTACCGGGATCACCGGCTCGTGGGAATCGGTTGCCCAGTTTGGGCAAGTGGAGTATGCGCTCCAGCGCAATGGCAAGAGCAGCACTATGAAGTTGGAACGAAGTGCCAATGGTCTTTTTGTCACGATGGATTTCAGCCAGCCAGGACAATTTACTTCGGTCCTCAGGTTTCGCATAAAGTCAATCGAATAGTATTCAACCACTGCCGATGAAAATGAAGACGCTTCCCCTCAACTTTGGTTCATACTTACCCGCAAGGCTGGTAGGGGTGCTTCTGATTAGCCTATTGCCATCACTGTGTTATGGTCAAAACCACTACTACGAGAACTTTAATATTACCGGAACCACCCCCGTATGTCCAAATAACAGCACGGTCTATACCTATTACGGTCCTAGCAGCAACCTTTCATGGTCAGTAACCGGGGGGACCATTGTCGGATCAACCGTAGGCTCCTCGGTTCAAGTGAAGTGGTCAAGTGCATCCAATAGCCTTTCTGCGACGGGTGATGATGAGAATTGCTGGTATGATCCGGAGTATTGGCCTCCACAGCAGTTCTGCGATATCACCACCTACACCTCAAACGCCTTCTCAGTATCATTGATATTGAGCTTAAGCCCTGGCTTGTCCTCTACCCCTTATTGCACGGGAACAAGTGGAGCCACCGTAACACTCCTTGGTGCTGAGACCTCCGTTAGCTATCGTCTAAAGTATCCATCAGGAAGTTATAGCTCCTCTGTCACGGGCGTAACCACCTATGCATGGAACAATATAACAGCCACAGGTGCATATGGCATTGAAGCAAGTAAGAGCGGCTGCACTTTTGTACTTCCATATACCTCCACTACCGTTTCACAGGTCACCACGCCCACAGCGTATACAGTTGGAGGTGGAGGTGCATATTGTTCAGGTGGCAGCGGGGTTAGTGTAACTCTTTCGGGATCACAATCAGGATTCAGCTATCAACTTAAAGTGGGTAGCTCAAATTCGGGATCGCCCGTATCCGGAACGGGAAGCGCCCTAACATGGACAAACCGAACCGTTGCGGGCACTTACACCATTGTAGCAACAAACTCCGGGTGTTCACAAACCATGACAGGATCTGTTGCTGTATCAATAGATGCCGCATCCGCAGGCGGAACCGTACAAGGTGCAACAACACTCTGCTCGCCCGCTTCCGGACAGCTTACCTTGCAATCAAATGCAGGTAACGTGTTGAGATGGGAATACCTGAATGGTGCAAG
>Ga0187893_10008260_pt1 | contig 16522 bp, 18 predicted proteins | sample MA1701074metaG_FD_139574 | JGI IMG/M metagenome (GOLD analysis project Ga0187893, IMG submission 139574) | White microbial mat communities from a basaltic lava cave in the Kipuka Kanohina Cave System on the Island of Hawaii, USA - MA170107-4 metaG ...
AGCGGCGCACGTCGCCGTACCGGTGGGTGAGGGGTTGGCGGAGGGAGAACGGAGAGCATGATGGAGCCAGAGAGCGCCGCCGCAGCCACGGCGGGTGCGGGAGCGCTGAAACACGTCGAAGAGCGCGACCACGTTGTCATTCGTTTTGCCGGCGACTCGGGCGACGGCATGCAGCTCGCCGGCATGCACTTCACCAACGAAACGGCTCTCGCCGGCAACGACCTGAGCACGCTGCCGGACTTTCCCGCCGAGATCCGCGCCCCGGCTGGAACCCTGGCGGGAGTGAGCGGCTTCCAGCTCCATTTCTCCAGCCGCGACGTGTTCACGCCCGGCGATGCGCCCGATGTGCTGGTGGCGATGAATCCCGCCGCGCTCAAGGTCAACATCGACGACCTGCAGAGCAACGGCATCCTCATCGTCGACAAGGAGCAGTTCAACGAGCAGAACCTGAAGAAGGCCGAGTTCGCCTCGAACCCACTGACCGACGGCTCGCTCGACCGCTTTCAGCTGTTCCCGGTCGACATCACCAAGCTCACCATCAACGCGCTCAACGACATGGGCCTGCCGACGCGCACGATGATGCGCTCGCGCAACTTCCTCGCGCTCGGCCTGACCTCGTGGCTCTTCCAACGGCCGATCGAGCCGACCATCCGGTGGATCGAGCAGCGCTTCAAGAAGACACCGGCGGTGGGCGAGGCCAACATCCGCGTACTCAAGGCGGGGTGGAACTTCGGCGAGACGACCGAGATGTTCCGCACGACCTACCGGGTTCGTCCCGCCACCATCGCGCCCGGGCGCTACCGCAACATCACCGGCAACACCGCCACCGCGCTCGGCTTCGTCGCCGCCGCGCGGCGCGCCGGCCGCCCGCTGTTCCTCGGCAGCTATCCGATCACGCCGGCGAGCGACATCCTGCACGAGCTCTCGACGGTGAAGAACTTCGACGTCTACACCTTCCAGGCCGAGGACGAGATCGCCGGCATCGGCGCGGCGCTCGGCGCGGCCTTCGGCGGCGCCATCGCGCTGACCAGCACGAGCGGCCCGGGCGTGTGTCTGAAGTCGGAATCGATCAACCTCGCCATCAGCGTCGAGTTGCCGCTCATCATCGCCGACATCCAGCGCGGCGGGCCGAGCACGGGCCTGCCGACCAAGACCGAGCAGGCCGACCTCCTGCTCGCCATGTTCGGTCGCAACAGCGACTCACCCATCCCGATCCTCGCCCCGGCGACGCCCGCCGATTGCTTCATCATGGCGTTCGAAGCCGTCCGCATCGCGGTCACCTACATGACCCCGGTGTTCTTCCTCTCCGACGGCTATCTCGCCAACGGCGCCGAACCCTGGCTGATCCCGAGCGCCAGCGCACTGCCGGAGATTCCGCTCGCCTTCCGCACCGATCCGAAGGGCTACTTCCCCTATCTGCGCGATCCCACCACGCTGGCGCGCCCCTGGGCGATTCCCGGCACCCCCGGGCTCGAGCATCGCATCGGCGGCCTCGAAAAGGAGTACCTGACCGGCAACGTCAGCTACGCACCGGCCAACCACGAGCAGATGGTGCGCGTGCGCGCCCGCAAGATCGCCGGCATCGTACGCGAGATTCCCCCGCTCGACGTGCACGGTCCGCCCGAAGGCGAGCTGCTGGTGGTCGGCTGGGGGAGCACCTACGGCTCACTCGAGTCCGCGACGCGGATCCTGCGCGAGCAGGGACACGAAGTCTCGCACGTGCACCTGCGACACCTGAACCCATTGCCGGGCGATCTCGGCGACGTGCTGAGCCGGTTCCGCCGCGTCCTGGTGCCGGAGCTCAACATGGGCCAACTGGTGCGCCTGCTGCGCGCCGAGTATCTGGTCGACGCCGTCGGTCTCAACAAGATCCAGGGTCAGCCGTTCAAGGTTGGCGAGGTCGTCGCCAAGGCCACGCGTATGTTGGAGGAGAGCCGATGACGACGCCGGCACCGGCGGTCAGCCGCAAGGATTTCGTCACCGACCAGGACGTCCGCTGGTGTCCGGGCTGTGGCGACTACTCGATCCTCGCCCAGGTGCAGAAGCTCATGCCGGAGCTCGGCATCCCGCGCGAGCAGATCGTGTTCATCTCCGGCATCGGCTGCTCGAGCCGCTTTCCGTACTACATGAACACCTACGGCTTTCACTCCATCCACGGCCGTGCCCCGGCGATCGCCAGCGGGCTCAAGGCAACGCGGCCGGAGCTGTCGGTGTGGGTGGTCACCGGCGACGGCGACGGTCTCAGCATCGGCGGCAACCATCTCCTGCACGTGCTGCGCCGCAACGTCGACGTGAACATCCTGCTGTTCAACAACCGGATCTACGGGCTCACCAAGGGTCAGTACTCGCCGACCTCCGAGATCGGCAAGGTGACCAAATCGACGCCCCTCGGCTCCATCGACTATCCGCTCAACCCGATCTCCGTCGCGCTGGGCGCGGAGGCGACGTTCGTCGCCCGCACGGTCGACGTCGAAGCCAAGCACCTCCAAGAGGTCGTGCGGCGCGCCAGCCAGCACCGCGGCGCGTCGTTCGTCGAGATCCTGCAGAACTGCAACATCTTCAACGACGGGGCCTGGTCACCGCTCACCGAGAAGGACACCAAGGCGGAGAACGCTCTATTCCTCGAACAGGGCAAGCCGCTCATTTTCGGCAAGAACCGCGACCAGGGTATCCGGATGAACGGCCACCAGCTCGAGGTCGTCCGCCTCGGCGACGGCGTCGACGAACGCGAGCTGCTGGTACACGACGAGCGCGACGATACCCTCGCCTTCCTGCTCAGCACCATGCAGCCGCCGAAGTTCCCCACCCCGGTCGGCATCTTCCGCGCCGTCGAGCGCACGACCTACGATGTCGCGATCAACGAGCAACTCGCCCAGGTCAAGCAGCGGCAAGGCGACGGCGACCTCGACGAGCTCTTCGCCCGCGGCGACACCTGGAACGTTCCGTAACGCTCCGATCTGTGGAGGGCGGCGCGCCGTCGCCGCCGGGGGCTGGGACGGGGAGTTCGAATCAGAACAACGCCAAGCCGATCAGGGCGACGGCGAAGTACGACGCCACCACCGCCGCGCCGGCGTAGTCCTTGGCGAAGCGCTGGCCGACGATCAGGCCGAGCAGGGCCAGCCCGGCGACGGCGATGCCGAGCGAGGCCAGGTTCATCCCCGGGCGCCGGAAGCTGAAAAACAGGACCCCGAGCCCGCACAGCACACCGGCCGCCATCTCCAACGCGGTCAGAATCCGAAACATCAGCCGCACCATGTCAGGCGGGAACGGACTGCTGCGGAAATGGCCCTGGAGAAATTCGAGGTTGCCTTGTGAGTCGGTGAGCTTGTCGAGCGCCGACTGCAGGAAGACGACTGCGAAGAACGCGGTCACCAGGAACCGGCCGATCAGCTCTGGGCTCATTCCAGCACTCCCCTCGTCATTTAGTTGGCCAGCAGCGACTCGACCAGATCCACGGTGAGCTCGTCCAGACCGCGGATCACCGCCCGCGCGCGGGTGACGTCGTTGTCGGCCGTGTAGCCGTGCGGCATGGCGATACAGGCGCACCCGGCGCTCGCCGCCGCAACGATTCCCTTGTACGCGTCTTCCACCACCGCGCAGCGCTCCGGAGCGAGCTCGAGCCGCGCGGCGGCGGTGCGAAAGGCGTCCGGCGCCGGCTTGGGATTGCGGTACTGCTCGCGCGTCACCACCGCGCGGAAGAATGCACGCAGCTCGAAGCGGTCGAGGATGTAGGCGGTGTCGACCTGACTCGAGTTGGTCGCCAGCGCCAGCGGGAACGCGTTGCCGAGCCGCGCCAGTGCCGCCCGTACACCCGGCACCAGCGCCGCGCTGGCGCGCAGCAGATCATGGTAGATGGGGTCCTTGAGCCGGCGCAGCTCCTCGGCGGTCACCGGCAAGGCGTAGGTACGGACGGCGTGCTCGGGTCCGCGCCCGGCGGCGATCCACTCGCGACCGTATTCCTCCGGCCCGACGCGCACGCCAAAGCGCTCCAGCACCAGGTTGTACGCCCGGTGCTGGAGCGGCTCGGAATCGACGATCACGCCGTCGAAATCGAAAATGACTCCGGCGGACGACACCCGCGTTCCGTGCGCGGCGCCGCTACTTGACGACGCGAATGCTCTCGATGATGACCGGCGTAACAGGGACGTTCTCGTGGTCACCCTTGGTGGCGGTCTGCACCTGCTCGATCTTCTTCACCACGTCCATCCCGCCGGTCACCTTGCCGAACACCGCGTAGCCGAAGCCCTGCGGCGTCTCGTTGCGGTGGTCGAGAAAGGGGTTGTCCTTGGTGTTGATGAAGAACTGCGCCGTGGCGCTGTTGGGATCGCTGGTCCGCGCCATCGCAATCGTGCCGTTGGTGTTCCTCAGGCCGTTGCCGGCCTCGTTCTTGATCGGCGCCTTGGTCTTCTTCAGATTCATGTCCTTGCCGAAGCCGCCGCCCTGGATCATGAAGGCCGGGATCACCCGGTGAAAGATCGTGCCGTCGTAGAACTTGTCGTTCACGTAGACGAGAAAGTTCTCGACCGTCACCGGCGCCTTGGCCTCGTCGAGCTCGATCGTGATGTCACCTTGCGATGTCTTCATCACCACCACGGGATTGTCTCCTTCCTTGGCTCCGGCCGGGGCGCCGCCGACGAGCACGCCCAACAAGCCGAGTCCGCAGATCCAGGTCGTCCGCATTGCCCACTCCTCTCACTCGCGGCGCCGACGACGCGGCGCCTTCCAGAATCGCAGCATCAAGTGCCTCGCTTTCATACCAGCTTGGCGTTCGACCGCAAGTTGCCCCCCACTCCCGCTGTCCGGCGTTCCCCTGTATGGAGGCGAGCATGTCCGCCGCCGCCCCCGCCGCGCTGGTCGCCGTCGGCCGCGCCGACGCGCTCGCCCCCGGCCGCACGCGCAAGTTCCTGCTCCTCTGCGACGGCCGCGAGCTCGAGGCCTTCGTCGTCAACCACGGCGGGCGCCTGTTCGCCTACCTCAATCGCTGCTGTCACATTCCGATGACGATGGACTGGGTGGAGAACCAGTTCCTCAGCGAGGACGGCGCGCACATCCAGTGCGCCACGCACGGCGCGCTCTACGAACCGGCCACCGGCGAGTGCATCGCCGGCCCGCCGTGCGGCCAGTACCTCACCGCCGTGCCGATCGAGGTGCGCGACGGGATGATCTACGCCGACTGCCCGCAATCCTAGTCGAACGTCTTGTGTGTCGTCGCCCAATGGGCGGACCTTGTGTCGGGACCGCCCTCGGGCGGACGGCTCGTGTAGGGGCGGCCCTTGGGCGGCCCGTAGGCGCACGCAGTGCGCCTGTGATCGCGCCGACCAGCCGCCCTTCTGGCGGCACGGGCGCGCCAAGGCGCGCCCCTACTCACTCAGATCGCCGAGGCGCTTGCCCGCTTGCGCGCGCGCCCGGGCTTTCTCGATGACGTCGTACGGAACCGGATCCGACTTCGCCATGCCGAGGCGCAGGACGCCGGGAGCGAGCAAGCGCAAGAGCCGCGCCGTGATCAGCATCGGGTTGCGCTTGGGCACCGTCATCTCGAACCGCCGCTTGTCGATCGCCTCGAAGATGGCATCGGTGACGATGGTCGGCGGGTACTTCTTGCCGTTGTAGGAGGGCGGCTCGTCCTCCTTCAGCCAGATCTCGGTGTCGATCGGGCCGGGGTTGATCAGCGCGACGTGGATGTTCGAGCCCTTGAGGTCGTTCCACAGGCCCTCGGTGAAGCTGTTGAGCGCCGCTTTGGACGCGGCATAGAGCGACTCGCGCGGCGGCGCCACTTTGGCGGCGAAGGACGAGATGTTCACGATCGTTCCCCCGCCCAGGCGCAGCATGTGCGGGATGGCGGCGAAGGTCGTCCACACGCACGACATGAAGTTGACCCGCATGACGTAGTCCGCCTCTTCGGCGGTGGTGTGATAGATCTGCTTGTGCTTGGAGACGGCCGCGTTGTTGATCAGCACGTCGACGCGACCATGCCGGGCCACGGTGTCCGTGACCACCTGCTCCGCGGTGGCGCGATCGCCGAGATCGCCGGCGACGTATTCCGATTTTGGTGCCGTCGCCTTGCACTCGGCGATCAGCGTCTGGAGCAACTTTTCGCGCCGCGCCACCGCCACCACCGTGCTGCCGCGCTGCGCGAATGCCTTGGCCGTGACATAGCCGATTCCCGACGACGCGCCGGTCACGATCACGATCTTCCCGCGATAGTCCACGCCCGAACCTCCGTGTCGGCGGCCCTCTTCGCACGGCGCCCCTGGTGCCAACAAGCGCGGAGCGCACAGCATCGACCCCGCGGCGCGCCCCGGGGCGGTTTTTCTCGATGGCCGGGGCGCAGGGCGCATGGTATAAGCCGCGTCGCCATGGCGACGCCCGACCCGGAAGCGCTGCGGATCCGCAACACGCACGCCAGCGACTTCGCGAGTATCGGCGATCTGTGCCGGCGCGTCTATCCCGAAACGTCACCGTGGAGCGCAGAGCAACTGGCCTCGCATCTGCGGGTGTTTCCGGAAGGTCAGTTCGTCGCCGTCGCCGGCGATCGCGTCGTCGGCATGACGTCGTCGCTGGTCATCGCGTGGGACCACTACGACATGTTCGACAACTGGGACGAGTTCACCGCCCGCGGCACGCTCGCCAACCACGATCGGGCTCATGGCCAGACCCTGTACGGCGTCGAGGCGATCGTCGATCCCACCCTGCAGGGGCATGGCCTCGGTCACAAGATCGTGCAGAATCAGAAGGCCCTCACCCAACAGTTGCGGCTGCGCCGCATGCGCGGCGGCGCCCGGCTGCGCGACTATCACCACCACGCCGGCCGCATGTCCGCGAGCGAGTACGTCGTCGCCGTCGTGCACGGGCAGCTGGTCGATCACACGCTCACCTTCCATCTGCACGAGGGGTTCCACGTGCTGGCGGTGGTCCCGCACTACCTCAGCGACGACTCGGAAACTCTCGGCTACGCCGCGCTGGTCGAGTGGCTCAACCCGGATACCGTCGAGCCGCACCACTACGCCGCGCGGCCGACCCGCTACCTGCACCGCGACGTCGTCCGCGAGCACCACGGGGCGCGCTGACGCGCGCGAGGAGGCGCGCTCCGGCGCGCCTACGGGCCGCCAAGGGCGGCCCCTACAATTCGTTCAGCCGCTCGTCGCGGGCGAGCTCGTAGGCGCGCAGCACGCTGACGTACTCCTCCGGCAATCCGTGCTCGCGCGCGCCGTCGAGCAACAGCCCCAGGTAGCGCGCCGACGGCTTTCGCCCGGGGGTCACGTACTGCGATTGATACGTGAACGCGTCGATGCGTCCGGCTGCCGCGGTGCTCACGACGACGGGAATCCGTTGATAGAGCCCGCCGTGCACGCCTTCGGTCCGGTCGAGACGGGCGGCGTCTTCCACGCTGATCCGATAGAGCACGCCACAGACCCGCGCCCCGTCCTCGGCCACCACGTTCGCCACGCCGCGCTCGCCGGGGCCGACCGGTAACTCGAAGCTCAGCCGGTATCCGTCCAGCCATCCCCAGGTGCGGCTCGCCGGTCGCATGCGGCGGCGCTCGACGAAGATCGCACCACACATGTTGCTGCCGTATGCGAAGTACCAGAGCAGCTCGTCCACGGCGGTACTCTACCCACGCGCGCTGCGGTTTGCTAACCACGCGCGCGTGGATACGACCCTCAAAGGCGTGCTCGGCCTGCTCGAGGGCAGCAACGTCGAGGCGCGCTGCGCCGCGCTGGTGGTGCTGACGCAGCTCGGCGTCGCCGAGGAGCGCATCGCCCGCGCCGTCGGCGCCGCCGTCGCGAGCCCAAACGTCCTGGTGCGCGACTTCGCCCTCGGCTACTTCGAGCAGGTCAGAACGCCGCTGGCGGTCGATCGCGTGCTGCCGCTGCTCGATGCCGAGGACCACCCCGTCCGCCAGCGCGCCGTGGCCATCCTGGCGCCGTACGGCGCTGCGGCGGTGAGCGCTGGCAAGCGGGCCCTCAAAGAGGCGCCGCGGCGGCGGGTGACCGCGCTGATCGATCTCTTCGCCCAGGTCCGTACCGCGGCCGCGCTCGACAGCCTGTTCGAGCTCATGGCGAGCGACGATTTCGACACCAACCGGGCCGCGTGCGACGCGCTCGTCGGTGTCGTCCCCGCCCTCGCCGAGCGCGACCGCGCCGACCTGTTCCGCCGCGTCGAAGCCCTCGCCGCAGGCGCCAAGGGCCACCGCACCCGCCTCGTCGCCGCCGCCAAGCTGTTCGGCGCGCTCGCCGACGCCCGCGCCCGCAAGCCGCTCGCCGTCATGCTCGATGCGCGCGAGCCGGCGGTCGTGCGCACGCACGCGCTCGGCGCGCTGCTCCACTGCCTGCGCGGCAAGACGCTCACGGCCGGGGAGGTTGCCATGCTCCTGGCGCTGCTCGACGACGACGACGAAGCGGGTATCCTGCGGCCGGCCGTGCGCCTGCTGGAGGATCGGCCGCTCGACCGCTCGTACCTGCAGCGCCTCAACCAGTTGGCCGAGAGCCCACAGCCGATCGTCAAACGCCTCGCCATTCAGAAGCTCGGCAACTTCGACTCCAACGCGGTGGTGAAGACGCTCATCGGCTACCTGACCGACGACAGCTACGCGCGCCGCGACCAGGCGACTGCGACGCTCAAGACCTTGGCGGCCGCGCGCCTGGCGCTGATGAAAGAGCTGCTCGCGTGCGAGGACGAGCGCAAGGCGTGGACCATCGCCGACATCCTGCTTCTGCACGATCGCAGCTGGAAGCGCGACACCCTGAGCGCGCTGTGGGACAAGCTGCAGAAGGCGCTCGAGCAGCGCGAGGACCGCCTCTACGCCGCCCTGCAGCACGTCCTGCAGGTGCTCGACGCAGCCTGGCTGCATGAACGCATCCGCGGCCGCGCCGATACCCTTCGCAAGGGCAAGCGCTTCGCGGTGAGCGCCCGTTGGCTCGGGTTGCTGAAAGACTCGGCGGCCTGGGACGATGAGGCGCGCTACGCGTTCGCGCTCGCCGCGCTCAAGTCGCACAAGCGCGTCGCCACCCCGACCGTGCGCCGCAACGATGCGGCGGTCGATACCTTCCGCGCCCTCGGCGCCTCGCCGTTCCCGCTCGCCGAGCGGCTACGCCGCGAGCGCCTGCTCGACCCCGAGGAGCTCTACTACATCGCCTTCAATCTGGCGGAGGAACGCGGCGAGAACCGCGGCGTCGCCCGCGAGCTCCTCGGCCATCTCGCCAACCGCTACGGGCGCACCAAGGTCGGCAAGGCGGCGAAGAACAAGCTGCAGCTCGTCGGGGAGTAGAGGCGGAACTCCCCCCCGTGAGCGTCTCCGCGAACGGGGGAGGCTGGGAGGGGGCCCCCTCGTGACCTCCCCGTTCGCGAGGACACTCACGGGGGAGGAACCTGACATGGCGGTGCGGCGGCGTAGGCGGCGAGCTCGGCGTCGATCGCCGCCGCATCGCCGGGGCGCTGACGGAGCAGGAACTCTCGGTAGAACGCGCGTCCGCGCTCGCTGAGCGGGACGGCGAACGCATCGACGTGCACACCGCGCACGGCCGGCATCTGCGTCGCCGGGACCCAGACCGCGCCCTCCACCACACCCGTCGTCGTGCCCGGACTCACACTGCACTCGGCATCGGCGGCAAGGGCTGCATCAACGCCAACCAAGTGGACGCCGCGCAGCCGAAGATAGAACGGGCCGGCCAGGCGATTGTGGACGTCAATCCGCAACGCCACCCGCCGCTCGCTCCTCGCCGATCCAGGTGCGCCCCGTTCCTGGCCGTCGGCGTGCCACGAGGTCGTAAGCTCGCCAACAATCGTGTCGTCGCTGAACGCCGCTTTCAACTCAATGATATTGCTCGAGCGGGAACACCCAACTACGGCCAGCAGGACCACGGCCAGCCATCCGCGAATCGCTCGCACACGCCACGACTAGCACGAAAGACTTCATCACCTAGACTTTGGAGGGCGGCGCGCTGTCGCCGCAGCGGGTGGGCGCTCTGGTGAGACTCGGGTTCGCGACGAATGTGACCCACCCCCGCCCGCCCCGGCGCCGACAGCGCGGCGCCCTCCACACCACGTGGTGAAGTCTCTTCATCGGCGATACAACGGTGCGACCATGATCCGCCCCGCCACCGCCGCCGCCATCGCCGCTGCCGCCGATCTGATCCGCCGTGGCGAGGTGGTGGCCTTCCCCACGGAAACGGTATACGGCCTCGGCGCCGACGCCACCAACGCCGAGGCCGTGGCGCGCATCTTTGCCATCAAGCACCGCCCGTCGTTCGATCCGCTCATCGTCCACATCGCCAACGCCGCGATGTGTGCCATGGTCGCCCGCGCCCTACCGGCCGCTGCGGTCGCGCTGACCGAACGCTTCTGGCCAGGCCCACTCACGCTGGTTCTGCCCAAGACCGAGCGCGTTCCGGGCATCGTCACCGCCGGCCTGCCGACGGTCGGCGTGCGCATGCCCGAGCACCCGGTCGCGCGCGCGCTCATCGAATCCGCCGGCACGCCGATCGCAGAGCCGAGCGCCAACCGATTCGGATCCGTCAGCCCGACGGCAGCGGCGCACGTCGAGGCGCAGCTCGCCAGCCTGCCGCTGATTCTCGACGGCGGACCGTGTCGCGTCGGCCTCGAATCGACCATCGTCTCGTTCGCCGATACCGAGCCGGCGCTGCTTCGACCGGGCGGGATCGCGCTCGAGGACCTCGAGCGCGTCATCGGTCCACTGCGCATCGGCGGCGACTCGCCCTCGCTCGCGCCGGGACAGCTCCCCCGCCACTACGCGCCGCGCGTGCCGCTGGAGATCGCCGCCGCCGCTCGCGACATTCCTGTGTCCGCCCGCGCCGCTGCCGCACTGCTTCTGCCGCGCGCCGACCCGGACGCGCGTGGCTTCGCCCACGTCGAGGTGCTCTCCGATGATGGCGCCCTGACCACCGTCGCCGCCAACCTCTTCGCCGCCCTGCACCGCCTCGGTGCCGGCGGCTATGCACGCATCTATGCCGTCGCCGTGCCCGAGACCGGTCTGGGTCGGGCGATCATGGACCGTCTGCGCCGAGCCTCGGAAGGCGCGCCTGCGGCGCGCCGTTGAGCTCGGCAGGCGCGCCTGCGGCGCGCCGTTGCACGTTGCGCGTTGCGCGTTGGCCGGCGCGCTGCTTCAAGGCGGCGCGCTGCCTGCCAAGCATCCGGCGCCCTTCGACAAGCTCAGGGCGAACGGTAGGTAGTGAAAGACCCAGTAAGATGTTCAGCAGCGTCTTGGCTGGGCAGGCAGACCGCCACCTCGTAAGCAGCGCGCCGGCAAACGCGCAACGCGCAACCCGCAACGGCGGCGCAGCCGCCTCTCACTCCGTGAGCCGGCGCTCCGCCTCGACGTACTTCTCCGAGGTCCTGTGCACCACCTCGGGCGGCAGCTGCGGCGCCGGCGGCTCCTTGTTCCAGCCGATCGAGGTCAGGTAGTCGCGCACGTACTGCTTGTCGAAGCTCGGCGGTGAGGTGCCTGGCCGGTACTCGGTTTGCGGCCAGAAGCGGGACGAGTCCGGGGTCATCACCTCGTCGATCAGGATCAGCGCGCCGTCGACGAGGCCGAACTCGAACTTGGTGTCGGCGATGATGATGCCGCGCGTCTCGGCCCATGCCGCGCCGAACCCATAGACCGCCAGGGCGAGATCGCGTACCCGCGCGGCGTCGTCACGGCCGAGCAGCGACTCCGCCGCGGCGAAGTCGATGTTCTGGTCGTGCTCGCCCTGCGGGGCCTTCGTCGACGGCGTGAAGATCGGCTCCGGAAGCCGGTCGGCCTGTCGCAGCCCGGGCGGCAGCTTCAGGCCGCAGACCGTGCCGTTGCGCTTGTACTCCTCCCATCCCGAGCCGACCAGGTAGCCGCGCACGACCGCCTCGACCGGCAGCGGTGTGGCCTTGCGGACGATCTGGCTGCGCCCGCGCAGGCGCTCGACCCAGGCCGCGGGGACCACGTCCTCGAGGCGCCGGTCGAGCAAGTGGTTCTTCACCAAGTGGGTCGTGCGCTCGAACCAGAAGCGCGACAGCGACGACAGCACGCGGCCTTTTTCGGGAATCGGCGTCGGCAGCACGACGTCGAATGCCGATAGCCGGTCGGTGGTGACGATCAGCAACGCATCGCCCAGATCGTAGACGTCGCGCACCTTGCCGCGAAAAGCGAGCGGCAGCCCCTCGATGTCGCTCTCGTATACCACGTCGCTCATCAGCACCTCGGTGTGCGCTCGGCACTCCACACAGCCGCCGCGCACGGTCGGCGGCGCGCTTCACCCATGCGGTCGCCCCGCTCTTTATGTGAGGCGTCGGAGTCAGTAAAGATGCCCGCCATGCGCACGATCGTCCGCTGTGCCGCCCTCGCGCTGGTCGCCCTGACGCTGGCGGCCTGCCAGCGAAACAGCCCTGCGCCGGACATGCCGGCGCCCGCCTTCGGCACCGACAAATGCGCCGCGTGCGGCGCAGTCATCGAGGTGCCGGGCTTCGCTGCCCAGTATCGCCTGTCCGGCGGCGCGGTGAGGTCGTTCGACGATCCGGCGTGCCTGTTCGACGCGTTGCGCTCCGAGGCCGCGGCCCCGCCGGTGATCCGTTTTCACGATCACGATCGCGATGCGTGGCTGGTCCCGACCGACGCGTGGTTCGCGCGCACCGCCGTGACGGCGCCGCACGGCTCCGGCTGGGCCGCCTATGCCAGCTTCGCCGCGGCGCAGGATGCGGTCGCCACCGCCGGCAGCGGCGAGATCCTGCCCTTCGATCAGGCCAAGGACCGGCTGTCACGCGCCGGTGCGACGCCGTGACGCGCCCGCACGATCCCGCCACCGGTCCAATTCTCGCGCGCATCGGCAACGCCATTCTGCTGCGGCGGGCGTTCTACGATGCGATCGCCGCCGACCCACGCACCACCGGCCCGGCCGCCGGAGTGGTGTGCCTGACCGCGCTGGCCCGCGAGTCGTCCGGGATATGGTCCGTATCGGAAGCACACCCTGCCTGGGGGCTCGCCGCCGTGGCGGTGACGATCACCGCGCTGCTCGGCTGGTTGCTCTACGGGCTCGTCGCGTACGGGGTTGCGCGCCTCCTTGCTCCCGCCCGCCCCGAATACCGGCGGGTCCTGCGCTGCCTGGGCTTCGCCGAGACGGTGACGATCCTGCGCCTGGCGGCGTTCCTGGTCGATCCGAGCCTCTACTTGCCCCTGCACCTGGCCCTGCTCGGCTGGAGCTTTGCCGCCGTATTCGTCGCCATGCGTGCTGCCACCCCGGCATCGACGGCGCGCGTGGTCGCCATCGCGATCCCGACGTTCGTCATCCAGCAGGCGATGCTTGCGGTGGAGCGGCTGCTGGCGTACTGACTCGCGCATCGCGGCGCTCCGCGCCGTGACCCGCGAGGACGGAGACATGAGCGAGACCACCACGCCTGCAACCGATCCGAAGACCGAACGTCCCATCGTGCCGTTCCTGGCGCTCGGCCCCCCGCCGCATCTACTCGGACTGCGCTGCTCGCACTGCGGCACCACCTACCTCAAGCGCGGGCGGGTGGCGTGCGCCAAGTGTGGCGAGACGGGCACGTTCGAGGACATCCGCTTGAGCGATCGCGGCACGCTCTGGGTCTACTCGATCGTGCACCAGTCGGCGCCAGGCATCCCGGTGCCCTACGTCGCGGCGATCGTCGATCTCCCCGAAAAGGTCGCGGTGCGCTGCACGCTGATCGATGTGGAGCCCGACCCCGCCAAGCTGGCGTTCGGGTTGCCGCTCAAGATGGTGACGAAGAAGGTCCGGACTGACAAGGAAGGGCGCGACGTCATCGCGTTCTTCTTCACCCCGGCCGAGAAGCCGTGAGGAGGTCTGCCATGCGCGACGTGTACGTCCTCGGCGTTGGAATGATCAAGTTCGGCCGGTTCAAGGACCGCGACGTGCACGAGCTCGCCGCCGAGGCGGCGTTGCTCGCGCTCAAGGACGCCGGCATGACGATCAAGGACATCGAATTGCTCGCCTCGGGCAACCTGCTGCAGGCGAGCAACATGATCGGCCAGCGCATCATGCAGCAGATCGGGCAGACCGGCATTCCCGTGATCAACGTGTCGAACGCCTGCGCCACCGGCTCGACGGCGTTTCGCGACGCCTACTTCGCCGTCGGCTCGGGCGAGTACGAGGTCGCCATGGCGGTTGGCTCCGAGCAGATGGGCAAGGCCGGCCTGCTCGGCGGCGGCGGCAGCGGCGAGAGCGTCGAAGGCATCCTCGGCAGCGGCTTGATGCCGGCGGTGTTCGGCCAGGCCGGGGTCGAGCACATGCGCCAGTACGGCACCACCCCGGCGCACTTCGCCAAGATCTCGGTGAAGAACCACAGGCACTCGGTGAAGAACCCGCTGTCGCAGTACCAGGTCGAGGTGTCGCTCGACGACGTGCTCAACGCCCGCATGGTGGCCTACCCGAATACCCTCTACATGTGCTGTCCGACCGGCGACGGCGCCGCGGCGGCGATCGTCGGCTCCGAGGCGATGCTGAAGAAGTTCGGCAAGAAGCCGGTGAAGATCGCCTGCTCGGTGCTCACCTCCGATCCGTGGACGCCGCGCGATCTCACCCTGCCCGACGTCAACACGCTGACGCGCAACGCGGCGCGCGAGGCGTACGAGCGCGCCGGCGTGGGACCCGATGATCTCGACCTGGTCGAGCTGCACGACTGCTTCGCCACCGCCGAGCTGCTGCACTACGAAAACCTCGGCCTGTGCGCCGAGGGCGAAGCCGGTCGCGCCGTCGACGAGGGCTGGTTCGAGCACGGCGGCAAGACTCCCGTGAACGTCAGCGGCGGCCTGCTGTCGAAGGGCCACCCGCTCGGCGCCACCGGCGTGGCAAACATCTACGAGGTCGTCACGCACCTGCGCGGCGAGGCCGGCGCCCGCCAGGTCGAGGGCGCCAGTGTCGGCATGGCGCACGTCATCGGCCTCGGCTCGGCCTGCACGATCCACATTCTCACGGCGTAAGCAACGGCTCGGTCGCCAGAAAGGCGTGACCGGTGACCGGTGACCCGTGCCAACGGGACTGCCGCAGCCGACCGGTGAGCTCATCGCCGGTCACTGGTCACCGGTCACCGGTCACGCAGTTATCTAGTCGATGTTCTCCGCCGGCCTCGCCGCCATCCTCGCGGCCCTCTTCCTCGCGGTGCTCGCCGGTGCCGGTCGGCTGCGCTTCCTCGCCGAGGAGATGCCGAGCCCAGCGCGTCGCCTGGCGGCGCTGCTGCTGCTCTGGGCGGTGCTGCTGGCCTGCGTGTTCTATCCGGTGGTGTCGCCGGGCGAGGCGGCGACGGTCGATCCGGAGACGCTCTGGTTCCCCACCATCTTCACCGGCCAGCTCATCCTCGGCGTGTTTCTCTTCGCCTGGTGGCGCCTGGCGTGGCCGCAGCCGCTTGGGCGCTTTCTCCGGCTCGAGCACGCGACGGCCGACGACCTGCGATTCGGCCTCACCGTCGGCGCGCTCAGCTGGGTCGTGGCCATCACCGCCAGCGGCCTCGTGACGGCCGCGCTGCTGGCGCTCGGGTACCCGGCCGACGGCGCGGGCGACGCGCCGCCCTTCCAGGTGCCGGAGCTGCTCATCTGGCTCACCGACCTGCCGGTCTGGCGCAAGCTGATCGTCGTCGCGATCGCGATGACGGTGGAGGAAGGGTTCTACCGGGCCTTCCTGCAGACGCGGATCGGCTGGGTGCTATCGAGCATCGTATTCGCGCTCAGCCACGGCGGCTATGGACTGCCGACGCTCAGTGCCAGTGTCTTCGCCGTCTCGCTGGTGATCGGCTGGGCGCTGCGCCGGCGCGGCAACATCGCGCCCTGCATCGTCGCGCACGGCGTGTTCGACGCAGTACAGCTGTTCATCGTCATGCCGATCGCGGTCGAGTACCTGCGCTGACCGCTTCGCCAGATCCGTAGCCCCGGCCTCCGTGCCGGGTGGCGCGGCTACGGCTTCGCGTCGACGAGCTCTTGCGCAGGCGGGGCGGACGAGGCGCGCTCGTTGTTGGACGGCTCGTAGTGGAAGACCAACGCGCCGTCGACCGCGTCGACCGAGACCTTGCCGCCCTGCTGCAGGCGACCGAACAACAGCTCGTTCGCCAGCGGCTGTTTGATTTCGGTGTGGATCAGACGCGCCATCGGCCGGGCCCCGAAGGTCCGATCGTAGCCCTTCTCGGCCAGATAGGTCCGCGCCGCCGGGGTGATCGACAGAAACACCTTGCGCTCATTGAGCTGGAGGTCGAGCTCCATGATGAACTTATCGACCACGCGCTCGATCACCGCCGGGCTGAGCGTCGCGAACTGCACGATGGCGTCCAAGCGGTTGCGGAATTCCGGGCTGAACAGCCGGTCGAGCGCCTCCTGCCCGCGCTCCGCGCTGGAGCGGCCGCCGAAACCGATCGCGCGCGCCGCCATCTCGCGCGCGCCGGCGTTGGTGGTCATGATCAGGATCACGTGGCGGAAGTCGGCGTGACGTCCGTGCGTATCGGTGAGGGTGGCGTGGTCCATCACCTGCAGCAGGATCGCGAACAGATCGGGGTGCGCCTTCTCGATCTCGTC
>Ga0187893_10008261_pt1 | contig 16520 bp, 10 predicted proteins | sample MA1701074metaG_FD_139574 | JGI IMG/M metagenome (GOLD analysis project Ga0187893, IMG submission 139574) | White microbial mat communities from a basaltic lava cave in the Kipuka Kanohina Cave System on the Island of Hawaii, USA - MA170107-4 metaG ...
GCACCTCGCTGCGCACGTCGCGCAGCATCAGCGCGTACGCGAGGTTGTTGATGTCCTCGCTCGTGCACGCGAAGTGCACGAACCCGGAGAGCGCGGCGAGCTCGGGCTGCTCGGCGAGGCGATCGTTCAGGAAGTACTCGACCGCTTTCACGTCGTGATTCGTGGTGCGCTCGATCTCCTTCACGCGCGCCGCCTCGGCTTCGCCGAAGCTCGTTTCGAGCGCGTTCAGGAACGCCTCCGCGTCTGCAGACAGCCGCGGGACTTCGGGGATCCCGGGGTGCGCCGCGAGCGCGCGCAGCCACGCGATCTCGACGCGCACCCGATACCGGATCAGCCCATACTCGCTCGCGAGCGCGCGCAGCTTCGCAGTGCGCGCGGCGTAGCGGCCGTCGACCGGCGAGACCGCCGTCAGCGCCGAGAGCGAGAGCTCCTTCACGAGACCCACTCTCGCGCGTTCAGGAACAGGCGCATCCACGGGCCGTCCTCGGTCCATGCGTCGGGCCGCCACGAGTGCTGCGCGGCGCGGAAGATGCGCTCGGGGTGCGGCATCACGATCGTCGCGCGGCCGTCCGGCGTCGTCAGACCGGTGAGCCCACCCGGCGATCCATTCGGGTTCGCGGGATACGTGTCGGCCACCGCCCCGCGGCCGTCGACGAAGCGCAGCGCCGCGATGCTGGGCTCGCGTTCGCACTCCGCGCGCCCCTCGCCGTGCGCGACGACGATCGGCAGCCGCGTGCCCGCCATGCCCCGTAACAACAGCGACGGGCTTTCGAGCACCTCGACCTGCACGAGCCGCGCTTCGAAGCGGTTCGAGCGATTGCGCACGAAGCGCGGCCAGGCCTGCGCGCCCGGGATCAGCTCCTTCAGCTGCGCGAGCATCTGGCAGCCGTTGCAGACGCCGAGCGTGAACGTGTCCGCGCGCGCGAAGAACTCGGCGAACGCGTCGCGCGCGCGGGGGTGGAACAGCACCGACTTCGCCCAGCCGCCGCCGCCCCCTAACACGTCGCCGTACGAGAAGCCGCCGCACGCGGCGAGCCCGCGGAAGCTCGCGAGCGAGAGGCCGCGGTCGAGCACGTCGGTCATGTGCACGTCGACCGGCTCGAAGCCGGCGCGGTGGAAGGCGGCCGCCATCTCGACGTGGCCGTTCACGCCTTGGTCGCGCAGGATCGCGACGCGCGGGCGCGCGCCGCGAAGCACCGCGGGCGCCGCGAACTCGAACGGAGCGTGCGGGCGGATGCCGGGATTCGCGAGATCGACGCGCGCGGCCTGCTCCTCGTCCGCGCTCGCTGCGTCGTCGCGCCTGCGCGCCATCGCGTGCGAGGTCGCGCTCCACCAACCGCGCAGTGTGCTCAGCGCTTCATCGAGCAGCATCCCGCCAGGGCCGACGATGCGGACTCGGTCGCCGCTCACGGGTGTGCCGACGAACGAGATGCGCGGGTCGAGGCCATGGCTCGTCAGCGTCATCACGAGCTTCGGGAAATCCGCGATGCGGACCTGGAGCACGGCGCCGAGCTCCTCCGCGAAGAGCTGCGCGAGCGCGTTCTTGCGCGCGGGGTCCAGCAGAACGTCGATTCCGGTTCCGCCGGCGAACGCCATCTCGAGCAGCGTCACGAGCAGGCCGCCATCGCTGCGATCGTGATAGGCCAGCACGATGCCGGCTTCGCGCAGCTCCGCGAGCGCCGCCGCGAACGCGCGCAGCTCCTCGGGTGCCTCGACGTCGGGCGCCTCGTCGCCGAGCTGCTCGTACACCTGCGCGAGCGCCGAGCCGCCGAGGCGCAGCTTCCCGCGCGCGAGGTCGATCAGCACCAGGCAGCTTTCGCCTCGATCGGTACGCAGCTGCGGCGTCCAGCTCGCGCGCACGTCGCGCACCGGCGCGAACGCGCTGACGATCAGCGAGAGCGGCGCGCTGATCGCCTTCGGCTCGCCGGCCTCGCTCCACACCGTGCGCATCGACAACGAGTCCTTGCCGACCGGCACCGCGATGCCGAGCGCCGGGCACAGCTCCATGCCGACCGCGCGCACCGCGTCGTAGAGCGCGGCGTCCTCGCCCGGATGTCCGGCGGCCGCCATCCAGTTCGCGGACAGCTTCACGTGCGACAGCGCGGGCACATCCGCGGACAACAAGTTGGTGAGCGCCTCGGCGACGGCCATGCGCGCCGAGGCCGCCGCGTCGATCAGCGCGAGCGGCGTGCGCTCGCCGAGCGCCATCGCCTCGCCGGCGTGCGTATCGAAGCCGGCGATCGTCACCGCCGCGTCGGCTACCGGCACCTGCCACGGCCCGACCATCGGATCGCGCGCGACGAGCCCGCCCACCGTGCGGTCGCCGATCGAGATCAGGAACGTCTTGTCCGCGACCGCCGGCAGATGCAGCACGCGCCGGATCGCCTCGCGCAGCTCGACGCTGCGCAGGTTCAGCGGTCGCCGGCGCACCGCCGCGCGCTTCGCGTCGCGCACCATGCGCGGCGGCTTGCCGAGGATCAGCGCGAGCGGCACGTCGACCGGCTCGTCGCCGAAATGGGCGTCGTGCACGACGAGACGCGGCTCGGCGGTCGCCTCGCCGATCACCGCGTACGGGCAGCGCTCGCGCGCGCAGAACGACTCGAACTCGGCGACGCGCTCGGGCGCGAGCGCGAGCACGTAGCGCTCCTGCGCCTCGTTGCACCAGATCTCGAGCGGCGACATGCCGGGGTCGTCGTTCGGGATTGCCCGCAGCGCGATGCGCGCACCGAGGCCCGCGCCGTGCACCAGCTCCGGCAGCGCGTTCGAGAGCCCGCCCGCGCCGACGTCGTGGATCGACAGGATCGGGTTATTGGGGCCTTCCGCGACGCACGCGTCGATCACCTCCTGGCAGCGCCGCTCCATCTCGGCGTTGTCGCGCTGCACCGACGCGAAATCGAGCTCGGCATCGCTCGCGCCCGAAGCGAGCGAAGACGCCGCGCCGCCGCCGAGCCCGATGCGCAGCGCCGGCCCACCTAACACCACGAGCTTCGCGCCAGCCGGCAACGGCGCCTTCTCGACGTGCCCGGGCCGCACCGCGCCGAGCCCGCCCGCGATCATGATCGGCTTGTGGTACCCGCGGAGCTCGTCGCCGTGTGCGCCCGGCACGCGCTCCTCGAACGTGCGGAAGTAGCCGAGCAACGCCGGCCGCCCGAACTCGTTCGCGAAGCCCGCCGCGCCGAGCGGCCCGTCGGTCATGATCTCGAGCGCCGAGACGATGCGGTCCGGCTTGCCGAAGTCCTTCTCCCACGGCTGCTCCGCGCCGGGAATGCGCAGGTTCGACACGCTGAAGCCCGCGAGCCCGGCCTTCGGTTTTGCGCCTCGCCCGGTCGCGCCCTCGTCGCGGATCTCGCCGCCGGCGCCCGTCGCGGCGCCGGGGTAGGGCGAGATCGCGGTGGGATGATTGTGCGTCTCGACCTTGATCGCGATGTGCGCGGGCTCGCGCTGCGGCGTCCAGCGCTTCGTCTCCGCGTCGACGACGAAGCGCGTCGCCTCGCTGCCGGCGATCACCGCCGCGTTGTCGCGATACGCCGAGAGCACGCCGTCCGGCGACTTCTCGTGCGTGTTTCGGATCATCTGAAACAGCGAGCGCTGCTGCTTCTCGCCGTCGAGCCAGAACTCCGCGTTGAAGATCTTGTGCCGGCAGTGCTCCGAGTTCGCCTGCGCGAACATCATCAGCTCGACGTCGCTCGGGTTGCGCTCGAGCTCGCGGTAGGCCGCCAGCAGGTAGTCGATTTCGTCGGGCGCGAGCGCGAGGCCGAGCTGCTTGTCGGCCGCCTCGAGCGCGGCGCGCCCGCCGCCGAGCAGATCGACGCGCGCGAAGCGCGCCGGCTGCGCGCGCTCGAACAGCCGCGCGGCGTCGTCGGCGCGCGTCAGCACGCTCTCGGTCATGCGGTCGTGCAGCAGGTCCGCGCAGGCGAGCGCGTCGGCCTCGCTCACGCCGCCGAGCGTCCACGCGATGCCGCGCTCGATGCGGCGAATCGTCGTCAGCCCGCACGTGCGCGCGATGTCGCTCGCCTTCGACGACCACGGCGAGATCGTCCCGAGCCGCGGGACAACGAACAGCATCGTGCCCGCGGGGTCCGGAGCGGCGTCCTCGTGCGGCCCGTACGCGAGCAGCGCATCCAGCACGCGCCGCTCGTCCGCGTTCAGCTCGGCGCTCGCTTCGACGTAGTGCACGAAGCGAGCGGAGAGCGCGGTCGGATGCGCGCCGCGCTGGCGGAACACCTCGAGCAGGGATGCGATGCGCGCCTCGTTCGCCGCGCGCGCTCCTCGCAGCTGGAGCATTCGGTTCCTCGGTGAAAACGCATTCTAACCAGTCGATTTGCGAGGTCGCGGCTGCCGCGCGAGAGAAACTCGTTCCGCGCCGCGTCGTTGCGGCTCGCGCTGCGAGCGGCGCCGAAGCGAGCCGAGCGCGAGAGGCCACCGCTGCGCGGAGCCGCCACCTACACGTGACGGCGAACAGCGCGCGTTCATCGCACGTTGACAGAGAAGCGCCCGAGCAGAGCCTGCGACGAATTGCCGGATGGACCGGTTGGGGGGGTGAGATGAACAAGCACGACGATGACGAGCTGCGCAGCCCTGCGCCTGAGTCCGAGACCGAGCTGGAGCCGACTCCCGAAGCCGAGATCGACGTGGCCGAGAGCCGCTGGGACCCCTGGCTGATCGCGCTCGCGCGGATGGAGATCGAAAAGGAGCAGCGCGAGCCGCGAGTGAACTGACGAGGGCACGCAACAAGGTGAACCCGGGACGTTCCTCCTTTTCGCGGAACGAGGAGGAGCGTCCCCGCCTCCTCCTCATCGGGTCAGCTTCTCGTACGCCCGGTAGTGCCGCAGCGCCTCCTGCTTCCGGCCCGCGCGCTCGAGCAGGCCGGCGAGGTTCCAGTGCGCGTCGGCGAAGCTCGGGTCGAGCGCGACGGCGTGCTCGTAGTGGTGGATCGCGGCGCCGGCGCCGCGCGTGTCTTCGAGCGCGAGCGCGAGGTTGTAGTGGAGCTCGGCGTCGCCCGGCGCGTGAGCGAGCGCTTGCTGGTAGAGCGCGACGGCCTCCTTCGGGCGGCCGGCCTCGTGCAGCAGGCGCGCGAGGTTCAGCGCGGCATCGCTGAAGCTCGCGTCGCGCGCGAGCGCGCGCCGATAGGCGCGCATCGCGCCGGCGGGGTCGCTCTCCTCGAGCGCGAGCGCCTCCGCGAACGCGCGCTCCGCGGATGGCCAATCGGGGTCTGACCCCGATTGGCCATCCGGGAGGCCCGCGCCCGCGATGAGGGGCGCGCGCGGGTCACTGCGCTTCGCGCGCGCGGGCACCACGTCCGCGCCGGCCACTTTCGCGGCCTCCTCCGCGAGCGCGTCCAATGAGAAGTCGAGCAGCAGCTGCCCGCTCTCGGGCTCGAAGCGGGCGCCGTCGTGATGGACGACGACGCGCTTTCCGTCCGCGGCGATGCGCAGCCCGGAGAGCGCGCCGCCGTGCTCTGGCAGTTCGCGAGCGAGCGCACGCAGCGCGCGCCGGACGCGCGCCGCCGGCACGCTCGCTTCCTGGAGGCTCTTCGCAGCCCGTAACACCACGAGGTCTTGGAAGCTGAACGCGAGCGCGCGGCCGCTGCGCTGCGGCGCGCACCAGCCGGCGCGCACGAAGCCGCGCACGCGCGCTGCGGAGACGCCGAGCACGCGCGCGACGTCGGCGGTCGTCAGCGCTGCGGGAGGCACGCGCGCAGTGTCGCGCGCCCCGTCGCGGACTCAAGCGCCGCGCTCGTCCCCTCGCGCGGGCGGGCTGCGCAGAGCCGACGGGAGCGCGAACGCCAGCGCCTCCTCGGGCCCGCTCAGCTCCTCGATCAGCGCCTCGCCGCCGTGCAGCTCGGCAATGCGAGCGATTACGGCGTCGACGCAGTCTTCCGGTACCGCGGCGCCCGATGCGACGCCGATGCAAGTCGCGCCTGCGAGCCAGCGCGGATCGATCTCCTCCGCGCTCTCGACGCGCTCCGCCCACGCGCCGGCGCGCCGCGCGGTCTCGAGCAGGCGCATCCCGTTCGACGACTCGGGCGAGCCGACGATCAATACCCGCTCGGCGCGCCGCGCGAGCTGCTTGACTGCGTCCTGGCGATTCTGCGTCGCGTAACAGATGTCGTCGCGATGCGGCGCGCGCAGCTCGGGGAAGCGCTGGCGCAGCGCGGCGAGCGTCTGCTGCGTCTCGTCGACCGAGAGCGTCGTCTGCGTCAGCACCGCGACGCGGTTCGCGTCTCGCACCTCGACGCGGAGCGCATCCTCGAGCGTCTCGACCACTTGTGTCGCGTGCGGCGCCTCGCCGCGTGTGCCCTCGACCTCGACGTGGCGCGCGTGACCGATCAGCAGGATCTCGGCGCCCTCGGCCGCGAAGCGCCGTGCCTCCTGGTGCACCTTGGTCACGAGCGGGCAGGTCGCGTCGATCACCTCGTGCTGCGCGCGCCGCGCCTCCTCGCGCACCGCTGGCGAGACGCCGTGCGCGCTGAAGATCAGCACCGAGCGGGGCGGCGCGTCGGCGGGCTGCTCGACGAAGATCACGCCCTTCGCGCGCAGGCGATCCTGCACGCTGCGGTTGTGCACGATGCCGTGGCGCACGTAGATCGGCGGGCCGAAGCGCGCGAGCGCCAGCTCGACGATGCGGATCGCGCGCTCGACGCCCGCGCAGAAGCCGCGCGGGCGCGCGAGCAGAATCCGGAGCGGCGTGAGCTCGACGCTCACGACTCGCGCGCCACGACGAACACGGCGAGCTCGCGCAGCGCCTCGCGCGCGACCGGCTCGAACGCGCCCCGCTCGAGGCTCGCGAGCGCACGCTCGAGCTCGCGGCGCGCGAGCTCGAGCGTGCGCGCCTCTGCATCGGTCGCCTCGAGCAGCGCGACACCCCGCGCAACCTCGCGCTCGGAGAGCGGCTCGCGCTGCGCGAGCAGCGCGCGCAGCTCGGTGCCCGCGGCGCCTTCGTGCGCGGCACCGATCACGATCGGCAGCGACGCCTTTCGCTGACGCAAGTCGCTCGCGGCCGGCTTCCCGACCCGGACCGGATCGCCCCAGATCCCGAGCCAGTCGTCGACCGCTTGGAACGCGAGGCCGAGCGAGCGGCCGAACTCAGCGAGCGCCTCGACCGCTTCTGGCGGGCCTTCGGTGAGCAGCGCGCCGAGCGACGCCGCGCAGCCGAGCAGCGCGCCGGTCTTCATCGACGCCATGCGCACGTAGTCGGCGACCGCGATGTCGCAGCGTCCCTCGAACGCGAGGTCGAGCGCCTGGCCCGCGATCACGGTCTCGGTCGCGTCCGCGAGCGCAGCGAGCGCTGCCACGCGCGCCGGGCTCTCGTCGGCGAGCAGCACGCGCTGCGCGAGCGGCACGAGCGCGTCGCCGGCGCAGAGCGCGGGGCCGATGCCGAACACCGCCCACGCGGTCGCGCGCCCGCGCCGCTCGCGATCGCGATCCATCACGTCGTCGTGCAGCAGCGTGAAGTCGTGGATCAGCTCGAGCGCGGCCGCGGCGGCGAGCGCGCGCTCGACCGGCTGGCCGACGGCTTCCGCCGAGAGCAACGCGAGCGCCGGCCGTAACAGCTTGCCGCCGCGCTGCGCGGCCGGCTTCCCGTCCGCGTCCTGCCAGCCCCAGTGGTACTCGACGACGCGTCGCAGCTCAGGACTGAGCGTCGCGGACGCCGCCGCGAGCGCGGGGCCCACGAGCATGCGGGCGCGAGCGAGACTCTTCGGCGCGGGCTCTGCTGCGTGCGTGTCAGCCGTCGTCATGCGGCCTCCTTGGCGGTGGGCCGGCCGCGCCGCGCGCACGCGCGCAGCGCTGCGCTCGCGGCGGCGAGGCCGCTGCGCACGGCGCTCTCCATCGTCGCGGGCCAGCCGGTGTCGGTGTACGCGCCGGCGAGGAACACGCCGCCGTGCTCGCTGCCCGGCGCGGGGCGCAGTCGGCGCGTTCCCGGCACCGCGCGGAACGTCGCAGCGGGCTCGCGCGTGACGGCGAAGCGCAGCACGCGCGCGTCGCGCGCGGCAGGCAGCAGCGCCGCGAACGCCGGCAAAAAGATCGCACGCAGCGCGCCGCTCGAGTGGCCCTGCCAGCGGTCGGCCGCGGAGAGCGACGCGGTCAGGTATTGCCCCTCTTCGAGGCCCGCGCTGTGCGTGCGGTCGAAGATCCACTGCAGCGGGCTGTCCAGCGCCGCGAGCAGCGCGTGCGCCATCACGCGCCGATCGAACACGACATGGAGATTCACGATCGGCGAGGCGCCGAGCTGCGCGAGCGCGCGCAGCTCGCTGCGCGTGTGCAGCAGCTGCGCGGCCTCGTCATGCGGCGTCGCGAGCACGATCGCGTCTGCCGCGAGCCGCGCGCCGTGCGACCAGAGCGCCGGCTGCGCCGCGTCGTGCTCGATCGCGTCGACGCGCGCGCCGATCTCGACGCGCACGCCGCGCGCGCGCAGCGCCGCTGCAGCCGGCTCGGCGTGGAGCGCGGAGAACGGCACCGCGGGCCAGCCGATATCGGCGCCGTCCGCGCGCTCGAGAAAGCCGGTCCGCATCACGCGCGCGGCGAGCGCGAGCGAAGCCTCGCGCGCGGGCAGGTTGAGCGTCGGCCGGATCAACAGGTCCCAGAGCGTGTCGACCGCGGCGTCGCTCTCGCCTTGCTCGCGTAGCCAATCGCCTAGTGAGCGCCGATCGAGCGCGTAGCACTCGGGGTCGAGCGAGCCGAAGCGGCGCGCGGTGAGCGCCGCGCGCACGCGCTGCGCGAACGGGAGCGCGGGAAAGCGCAGCAGGCTCGGCGCGAGGTGCGCCGGCGCCGGCAGCGGCGCGCGCCGAATCCACGCGAGCGCGCGACCGGGACGGGCGACCGGCACCGCGAGCCGCGGCTGCAGCACGACGCGCGAGCGCACGCCGAGCCGATCGAGGAACGCGAGGTATCGATCGCAGCAGCGCAGGAATACGTGCTGGCCGTTGTCGACCTCGAGGCCCAGCCCGCGGTGCGGATGCGACCAGGTCGCGCCGCCGAGCCGCCGGCGGGCTTCCAGCAGCGTGACGCGCGCGCCGCCGTCCGCGCACGCGAGCGCGGCCTGCAGGCCCGCGAGCCCGCCGCCGACGACCAGCACGTGCGGCTTCATTGCGCGCGCGCCAGCGCGAGCGCGACGGCGTGGCGCAGCAGCGCGAGCCGGCTCGCGCGCACGAGCTTGCCATTCGGGTCGTAGTCCGCCGCGGCGAACGCGTCGCAACACGCGAGCCCGCCGGCCGCGAATCCCGCCACCGCAACGCGCGCGGCGCCGCGCAGGCTCGCGACGAGCGGTCTCGCCTCGCCGAGCAGCTCACGCGCGCGCTCGACCTGCAGCGCGACGACGCAGCGCAGCGCCGGCGTTGCCGGCGCGCACGCGAGCTGCTCGTCCGCGCAGCCCGCCGCCGCGAGCTCGTCCGCCGGCAGGTAGACGCGCCCGCGCGCGTAGTCTTCGGCGACGTCCTGGCAGTGCTCGATCACCTGGAGCGCGCTGCAGACCGCATCGGAGTGCGCGATGCGCGCAGCCCCCGCTTGCCGGACGACGTGCAGCACGAGCTCGCCGATCGGATTCGCCGAGAGCGCGCAGTACTGGAGCAGCTCGCTCCAGCTCGCGATGCGCACGCGGCCTTGGTCGACGCGGTTCGCGGCGATCAAGCGCTCGAACGGTGCGCGCGGGAGCGCGTGACGCTGGATCACCGGCGCGAGGCGCTGGAGCAACGGATGGCGCGGCGTGCCGTCGAACGCGCGCGCGAGATCGTCGGCGACGGCGCCTAACAGCTGATCGCGATTGTCGGGCGCGTCGTCGCCGATCTGGTCGACGAGCCGCGCGAAGCCGTAGAGCGCGATCAGATCGCCGCGCAGCGCGCGTGGCAGAAAGCGCAGCGCGACCGGGAAGTTCTCGCCGCTCGCGCGCCCGAGGATCAGCTCCGGCCGAAGCGCGCCGCAGCCGAGCAGCGCGTCGGAGGCGGCGCTCATCGCGCGCTCGCCGTTGCGAGCGCGCCGGCGTTCTCGCAGGTCCACGCGCGCAGCCGCGGTCCGAGCACGCGCGGAACCAGCGGGAGCTGCGTCACGTCCCGCGCGCCCACCAACAACATCAGCGCGCGCAGGCTCTCGGTCAGCTCGTCCGCCAGCGCGAGCACGCCGGCGAGCCCGCCGCGCTCGTGCGCGCGCAGCCACGGCAGCGCCATTCCGCCGAGCCGCGCGCCGAGCGCAAACGCGCGGATCACGTCCCCGGCATCTCGGACGCCGCCGGATGCGATCACCTCGAAGCCGGCTTCGCGCGCGAAGCACAACGAAGCGGCGGTGGGGATGCCCCATTCGCGCAGCGCTGCGCCGAGCGCGCGCTGGCGCGCCGAGCCGCGCAGCGATTCGACGCCGGGCCAGCTCGTCCCGCCCGCGCCCGCGACGTCCACCCAGCGCACGCCGGCTGCGCGCAGCCGCGCGAGCGTCCGGCGCGAGAGGCCGCAGCCGGTCTCCTTGACGACCACCGGGACGGGAAGCGCCTCGACGAGTGCTTCGATCGCGGCGGCGCAGCCGCGGAAATCGCGATCGCCCTCGTCCTGCGCGAGCTCCTGCGCGGGATTCAGGTGGATGCAAAGGGCGTCGGCGTGCACCGCGTCGACGAGCTCCGCCGCCGCGGCCGGGCCGGCGTCGCGCGCCTGGACGACGCCGAGGTTCGCGAGCAGCACGATGTCGGGCGCGACGTCGCGCACGCGGTAGGTGCTCGCGAGCTCGGGGTCGAGCCACATCGCGCGCTGCGAGCCGAGGCCGAACGCGAGCCCATGCTTCTGTGCAGCGCTCGCGAGCGCGCGGTTGATCTCGCCGGCGCGCTCGGCGCCGCCGGTCATCCCCGCAATGAGTATGGGAGCGCGCAAGCTCCGGCCGAACACGGAGGTGCCGAGATCGATCTCGCCGGCGCTCAGCTCGGGCAGCGCCTCGTGCAGCAGCTCGACCTCTTCGAGCAGCGTCGTGCGGCGTGCCTCGACGTCCTCGCGCGCGCACAGATCGAGGTGCTCGAGCTTGCGGCGGCTGAGCGCGGTCACGCGGCGGCTCCGACCCCGAGCCAGACGCGCGCAGCGATGCCGAGCCGCTTTGCGCGCGAAAGCCGCAGCGTCTGCGTGAGGCACGGGAAGCCCGAGCGCTGCAGCAGCTCGAGCTGCGCGCGATAGATCGCGCCCATCGCCTGCGCCGGCCGCGCGCTGCGGCGCAGCTCCCGCGGCAGCGTGCGCTGCGCGCGCTCGTAGCGGATGCGCGCCCGCTCGGCGTAGAGCGCGAGCACGAGCCGAATCGGCTCGGTCAGCTCGCCGCGCGCGAGCTCTCCCGGCGCGACGCCGAGCCGCGCGAGGTCCTCGGCCGCGAGGTAGACGCGACCCGCGCGCGCGTCGGCCCCGACGTCGCGCAGCACGTTCGTCAGCTGCACCGCGACGCCGAGCGTGTACGCGTATTCCTGTACGGCCGGGCCGGCGAGGCCGCGCACCGCCACGACCAGCAGCCCGATCGTCGACGCGACGCAATAACAATAATGCTCGAGATCGCGGAAACGCGCGATCGGCTCGCCGCGCAGATCGGCCTCGACGCCGGAGAGCAGATCCTGGAGCCACTGCTCGCGCAGCCGGAAGCGCTGCGCGGCGTCGCCGAGCGCGATGCCGACCGGGTGATCCGACTTGCCGAGGTACGCCTCTTCGAGCACGCGCCGCCACTCGCCGATCAGCTTCACGCGATCGCCGCGCACGGCCTCGTCGTCCGCGATGTCGTCGGCGAGGCGGCAGAACGCGTAGATCGCGTGGAGCGCGCGGCGCTGCTCGCGCGGGAACATCCAGAACGCGGCGAGGAAGCTCGAGCCGCTCGCGCGCGTGATCGCCGCACAGTGGCGGTAGGCGGCGTCGAGGCGCTGCGCGCTCACGCGTCCGCGTCCTTCGCGAGCGCGAGCCGCAGCGCGCGGAGCACGACGCTCTCGACGTCGATGCCCGCTTCCTGCCACTGCGCCTCGCAAGCGCCGTGGTCGATGAAGCGGTCCGGGAGCCCCAAGCGCTCGACCGTCGCGGTTACGCCGCGATCGCACAGGCATTCGAGCACCGCGCTGCCGAAGCCGCCGGCGCGCGCGTGGTCCTCGATCGTGACGACGCGCCGCGTGCGCCGCGCGACCGCCTCGAGCAGCTCCGCGTCGAGCGGCTTCGCGAAGCGCGCGTCGACGACGCTCGCCTCGATGCCGCGCTCGGCGAGCCGCTCGGCGGCCGCGAGCGCGGTCGGCAGCGTGCTGCCGAGCGCGATCAGCGCGACGTCGCCGCCTTCGCGCAGCAGCTCGCCGCGGCCGATCGGCAGCGGCTTCGGGTCCGGGTCGAGCGCCGCGGGCACGACCGAGCCGCGCGGGAAGCGCAGCGCGAACGGGCCGCCGTGCTCGACGCCGGTCGCGATCAGGTGCTGGAGCTCGTTCTCGTCGCGCGGCGCCGCGATCACGAGATTCGGGATCGCGCGCAGGTACGCGAGATCGAACGCGCCGTGATGCGTCGGGCCGTCCGCGCCGACCAGACCAGCGCGGTCGAGCGCGAACGTCACGGGCAGATTCTGCAGCGCGACGTCGTGAACGATCTGATCGAAGCCGCGCTGCAAGAAGCTCGAGTAGATCGCGCACACCGGGCGCAGGCCCTCGGCGGCGAGGCCGGCGGCGAACGTCACCGCGTGCTGCTCCGCGATTCCGACGTCGTAGACGCGATCCGGATGGCGCTGCGCGAAGCGGTCGAGGCCGGTGCCGTCGGGCATCGCGGCGGTGATCGCGACGACGCGTGCGTCGCGGTCGGCGACGCGACCGAGCGCGGCCGCGAACGCGTGCGTCCAGCTCGGCGGCGCCGCGGGCGCGGGCTTGCGCACGCCGCGCGCGGCGTCGAACGGCGTCGTCGCATGCCAGCGATACGGGTCGGCCTCCGCCGGCGCATAGCCCTTGCCCTTGCGCGTGCGCACGTGCAGCAGCGCCGGGCCGCGCGCGTCGCGCAGCTCGCGCAGCGCGATCAGCAGATCCCCTAATGCATGGCCGTCGACCGGACCCAGGTAGCGCCAGCCGAGCGCTTCGACGTACTCGCGCACGCGGCCGCTGCGGTGCAGGCCGCCGACATTCGGTGCGATCGACATGCCGTTGTCGTTGAAGACGACGCGCAGGTTCGCGCGGAGCTGGCCCGCGTGATTCAGCGCCTCGAAGGACATGCCCGAAGTCGCGGCGCCGTCGCCGATGACGGCGACCGCGCGCTTCCCGCTTCCACTGCGGGCGAACGCCTCCGCCATGCCGAGCGCCGCGGAGATCGAAGTACCGGCGTGTCCGGCACCGAAGGCGTCGTACGGGCTCTCGCAGCGGCGCAAGAAACCCGCGGGCCCGTCGGCGCGCTTGATGCGCGCGAGCGCTTCGCGCCGGCCTGTCAGGGCTTTGTGCGCGTAGCCCTGATGGCCGACGTCCCAGACGACCGCGTCGTTGGGCGTGTCGAACACCGCGTGCAGCGCAACGCTGAGCTCGACCGCACCCAGACTGCCCGCGAAGTGCCCGCCGACGCGGGCGCCGAGCTCGATCAGGTAGTCGCGCAGCTCGCTCGCGACTCGCGCCAGCTGCTCGTGAGGCAGCTCGCGCAGCGCGGCCGGATCCTGAATTTCCGTGAGCAAAGCTTCACCCCCATCGCGGCGCGCGAGCTTCGCCGCGCAGCGCTGCAGAGGCGAAGCGTTCCGCTGACCGATTTGGCGAAATCGGTCCAGATCAGACTGGGCGCCGTCGATCGTCCAAGCCGCGCCCTGATAAACCTGCGCAGATGGGAAGAGTGCGCGCGCGTCTCGGGTGCTTCACGCAGCTTCGGCGCGCGGGGTGAGCGGCGAGCGCTCGATCGATTTCGACGTCGCGGTCGTCGGCGCCGGACCGGTCGGCTGTGCGGCCGCGCTCGCGCACGCGCGCCGCGGTGCGCGCGTGCTCGTGCTCGAAGCGAAGCCGAAAGCATGCCAGCGGCTCGCGGGCGAGTGGCTGCATCCGCGCGGCGTCGCCGCGCTGCGCGAGCTCGGCCTCGATCCAGCGGCGCTCGCGCCGTACGACACGGGGCGCGGCTTCGCGGTGCATCCGAGCTGCGGAGCACCCGTGCTGCTGCCCTACGCGGGCGCCGAGCGCGGATTCAGCGGCGAGCACGCGGGCCTCGTCGAGTGGCTGCGCAGCGCGGCCAGCCAACACCCAGGCATCCAGCTCGAGCTGGGCGCACGGGCGACACGCGTCACGGAGGGAGAGCTCCGGTTCCAGCGCGGCGCCGCGGCTCGTGAGAGCCGCGTCCGCGCCGGCCTGATCCTCGGCGCCGATGGGCGCAGGTCGCGCGTGCGCGCCGCGCTCGGGCTCGCAGATGCCCGCGCGACCGTCTCTCGGATGGCAGGGCTGCGCCTCGAGGGCGCGCAGCTTCCGAACGAAGGCTTCGGGCACGTGTTCCTCGGCGGGCCCGGCCCGATGCTCGCGTATCGCATCGCGCCAGATGCGCTGCGGCTTTGCGTCGACGTTCCGCTCGGCGCCGCCGCGGAGCGCGCGTGGCTTCTCGCCGCCTACGCGCCCGCGCTGCCCGAGCTGCTGCGCGGCGCGTTCGAGCGCGCGCTGCGCGACGGCGAGCTCGCGTGGGCGCTGAACCAGACGCGCGAGCGGAGTGATTATGGACGCGCGCGCATCGCGTTGCTCGGTGACGCGGTGGGCTTTCAGCATCCCCTGACTGCGGTCGGGATGACGCTCGGCCTGTGCGACGCGATCTCGCATGCGCGCGCCGCAGATTTCGAGCGCTGGCGCCGCGCACGCGAGCTGAGCACGCGCGTGCCGGAGCTGCTCGGCGGCGCGCTCTACGAGGCGTTCGCGAGTAGGAACGAGAGCGCCCGCGCGCTGCAGCGCGGCGTGTTCAGGCTGTGGCGGCGCAGCCCGCCCGCTCGTACGCGCAGCATGCGCTTCCTCGCCGCCGAGGACGGGCAGCTCGCCGCGTTCGTCGCGACGTTCGCGCGCGTCGCCGTGCCCGCGCTCGCGGGCGTGGTCGCGCGCGCCTCGCTGCGGCGCGATTGGGACGAGGCGCGCGCAGCGCTCGCCGATCTCGACCGGCGCGCGAGGTGGCTGATCGCCGGCGCTAACGGTGCCGCGCCCGGCTCGAGCGGGGTCAGACCCTGCAAACTTGCAAAGTCAGAGCGGATCGAATCGCGGTCCCGCGGCCCCGATGCAACGAGCGCGATCGCGAGCGGCGTGCGCGCGCTCGTTGCCGCGCAGCGCGGCGACGGCAGCTGGGAAGGCGAGGTGCGCTGGTGCCCGATGCTCGCCGCGCAGTACGTGCTGTTCGCGCATCGGCTCGGGCTCCCGATCTCGCACGAGCGCCGTGCACGCCTGCTGCGCCAATTCGAGAGCACGCAGCGCGCAGACGGCCTCTGGGGCCTGCACGCGCTCTCAGCGCCCTACCTGTTCGTGAGCGTGCTCGTCTACGTCGCCGCGAGGCTGTTAGGGGATCGGCCGGACGGGCCGCTGCTCGCGCGCGCGCGCGACTTCATCGCGCGCGAGGACGTCGTCGCGATTCCGAGCTGGGGAAAATTCTGGCTCGCGCTGCTCGGCCTCTACGACTGGCGCGGCGTTCCCCCGACCATCCCCGAGCTGTGGGCGCTGCCGCGCGCGCTGCCGCTCCACCCGTCGCGCTTCTACTGCCACACGCGTCACATCTATTTGGCGATGTCGGCGCTGTACGCGCGCCGCGAGCAGGTGCCCGATTCGGCGCGGCTGCGCGAGATCCGCAGCGAGCTGTATCCGCGAGGGATGGCGAGCGTCGACTGGACGCGGGCGCGCCGGCGGCTGCGCGACGCGGAGCTCGTGACGCCGCCGAGCCGCGCGCTGCGCGCCGTCTACCGCCTGCTCGCCGCGTACGAGCGCCATCACGCGCCCGCGCGACGGCGGCGCATTCTGCGGGAGCTCGACGAGCGCATGCGCTGGGAGCTGCGGAGCACCGACTTCACTTGCCTCTCGCCGGTGAGTGGGCTGCTCAGCATTCTCGCGCTGCACGCGGCCGATCCCGCGGACGAAGCCGCGCAGCGCGCGATCGCACGACTCGACGCGTGGATGTGGGACGACGCCGAGGACGGCCTGCGTATCTCGGGTGCGCGCAGCGCGACGTGGGATTCGTCGTTCGCGCTGCAGGCGCTCGCGAACGCCGCGCCGTTCGCGGACGCCGAGCGCGCGATCGCGCGCGGCGCGGAATTTCTGCGTCGTCAACAAATCCATCAGACTCCCGACGGCTGGCGCTCAGCGTTTCGGCTCGATCCGCTCGGAGGCTTCTGCTTTGCTGGCGCGTGGCATGGCTGGCCCGTCAGCGACTGCACCGCGGAGGCGATGGACGCGCTCGCGCGCGCGGGCGGCGCCGCGTGGAGTCGCGATGCGGAGCTCGCAGCGCTGCGCTTCTTGCTGCGCTGCCAGAATCCGGACGGCGGCTTCGGCAGCTACGAGGCGCGCCGCACGCGCATCGGCCTCGAATGGCTGAACCCCGCCGAGATGTTCGGTGAGTCGATGACGGAGCATTCCTATGTCGA
>Ga0187893_10008262_pt1 | contig 16519 bp, 15 predicted proteins | sample MA1701074metaG_FD_139574 | JGI IMG/M metagenome (GOLD analysis project Ga0187893, IMG submission 139574) | White microbial mat communities from a basaltic lava cave in the Kipuka Kanohina Cave System on the Island of Hawaii, USA - MA170107-4 metaG ...
CAACGACGGCGCGGCGGCCGCGGCCGACCTCCTCTGCGTGTGCCTCCCGGCCGCCGCCCTCGCGGACACGCTCGGCGGGCTGCGCGGGCATGCGCGCGGGAAGATCGTCGTCGAGCTCGTGAATCCCATTGGCCGTGGCCCGGCCGGACTCGATCTGCTGGTACTGCCCGCGCCGAGCGCCGGCGAGTGGGTGGCCGCGCTGCTGCCCGACGCCATGGTGGTGAGCGCATTCAAGACCGTGAGCGCCGAACGGCTGGCGGATCTCGAACGTCCCGTGGACGGCGACGTCCTCGTGTGCGGCGACGCGCCGGAGGCCAAGCAGCGCATCATGGACCTCGCTCGGCAGATCCCGAACCTGCGCCCGATCGATTGCGGCCCCTTGCGCCATGCGCGCTGGGTCGAAGCCCTCACCGTCCTGTTGCTGGAGATCAACCGCGCGCATCGGGCCACGGCGTCCATTCGAATCGTCGGGCTCGAGAGCGGGAAGTGATCGCGGAGCCATGGAAACGCCGCTCCACTCCGCCGCCGCCCCGCCGGACGATGGGCATCGCGGCGCGGGAACGCGCCCGGACGAGCTGTTCGTGAGCCCCGAGTCGCGCGATCCGGAGGCCGGCCCCGACAACCCGTTCCTGCATCGCAACGCGGCCCGGCGGACGCGCGCGCGGGACGTCACCTACGGCATGGCGCTCGTCGCGGGACTGCTCGTGGTCTGGTACCTGCTGCTCGGAGTCTACGTCCCGGCGTACGGTCCGTGACCCTGCCGCGGTCGCGCGTCAGAGCGGCGTGGTCGGGAACTTGAACGCCGGGATCTCGCTGCCGCCATCGACCTCGAATACCTTACCCGTGACCCAGTCCGACGCGGACGACGCCAGGTAGACCGCGCACGCGGCGATGTCCTCGACGCGCCCGATGCGCCCCATCGGCGTGTTGCGCTCGAACTCGCGCTTGAGCTCGTCGTTCGTCATGACGATCTCCAGTGCGGAGGTATCGACGGCGCCGACCGCGATGGCGTTGACGCGCACCTTCGGGGCGAACTCCGCGCCGAGCGTCTGGCTCAAGAACGAGAGCGCCGCCTTCGCCGTGCCGTAGGCCGCGAAGCCGGCCTGGATCAGGCTCCCCGCGCGCGACGAGATGTTCACGATCGCACCGCCGCCCGTCTTCACCATGTGCGGCACCACGAGGCGTGTCAGCACGAAGGCCGACGTGACGTTGAAGCGAAACGCCTCCTCGAACGACTTCTCGCTCGTGCGCAGCGCGTCCTTGGGCGGCCAGCCCCCGGCGTTGTTCACCAGGACGTCGATGCGTCCGAACTCGGCGAGGGTGCGCGCCACGAGTTCCTCGAGCTGCGTGCGCTGCATGACGTCGCACGGGACGGCCAGGGCGCGGCGCCCGCGGGCGCGCACGCCTTCCGCCGTTTCCTCGATCTGCGGCACGGAGCGTGCCGCGCAGACGACATGGGCGCCCGCTTCCGCGAACCCGAACGCGATGCCGCGGCCGATGCCGCGCCCGGCACCCGTCACGATGGCGATGCGATCGGTGAGCTTGAAGCGATCGAGGATCATGGCTTCCATCGACCACGATGCTTCTGTTCGGTCAATGGCGGTGGGTGTTCGCTCTGCCGCGGCGTCGGTGGAGCGTCCGGGGGGTGTGCCGCATTCGCTCCCCGATAATCGCTCGGTGCGGCAACCCCCCGGACGCTCCACCAACGCGTCGGCCGCTGCGCGGACTCCGCGCCGCCATGGCAACGCAGATCGTCGTGCGCGAGAACGATGCTCGCACTTCGTGCTCTGCGATGCGTGGCAGCGACGTGCGGGCGCCGCGGGGTGTGCCGCACCGAGCGATTATCGGGGAGCGAATGCGGCACACCCCGCGGCGCCCGCACGTCGACCGGACGGTTCAAGGGGCGCGAACATCTTGCATCAGGGCCCGTGCGCGAATACCTGCGCTGCATGGAAAAGAGTCGGCTGGATGCGTTTCTGCGCGACCGGCGGGTGGCGGTGCTGGCGATTCCGCGCGACGGCAAGCCGCCGCTCTCGACCCCCATCTGGTACGACTGGGACGGCCGTCGCATCCGCGTGCAGGTCGAGGTGACGAGCACCAAAGCGAAGCTCCTCGAGCGCGCGGGCGGGACGCAGCGCGTCGCGCTCACCGTGCAGGCCGAGGCGCCGCCGTATCGCTACGCCGTGCTGTACGGTCCCGCCACGCTCGGACCGAACGAGCCGGGCCTGCGGCGCCGCATCGCGCGGCGATACTTCGGGCGCACCGCGGGAGACATGTACGTGAAGCAGGAGGACGCGGCGGGGCGGGACGAATCGAAGCTGCGCATCGTCGAGATCGTGCCCGACCGCGTGGCGGCGCACGACTTCGGTCCGGAAGCGGGGGCGTTCGGCCGGTTCTACTTTGCGCTCTGGCGGTGGTTCCATCCCGTGCGTCCCTGAGCGGGGGACGCATCGGGTGACGATCGCGGCTTACGTGCCAACGCCGGCGCTTCGATGAACCGCCACGAGAGCGCCGCGATCGCCAGCGTCGCGGGAAACGACACCGCCAGAACCCGCAGCGGGTCCGTGCTCCCGCCCGCGACGTGCAGCACGAGCTGCTGGATCGGGTAGGCGTAGACGTACAAGCCATACGACACGTCGCCCCGTTGCCCGAAGCCGGCAAGGGGGAGCCGCGGCGTGCATGCGGCGACGAGCAGGAGATAGCTGCCGAAGATCGGCAGGACGGCTTCCGTCCGGCCGATCGCCAGCCCCGCACCGATGCCGATCACCGCAAGTCCCATGGCCCATCCCGTGTACGGGACGACGGCGCGAAGCTGATAGAGGAGCATGCCCGCGGTGAAGTACGCCGCGAGGTGGGGCAGCCAGTACCGCGCGTCGCCGAACCACCCTTTCTCCGGGCCGGTGAGCGCGAGTACGCACGAGAGCACGAGGACTACGGCCGTCGCGCCCGCGCGCAGCCGGGTCGCGAGCACTCCCAGCACGGCGACCAGCACGTAGCACGTGAGCTCGTAGCGCAGCGTCCAGAGCGACGCGTTCACGTGGTTGGGAAACGCGTTGTGGCTGAACGTGCCCGGAATGCTGAGGTAGCGGTGCAGGAAGACCCCGACGAACACGAGCCAGGGGCGTCCCCATCCGAAGTAGTCCGCAGCCGTGCGCGTGGACGCCATGGGCGCCACGACGAAGGCGCTGAACACCAGCGCGGCGATCAACGCCGGGAACACGCGCAGCGCCCGCTTGGCGGCGAAGACCGCCGTGCCGCTCGACCGCTCGCGGCTCTGCGTGACGAGGAAGCCGCTCACCACGAAGAAGCCTTCGACCCCGAGCCGGCCGCCTTCCAGCTCGCCGGTGAGCCGGCGCAGCGGATCCTGCACGTCCGCCAGGGAATAAGAGTGCGACCACAGCACGAGCCCCGCCAGCGCAAAACGCAGGAAGTCGAAGTTGTTGCGCCGCGGGTCGTATGCCTCGGCCAAGGTCCGCATGACGGCAGGCCGCCTACCACAGGCCCGGAGAGAGAGCACGGCGGGACGGTGGTCGGGGTCTGTTTGGAGCGAGCGCCGAGCGTGGCGGCGCGTGGCCCGGGTGGACGACCCCTCGCCGAGCGGACGTCTGAGCCGGCGCACCGAGGCCGCGGTGGAGAAGCCGTGTGCGTGCCGGCGAAGCGGGAGCGAGCGAGGGGTCGTCCACCCGGGCACCCGGTTCCGATCGAGCGCGCTAGAAACGGACCCCGCACCCGACACCCCATTGCGCACGCACCGAGGATCGTGCGAGCACTCCCGCCATGCCCACGCGCATCATCTCGGCGGACTCGCACGTGACCGAGCACCCGGACACGTACCGGCTGCACATCGAGGCGCGCTACCGCGACCAGGCGCCGCACGTCGTGCACAGCGACAAGGGCGACCTCTATGCCATCCCCGGCATGGAGAAGACCCCCGTGCCGATCGGGCTCATCGCGGCCGCGGGCAAGCGTCCCGAGGACATCTCGATGAAGGGGCGCTTCGAGGACTGGTACCGGAGCGGCTACGAGCCGGAGCCGCGGCTCGCCGACCAGGATCGCGACGGGGTCGGCGGCGAGATCCTCTATCCCACCGTCGGCATGGTGCTCTGCAACCATCCCGACCTCGCCTACAAGCGTGCCTGCATGCAGGCGTACAACCGCTGGATGGCCGAATACTGCGCCGTCCATCCGGATCGCCTGTTCGGCATCGGGCAGACCGCAATGCGCACGCCCGCGGAAGGCATCGCCGACCTGGAGGAGATGAAGCGCCTCGGGCTCCGCGGCGTCATGCTCCCCGGCCTGCCGGGCGAGAAGGACTACGACGACCCGATGTGGGATCCGTTCTGGGAAGCGGCGATCGCGCTCGGCCTGCCGCTCTCGTTCCACATCCTCACCACGCCGGGCGAGTTCACCCGCGCGCGGGGCCCGGCGCTCAACTACGCGGTCGCCATCATCCGGGCGAACCAGGACATCATCGGCATGCTGATCTACGGCGCCGTGTTCGAGCGGCATAAGCAGCTCCGAATAGTCTGCGTCGAAGCCGACGCCGGCTGGGCGCCGCACTGGATGTACCGGATGGACCACTACTACACGCGCCACCACCACCTGCGGCAGCGCGGGCTCGAGCGGCTCCCGAGCGAGCAGTTCCGCGAGCACGTCTACCTGACGTTCCAGGACGACTGGTCGGCGTTCGCCACCGCCGAGCTGCAGAACCCCGAACGCCTCATGTGGGCCAACGACTTCCCGCACAGCGATTCGTGCTGGCCGCACTCGCAGGAGATCATCCGCGAGCACACGGCGGGGCTGCGTCCCGCGGTGCGCGACCGCATCCTGCACGACAACGTCGCCGAGCTGTACGCACTCTGAGAAGGAGTCCCGCCATGCCGACCCCCGAGCTGATCCTCCACCACTACTGGGAGTCTCCGTACGCGGGGAAAGTGCGGAACATCCTCGGCTTCAAGAAGCTCGCTTGGCGTTCGGTCATCATCCCGATGGTGATGCCCAAGCCCGATCTCACCGCGCTCACCGGCGGCTACCGCAAGACGCCCGTGCTGCAGATCGGCGCCGACGTCTACTGCGACACCGATCTGATTGCCCGCGCGCTCGATCGCGTGGCCCCCGACCCGCCGTTGTTCCCCGATGCGTCGGAGGCCATGGCGATGCTGCTGGGCCCGTGGCAGCAGGAGCTGTTCATGCTCGCGGTCAGGCGCGTGGGCACGACGGTTCCGGTGTTCCCGGAGGGCTTCGTCGAGGATCGCGCGAAGATGGTCGAGGGCGGCTACTCGCTCGAGAAGATCCTGCGCGAAGCGCCCGCGCAGCGCGAGCAGCTGCGCGCCAAGCTCTCGCTCCTCGATCGGCATCTGGAGGCGCATGGCCCGTTCGTGCTGGGTGCCCGCCCGAGCCTCGCGGACTTCTCCTTCGCGCACCCCATCTTCCCGCTGCAGATGTTCCCGCAGGTCGCCGGCGATCTCGAGCCGTTCCCGCATCTGCGCGCCTGGGCCGAGCGCATGGCGGCCTTCGGCCAGGGCACGTTCACCGAAGTGTCCTCCGGCGAGGCCGTGGCGATCGCGCGGGCGGCCAGGCCGTTGCCGACGAGCGGGGTCGACGCGGGCGAGCCGAACGGGTACCGGACGGGCGATCGCGTGAGCGTCGTGCACGAGAATTGGGGCATGGACCCGACGGTAGGCGAGCTGGTGGCGTCGTCGGTGCACGAGATCGCGCTCCGACGCACCGACGAGCGTGCCGGCGAGGTGGTCGTGCACCTCCCGCGCGAGCACTACGTGGTGACGCGCGCGGCGTAGCGGAATGCGAGCGCGCGTCGCGGTCGGGTGGGTCGCCGCCGTCGCGACGGCGACGGGCGTGGCATGCGGCGAGGCACCGAAGTCGCCCACGCCCGCCTCTATCGAAGCGCCGATCCGGGTGACCACCGTAGCGCGCGGCCTCGAGCATCCGTGGGGGCTCGAGTTCCTGCCGGACGGCCGCATGCTGGTCACGGAGCGCCCGGGCCGGCTGCGCATCGTCGACGCCGCAGGCACGATCTCGCCGCCGCTCGCCGGCGTGCCCGCCGTGTTCGCCGTGGGGCAGGGCGGGCTCCTCGACGTGGCGATCAGTCCCGACTTCGCGACCGATCGGCTCGTCTATCTCTCGTTCGCCGAGCCGGGCGATGGTGGTGCGGGAACGGCGGTTGCGCGCGGGCGCCTCGGCGAGGCGGGGCTCGAGAACGTCCAGGTCGTGTGGCGCCAGGTGCCCAAGGTCGGCGGCGGCAACCACTTCGGCTCGCGGCTGGTGTTCGCCCGCGACGGCACGCTCTTCGTCACGACGGGTGATCGTTACAACTTTCGCGACAAGGCGCAGGACCTCTCGACGACGCTCGGCAAGGTGATCCGCATCCGTCCCGACGGCTCGATCCCCGCGGACAACCCCTTCGTCGGCCGGGCCGGTGCGCGGGCGGAGATCTGGTCCTACGGCCATCGCAACGTGCAGGCGGCGGCACTCGATCCACGGACGGGCGCGCTCTGGACGGTCGAGCACGGCGCGCGAGGCGGCGACGAGCTCAACCGGCCGCAGCGCGGGAAGAACTACGGCTGGCCGGTCGTCACCTACGGCGTCGACTACTCGGGCGCGTCCATCGGCGAGGGCACGGCCAAGGACGGCATGGAACCGCCCGTCTACTACTGGGACCCCGTCATCGCGCCGTCGGGCGCGCTTTTCTACACCGGCGCGGCGTTCCCGGCGTGGAAGGACTCGCTCTTCGTGGGCTCGCTCAATCCCGGCCTGCTGGTTCGGCTGGTGCTCGAGGACGGACACGTCCGGCGCGAAGAGCGGCTGCTCGCGGACCTGCGGCAGCGGATCCGCGACGTCCGCCAGGGGCCGGACGGGATGCTCTATCTCCTGACCGACAGCCCCGACGGGCAGGTGCTTCGCACGACGCCGCGCTGAGCTATTTGCCCGCCTGCGCGAGTCCGTCGAGGGCGAACTTCTGCTCGTGGAAGAGCACGCGCAGGTGGAAGACCGAATCGGGCGTCGACTTGATGCCCGCGATCGTGGCGCGGTCGAGCTTGATGGCCTCGGCGGTCTGGTAGGCCATGTTCGAGCCCTGCACGTAGTCGATCCCGCCGTCGGGCCGTGTGATGGGCTGGGGGTTGTACGACATCACCTGATACGTGTTGATCAGCTCGCCCTTCCAGTCGAACTTGCGATCCCACGCGCCCTGGAAGGAGGTCTTGTCGATGTACATGACGAGCTTGCCGAAGAGGTAGTAGCGGTCCTTCGGCACGCCCTCGACGACCCAGTGACGGCGCTTGGCGAGCCCCGCCGTGCGCGGCGCCCAGGCCACGCCCTTCCACTTGGGATCCATGTACCCGATGAAGGGGATGTCGTCCCACATGGCGTTCCAGCCGTTGGGCTTCACCCAGTCGTTGCGCGACTTGCCTTCCAGGTTGATCGGATCGACCAGCCGGAGCTGATCGGTTTCGCCCACGAGCTTCCAGGTGAAGTCCTCGGGCTTGCCCTCGAAGAAGTTGCCGTCGTCCTGCGCCAGGTCGGAGCCGAGGAAGCCGTCGGAGCGGTTGGCCGGGCTGATGGCGCGCACGCGCCGCAGCGCCGGCACGAAGGTCCACGACGAGTCCCGCTTGGTGGGGTCGCGATAGCGCCAGGTGAGCGCTGCGGTCCCGTTCACGTCGGCCGGACGCTTCACCGTGGTGAGGAACTTCACCAGAAAGTTGCCGGTGTTCTCCTTCGGCCGCTCGCGCTCGGGTACGCCGTCGAAGTACATGAAGCTCGCTTCGACGTCGAGGCGCCGGACCAGCGACGTGCGGCTCGTCATGTTGATCTGCGACTCGGCCAGCAGGTTCCCGAAGTACCAGGTGCGATAGAGGTAGTTCCAGATGATCTGCGAGCCGGCGGCCGGATCCTTCGGGTCGATCGAGGGAAAGGGGAAACCGAAGATGAAGGGCGGCTGCTGGCCGTTGGCCTTCTCGACCACGTGACCTTCCTTGCCGAGCGTGTACTTGCCCTCGTTGGCCTTGCTGGCCGCGAGGAAGTCCACAGGCCACGTGGTCTTGTCGTCCGGCCACGCGACGATCGGATTCACGTAGTCGCCCTTCTGGTAGTGCGCGAGGATCTCGGGCGGCAGCAGGTCCTTCGCCTGGTTCGCGTTGCTCGCGTCGAGCGTCGTGCCGGGTGCCAACTGGGCGCGGCCGAGCGGCGGTACGACGAGCAGGCCGAGTAGAGCAAGGGAAGCAATCACGCGTCGCATGGGGTTCTGCAACTACTCCCCGGAGGCGTCGGTGGGCAAGGGGCGCGGCCGTTTTCTCACAGCTCCTGGCGATCCCCCGCTCGGGGGATGATGGGTTGCGGCAAGCCGGCCTCCGCCATCTTGGCGGCGAGCACGCGCTGCGGCGGCGGCTCGCCGTGCACCAGCACGATCTGCTCGAGTGCGCCGCGCTCGCGCACGCCGCGGGCGAAGTCGAGCAGATCGGCTTGATCCGCGTGCGCGGAGAATCCGTTCAGGACGACGACCTCGGCTTCGCGACGGATGGGGAGGCCGAAGATGCGCACCTCGCTGCGCCGCTCGACCAGGCGGCGGCCGAGCGTGTGCGGCGCCTGGAAGCCCACGATCACCACGGCGTTGCGGCGGTCCTCGATGGTCGCGCGCAGGTGGTGGAGCACGCGTCCCGCCTCGCACATGCCGCTGGCGCTGATGACGATGGCGGGCTCCCGTGATCCGCTCACCGCCTTGGATTCCTCGACCGACGAGACGTAGCGCACCTCCGGAAAGTCGAACGGGGACTCGTGCCCTTGCACGAGCGTACGCGTGTCTTCGTCGAGACACTCCGGATGCAGCCGGAAGACGTCGCTGATCTTCACGGTGAGCGGCGAGTCGACGTACACCGGCATCTTCGGGAGCCGTCCCTGCCCGCGCAAGAGGTTCAGCGCGAACAGCACCTCCTGCGCGCGCTCGAGCGCGAAGGAGGGAATGACCACCTTGCCGCCGCGCGCGTGTACGCGCGCAACGACCTCGGCGAGGTCGTCGTCCATCTGCTCGATCGGCTTGTGCAGCCGGTCGCCGTAGGTGCTCTCGGTGAGGAGGATCGTCGTCCCGTCGGGGATCTCGGGATCGCGCAAGAGCGGCATGCGGCGGCGGCCGATGTCGCCGGTGAACACCAGCCGACGGCTCGTGCCCCGCTCCTCGACGTCGAGGCAGACGATGGCGCTGCCGAGCACGTGTCCGGCGTCGAGAAACGTGAGCCGCACGCCCGGCGCGACCTGGAGCGTGCGGTGATAGGGCACGGTGACCAGGTGCTCCAGCACGCGCAGCGCGTCGCGCTCGTCGTAGAGCGGCTGGACGGGATCGATGCCTTGCTCGCCGCGCTCGATCAGCCGCTGGATGTAGCGGGCATCCGCCTTCTGGATCATGGCGGCGTCCACCAGCATGGCGGCACAGAGGTCGCGGGTGGCGCTCGTGGCGTAGATCGTGCCCGCAAAGCCGCGTTTCACGAGCGACGGGAGGGCGCCCGAATGATCGATGTGGGCGTGCGAGAGCACCACGGCGTCGATGGCCGCCGGATCGAGCCCGAGGTCGCGGTTCTTGTCGATCGACTCGCGCCGCCGCCCCTGGAAGAGCCCGCAGTCGAGCAGCACGGTCGCGTGCGGCGTGCGGACCAGGTGCTTGGAGCCGGTGACGGTCTGGGCGGCGCCCACGAAGGCGATCTCCATGGCGCGCACCCTAGCATGCGGCGCCGCGTTGGCTGGAGCCCGGCGGCGCGTGCCTCTATAAGGACGCTCAGTGGGACGGAGGTACCGCTCGCGGCCGGGGTGGCGGACGGTGGTGCTGCTCCTCGTGGCGGTGTCGCGGGCAGCGGTCGCGGCCGCCGACGACGTGTCCTGGCGCGACCGCTTGCAGCTCACGGCGAGCATGCGGCTGCGCGGCGAGTTTGCCGATTGGTTCACCCCGCCGCCGGGCGTGGCTCCCGCCGGCGCGCAGCGCTACGACTTCTTCGGGAGCCAGCTGCGGTTGGGAGCGCGGCTCACCTTCGCGCACGCGCAATTCGGCATCGAGGTGCAGGACGTGCGGCTCGCGAATCTCCCCGACGACGCGGTGCTGCCGGCGCCGCAGGGCGCGCTCGGACCGGGGGGACTCTACGTTCTCTACACGGACGACCAGTCGCAGGGAGAGACCACGCTCCGCCAGGCGCACCTCACGCTGCGCCGTGCCGGCGCCAGCGTCACGGGCGGCCGCTTCGAATATCGCGAGGGGCTGGAAACGCTCCCCGCGGATCCGACGCTCGCGACCGTGAAGCGCGAGCGCATCGCCGAGCGGCTGCTCGGACCGTTCGGTTTCTCGCAGGTGGGCCGCACGTTCGACGGTGTGAAGCTCGCGTTCGACCGCGCCGCGTGGAATCTGACCGCGGTCGGCTTCCGTCCGACGCGCGGCGGCTTCGAGGTGAGCGCCAACCGCGACCTCGAAGACGTCGCCGTCGCCGGGTTCACGGGGACGCTGACGCGTCTGCCCGGCGCGCCGCCCATCGATGCGCGGCTCTTCTATTTCTACTACGACGATCAGCGTCGCGACACGATCAAGGTCGATTCGCGTTCGCTCGCCGCGCGCACCGCCGACCACAACGCCGTCGCCATTCACAGCGGGGGCGGACATGCCATGACGGCGATGCGGCTCGGTCCCGGCATCGTCGACGGCTTGCTCTGGGGGATGGTGCAGGGCGGCGACTACGGCGAGCTCGATCATGCCGCGTGGGCCTGGGCCGCCGAGGCGGGCTACCAGCTGCCGGACGTGCCGACGGCGCCGTCGCTCCGCGTCGGCATGATGCGCAGCTCGGGCGACGATTCGCCGGCCGACGGCGACCACGGCACGTTCTTCCAACTGCTGCCGACGGCGCGCATCTATGCCCAGCTCCCGTTCTACAACATGATGAACCTCGAAGACGTGTTCACCGAGCTGGTGCTGCGGCCGCATTCCCGCGTCACGATCCGCACCGACTGGCACTGGCTACGCGTCACCGAGCCGTGCGACCTCTGGTACTCCGGCTCGGGAGCGCAGAACGAGACCGTCTTCGGGTATGCCGGCAGTCCGACGGGTGGCCATCGCGAGCTGGCGCACGTCGTCGACGTGGGCGTGACGGTGGTGCCGCACGATCGCGTCATCCTCGGCGCCTACTACGGGCACGCCTTCGGCAAGGGGGCCATCCGCACCAGCTTCGCCGATGCCGCCGCGGATTACGGATTCCTCGAAGTGACGCTCCGTTACTAGACGGAGCGCATGACTTCGGGGCCCGTCGGCGCGTCACCCGGGCCCGCGGGCTCGACCGTGACGAAGAGGCGGCGCACCGGCTCCGTGTACTGCTCGATCGGCACGCGGAACTGCGCCAGCGCGTCGCCGTTCGCGGCGGCGTGGAAGTCGCCGCACGGGATGGTCTTGTCGCCCACGGCGGCCCAAAGGCGGTAGACGCGTCCCTCGCCGAGCGGTGCCAGCCCGCGCATGACGAGCGCTCCTTTCTGCCCGTCGAGATCGAGCGCGACACGGCCCACGCCCCCTTCGCCGCCGGCGCCACCCATGGCGAAGGTCTGCACCACGTTCGGCTCCTGCAGCGCGGCCGTCAGACTCCGCTGCAGGTCGATCTCGCGGCGCGTACGGTAGCCGTCGATGCCGAAGACGATCGCCATGGTCGCGGCGATGGCCGTCACGAGCTGGCTCAACGCGGGCCGGGGTACGCTGCGCGTGGCGCGGCGTGCTGGCGCACCCGAGAGCACGCGCGCCCGCAGCTCGGGCGGCGGTGCGGTGGCTGCGCTCATGCCGACCAGCGCATACGTGCGGCCGAGCCGCTCGACCTCCGCTTTGAGCTCGCGCTCGGTGGCGAGCCGCTGCTCGAACGCGGCAGCTTCGTGGGGCAACAGCTCGCCCAGCACGTAGCGAATGGTGAGGTCGTCTGTCGCGTCGTCCCGCATCGTCACTCCACGAGGTCTCCGAGAGCGGCCCGGAGCGACAGCAAGCCGCGGCGGCTCCAGCTCTTCACGGTGCCGAGCGGCGCGCTCAGCTGCTCGGCGATCTCGGTCTGCGACATGCCCTTGAAGTATGCCAGCTCGATCACACGGCGCTCGCTCTCCGGCAGGTCCTCGAGGGCCTGGCGCACCCGCTCGGCCGACTGGCCGCTGGCGACGTGCTCGTGGGGCGACGGCGCGCTGGTCACGGTCGGGGTGGACTGCCACCACCGGCGCAAGAGCCGGACCTTGCGCGTGCGGAAGCGGAGCCGGTCGATGGCCCGAGTACGCGTCACCGTCGTCAGGTAGGCGGCCAGTGAGCCGCGGGCTGGATCGAAGTGGCGGTCGGTGCGGAGGCTCATGAAGACCTCCTGCGTGAGATCCTGCGCCTCGTCGCTGCTTTCGAGGGACCGCAGCGCCAGGCCGTAGACCAGCCCCGCGTGGCGGTCATAGAGGACGGCGAGCGCCCCGGGGTCGCTCGCGAGCGCCCCCATGAGCTCGGCGTCCGAGCGGGGATCCGCTGGCTCGGGCTGCTCGACCGCTCCGCGCAACGTCGCATTTCCTAGCACCGCCTTGCCGGCCCACAAAATGGGGGCTGGCGATTTCACTACGAACGAAGGAGGCGATCGGATGCAGCAGGTTCAGGGGAGGGCGGCCAGGCTCACCACCGACCCCCTCCCACCCCCGATGCTACCCGCCGGGGATGCCCGTCCGCTCGAGAGATCGAGGGTGTAGAGCGTGCCACCGGCCGCCACGAAGGCCGACTCGACACCTCCGGTCCCCGTCACGATCTCGAACCCGGTTTCCGGACCCACGTCGACGCCGAGGGGGCCGATCGTGACCAGCTGCCCGTCGTTCGGCGGATCGACCCGCACCAGCACGTCCAGCTCGGCGTCGATGGCGAAGAGCATGGTCACGGGCGCCGCCGCCACGTTGTGGTCGTAGCCGGACGCCGCAATCGCCGGCCGGTGCCCGGCATTGGGGTCGCCCGAAGCGTAGGCGAGAGGCTTGTCCAGCGCCGTGGCGCCGAGCGTGACCTGGACCCGCATGTTCTGGCCGGTCGATCCGAGGAGACGCAGCCGGTCGTTCTGCGGGGTGAAGTCGACGCCCGAGGCGGCGCCGCCGTCGAAGGGCAGGGTGAGCGTGCTCGTGAGCGTCGCGGTCCCGCCGGCGACGTCGATCCGGTAGAGGTCGTTGCGATCCGAGAGACCCCAGAGCTGCCGGTCGGCCGGACGCCAGTCGATGCCGATCAACCGGCCGCCGACGCCGCGGAGCGTGACGGCACGCGCCTCGGCCGGCCGATCCGTCGCCAAAACGAGCAGCGAGCCGTCGTCGACGAGGGCCACCAGCTCGATCGCCTTCGCCTGTGAGGAGAGCAACAGCGTGGCAGCGCCGAGCAATGCACACGACACGACGCGCATACGCGCTGCCTAGCGGCGGCGCGGACAGGGCGCAAACGCGAACGCGGCCGGCGGCAGGTGCCGCCGGCCGCGCCGGGCGCAAGGGGAGGGGGAGGTCTACTGCGCCGTGTAGACGAGGCCGCGGAAGAGGAAGCTCGACCAGGGGAAGAAGGTCTGGACGTTCTCGCTCGGGCGCATGCTGAAGGTCACGCCGAGGCCGTTCGGCGGCCAGCTGATCAGCCCCACGCCGCCGTTCTCGAGCGTCTGGGCGCCGTCGAGGATGTGGCTCCAGCCGCCGTTCGAGAAGAAGCGCAACGTCAGCACGTGGAACTGGCCGTCGTCGCCGATGAAGAGGTCGGTCGACCAGTCGCGCGACGCAGAGAAGTTCGTGAGAAGCTGGGGGACCGACACCGGCGGCACGCTGACCTCGGTCGTGCCGGTGTCGGCGATCACCCGGGTGACGGAGAAGGTGAAGAGCACGTCGCCGATGCCGAAGCCCGTGTTCGCCTGAATCTGCACCTGCCCACCGGAGAGGAAGGGGATCTCGATCGCGAAGCCCGGGGGCGTGACGAGGGCGTCGTTCACGATCACCTGCTGGTTGTTCAGCCGCAGGTCGACCAGGTCGTACAGGGAGTTGTTGACGATGCGCAGTACTGGCTGCGAGTCGGGCGTCGGGTCGGGCGTGGGATCGACCTCGGCGTCTTCGCGGATGACCTCGAACGCGGTCGGGCTGAAGGAGAAGGCGCTCTGCTCGCTGAAGATGCGGGCCGCCTGCTCGAGGTGCACCTTGCCCGTGCCGGCGTTGCTGGGCACCGTCACCTGGATCTGCGTCGCCGACAGCACCGTGAACTCCGCCCGCGCGCCGAGGAAGGGACGGCTCTCACGCGAGAAGAGCAGGATCCAGGGCGGCGTCCCGCTCCAGAGATCGCCGTCGCGGTCGCGCAGGAAGTTCTGTCCCTGGATGATGATCACGTCACCGGGCTCCGCGCTGGCGGGGGAGAAGCCGGTGATGCGGGGCGCATTGTCGGCCACCAGGAGGGGGGAGAAACCCGGCACCGGATCGGCCGGCTCTGCGTCGACGTCGGCGTCCGTGCCGCTGCACGTGTCGTTGCAGGTTGGGTCATCCAGCTCGCAGGTCTCGCCGGCCTGATCGTCGATCACGCCGTCGCCGCAGCGCGACGGGGCGCCGGTGAAGCTCGCGACCACCTCGCCGCGCTGCTTCGTCACGCCGACCACCGAGTCGCAGACCGGCAGCATGCGGAGCCGCACCCGGAACGGCGTGGTCGAGCAGCCTTCGATGCGGGCCCGCACGACCGTCGCCTTCTTGCGGATGCTCGCGATGCCGGTCGCCGTCGGACAGCCGGCGACGCTGACCCGCGCCGTCACGTCGTCCTCGAGTGCGACGTCGACGATCGAGCCGCCGGGGATGGTGGCGTCGGGCGGCAACGCACTCGCGTCGAGCACGAAGCGGTCCCCGCGGCACGGGGCCGGGGGGGTGGTGGGGATGGTGGGTGCCTGGGCGTGAAGGCTCGCCGTCATCAGCACCAGGAGAAGGGGGAGGGTCGCGAGTGTTTTCATGCCCTCCCTACGCCCGAGCACGGATGGCGGATGCACGCCGATCTGCTAGGCATTCCGCCATGTCCGAGTTCCCCAGGGCCCCCGAGGCGGTGACCGCGGCCTGGCTGACCCAGGCCCTGCGGGCGTCCGGTGCCGCCCCCGGCAGGGCGGCGGTCGTGCGGGCGACACCAGTGCGTGTGGGCACCGGCCAGATGGGGACGAGCGTCCGCTTTGGCCTCGAATGGGAGGCAGGTGCGGGGGCCGGACCGTCTTCCATCGTCTGCAAGTTCGCCTCGTCCGATCCGCAGAGCCGCGCCACCGGCTTGTCGCTTCGGTCCTTCGAGGTCGAGGTCAATTTCTACCGCCTGCTGGCGGAGACGGTGCGGATTCGCACCCCGGCCTGCCATGGCGCGGAGATCGACCTCGCCACCGGTGAGTTCGTGCTCGTGCTCGAAGATCTCGCCCCCGCCGTGCAGGGGGATCAGATGCGCGGCTGTACGCCCGCGCAGGCGGTGACCGCGCTGGCCGAGCTCGCTCGGCTGCACGCGCCGCGCTGGGGTGACGAGCGTCTCGCCGCGTTCGATTGGCTGCATCGCAACACGCCGGAGAACCTCGCCGTCACGGGCCAGATGCTGCCGGCGCTGTTGCCCGGGTTCGTCGATCGCTACGCGTCGCGGCTGCCGGCGGCACACGTGCGGGTGGCCGAGCGCTTGATGGGCAGCCTCGGCCGCTGGTTCGCATTGCGCGAGCCGCCATTCGCGATCCAGCACGGCGACTACCGCGTCGACAACATGCTGTTCGGTACGCCCGATGGCGGCCATCCGCTGACCGTCGTCGACTGGCAGACGGTAGTGTGGGGCCCGCCCATCGCCGACGTGGCCTACTTTCTCGGTGCGAGCCTGCCGACCGACGTACGACGCGAGACCGAGTACGCACTGGTGCAGGGCTACGTGGAGCGGCTGGGCGCCGAAGGCGCCGCCGCGCCGTCGTGGGATCGGGTCTGGAGCGACTACCGGAAATTCAGCTTCTCCGGGCTCCTGATGGCGATCTGCGCGTCCATGCTCGTCGTGCAGACGGAGCGCGGCGACGAGATGTTCCTCACCATGGCGCGGCGTCACGCCACGCACGTCCTCGACCTGGACGCGCTCGAGTTCCTGCCGGCATGAGCGCGGGGAAGGACGGACAGCGTCGGGTGGACGCGCTCGTGCGGCGGCTCGATCTCGCCGTCGCGGGTGACGACGCGTTTCGAGGACGCAGCGGGCGGGGGGAGGGCTTCGTGTTCGGGGGCTTGCTGCTCGCCCAGGGGCTCGTCGCCGCCGGCCGCACCGCGCCGGACACGGCGCCGCACTCGCTCCACGCCCACTTCCTGCGCGGTGGCCGTCACGAGGTCGACATCGACTGGCGCGTGACGCGCGTGCGCGACGGCTTCAACTTCCGCACCCGGCGCGTCGACGGCTTTCAGGCGAAGCGCCTCATCGTCACGCTCACGGTGAGCTTCGTCGAGCAGGTGGGCGAGGGGTTCGCGCATCAGGAAGCGATGCCGGCGGCCGCCGATCCGTCAGATCTCGACG
>Ga0187893_10008263_pt1 | contig 16519 bp, 15 predicted proteins | sample MA1701074metaG_FD_139574 | JGI IMG/M metagenome (GOLD analysis project Ga0187893, IMG submission 139574) | White microbial mat communities from a basaltic lava cave in the Kipuka Kanohina Cave System on the Island of Hawaii, USA - MA170107-4 metaG ...
CGCTGGCCGAGCGGGTGGAGCGCTACCTGCACCGGCCGCCGGTCGAGCTCTACGATCTCGCCGACGATCCGCTCGAGCGCAGGAACCTGGCCGGCGATCCCGCCATGGCCGCGGCGCGGGAGGACCTTCACGCGCGGCTCCGAAGCGAAATGAGCGCGATCGACGACCCGCTGCTCGACCGCGTCTGAGTTCCGCACCGGGAGACGACCCCGAACCTTGGAAGCGACCGAGAAGATCCTGCGCTACGAGCGCGCGCTCGACTGCGTGCACTGCGGGCTCTGCCTGCCGGTCTGTCCCACCTACCGGCTGACCGGCCGCGAGTCGGCGTCGCCGCGCGGGCGCATCTACCTGATGCGCGCCTTCGCGGAGAACCGCATCGAGGAGAGCGCGCCCAACATCGCCGAGATCGACCGCTGCCTGGTCTGCCGCGCGTGCGAGCCGGTCTGCCCGTCGGGCGTGCAGTTCGGCGAGATGATGGAGCTCACGCGCGACCTGCTCGAACCGACGCGTGCGCGCGGCGGCTTCGCGCGCCGCGCGAAGCGCTGGTTCTTCCGCTCGATCCTCCCCCACCCGTCGCGGCTGCGCTGGCTCGCGCTGGCGATCCGGCTCTACCGCGTCTCCGGCCTGCGCGGCCTGGCGCGCCGGCTCGGGCTGCTCGATCTGCTCGGGAAGGGGCTGGCGCGCCGCGATGAGCTGCTGCCGGAGATCCCCCCGCTCGCGGAGCGCGTCGACCCTCCGGCCCTCACGGCGGCGCGCGGGGAGCGACGCGCGAAGGTGGGGTTCCTGGTGGGCTGCGTCGCGCACGAGGTGCTGCCGCGCGCGAACCGGGCGGCGATCGCGGTGCTCGCGGAGAACGGGTGCGACGTCGTCTGTCCCCCCTCGCGGCCGTGCTGCGGCGCGCTCGCGGCCCACTTCGGCGACCTCGAGGCGGCGCGCGAGCTCGCGCGCCGGACGATCGACGCCTTCCCCGACGCGGACGACGGGCTCGACGCCGTGGTGGTGAGCTCGGCCGGCTGCGGCTCGGCGATGAAGGAGTACGGGCGCCTGCTCGACCACGATCCCGCCTGGAGGGAGCGCGCCCGACGGTTCACCGGACGCGTGCGCGACTGGAACGAGTACCTCGCGCAGCTCTCGCTGCGGCCGCCGGCGGGCGGAGGGGGGCTGCGCGTCGCCTACAGCGAGCCGTGCCACCTCGTGCACGCGCAGCGCATCTCGGCGGCCCCGAGGGCGCTGCTCGCGGCCATCCCGGGGGTGACGCTCGTGCCGTTCGAGGGGCAGGAGAGCTGCTGCGGCGCCGCCGGCCTCTACAGCGTCACCCAGCCGGAGCAGTCGCTCGCCCTGCTGGACCAGAAGATGCGCCACCTCGCCGCGGCGCGCCCCGACGTGATCGTCACCGCCAACCCGGGCTGCCACCTTCAGCTCCGGAGCGGCGCCGCCCGCCATCTCCCGGGCGTCGAGGTGCTGCACGTGGCGGAGCTGCTCGAACGGGCGTACCGCCGCTAACCTGTCGCGCTCGTCTCCGTCCAGGCCAGGAGGATTCCTTCGATGAAACGCTCGTTCGCGGCACTCCTCGCGGCCTGCGCGCTCGCGCTGCCGGGCTGCCTCTACGTGCACATCAAGAAGCCGCTCGACACCGATCTCGACCAGACGCGGCTCGGGAGCAAGGTGGGAACGGCGCACTGGCAGAGCTTGTTCTGGGCGGTGGCATGGGGCGACGCGGGAACGCAGGCGGCGGCCCGGAGCGGCGGCATCACCACCATCAATCACGCCGACGTCGAGGAGTTCATGATCCTCTACGGCCTCTACCTGAAGCGGACCACGATCGTCTACGGAGAGTGACGTGCGCCGCCTCCTCCTGGCTCCGCTGCTGCTCGCCGCCGCAGGCTGCGCCGCACTGCCCACGATCGGCGACGGCATCCACGTCCTCATCTACCAGCACACCACCACTCCCCTCGATCTCAATGCGCGTTCGACGCCGGCCTTCGTGGCCCGCGACGAGGAGGGTGCCGGCGACGTGAAGCACATCTCCGTCCGCCAGTTCCCCGTCTACATCGACGTCATGTGGGACAGCAACGCGATCGGCGACATCGCGAGGCAGGAGGGGATCGAGGAGGTCCACTACGCGGACGTCGAGCGATTGAGCATCCTCCGCATCTGGAACCAGACCACCGTCCACATCTACGGGCGGCCCGCCGCGTCGAGGTGAGCGGCCGGATCGGCGCGTGCCGACGCCGGCACGGCGCCGTTCACGTCGGCGCGAACTCGAGCAGGGCGCGGACGCCCGCTCCCTCCGGCAGCTCGCCGCGAAAGGTGATCGAGCCGGCCAGGCCGAGTTTCGCGGCGTCCCTCGCCGACTGCGCGAGCTCCGCCTCCGCGTCCGGTCCCTTGTAGAGGAGCAGCCGCCCGAACCGCCCGCGCGCCGGCCGCAGCAGCCGCAGGAGATCGCGCGCCGCACCGACCGCGCGCGCGACGACGAGATCGACCGCGCGGGTCGCGAGCAGCTCCTCCGCCCTCGCCGCATGGATCTCGCAGTTGCTCAGGTCGAGCTCGCGGACGACGTCGCGCAGGAACGCGGCCTTCTTCCCGATCGACTCCACCAGGAGGATCCGGGCGTGCGGCAGCAGCAGCGCCAGCGGGATGGCCGGGTAGCCCGCCCCGCTGCCGAGGTCGGCGAGCGCGCGCTCGCGGCCGGGCGGCGCGAGCCCGGCGAAGCGGCGCCACGGGAGCAGGCAGTCGAGGACGTGCTTCACCGCCACGTCGCGGGGATCGGTGAGCCGCGTGAGGTTGAGCCGCTCGTTGGCCGCGAGCACGAGCTCGGCGTGGCGCCGGGCTCCGTCGAGGATGCGGGCGCGATCGGGCAGGTCGGGGGGCAGCGCCCGCTGCAGCTCGCTCGTCAGGGTCGGCTCCACGGTCGGTAGAGTCTCGCCCCGATGAGCCCCGCTGCGCAACCCGACGGGAGCCGGCCGCCGCTGCGCCAGCCCGTGCACCTCCAGCCCAAGGGCTGGGGCCACGAGGTCTGGATCCACAACGACGAGCGCTACTGCGGCAAGATCCTGGTGGTGAAGGCGGGCCGGCGCTGCTCGCTCCACTTCCACCGGCGCAAGCACGAGACCTTCTACGTGCAGAGCGGGCGCGTGCGCATGCGGCTGCGCCATCCCGACGGGCGCGAGGAGTCCTTCGAGATGCGCAAGGGAGACATCCTCGAGATCGCCCCCGGCACGGCGCACCAGTTCACGGGGATCGAGGAGTGCGAGCTCTTCGAGTTCTCCACCCAGCACTTCGAGGACGACTCGGTCCGGATCGAGAAGGGCGACTGAGCGTGGACCGGGCGACGCGGCGCCCCGCCGCCGAGCTGCCGCCGGTGCTGGGGCTCTTCGACGTCACGATGATCGTGATGGGCTGCATCATCGGCGCCGGCTGCTTCCGCACGCCGAGCGCGATCGCGCAGCAGGTGGGATCGCTGGGCGGGATCCTGGCGGTCTGGGGGATCGGCGGGATCGTCGCGCTCACCGGCGCCCTCGTCTTCGCCGAGCTCGCGGCGATGTTCCCGCGCACGGGCGGCCAGTACGTGTTCGTGAGGGAGCCGTTCGGCCGCTTCCCCGCCTTCCTGTTCGGCTGGGTCCTGCTGGCGGCCATCGTCTCCAACGCGGTCGCCTTCGTGGCCGGCGTCTTCGCCGAGCACCTGGAACTGCTGCTCTCGCGGATGTGGGGGGTCGACTTCGCGCCCCTCGGCCGCGGCGCCGTGCCGCTACTGCAGGCGTGCGCCGACCTCTCCGACGGCCACGCCGTCGGCGCGAGCGAGGCAGGACGCAAGGTCATCGCCTTCACGCTGGTCGTCGCCCTCGCCTGGCTCAACATCCGGGGCATGCGGCTGGGCGCCACCGTGCAGAACGTCGCCATGGTGGCCAAGATCGCCGGCATCCTGACGGTGATCGCGCTCGGGATCGTGGCCGTGGCGCGCGGCGACGCGTTCCCCGACGACGGCGCGGCCGCCCCGGCGCCCCGCGGCTGGCGCCAGACCCTCGGCGCCTACAGCGCGGCGATGTTCGGCGTCATGTTCACCTACGGAGGATGGCAGAACGTCGCGGCCGTCGGCTCCGAGGTGCGGCGGCCGGCGCGCACGCTGCCGATCGGGATCCTGCTCGGCACCGGCGGCGTCGTGCTGCTCTACCTCGCGATGAACGCCTCGCTGGTCGCGGTCCTCGGTGCGGACGGCGTGGCGCGCTCGAACACTCCCACCGCGGACGCGGCCGGGCGCGTCCTCCCCCACGGCGACCTCCTCGTCGCCGCGCTCGTGATGACGTCCACCTTCGCGATCACGCAGGTGCTGCTGCTGGTGACGCCGCGCATCTACTTCGCGATGGCTCGGGACGGGCTCTTCTTCCGCCGCGTCGGCACCACCCATCCGCGCTTCGGGACGCCGGCCGTGGCCATCGCGTTGCAGGCCGGCGCCACCGTCGTGCACCTGCTCCTCGGCAGCATGCTCGACCTGCTGCAGCTGACGACGCTCTTCGACTGGCTCGCCTTCTCCGCGTGCGGGATCGGGCTCTTCGTGCTGCGCCGCCGGCGGCCCGATGCGCCGCGCCCCTATCGGGCGGCGGGCTACCCGTGGCTGCCGGGCCTCTTCCTCGCGCTCTCGCTCTGGATCTTCGTCGCCCACCTCTTCGAGGCCGAGGCCGCGGCGCTGCGCCGCGGCGCCGTCGTCTTCGGGCTGGGGCTGCTCCTCTATGCGTTCTTCCGGCGCTCGGAGGCGTCGACTGGTCCGCGGAATCAAGCTCCAGAGCCGCCGTACGGACCCGTCGAGTAGATGCAAGATGTTGTCATTTAATGAGTTGAGTCACATTCCGTCTGCCACTTGCAGTATGAAATCGTGGAGATATCTTTACGACATCACACAGGGAGCCAGCGAATGAACCTTTCCGAACGTCCTGCGTCGGCGTCGGTCTCGGTGATGGAGCGGCGGCGGGTGGTGGCGTCCGGCATCGGGATGCTCTTCCTCTCGCTGGCGCTCTTCTTCGGCGGCATCGCGCTCGCGATCGCGGGCGGGGTCGCGAGATCGCCGGCCGTCGCGCTGCTCGGGGTCGGCGCCTTCATCCTGTCGCTCTTCCTCTTCCCGGGCCTCTTCTCCGTGCAACCCAACGAGGCGCGCGTGCTGACGCTCTTCGGCCGCTACGTCGGCACCGTGCACGACACCGGGCTGCGCTGGGCCAACCCCTTCGCCGCGAAGAAGCGCGTGTCGCTGCGCGTGCGCAACTTCGAGAGCGAGAAGCTCAAGGTGAACGACAGCGACGGCAATCCGGTCGAGATCGCCGCCGTGGTGGTCTGGAGGGTCGTCGACACTGCGGAGGCGCTGTTCCACGTCGACAACTACGAGGACTTCGTGCACGTGCAGAGCGAATCGGCGCTGCGCAACCTCGCCACCCACTACCCCTACGACGCCCACGAGGACGGCGGGATCGCGCTGCGCAGCCACACCGGGGAGATCGCCGACAAGCTCAAGACGGAGATCCAGGAGCGCCTGCTGCAGGCCGGCGTCGAGGTCATCGAGGCGCGCATCACCCATCTGGCGTACGCCCCCGAGATCGCGCACGCGATGCTGCAGCGCCAGCAGGCGGGCGCCGTGATCGCCGCGCGCAAGAAGATCGTCGACGGTGCGGTCGGGATGGTGGAGATGGCGCTCGAGCAGCTCGAGGCCAAGAAGCTGGTCGCGCTCGACGCCGAGCGGCGCGCCGCCATGGTGAGCAATCTCCTGGTCGTGCTCTGCAGCGAGCAGGGCTCGAGCCCGGTCATGAACGTCGGGACGATCTACCAGTGAGCGGCGCGCCGGCTTCCGTGGCGAGGTGACCGGTGGCGGGGGACCGCAAGCCCTTCCTGCTTCGGCTCGACCCGGCGCTCCTGCGCGCCGTGCAGCGCTGGGCGCAGGACGACCTGCGCAGCCTCAACGCGCAGATCGAGTTCCTGCTCCGCAGCGCGCTCGTGCGCGCCGGCCGGATGCGCGATCCGACCGGGCTCGACGCCGGGACGGGCGGCGAGCCGCCCGGCGCGGCCCCCGGACCTCGCGGCTCCGGCGGCGCCTGACCCGGCACTATGCTCGCCGGGCCCGGGAGCGACCGCGGCGCCGCCGGGGCGCCGGCCGCGATCCCCGCGGAGGAGGATCCCGATGGCCGCGCTCGCCCTGCTCCGGCTGGCCGCCCTGTGCTGCGCGCAGGCGACCCAGGCCGAGAGCCCCTGGCTCGACGACCGCAACCTCGGCGCGCCGCTGCGGCCGTCCGAGCTCCCCGGGCTGGCCGCGCCCCACCTCGACGTCGCGTCGCGCATCGTCGGCCGCGCCCTCGTGGCCAACCGCGCGCTCGCCACCATCGAGGAGCTGTGCGACGACTGCGGCTCGCGGATCTCCGGCAGCGAGAACGCGGCGCGAGCCGTCGACTGGTGCCTCGAGCGCCTGCGCCACGACGGCTTCGAGAACGTGCGCGCCGAGCCGGTCATGGTGCCGCGCTGGGTGCGCGGGGAGTGCCGCGTCGCGATGACCGCGCCGCGCGCGGAGGAGCTGGTCGCATGCGCGCTCGGGGGCAGCGTCGGAACCGGCGGCCGCCCGCTTCGCGCCCCGGTCGTCGTCACCGAGAGCCTCGACTCCCTGCAGCGGCTCGAGCGATCCCGGGTCGCGGGGAGGATCGTCCTCTTCACGCGGCGCATGAAGCGCGGCGGCGGCGAGGCGGCGGGCTACGGCGCGACGGTGTCGATCCGCAGCCGCGGAGCGCTCGCAGCCGCGCGGCTCGGCGCGGTCGGCGTGATGATCCGGAGCGTCGGGACCGGCAACGCGCGCCTCGTCCACACCGGCCAGACGAACTACGACGAATCGGCCCCGCGCATCCCGGCGGTGGCGATTTCGGCGGAGGACGCCGAGATGCTCGAGCGCCTCGCCGCGCGCGGCGTGGCGATCGAGGCGTCGATCGATCTCGGGTGCGAGACGCTCGATCCTGTCGAGTCGGCCAACGTCGTCGCGGAGCTGGTCGGCCGCGAGCTGCCCGAGGAGATCGTCCTCATCGGCGGCCACCTCGACTCCTGGGACGTGGGGCTGGGCGCGATCGACGACGCCGCCGGGGTGGTGATCAGCTGGGAGGCGGTGCGCATCCTGAAGGAGCTCGGACTGCGGCCGCGCCGCACGATCCGGACCGTCTTCTTCATGAACGAGGAGAACGGGCTCGAGGGGGGCAAGGGCTACGCGGCGCGCCACGCCGAGGCCGCCGCGCGCCACGTGGCCGCGATCGAGTCGGACGGAGGCGCGGGGCGTCCGCTCGGCTTCGGCTGCACCAGCCGGGAGGCGGACCTCGCGCGCGTGAGGCAGCTCGCGACGCTCCTGCGCGGCATCGGCGCCGACCGGGTGACCGCAGGCGGCGGCGGCGCCGACCTCGGCCCGCTCCAGCGGCTCGGGGTCCCCACGCTGGGCCTGAGCCAGGACCCGCACTGGTACTTCGACTACCACCACACGCCGGCCGACACCCCCGACAAGATCGATCCGCACGAGCTCGCGCTCAACGTGGCGGCGATGGGAGTCATGGCCTGGGCGCTCGCCGAGATGGAGCCGCGCCTCGCGCCGCTTCAGCCGGCGGCGACCGAGACGAGGTGAGACGCGCCGCCGACATGAGCAGGACGGTCGTCCTCTTCTGGCCCGGCGACTACCGGGCGGCCCCCAACGAGTGGGCGCGCCCGATGATCGAGCAGGCGACCGGCCAGATGAGCCGCGCGCTGGTGAAGCTCGGGCGCCGCCCGAGGGTCCTGCGCCGGTTCATCACCCGACCGCACGAGGCGATCCGCACGCTCGGCCCGATCGACGATCCCCTGGTCGGGATCTGCGTGCACTGGTTCTACGGACCTCACACGCTCGAGGGCGTCGTCGGCCGGAGCAATCCGCTCCTCCTGGCCAGCAACTTCTCGGGGCGCTGGCCGGGACTGGTCGGGCTGCTCAACACGGCCGCGTGCCTAGAGAGCGTGGGGCGACCGGTCTCGCGACTCTGGAGCGACGCGAAGGAGTGGTCGAAGGACCGGCGCTTCATGGAGCGGCTGGACGAGTGGTGCACGACCGGCGCGATCCGCTGGCCCGAGGACGAGATCCACCTCTCGGCTCCCGTGGCACCGGAGGCGCGCGCTCGCGCACGGGAGGTCCTCGCCGGGCTCCGCGCCAGGCGGCCGCTGATCCTGATGCTCGGAGACACGAGCATGGGGATGGTGAACGGCTGCTTCGGCGCTCGCACGCTCGCGCGGCTCGGCTTCAGCGAGCACAAGGTCGACCAGGCGTGGATCCCGCTGCGGGCGGCCGCCGTCGCCCGCCGGCGCGTCGACGCCGCCTTCGACTTCGTGCGGCGCCACGGCGTCGAGTTCCACTGGGGCGGGAAGGAGGCCGAGGACTTCACCCCCGATGCGACGCGCGAGCAGCTCGCGATGTACCTCGCGGTGCTCGATCTCGTCGACGAGTTCGGCGCCGACTGCGTCGGATGGCAGTACCAGCTCGGACTGTGGCCGGTGATGGCGCCGAGCGACTTCTGCGAGGGACTGCTCAACAGCCAGTGCCGGCCGGAGGGCGACGGCCACGTGATCATCACCGCCACCGAGGCCGACCAGGGCAACGTGCTGCCGATGGAGCTGATGAAGCGGCTGCTCGCGAGCAAGGGGCTCCACCCGGCGGTGATGTTCCACGACGTGCGCTGGGGCGCTCGGCACGCGGGCCGTTTCCTCTGGGTGCTGCTCAACAGCGGGTCGTGCGGCGCCTACGCCTTCAACCACGATCCCGGCACGCTCGCGGGCGTGCACAGCTACCGGCAGCCGCGCGGCTACTTCCCGCGGCCGGGCGGAACCTTCGCCGGCGAATCGCTCCCCGGGAGGGTGACCTGGGCGCGCGCCTGGCTCAAGGGCGACGAGCCGTGGATGGACGTCGGGCGCGGCGAGGTCGTGAAGCTGCCGGCGAAGGTGCGCGACGCCTGGTGGAACGGGACGACGCGCCAGTGGCCGTTCATGGCGTGCGATCTCGGCTGCTCGATGGAGACCGTGATGGCGCACTACCAGAGCAATCACGTCGCGGTCGCCTACGGCGACGTCTTCGGCGAGATGGTCGCGCTCTCGCAGGAGCTGGGCTTCCGGGTGCGCACCCTCTCGTCGGGCTGACGGCGGCCGCCCGATCCGCCCATCGCATGCCGCGACGCCGACTCACCGCCCGCTCCGCCGACCCGCGCGCGCTCTACGAGCGGTCGGTCCAGGATCCCGAGCTCGACGTCCGCCTGCTCACGCGGCACTTCCGGAGGGAGCGCGGGCGCGCGCCGCTCTCGCTGCGCGAGGACTTCTGCGGGACGGCGCTCCTGTGCGCGGACTGGATCCGCAGCGATCGGCGGCGGACGGCGATCGGCGTCGATCTCGACGGCGAGACGATGGCGTGGGGACGGGAGCGACACTTCGCTCCCGCGAACGCCCGCGGCGCCGACGGGAGGCGCATGCGCTTCATGCGGCGGGACGTTCGGAGGGCGTCCGGCCGCCGCGACCCGCGCGTCGACGTGATCTGCGCCTTCAACTTCTCGTGGTGCGTGTTCCGGTCGCGAGCGCGGCTCCTGCGCTACTTCGAGCGGGCGCGCGCCGGGCTCGTGCGCGACGGGCTGCTGGCGATCGACATCCACGGCGGCGCCGACTCGCTCGCTCCGAGGAAGGACGAGCAGCGGATGGGCGGCTTCACCTACGTGTGGGACCAGGGTCCGATGGATCCGATCACCCACCGCACGCTCCGGCGCATCCACTTCGAGTTCCCCGACGGCACCCGGATCCGCGACGCGTACCGCTACGACTGGCGGGTCTGGATGCTCCCGGAGACGCGCGACGTGCTGCTCGACGCCGGGTTCCGCCGGGTCGACGTGCTGTGGGAGCTCTTCGACCGGCGGGGAGAGGGCTCCGGCGTCTTCCGCAGGGCGGAACATGCCTTCAACGAGGACTCCTGGGTCGCTTATCTTCTGGCCTGGCGATGAAGCGGGAGGGATGCCCGGCCGCGATCGGATGCCGGGGAAGGGGCGGATCATGCGAAGGGCCATCCTGCTCTGGACGGTTGCGCTGTCGACGGCGCCCGGCGCGAGCGTCGCGCCGGGCGCGGGAGACGAACTGTCGGCCCCGGTCTCGCCGCAAGCGCTCGCGCTCCTCGCCCGGGCGCAAGAGCACTACACCGCGGCGCGATTCGGCGAGGCGCTCGCCGCGGCGGAGGCGGGCCTCGAGTACGAGCCCGAGCTCCGCGAACTCCTCGACCTCGCCTCGCGGGCGGCGGGCGACGCGAACGAGCACGACGCCGCCATCTGGTACGCGCTGACGCTGCGCGATCTGCTTGGCGACAGCAAGGCCGATCGGGAGCAGGGTCGGTTGCTCGGGACGCGCATCGGCGAGCTCGACCTCGTGGCGGCGCAGGCCGGCGAGGTGGTGCGGAAGTACGAGGACTTCGCCGGGAGCGTGCTCGCCCTGGCGCGGAGCTGCGTCTCGCGAAAGCTCCACGTGAACGCCGTCGACCTCTTCCTCTCGTGCAAGGGGACGCGCCACGAGGCGAAGGCGGACGCCGAGCTCGACAAGCTCTACGAGAAGGAGGAGGTCGCCAGCTCCCTGCTCACGAACGGGATGGACCTGCCGCCGCGGCAGCTCAGCCGCGAGAAGGCGCGCCGCATCGCGTTCATGGACTCCAAGCACTCGACGTGGCCGACCGCGTACTCCAAGGAGACCCGCAACTACGACGTCCGCACCGACATCGGATACGAGATGCTGAACGACATCTGCACCGCGATGGACGAGATGAACCGCTTCTATCGCAAGGTGTTCGAGCCGCGCGGGAACCCCAAGAAGTGCAAGCTGGAGGCGTTCCGCAATCGCAAGGAGTTCGACGAGTACAACCAGGGCACGCCGCGCAGCGTGCTGGCGTTCTTCGTCCCCTCCGAGACGCGCATCGTCGCCTACGACGGCCGCGAGCAGGGTCGTCCGCTCTCCGACTTCTGGTCGACCCTGTTCCACGAGGCGTCGCACCAGTTCACCCACGAGGTGAGCAAGGGGCTCGTACCGGGCTGGCTCAACGAGGGCACGGCGTCCTACTTCGAGGGCGCCAGGCTGCTCCCGAACGGCTCGGTGGAGACCAACCTCGTGCCGCGCAACCGGCTGCGCGACCTCGAGCGTTCGCTCCGCGTCATGTTTCCGACGGTGAAGGACGTCGTCTCGTACCACAAGCCGGGGTCGTACAGCGGCAGCTACTACGCGTTCGGCTGGGGGCTGGTCTACTTCGCGCACAATTTCGAGGACGAGAAGTGCGAGCGGCCCTACCTCGCGTCCTACAAGGGTTTCCTCGACTCGTGGCGAAAGAACAACGAGAAGACCTCGGCGTACGACCGGTTCGTCGATTACTTCGTGACGCGGCCGAAGCGGCCCGGCGTCGCCACGTTTGAGGATCTCGAGAAGCTGTGGATCGCGTGGATCCTCGACCTGCACCGGATCTACTTCGGAGGCCCCGAGAACGCCGACGTGCTGATCGCTCGCGCACGCCGGCAGGCGCAGGCGAAGAAGACCGATGCCGCGGTCGAGAGCTATCGATTCGCGCTGCGCAAACGACCGGCGGACCTCGCGGCGCTGTTCGAGCTGTCGGAACTTCAGGCCGAGAAGGGCACCCGTGACGCCGCGATCCTGAGCCTGCGCCGCGCGCTCCAGTTCGCGCGCCAGGTCGAACAGGAGACGCCGGTTCCCAACCTGACGATGACGCACGGCGAGCTGGCCGGCGCCTGTTTCGACCGGATCACGAAGCTCGACAAGACGGTGGGCGACGGCGTCCGCAGCTGCGTGACCGGTTTCGCGGCCGCCGCGACCGCCGCCGCGGATCTCTACTGGAAGGGCGGCTTCCCGCGGCGAGCACTCTCGGTGCTGGACGACTCGATCGACCTGCTTCGCGGCGACCACGGGCTCGCGGCCCAGCGCGACCGGATCAAGCAGGAGACGGGCCTCGATCTCGCCCGGTGGCGCCGGATCCCGATCACTCCCGAGCTCGAGGGATTCGGCGGCTCCGGCGGATTCAAGGTCGACGGCGACACGCTGGTCGGCGCGTTCGACCCGGCGAAGGACCTGTCGAGCTTGAAGGACGCCGTGCAGTTCCTGACCCGCGACGAACCGCTCGGAACGAGCTACACGGTGGAGGCGCTCGTCGACGCCGGCGATTCCAACTTCGCCACCGGCGTCGTCTTCGGCGACTCCGAGAAGGACGGCCTCAAGGCGGTGGTGATCGGGCAGGGACGAGGAGTGCGGACGTTCGTGTTCGACGAAGAGACCGGACCAGACTTCACTTCGCCCAAGGGACGGGCGCCGCCGGGTCCGGTACGGCTGGGCGCGCAGGTCCGGATCCCTCCCGGCGCCGCGAAGGGGACGGTCGCGTTCCTCCTCGACGGCCAGCCGATCGGATCCGAGGAGTTCGACACGCTGGACTTCCGCCCGCGCGTCGGCGTGTTCGCGTTCCTGTCGAACGGAAGGATCAGCGGCCTGCGGGTGCGGCGCTGAGCGAGCTTCGCGGTCGCCGGCGCACGGGCTATCCTGCCCGGCCGCGTCGGGCGATCGCACGAATCACGCGGAGCCGGGGAACGGAACGATGAACGAGGTCATGAAGAAGGTCCTGCGGTGGGGCGTGATCGGCTCCGTGGTCGGCTTCGTCACCGTCTGGCTCGTCTCGGGCGGCATGCCGCTCGGACACCGCGTCACCTGCGGCCTGATGGCGGCCGGGGGGGGTCTGGTGACGTTCGCGCTCCTCGCCGCGAACTTCGCGAAGGACGAGGAGTCGGAGTCGCACGGCTCCGCTCCGCACTGAACCGGAGCGGTCCACGGTGGCCGCGATCCCCGGAGGCAGCCCGGCCCAGTGTCCTGATCCGAACGTCCGCGTTGGAATCCGGGACCCTGTTCGTCCCTGACTTCACTTCGTCGGGCCTCCTCGCCAACGGCTCTCGAAGTCGCCTGCGTCGGCCCTCCATTCCAGGGTCGAACATGACCTCCGGCTTCCTTCGCGAGCTTTCGAATCAGGACATCAGACGGCGAATGCGGTCGGGATCCGGAGGTGCAGATCGGTGGCGGCCTGGAAGGCGTGGCCGACGCGCAGCAGCGCCGCTTCGCCGTAGAGCCGGCCGATGAACGTGATGCTCGACGGCTCCCCGTCCTTGCTGAATCCGCTCGGCAGCACCAGCGCGGGATGCCCGGTCAGGTTGGTGAGCGCGAGCGTGTTCCCGCCGAACGCAGGAGCCACGATGACGTCGAAGTCCCCGAACGCGCGCGCGGTCGATTCGAGCAGGAGCGTGCGCAGCCGGCTCGCCCGCAGGTATTCGACCGCCGGCACCAGGCGCGCCGTGCGGAACTGGTTCGGCCAAGAGCCGGGGTGCTGTTCCTTCAGCCGGTCGACGCCGCCGTCGCGGGTGAGGTCGTCGAACGCGGAGGCGGCCTCGACGCCGAGCATCAGCACGATCGCATTGGCGTCGCCGTCGGGAAGCTCGACCGGCTCGGGGCGGAGCCCCTGCGCGCGCAGCGTCTCGAGCACGAAGCGGTCCGCCGAGTCCCCCACCTGCGTGAAGTGCGGCTTCAGGTAGCCGACCCGCAGGTCGGAGAGCGGCCGCGTCGCGTCGAAGTCGAACCCGAGATCCACGGTCGACCGATCGCGATCGTCGCGGCCCTCGATGGCCGCGAAGACGAGCGCGCAGTCGAGCGCGCACCGGCACAGCGGCCCCAGCTTGTCCATGGACCACGAGAGCGCCATCGCCCCGGCCCGGCTCACCCGTCCGAAGGTCGGGCGCAGGCCGGTCGTCCCGCACCGCGTCGACGGCGAGACGATCGATCCGAGCGTCTCGCTTCCGATGGCGAAACCCACCAGGCCCGCCGCCGTCGCGGCCGCCGAGCCCGCCGACGACCCGCTCGATCCCTCTTTGGGATTCCAGGGGTTGCGCGTCATCCCGCCGAACCAGACGTCGCCCATGGCGAGCGCGCCGAGCGTGAGCTTCGCGACCAGGATCGCGCCTGCGGCCCTCAGCCGCTCCACGACCGCGGCGTCGACGTCCGGGACGTGATCGCGGAACGGCTCGGCTCCGAACGTGGTCCGGATCCCGCGCGTGTAGAGCAGGTCCTTCGCTCCCCACGGGATCCCGTGCAGCGGACCGCGCCACTTCCCGGCCGCGATCTCCGCGTCGGCCCGGCGCGCATCCGCCATCGCCTCGTCCTCGAGGAGCGTGACCACGCAGAGGAGCTGCGGATCGAAGCGCCCGAGGCGGGAGAGGTACATCTCGGTGAGCTCGACCGCCGTCACGGCACGCGAGCGCACGAGTTCCGAGAGCTGCCACACGGGAGCGAAGGCAAGCTCCTCCACGTGGGCCGGAGCGTCGGGTTCCGGCGCCGGCGGAAGCCTCACGCGCCGCTCCTGCGCCGGCGGCCGCCGTTCCCCGGGAGGGAGCGGGTCGAACTGCATGCACGGCGGGACCTGGTTGTCGAGCGTCCGCGACCGCATCCGTGCGAAGTTCGCGAGGTTGCCGTTGAGGCCGCGCGCCATCTCCTTGCGCTGCGCCTCGTTGAACCGGAGTCCGGCCAGCTTCTCGGCCTGCTCGATCATCGCTGCGGTGACGACCGGCTGGTCCTGGGCCAGGCCGATCAGCGCCGCGGGGAACGCGGTCGACCCGAGGCCGATCGCCCCGAAGCGCGCCAGGAACTCGCGCCGGCACAGGCTGCGCGGGTCGTTGCCGTCGTCGGCCGTCGTGGAGCCTGGCGCGGCGTGGAGCACGCTCATTCCCACCTCCTCGGCCCTGCCCCGCGGCGGCGGCCGGGCGGCCCGCCCCGTGGGGCCCTCCTGAGCCAATGCCCCGGAAGCGTACCTCCCGGGACCCCGGGGATTGCGGCAAAGGAATCCATGTTGAACTTGAGACTCCATCTCAATACCATCCCGCCCTCTTGTCGATGAGCGGTGGTGGTCCGTCGGCCGACCGACGGGTTCCTGGAGGGAATCGACCGCGATGGTGCTCCGAACCAATCTCTTCGTCCTCCTGGCGAGCGCCGCTCCCGCCCCGCAGACCGGCGACGGGGTGCCGCTGCAGGAGAAGCTCGAGCAGATCGAGCGCGAGAACCAGGAGCTCAAGCGGCGGGTCGAGCGCCTCGAGCGCGCCGGCGAGGCCTCGCTCGAACAGGACCTGGCCGGTCTGGGAGCACCGGGAACCGGCGCTCCCCGCCCGCCGGACGGGGGCGACGGCTCCCCCACGCAGCTCTCCGCCGCCGGGCTCAAGCTGGCCGAGAGCGGCCTGTCGCAGGCCTTCGGCGGCATCTACACCAAGCCCTTCCTCACCAGCGCTCACGGCGTCGCGCTCGGCGGCTACGTCGACCTCGAGTACCGCGATCCGCAGGACGGCGACCGCGACCTGCGCTTCCACCGGCTGATCCCGTTCATCTACGCGCAGCCGAGCGAGCACGTCCAGTTCGCGACCGAGATCGAGATCGGGGACGGCCACGAGCTCGAGGTCGAGTTCGCGGTGATCGACCTGAGGGTGGACGAACTCTTCAACCTGCGCGCCGGCGTGATCCTCACGCCGCTCGGCAAGTTCAACCTGATCCACGACTCGCCGGTGAACGAGCTGACCGACCGTCCGCTGGTCGACACCACGGTCATCCCCTCCACGCTGCGGGAGGCCGGTTTCGGCGCGTTCGGAACGCTGGCCGACGCCGATTCCTCGATCGGCCAGCTCACCTACGAGCTCTACCTCACCACCGGATTCAAGGGGCTGCTCGACGACGGGACGGTGACCTTCGACACCACGAGCGGCCTGAAGAACGGTCGCCCCAGCAACGAGGTGGGCAGCGAGCGCTCGTTCGAGGACATCGACAACTCCTTCGCGGGCGTCGGCCGGCTGGCGTGGAGTCCGCTGCTGGGCAGCGAGTTCGGCCTCTCGGCCCATCGCGGCGCCTACGACGAGAGCGGCGACAACGACCTCACCATCGTCGCGCTCGACGGCACGGTCGACGGCCGCGCGCTCGCGCAGATGCTCCGGGCCGACGGCCGCTGCGCGCGCGTGCTCGGCAGCCTGGAGCTGCTCGGGGAGTGGGCGCACGCGGAGATCGATCGCGACGCCTTCGCGCGCGCGTCCGGCGTACCGGGGAACATGCAGGGCTGGTACGCGCAGCTCAACTGCCGGATCTACCCCGACTTCCTCGCCCGGCTGGTGGATCGCGGCACCTTCGACGCCGGAAGCCGCTTCACGTTCGTGCTGCGCCGCGACGAGATCGACCTCGACGGCTTCGAGCAGGAGCGGTGGTCATTCGGCGTGAACTTCCGGCCGAACCGCCACCAGACCGTCATCAAGCTCGACTACCAGATCAACACGGAGAGCGGGAAGACGGGGGCGGTTTCGAACGATGCGGTCGTGGCGTCGATCGCCACCTATTTCTGACAAGCGGCATGCACCCGACGAGCGGCGCATGGGAGGTGGTTGGAGAGTTTGGGGGCGGCGAGAGGGCGCCGCTC
>Ga0187893_10008264_pt1 | contig 16518 bp, 23 predicted proteins | sample MA1701074metaG_FD_139574 | JGI IMG/M metagenome (GOLD analysis project Ga0187893, IMG submission 139574) | White microbial mat communities from a basaltic lava cave in the Kipuka Kanohina Cave System on the Island of Hawaii, USA - MA170107-4 metaG ...
ACGAACTTTGCGATGTCCTTGATGCTGCGGCCGTAGGTGGGGAAGACGAAGCTCTTCGTGATTATCTTGTAGAGGTCTACCATGCGCGTGAGGATGAGGTCTGCGACGGCCTTCCTTACCCTGTACTTCTCCAGCAAGCGCTGCATGTGGGTGCGCTCGTAATGGTGCCAGTGGTATATCCAGTAGTCCGGATGCTTGCCTACGTACTCCAGGAATGCATATAGCATTTGCTTCTCCTGGTCGGGCCGCGGAGCGAAGAAGTGGACGTACTTCCCCTTTTCTAAGCTGCCGCCTTTGCGGACTATGAGGCCGATGAGGTAATCGATGTCCTTGAACTCCTCGTCGTCTGTCATGCCTGTGCCCTCGAAGTCCATGAAAAATTCCAGCTTGGCCTGCGGGATCTGGGGCTTGTGCAGGGTTATGACTTTGTTTTCCGAGAGCGCTTCTGCGCTGAGTACCATTGCTTTTGCACTGGCTTCGCCGACGCGCTCCAGCTTCGTGAGCCTTTGCGGGTCGGCCCTGGCAAGGTCCTCCACTGTGCCGATGCCCATGGTTGCGAGCTTGGCTTTCATTGTTTCCTTCACTCCTGTCACAAGGCTGACGTCCCTCTTTTTTATCGCCAGCTCGTCGTTGTAGGACTGCCAGGGCCAGGCAGCCTTGCCGAAGACAGGCTCCACGTGCTTCTTCTCTTCGGCTATTTCGCGGGCGGCGTGCAGGGCCTGCATGAGCCGGTGCTCATATTCCCTGTACCCGAATGGATGTTCCGTCATGTTGCCGTCGATGACAAAGAACTGCTCCGGAGTAAAGCCCTGGACTTTGCCGAGCACGTAGTTGTAGAAGGCGACTTGCATTATGTGGTGGTCGCGGATGTTGCGGGCGAGCTTGACGTCCTTTACAATGTAGTAATAGTTGCCAAATATGGACTTTCCCTTCTCCTTTGAAAGCTCTGTTATGTCCGGGATACCCAGCAGGCCTTCGGGCATGTAATAGAGCGGCATGCCGTGGAACGCGTTTGCTTTCAGCGCCATCTGCCGGAGAAGGAGCATGAAGCCTTCCATTTTGTCCTTGTACTTTATCTCGACTAGGCCCGGATACTTCTCCGCTACCGTCTTCTTCTCGTGCTCCTTTCCCTTGCTGAACAGGAGTTCCATGAATTCTGTCGGCTGGTCCCGCTTCTCCTGCGGGGCAAAGAGGCTGCACCAGTAACCGAAGGGGCTCCTGGTGTAGGCCTGTATTGCAGTGCCGTCTATCAGGCGGCTGAACTTCTCCTTGCGCGCGGTGCACTGCTGGAAGATGCGCATTGGTAAGTCGGAGGGCATGATAAGGATTAATCTTTTTGCCAATAAAAATGCGATATGCAGAATCCAATAACAGAGTGGCTGGATGCGCCGGACCGGAAAATCCTGGAGTACCGGAAAAGGCTGAAGAGCGATTACGAGAAGAGGTATGGAAAGGGCGCCCCTACCGGCTGGGCTGGTGGATGGTTGAGGAACGCTCCTGTACCCACACGCAGAGACTTGCTGACGGAACGATGGTTGCGTTAATTGTGCGATGTAACATGAAGCTCAACCGCCCGGTTACGACGATGTGCTCAAACCCCGAGTGCAAGAACTTTGCGTTCGGGTACGAGGACAACGTGCCCTGCCCGAAGTGCAAGAAGGGCATCCTTGAGAGCAAGCTGAGGAAATGAGACTTATATATATTGGACGCCAAACTCCTGCTATGAAAAAGCTCGCACTCCTTTCAATTCTTTCAGTCGTATTCATCGCAGGCTGCATTGGGCAGGCTCCCGGAGCCCCGCAGATGAACCAGACTCCTGGGCCTGAAGTTCCTTTGCTTCCGGGGCTTATTCCTCCGGAGCTTTATGATCCCGTAATCAATGCTTCCAATTTTGTAGAAAACGTGACGCACCGCTACTTCACCCTCACGCCGGGAAGGACGTTCGTCTACGAGAGGGTTGTCGAGGAAGGCATTGAGAGGAACGAGGTCTACACGACTTATGATAGGAAGACAGTACTCGGCGTGAGCGCGGTTGTAGTCTGGGACCGCGTCTTTTTGAACGACGACCTCATCGAGGACACGAAGGACTGGTTTGCCCAGGACGCTGAAGGAAATGTCTGGTACCTGGGAGAGGACTCGAAGGAAATTGCCGGCGGAAAAGTCGTTAGCACTCACGGCTCCTGGGAAGCGGGCGTTGACGGGGCAAAGCCCGGAATAATAATGAAGTCTGCGCCTGCTGTGGGCGACATCTACAGGCAGGAGTTCTACCTGGACACAGCCGAGGATGTCGGAGAGGTTATTGCGCTCGGCGCAACTGCGCAAGTGCCATACGGTTTCTTCACAGGCTGCCTGAAGACAAACGATACCACAAGGCTTGAGCCGGGCTTCGCGGAATACAAATACTACTGCCCGGCAGTCGGGGGCGTCGTGCTTGAGGCAGCCATAGACGGCCAGCGAGTGGAGCTCGTCGGCATAAGGACCAACGAAGTGCTCAACGTGACTTCCCCCTCCGAAGAGATAGAGCCCGTCATCACAGAGGAAGAAGCCAAGGAAATTGCACTCGCAGAAGTGCCCGGCGTGGTGACTGGCGTTGCAATCGAGAAGAAGTTCGGCAAGCTTGCCTATGTTGTGGAAATCGTCGCCTCAAGCGACGGCGTAGAGACGGACGTAATAGTTGATATAGATACAGGGGAAGTGCTGGGGATTGAGAAGTAGCCAAAGAAGCCTACTTCTTTGCTAGCCTTTTGAGCAGCTTGATATCCTCCTTAAGAAGCCTGTCTAGACTCTTCTCTACTTGCTTCTTGGATGCGAAAATCATTTGTCTTTGATTTTGTCTTTTGACCATTCTAGCACCTTCTGATAATCTATCTTGCCTTCCGCAATATTTAAAACGACGACTTCCAGCTCCTTTTCTGACGCTTCTATTCTTTTTCCATTGATGTCTAGAAAGAGTTTCGCAGATTCTATAGCTGTTCTCTTGTTCCCATTTCCGAAAATCTGATTTTTAGCTATATGGTAGATAAGTGTGGCAGCGCATGCGGGATAAGACCATTGGTCGTAAAATCGATAGACCACATAATCAAGCGTGGCATCATCACGCAAATAAAATATATCTCCAGGATCCAGCTTTAGGGCCATAATTTTTTTGTTAATCTCAACAATATCACTCTTGTTCAGCAGAAGAGGTAAAAATCTAGTTTCTCTATCGACTTCCATACCAATCACAATATCCTCAGCATCTCGCCGATAGAATTAATTTCATAATCTGCTTTTGCTTCCTTGCCCGTGATGCCTTTCTTTGTTAAAACTTCCTTCATCATGCCGTACTTTGCCAGCACGGTGACCATGCCCAGCTTCCTGGCAGGGGCGATGTCCCTCTCAGGCCAGTCCCCGACCATTATTGCTTCGCCGGGCTTGAGCTTTGCCTTCCTTAGCGCCATGCGGAACGGGATGCCTTCCGCCTTCGTGGCGTGGGTTTCTCCGCGCGTAATCACGAGGTTGAAATCGTCCTGAAGTCCCAGTGCAACCAGCCTCAGCCATGCCTGGAGCCTTGGCGCGTCCGTGACTATGGCAAGCATGTATCCGCGCTTTCTTAGTTCTCTCAATGTTGATTGTGCCTGGGGATAAGGATATTGAAGGCCCTCTTTGACTTTCCTATAAGCTACTATCCCCGACGCCATTATCTTGTAATCGATTTTTCCAATAAGCTGCTTCAAGAGGACTTGAAAGATTTTTTGATATTCAATGCCGTACCTGTCATAAAGCCCCCACAGCGTGTCCGTAGCCTTCTTCTTGTCCACGCCAAGCCCCGCGCCAAGCATAGCATCAATAGCAGCATTGCACGCCTCGCGCTTCATCTTGAGGAAGTCTATCAGGGTGTTGTCCAGGTCGAAGAAGACCGCCTTGATCCCAGGATTCATTACTTGGTTATGCCTCCCATCAATTAAAGCCTGACATTTTGACAGCGAGTGCAGCAGCGAAAGCCCTTTTTCTATCGACATATAGGCATGCTTCTGCCGCCCTACGGAAACAGCTTAGTGGTGCACCACCACACCACATTTTATAAAGACAATTTTCCAAAGTTCAGTAGGGGAAGCAGTCCTGCTCCGTTTTGGGAGATACAAGGACCTTTCCCATGACCACAGGGAATGTGCCTCTTTAGGCCGGCGCTCAGGGCGACGTGCCTCTTTAGGCCAAAGGGACTTGTATATGAGCATGACCGAGCTTGCGGACGCGCTGGAGCAGATGGGACTGACTAGGACCGAGGCAAAGATATACCTTTTCCTGCTCAGCCGCGGCTCGAGCCCGCAGGGCGAGATAACGAAAGGCGTGCAGCTGCACAGGCGCACGGTCTATGACGTGCTGGCGAGGCTCGTTGAGAAAGGAGTGCTCAGCAGCATAACGAAAAATAACAGGCTGTACTATGAAGCAGTCAGGCCCGAAAGGTTCAGGGAGATGCTCCACGAGCGCGAATCGGCGCTGAGCACTGCGCTTCCGAAACTCAATGCCATGTTCAGCGCGCAGTCTGCAAAGGAACAGGTCAAGATATTCACCGGCAAGCACGGGCTGAAGGCTATGTTCGACGACCAGATAGTCGAAGGGAAGCCCCTGCTGATAATGGGCGCTTCGCCCTCGGCACAGAGCATGCTTGAGTACTACTTCAAGGCTTTTGACAGGCGCAGGGCAGAAAAGAAAATCAAGGCGAAGATAGTAATCGACCGCAGCCTGAAGGGAAAGTTCAAGCGCATACCGCTCGCCGAAGTGCGTTACATTCCGGAGGAAATCGGGAGCGTCGCTTCTACCAACATTTACGGCGACAAGGTAGCAATCATAATCTGGAACGAGCTCACTCCTGTTGCTGTCCTTATAGAGAGCAAGCCCATCGCAGACAGCTACCGGAAGTTCTTCGAAGTCGTGTGGGAGAAGGCCAAGTGACTTCTAGCCGAAATAAAGCAGCAAGAAAGGCAGGTCCACATAGAGCGCGTAGAGCGCGATTATGACCAGCAGCAATCCGGCGGCGAGCTCAATCCTCCTGTGATGCACTGAATACCAGCTCACGAACTTCTGGCGCGTGGCGCCTGCAAGCAGGGACAGCGCGAACAGCGGGACTCCGAAGCCTATGCCGAAGACCACGAACAAGCCCAGGCTTGCAACGAACTCTGCTGCCGTCAGCGATATTGCAAGAATAGCAACGAGGAAAGGGCCCGAGCACGGGAAGGCTATGGGCCCGTAGAGCAATCCGTAAACATACGCAGAAGTGTAAGGGCTCTTGCCTATCTTCGAGCCTGCCAGCTTCGGGATCCTGGTGAAAGGATTCTTGCCCGCCATGAGGAGCAAGCCGAGCACAAGCACGACGATGTATGAAATCGGAGTTATTATCGCAACGACGCTTCCTACTGCTACAGCCGCCAGGGCTATGATTACGCCCAGTGCTATCATTACGGTAAGAATTCCCAGGAAGACAAGGAAGCCCAGAGCCCTCACGTTTACTTTTTTGCCAAATGCCTCCGGAGAGCTGCTGAGGTAAGCGAGGAAGCCGGGATAGAGAGGAAGGACGCACGGAGCGGCAGTTGCTAGCATCCCAAGGATGAAGCTTGTTACTACGGTATCAAGCCCAAAGGTCATGCAAATCACTTTCATCTATAGATACTTGCTGACCTCAGAAACGATGTCAGCCGCGGACTTTATGCCGTATCTCAATAAATGCGAGTCGCCGTTCCTGTCGATAATTATGACGGGCGTTGAGGGCGGGTTGAGGACGTTCGCGCCGAAGGCGTCGCTTAGTGCCCTACTCAGCTCGCGCGGCGCGACAGCGAAGCGCCAGCCAAAGCCGTTGCGCTCCAGGTGGCCCCGAACGCGCGCCTCGTCCTCGTTCGGGTCGATGTCCAGGCTGACAGAAATTACATCGTCGCTTGCCAGCTGCTGCTCTGCCTGCTCGATGTGGCGCTGCTGCTCAAGGCAGAGCGGGCACCACACTGCGAACGTTTCCAGAACGACCACTTTGCCCTCGAAGTCCGAGAGCTTGAACAACTCGCCGCTAGAAACGTCCCTCAGCTCAAATTCCTTGTAATCAGGAGCTGTCTGCGGCGACTCTCCGCCTATCTCGCCGCCCGTGGGCTGGTCTGTGCCGGTACCCGAAGGCAACTGCCCTACGCAGCCTGCTGCTGCGACGACTGCAAGGATGAGGAAGATAGCAGATTTCATGATTTCCATTGTCGGCTCCGATATTAATCCGTTAATTTCCTATTGCTGTCATGGTCCAGCTCGACTTCAACAAGATAATCGCGCAGCACCTCCACCGCGAGCAGAAGCCGAAAGAGTTTGGGAGGTACTACCCTTCCGAGATCGGCTCGTGCCTCCGCAAAGTATTCTATTCCTACAAGCACCCGATGCCCACCGACCCTGACCTCATCAAGGTCTTCGAAGTCGGGAACATAATGCACGACTTCGTCGCCAAGGTAATGGGCAGCGAGAAGCAGAAGGAAGTCAAGCTGCTCGAGTCGGAGCTTCCGTTCAAGATAGACGAGAAGGACTTCACGGTCAGCGGGCGAATCGACGACCTGCTGCTCGTCGTTGCCGAGGACCAGAAGGTGCTTGTGGAAGTCAAGTCCACGGCGGCGCTGCAATGGACAAATGCGCCTCAGCCGTGGCACGTGATGCAGCTGCAATTGTACATGCGCGCAATCGGCGTGCACAAGGGCGCGGTGCTTTACGTCGAGAAAGGCACGCTGCAGACGAAGACGTTCATGGTCGACTATAATCCTGCTATTGCTGAAGAGGCGCTGCAGCGCTTCCGCATGCTGCACGAGGCGCTGAAGCAGGGCGCCAGCCCGAAGCCTGAGGCGCGCCTGCGCAGCCACATGAACTGGATGTGCAAGCGCTGCGAGTACAGGCAGAAATGCTATGAGGAAACGCCTGAGGCGGAAATCCTCAGCCACAGGTGGCCATGATGAAGCGCGAGCACAAGCTAGCTACATGAACTTCCTGACATGGTCGTGCTTGCGCGCCGCGAGCGCGCTTTCTATCCTGCCGATGATTTCCTCGGGAGACAGCTTTGACGTGTCCACAACGAGGTTCGCGTCCGCCTCCTGGTCAAAGGTGTCGATTCCATAGAACTTCTTGAAGTTGCTTCTTTCCGCCGCTTCTTTCTGCTCAGTGACCTTTAGCGCCTTCTCGTAGGGGATGCCGTCGCGCTCTGCAACGCGCTTGGCGCGGACTTTCATGGGGCACTTCAGCCAGACACTATAGTCTGCGATGTCCTTGAGAAAATGTATCGCCAGCTTGCCGTCGATGACCACGTTGCCCTGCCTTGCACGCTCGACCATGGCGTCATCCACTTTCTTGTTGAACTCGACGGTCTGCAAATCGCTTTTCCACATCTTCAGCGCCCTTTCAGTCTCGGGGACCTTCTTCTTTCCGAGCGCCTTTGCTGCGATGCCCTTGACAAAATCGCCGGAGGAGAAGTGCGGAAGCTTTAGCCGCTTGGCAAGCATCTTGGCGGTTGTGCTGCTTCCGGCGCCCGGCATGCCAGAAACCGCTATTGTCAGGGGCTTTGCCATGGATAAAATTGTTTCTGCCACATAAAAATGGTATGAAACGCGCTATCGTAGCTTTTTCGTTCGGCCTGCGGAAAGGCGGCCCCTGTGATAGTAATATTGCGCTTGCCAGGGCTATTGGCAAATTTCCTAAAGGCATAATGGTTGTTGCCCAGCGGGAGATAGCTGCGCTCCTCAAAAGCAAGCCTGCCCTTGTGATAAGGAAGCACCGCATCCAGGGAAAGTATCTCGATAGCGATGAAGTCGCTGCGCAGGCTGCCGATTTCCTGAGGAAGAAGAAGATTTCAGAAGCCATTGTGGTTGCGCATCCGTTTCTTCACATAATAAAGTGTAAGCAGCTGATGCAGAAAGGAGGCTTTGCCGTCACCGTGCCTGATATTGGGAAAATACCCTTTGATAAAGAATCGGAGCAATGGTGGTCGCGCAGCGCTTTCAATTTCTTGGTTTATGCCGTGTTGCAAAAATTAACTGGAAGAAGAGGCCACTAGAATTACTCATTGCTGCCGTAAACGATTTCCGTTTCTTCAGAATACCCCTGCTTCTCTTTCTTCTTGCCCTTTCCGAAAAGCCTGCTGAAGAAGCTTTCTTTCTTCGGCTCATCGTGCTGGACTTCCGCAACTTCTACCTGCTCAGACTTCTCTTCCTTGAGGATGTCTGCAGGGGGCTGCTTTGCCGCAAGGGACTGGACGATGGTAGAAACGGCGTTGCTCCACGTAGTCCTGCCGTAAATCATGGTGGGGATCTGCCTTACCTCGCAGGATGCAGGAACTTGCGCACGAAGCTTTGGCTCCGTTTCTGCGATGACTATCTTGTTATTATAGATAGTCATCCACTTGCCCTGGTGGCTTTCAAGCCCGCGAATAATCTGGTCAAGCTCCATAAAACACAACTCACTAACGACTAATTCAAAGCCAAATTATAAAAACACGAGAGAATTTTTGCTGCTTTTATTCTTGACTGTTCAGCTAGTTTCATGGCAGAACCCATGGTGTGCATGAACTGCGGCTGGATGTATGATGACGCAAAGGAAGCGAAGCCCTTTGCACAGGTTGACGCAGGATGGGTATGCCCCACTTGCGGCTGCCCCACCGACCTGTTCGAGCCGCTGGAAAACTCGGTATGGAAGACGCGGCCGTATGGCGGTTCCCTCCACCCCGAGAACGAGGGGCTGCAGGAGGCCGTGCGCAGCTCGATAGAAAAGGACGTTGCGGCCGAAAAGAAGAAAACCGAAAACAGCAAGTAATTCTGAGGGTTTTTATGGATCCGTTCGATCCCGTCTGCAGGATATCGCATTGCGACGACGGAAAGGCGCACGTTGCGGAATTCGACAGGCTAGTGAAGGCGTACGCGGACAAGAATATCAACCTCGCACCAAACCTGCTCCTGGTCGACCTTTCGCATATCTCCCACGTTGCGAAGGGCGACAAAGGACAGTACGTCCACAGGAAAAGCCGCCACTTCGAGCACCAGTACGGCGACCGCGCCACGCTGCGCGCGGTCATGCGCAGGATGGTGGAAAGCCTTCCTGCCGGCGACGTCGGAATGCTGGCTAACGACGGCTGGGTCTACAGGGACCTTCTAGGTCTTTCGCTCTCGGACAAGGCCCATCCAATAAGCCTTTATGTGCCTTTGGATCAACTACAAATTAGATCTTCATGAGCTGGGGTGACCAGATAATGGATGAGTTTGGCATGGTAGGGGAGAAGAAGAAATCGAAGCTGAACATGGACAAGCGCAAAACGCTCCTGGCTATGTTCGCGATGCACATGGCTTCGAAGTACTCTTTGCCTTTTGATGAAGCCCTGCTCGACGCCGAGATAGACGAGTTCCTCAAGGCGCTTGAGGGCATGGAGCCTAAAGCTGAACCAAACAACAAGCTCGTGCAGAAAAGAAAGGCCGAAGAGGGCGAGGAAGAGGAAACAGGCTATCACGGATGATATACTGACGAATGAAATGAGCTATTTTTCTGATGGTTTCCGGTGATTTTTATGTCAAATTCCAAAACTCCATGGCTCGGTCTTGCCTTCGCAGGCATGATCGCAGCCTTCGGAAGCGACGGCTGCCAGGACAGGGAGAAATATGCACCCGCGCCTAGTGAACATGTCGCAGAAAAATCGGCAAAAGATAAGCTTCTGTCTCTCGGCTGCCCGGTAATGATAAGGGTCAGAGGCGACAGTGTGAATGGATACAAGTATACTTTCTACATTACCAATCCCCACTTCAACAAGTACCTTGAATTTTACAAGTCGGTCAGGCTGGAAGTTAGCGCCCCTGAATCAAAGATAGAATTCAACGAAACCTACGACCTCGCCAGAGGCGAGCGAGCGCGATGGCGCCCCGTCGAAGAAACATCCATCAAAGTTTCTACAAGCAAGCTCGGGATGGTCATCAGCAATGTGCCGAAAGAAGCGCTGATAGGCATCTACGGCAAGACCGACTCGGGAGAGGAGCAAATTTACGCCGACAAGGCGAAGCGTACCTGGCGCGTTGGCACTGCCGACCTGGTGCCTAAAGGCACCATAAAGCCAGAGAAGAAAAGGGACTTCTGAGTGGACTGGACGGGATTCCGCACTCTTCCGCTCTCGCCACGCTCGCAGCGGTCACTTCGTTACCCTTGCTCGCTAGGCTCGTTTGGATGGACTGGACGGGATTTGAACCCGCAGCCTCTTGCATGCCATGCAAGCGATCTTCCGTTGATCTACCAGCCCCTGATTCTCATAAGAAATAGCCGCAAGTAATTAAAGATTGTTAACTCGAAGTCAAACACGTTTTACCAAACAGTATCTTCTTCATGAGGCGCAATGGCTTTTATGCATTGCATCTTTAGTCTTGGCATGAGCGCAGGGAAAAACGGCATGAAATGGCTCTACAACAAGGACACGGACCAAGCCACGGCAAAGAAAATGATGGAAGAATGGATAAGGTACGACTGGATGCACTGGGTGTTCATCAAGACCGCGTTCGTGCCCGAAGACTCCTACACCAGGAAGCAGGACGAAATCCTCAGGTACTTTGCCCAGTTCGCGGACCTGCGCCGAAGCGACATTTCTTTTGAAGACACGTTCATGCACGTCACCGACGCATACGAATGCGACGACTGCGAGGACATGTACGAGCTAGAAGCGTTCAAGGGCTACAGGGAGGCGGACCTCGCACTCAGGGCAAACTGGGGCGGCGTCGACGAGGCGTTCGCCAGCGGCTTCACCAGGGCGCGCGGCTACCTTACGATAGCACAGAGCATATACAGGCCCGCGCTCGTCTCGGTCTACCGCAAGTTCGCTGCCGAGGACGGCGCTCCCGTGCCCCAGGACACGTACAGGATAAGAGTGCTGGATTCCGAGAAGTCACGGCATTGCGGGGATATCGAAAACTTGAGGAACAACGGCGGGCAGACCGCAATCAAGAAAGTAAACAGCGACATATCAGGCTCGATAAGCCGCCTCGTTCCGAAGAAGTAGCTCAGCCCATGAAAGTGCTCTTGGGCATCTTTGACTTTCGCTCTTCCTTCTTTGCGCGCTTTTCCATTGCTGCTTTCACGCGCTGCTTCGCTATTTCCATCGCGGCCGTTCGCGGCATGACTTTCTGCTTCCTTGCGTGGTCCAGGACAATCTTCACGTTCTTTGTTATTTTCTTCTCGACCAGGCTGAACATGTCCTTTGGGTGCTTGCCCTTGTATTCGGCGTAGCTGCTTATGACGCCGCCCGCGTTGGCGGCGAAGTCCGGGACTACAAGCACGTTTCGCTTGTAGAGCTCCTGCTCTATTTCAGGCGTGAACGGGATGTTGGCGCCGCATACGATTGCCTTTGCCTGGACGCGGCCGACGTTCTCTTTCGTGATGACGTCGGGGAGGGCTGCAGGAATAAGTATGTCAACGGGAAGCTCGAAGAGCTTCCTGCCTTCCAGGACCTGGCCGGGCTTGTAGTTGACGACTGAGCCTGTCTTCGACTTCACCGCACTGAGCGCGGCCTGCGGAATCCCGTCCCTGTTATAGATGCAGCCCTTGCTGTCGCTGACTGCCACGACCTTTGCGCCCATATCCTCGAGGAACTTGTGCGCGAAACTTCCTACATTGCCGAAGCCTTCAATAGCCACAGTAGCGCCCTTTATGTCCATTCCAATGTGGTCTGCCGCGACCTTTGCAGCATGGGCAACGCCGAAGCCCGTCGAGCCGTATTCGTGAGGGATTCCGCACTTTATTCCCGGCTTCACGCAGACGTTCGAAGGCTTTCCCGTGGTGGACTTCCAGCTGCCGTTCGCCTCGGCGAACCAGCGCATCTCTTCTTCCCCCGTATTCACGTCCGGGGCGGCGATGTACATCGAAGGACAAACAGGGCGGAGGGCGCGCGCGAAAGCCTCTATTATCGCCTTCTTTTCTTCCCTTGAATGGACCTTGGGGTCGTAGATTATTCCTGACTTGGCTCCGCCGAACGGAAGGTCTGCTAGCGCGGTCTTCCAAGTCATCGTCCTTGCAAGCCGGAAGACTTCAGCCACGTCCACGGTCGGCGTCATGCGTATCCCGCCCTTTCCGGGGCCGCGGCTGGTGTTGTCTATCACAAGTATCCCGCGCATGCCCGTCTTCGGGTCGTAGACCTCGAGCACTTTCTCGGGACCCCACTCGTCCGTGAAGCCTTTCAGTTCCATAACAAGTCCCTTTGGCCTAAAGAGGCACGTCGCCCTGAGCGCCGGCCTAAAGAGGCACGTCGCCCTGAGCGCCGGCCTAAAGAGGCACGTCGCCCTGAGCGCCGGCCTAAAGAGGCACATTCCCAATAGTCATGGGAAAGTCTTTGTATTCCCCAAAACGGAGCACAAGTGCTTCCCTAGCTTTACTCTATTCTGCTGGTGAAATATAAAGCGCTTGTTAAATCAAGCTTAATTTACCAGCCAACAACTCGTTTTATGCAAAAAATTAAGGCGGTCATTTTCGACGTGGACGGGGTGCTGCTGAACTCTAACGATGCGTACGCACACGTCTTTGCGCAGCTCGGCAAGAAGTACGGCGTGCCCATCAAGGAGAAAGACGTCCTGCCCCACTTCGGCGAGCATCCCGAGCGCATCCTTCGCGAGCTGTTCCACCGCCGCGACGTCCAAAAGGCTTACAAGGAATACTGCGGCATCGTGAAAAGCAGGCGCTTCATAGCAAAAATCCGCGAAGTGCGCGGCGCGAGTTCTGCAGTCCGCAAGCTCTCGAAAAAGTACAAGGTCGCCCTGATTTCGGGAGCGATACGAATCTCGCTTCTGCCCGCCCTGGCAAAGTTCAATTACCGCAGGACCGTGAGACTCATAATGAGCGGAGACGACGTGAAGCTCCACAAGCCGAACCCCGAGGGCTTGCGGAAAGCTATGAAGAAGCTGAAAGCCCATCCACGCGAGACTTTGTACGTCGGAGACGCGCCTAACGACGTCCGCTTTGCGCACGCCGCAGGCGTGCGTTGCATTGCAGTGCTGACGGGCGTTTTTACACGAAGCACTGCAAGAAAGGCCAAGGCAGATTTTATTGTAAAGGACGTTACTAAGCTGGGGAAGCTGCTGAAGCATCTATGATCCCCATTTCTTTGAGCAGGCGCTTGTCTATCATTGCTTCTACAAAAGTGACTCTGTCGCTTTGTTCTGGAATAAAGAATTCTCCATAGAAAGGCATGTATTCTCCCCTTGCTAACTTCAGGGGCGCAAGAGCTTCAAAGGCAGTCCGATGAAAGTCAGGAGAAGCGTTATCGGACCCCTGAAAGCTCAGCTTTTCCAGAGGGTTATACCATACACGGCGAATTTCTCCGGGCTTTCCTGTTCCATAAATTACCTTCGCCCTGTCGTCGGCGTCCTCAAGAACCACTCGCGGTATCCCATTCCTGACTTCAGAAATGACTGCCCCGCCGCGCTCTCCTAGGTATTCATCGACCAGTATTTCGTGCGGCAAATCCGGATTTTTGGCAATCTCTCCCATTATGTAAGCCCGGCACTCCGCATACGACATTATCCTGCGCTTGTAGGCCCTATCTCTGCCTTTGGGGAAAATCCTGCAGACAAGAGCGCCATATTTTCTTATCAGGTCGTTTGCCCGCATCTCATAGATGCGCTCATTCCTGAAGTATTCGTCAGAAGGAACCATGGCGATGTCTTCACGCCTAGGAAGGTCTAGGTCTATCAGCGGGCGAAGCGTGGCGCTCTTATGCATACCGAAAAGGCTGAGAAGCGACCAATCACTCATCTTCCTTGCCATAACCCAAGCGGGGCAGAAAGAAATTTAATACTCTATAAAAGCGTTTCTAGATGACTTTTGGTATGCAATCCTCAAAGATGAAAATACTCATCGCTGCGAAGCAAAACCCCGCCGGAATCAGGGCTGCCAAGAAGGCTGAAAAGGAGCTGAGCAAGTTCGCCGAAGTGCACTTCGACAGAAGCACTGCGCTCAGGCTCCACAAGTGGAAGACCCGCGGAATCTCGATCAGGAAATTCGACGGCGACGTGATTGTAACCCTGGGCGGCGACGGGACTTTTCTCTGGACTGCCTACCAGGCGCGCGTGCCCATACTGCCCGTGCGCATCGAGGGACACGGATTCCTGTGCACGACGGACATGAAAGAGCTCCTGAAGAGCATGGAAGCCCTGAAGGCGAAGAAGTACCGCACTTTCGAGAGGATGCGCCTGAGGGTCGAGAAGATCAAGCCGGGGATAATCGACAGGCTGCTGCGCGGAAGCACCTACCCACAGTCTGTCAATGAAGTGGCATTCGCCCGAAAGCGCCCCTCCAAGATACTCAACGTCGAATTCACAATAGACGGCACGAAGTTCGAGTTCGTAGGCGATGGGGTAATATTCTCCACGCCTTCGGGCAGCACCGGCTATTCCGCCAGCGCGGGCGGCTCGCTGCTCGACCCCAGCCTGAATGCCATCGGCGTCGTGCCGCTTTACCCTTTCCATTCTCCCATCAAGCCCATGGCAATCCCCGCGGGCAAGAAGATTGAAGTCAAGGTAAAGAGCAACAGCTGCGCCCTGATAATCGACGGCCACTCCGGGGAATACGCCCGGGAAGGGGACCACTTCACGATAGAGCGCGGAGACCCCATCCAGGTCGTCACATTTTCCGACATCAACTTCTACGAGCGCTACCGCAACGCCTTTTTGGAAGGCAAGTTCGTGAAGGAGAAATGGTGACAAGTGAGGCGTGCGAGGAAGAGCGAAGCTCGCATCCGAGCTAGCCGAACGCGTCAGAACTGCCAGCTTCCACTAACTATTAATCTATTAGCATAGAATCCATACTCTACGGGCCCGTAGCTCAGTGGTAGAGCACCACACTGATATCTAATCTGACTGCCAGCTTCGGCTGGCGGCAAATTGGTTTGAGATGTGGGGGCCGAGAGTTCGATTCTCTTCGGGCCCATGAGGCAAAAACAAAGGTTCTTAAACCTTTCTGCGTTCTTCACTTGGAGATAGCAACAATATAATCTTTCGGAACAAGGTGGAATTATGAGAAAACTATTCGGATTGACCCTTTTGGGACTAGGCGCATGCTGCGCAGCCGAGCCTGACCAGTGGGAAAGGCAGGACATGGCAGACTACGTCGAGAAGGCGAAATACGAGGCTCTGACAGGCGAGAACGCAGACCTCAAGAAAGCCTACGAAACCGCAAAGGCTGAGCTTGAGGCCGCGAAGAAGCAGAAGCCCGAGCCGAAGCAGGAAGGCATCGACAAGGAGCTCCTCGACATCACGCGCCCGTACGTTCTCAAGGGAAGGGCACAGCTTGAGGCAGGCGACCTGGGCGGCTACAAGCAGACCATGGACGACATGACCAAGGTCACCAAGGCTTACCGCATCAAGAAGCTGGCTGAAGAGATGGAGAAGAAAGAGAAGGAGCAGGAAAAGAAAGAAGCTCCGAAGCAGCCCGAACAGCCCAAGCAGGAAGCTCCCAAGCAGCCTGAACAGCCCAAGCAGGAAGCTCCCAAGCAGCCTGAAAAGCAATAAGAAAGCTTTTACATTTTTCAGACCATTTTCATTTCATCTAAGGAGGCGATTAGATGGGCGAAGAACCGATCATATTGAATCCTAGCGAGGGCGACCTCTCGAAGACGCAGCAGTTTGAGGTCCTCAAGGCGCAGCTTTACGGCGCGCTGCAGAAGGACGTCGACGATAAACTGAAGCCCGAGCTCAAGGCGTATGTTGAATCTTTTGTCGAAGGCTACAAGAAAAGCCTGGAGAGTGCCAGAATAGCCCTTGGCGATGAAAAGAACCCAGGAACCCTGGACGAGCGCATCAAGGACAGGGTAAAGGCAGAGTTCGACGGCCATACTGCAAAACGCGGAAGAAAAGGCTCATTCGCAAGGACAGCGCTGCTCTACATCACGGCTGCGGCTGCAGGCGCGGGCGGAGCCTATGGAACTATGGAACTTTTCTATAAGGACAAAGGCGACAAGGATTTTGAAAACAAGATTTCCCAGGACATCGACGACCTGAAAGGGCGCGCAGAGAAATCGCTGGTCAGCGATTCCGAGTACAGCAATTCCCTGAAAGACCTCAGGAACGAGCTGTTTGAGGCGCGAAAGCGAATAAGCGCCCACGACGCAGACCTTGCGGAAGAGGCTGCAAAGCGCGGGGAGCTTGGAAGAGAGCTCAACGCTGCGGGCAGGAAAAGCGCGGACTTCGAGCAGCAGCTCAAGAAGCTGCGCGAAGAGCTGAACTCAGCGAAAGCCAAGCAGCCCGGAGCCGAGCCGAAGGCGGTAGAACCAAAGCCTCCGTTTATTCCCGAACATCTTTTCAAGCACGAATACGTCATGAAGAAATGGCGCGAGTACCAGCTTTACGAGAAGCACAGCCTGCACGAGCAGGCAATGAAGGCAATTGACGACATCCTCGAATATGCAAAGAGGCTCAAATAAGGCAAGACCATGACAGGAAACAACGACATGGATCAGGAACTGAGAGGAAACTTCACTCCCGATCAGCTGCGGGACATACAGCGCTACTTCAACAT
>Ga0187893_10008265_pt1 | contig 16517 bp, 12 predicted proteins | sample MA1701074metaG_FD_139574 | JGI IMG/M metagenome (GOLD analysis project Ga0187893, IMG submission 139574) | White microbial mat communities from a basaltic lava cave in the Kipuka Kanohina Cave System on the Island of Hawaii, USA - MA170107-4 metaG ...
AAGCAGCGAGGCATGACAAACGTTCCCGAGAAGACACCCGAACGCCACCGAGCGGGCACACTCACTCGGGATGCCTTCCAGCGGCTGCTCAACTGGCTCGACGGTGGAGTGGACAGCGACGGCAATTCGTACGTCGAGATGCGGCGGCGCGTGCGCGACTATTTCGAGCGCAAGAACTGCCGGGCCGCAGAGGACCTGGCGGACGAAACGCTCACGCGCGTAGCCCGTCGACTCGAGGAGGAGGGCATCACGTTCACCGAAACGCCAGCCCGCTATTGCTACATCGTCGCCCGGTTCGTGTTCCTCGAGCATCTGCGCGAAACCAAGTCACACCAGATGGTCGCCCACCTTCCGGGCACCCTCGCCGTGCAGCCGGCTGCTGCGTCAGCAGCGGAGGCCGCGGAAGCCGCCAGCGATCGAGAGCGGCTCCTGGCCTGCCTGCAGCAATGCATCGAACAGCTTGACCCAATGAATCGTCGCATCATCACGCGCTATTACATCGGCCGCGCGCGCGTGAAGATCAACAATCGACGCGAGCTGGCCGAAGACCTCGGCCTCAGTCCGAATGCCCTGACCATCCGGGCATCCCGCATTCGTACGCGCTTGGAGAGTTGTATCAGGCGATGCGAGGGAGCGGATGAAAGGTTTCGAGCATGAAGGCTTATCCTTTCGTGAGCGCGTTGGTGTCACGCCTTCAGCGCCGGGGTTGAGATCGAACACAAGCATGACGACCGAGACCTACTCCGTCCAGACGATTCGCGACTATCTCCTCAGGATTACCTGATCCGGGTCTCCGGCCGACCCGCGCGTGGCGCTCCGGAGATTGTCGGCGAGTACCGGTTCACCGTGGTGAGATAGCCCGCCATGAGCCTCCTGCTGATCGTCGCGATGTTGATCGCAGCGGCGGACGCCCCGCCGGCTTCATTTCAGGTGGCCGGTCTTGGCGCTGGTTCGCCGGTTAGCCGTACGATCGCGGCGGGAGAATCGCAGACCGTCGAGATCACGATCGACGCCGGACGAACTGCGCTCATCGAGATCGAGGAGCACGCAATCGACCTCGATCTGAAGGTGATCGAACCGAGTGGTCACGTCATCGCTCGGGTGAGCGACCTGTTCGGCGGACACGGCCGCAGGCAGGCGATCATCGCCGCCGAAACCGGCGGCGTTTTTGCGTTGACGCTCTCTGCGCGGCCATGGCCGATCGCGTCCGGTTCGTACACCCTTCGGCTGACTGGTCTACGGCCGTTCAGTGCCGGCGATCAGGAGCGGCTGCAAGCCATGCGCCTGTGGTCCCAGGCGGCGCAAGCCGAGGAGGCGGGCCGTCTCCAGCCGGCGACCACCCGCGCGGCCGAGGCCCTCGCGGTCGCCGAACGGGGAACGCACTTGCGCGACGTCGATCTGGCGCTCGTCGTCTTCGACCTTGGTCAGCTGTACGACAACGGCGCCGAGCGGCAAAAGGCGCGGCCGCTGTACGAGCGCAGCCTGTCCCTCCTCGAACGATCCGTCGGTCCCAATCATCCCCGAGTGGCCAACGTGCTTCGTCGCCTGGGAGTGATCCTGAGCACAGAGGGTGACTTCGTGCGCGCCGACAGTCTCATTCGCCGCGCGCTGGAGATTCAGGAGAAGGCGCTGGGTCCGGACGATCCGGAACTGGGGTTGACGCTTCGCGACCATGGCATCCTGCTCGAGAGACTGGGGGACCTTACGAAGGCCGAGGAAATGAGCCTTCGCGCACTCGCGATTCTCGAGAAGGCGGACGGAAGAATACGACTCCAGGCAGGGAGCGTGCTGAACAATCTCGGCGTCCTCTACATCGGGCGGCGCGATTATGCGCGTGCGGGCGAGTATCTCGAACGCGCCCTTCCGTTGATGGAGGTCCTCTACGGCGCCGACAGCACACATCTTGCCGTGGCGTTCCAAAACCTGGGTATCGTCGCACGTGAGGCGAGGGACTACGCCAAGGCCGAGGCGTACTACCTCCGTGCTCTGGCGTCGCGGGAAAGGAGTCTGGGATCTGAACATCCGGACATCGCCGCCACGCTCATCAATATTGCGAACGTCTACCGTTCAAAAGGCGATTTTCAACTGGCGCTCGAGACCCACCTTCGGGCGTTGCGCATGTTCGAACGAACCGCGGGACCCAGCGCGCCCTTCAGGCTGCTGGCGCTCGTGAACGTCGCGCGGACCTACGCCATCCTGGGCGATACAGAAAACGCCGTCGCCTATCAGACTCGTCTCGAGCAGGCCACCGAAACGGCAATCGGGTTGAACCTGTTCATCGGGTCGGAGCGGCAGCGCGTGGCCTATCTGACTCCCATCGCCGAGCGTACTGAACGCACGCTCTCGCTCAACCTGCAGCTGAGCCCCGGCGATCCGGCTTCGACCGCACTTGCGGTCACGGTGCTGCTGCAGCGGAAGCGGCTGATCGATGCCGCCGCCGACGTGCAGGCCGCCGTGCGCCGCCACGCCGATTCCGAGAGCCTGGCGCTCCTCGACCAGTTGACCACCATCGTCGGACAGCTCGCACGACTGGTCGTGAACGGTCCGCAACGCACGCCCCTGGAGGAGTACCGGCGATCGATAGGGGCGCTGGAAGAACGCAAGGAGCAGCTCGAATCCCTTTCCGATCTCACGAGTCCCGATTTGTCGTGGGAAGGCTTCGGATCGGTGCCGGGCCAGGGCTTGGCGGACCCGGATCAGACCATCACGTTCCTCCGCCAGGGGTCTGTCGACGGACCTCTATTCCTGGCGGCGGCGCGAGGCCGGTTCGCTTCCGAGGATCGCGATCGGATCGCCCTGTATCAGGTGACTTGTCAGACGCCCGACTGCGCCGTCGGCGATGACATCGAGGTGACGGACAGTATCAATGGCAAGCGCATCACGCCCTACGCGAACTTCGGATTCGGATCAGGGTTGATCAACTTGAAGCAGGCGAACCTCGCGGCGGCGTCGTGGTTCCACGTGACGCCAAGCGGCGAGCTGATCTTCTACGCCACCGAGCACGACAATGACGGACCCAACGGGACGGTCAAGGCGGGCGAGTGGCGGCACGTCGAGGTGGTTCGAGAGGACAGCCCCACGTTGTTGCCGACGGCGATGGCCAGCGGCCCTCACGAGGTCAACGAGGGCGGGACGCTGACGCTCACGGGGGCGGCCGGCCCACCGGTCACCCGCGCGTTTCTGCAGATCTACGACGGGCTCCACTTCGCGGGCCACTCCTGGATCGCCGACATCGACGACATCGATCTGGACGACTTCGAGCGCCAGCGCAACGTGACCCGAACCTGGAACTGGTACGCGCCGGTGGGGTGCACCCCCTTCGGCGTCGACCGCGAGGGGGCGAGCGCCAGAACGCGTCCCGGAACCGGCGCTATCGGGCGCGATGCAGACTTGCGGCTGGTCCTGAACGATGCCGGCACCGGGCACATGGACCAGAAGATCGACGAGATCGGCTTCGACCGGATCGGGTGCGAGCAGTACTACACCCAGCCGTTTGTGTTGCGTTGGGATCTGGATGTCGATGGCAGTTTCGAGAGCCTCGGCAGCCCGTTGACCTTCGATGCCCGCGCGTTCGACGGCCCGTCTGAGGTCGTCGTCGCGGCCCGAGCGGAGGACGCATCGAATGGCCCTTCCGGTGTCACGTCGGCCAGGGTCACAGTGTTGAACGTGGCCCCAGAGCTCTCCGCGTTCGGCATCACCGACAGTGCCGGCAACCAGGTGAACACTCAGGTGCCCTTCGTGCTGACGAACCTGCCGGTCACCACCAGCGCCCGGTTCAGCGATCCCGGAGTGCTCGACCATCAGACCGCGATGCTGGCGTGGGGTGACGGCGCGGTCGATGCGCACACCGCATTCGCGACGTTCGACGAGGCGTTTGGCGACGCGACGGGCGCGATCGCGCATACGCATCGCTATGCTGCCGCGGGTTCATATCGGCTCGCGCTCTCGGTGAGTGACGATGATGGGGGTGAAGATTTCGAATCGACGGTCGTGCGAGTGGTGACGCCTGAACAGGCGGTGAATGCGATCATCGGGCTCATCGACGTCGCGATGATTGCGGCAACCGACCACGACATCCGCAAGAGCCTGGAGAAGGCGCGCAAGGCGCTGGCCGGCAGCAACAGCCACAGCAACAACGGGGCGCTGCAGAAGATCCGCGCCGGCCAGCAAGCCGCCGCGATGGCTTTTCTGCAGCAGGCCGTCTCCTGGTTGGCGCGGGCGCAAGCCGACGGCGCTGACGCCGCGATGATGATCGCGTTGCTCCAGCAGGTCATCGCCGCGCTCTCGGCGTGATCCGATCAACGCACTCGAGCGACGTGCTCGCCGGCGCTGAGAACAGAACGCGCGCCAACCCTACGCCGCCGGTTGGCGCCGCACTCTGTTGATTGCTTTGACCATCAGGAATACGACCCAGGCCAGGATCAAGAACTGCAGTACTTGCGTCACAAACGAGCCGTAGGCGACGACGGTGGCGCCTGCGGCTTTCGCCTCGGCCAGCGACGCATATGGTCCGGGGACTTTCAGGCCATCCTCGAGCACCATGAACATGTTGGAGAAGTCAGTGCCGCCTGTCGCCAGGCCGGCCACCGGCATCACGACGTCTGTCACCAGCGAATCGACAATCCGCTGAAAGGCCGCGCCGATAATCACGCCAACGGCGAGGTCGATGACGTTGCCCTTGGCAATGAACTCGCGGAACTCGTTGAGCATGGTCAACTCCCGCGGCGGATTGTAAACCACGCCCCGCCCGTCTGAGTTCGAGCCCCCGTCCGAGTTCGAGCCCCCGTGTGAGTTCGAGCCCCCGTCTGAGTTCGAGCCCCCGTGTGAGTTCGAGCCCCCGTCTGAGTTCGAGCCCCCGTCTGAGATCAAGTCCCCGTCTGAGATCAAGTCCCCGTCTGAGATCAAGTCCCCGTCTGAGATCAAGTCCCCGTCTGAGATCGATCCCCCGTCTGAGATCGATCCCCCGTCTGAGATCGGGCTCAGAGTCTGAACAGATAACTGACCTTCAGGAAGAACCCGTCCTGCGTGCGGCGCAAGCGCGGCCGGCGTGGATCCTCGTCGAGGTTCGCCAGCGTGTTGCCGTATCCGGCGAACAACACGGTGCCGGGTGTCGGCTGATACGAAAACAACCAGTCGGCGCGGAAGGATCGCACGTCTGCCTTCACCGCCCGCTCGTAGACGCCGCTGGCGCGATTCAGAATGTAGATCGGCAGGTTGGTGCGCGAATCGTCTCGGAGATCGTCGTGCCAGTCGGTGTTGTACTCGCCGACGACGCGCACGAAGATCGGCCGCGAGATCTGATACTCGGCCTTGACGCGCGGGATGCGGCGGAGGCCGACGATCGAAATCGTCGGTGCGCCGGCGGAACGACTGCAACTGGTAGCGCGCGTCGACGCGCAGCTTGTCGGTGGGCTTCCACGCGGCGCCAAGGTTGAGGAAGACAATGTCGGCCGATGCCCATTCGTAGAAGTTCTCGTCCTTGCCCCACAGCACGAAGGCGTCGACCTCGATGCCGCGCCGCTGCGGCATGAACACCGACAGGATGTAGTCGAGGTTTGGCAGCCGCGGGCCGACCGGGTACGGCGTGCATTCGACGCCGCCCGGCGCCGGGCGGCCAAGAAAATAGTCGCGATAAAGCGTGATCGTCCGACTGAATGCGATCGCGATCGGCGAGCGTGGCGCGCACGCTGCCAGCGGGAGCGGCGGCGCGAATGCCGAAGTGAATGGCGGTCGGCGAATACCACACGAGCACGTCGGTGGCGTGATCGGCGGGCGCGCCGTCCACCGGCGCATAGCGGGAGAAGCCGCTCAGGACGGCGGCCCGCGACCACACTTCTTCGTTCAGCGTGCCGTCGATCTCAATCGACTGATCGATCCGCGGCGCGTCGACCTCGAGGGCGCCGCTGCGCCCGTCGTAGGTGCGCGCGGCGATGGTGGTGGACGAAGCGGACGGCTGAGCCGCGGCTGCAGTGGCCGTCGCCAGCGCGATCATGAAAGCGACCACGACTGTCATGAATGGTCCACGTCAGCACGCGACGCTCGAAAGTGACGGGCGGTGGTACCACCCGTCCGCTACGACCAGGCTCGGAACGTTCCGTGTCGCGCGTCGAGGATTTCGCCGATCGTAATCGCGGCGTGAATCTGGCCGACGTGGGTGTAGGCCTGCGGAAAATTGCCGAGCAGCGCGCCGGTGGCCGGGTCGATGTCCTCGGAAAACAGCCCGAGCGGGTTCGCGCACTTCTCGAGCCGCTCGAACAATCGCACCGCTTCGTCCACCTCGCCCATCATCGCCAGCGCCTCGACCCACCAGAACGAGCAGATTGAAAACGCGCTGGTGGTATCGCCGAAGTCGTCGAGATGCTTGTAGCGCAACATCAGGCCGCCCGGAGCGAGCACCTTTTCGTACGCGCGGACCGTGGACTTGAACCGCGGATCGGCAGGTTCGATCAATCCGAGCGACGGCAACAGCAGGTTCGACGCGTCTGGATACCGGCCGTCGAACGCCTGCGTAAAGAAGCCGAGCTCTTTGTTGTAAGAGCGATCGAGGATGACGGGCTGCACCGCATCCGCCCACTGCTGCCACCGGCGCGCCTGCTCCGGCATGCCGAGAAACTCCGCGAGCTCGGCGCCGCGATGCGCGGCGACCCAGCACATCGCCTTCGAGAACGTGTAATGCTTCGGCAGCGTACGGTATTCCCAGATCCCGGTGTCCTCGACCTCGAACGATGCCATCGCTTCATCGACGAGCCGCTCGAGCAGCGGCGCGAGCGATGGATCCTCCCAGACCACACGCGGATCGGTGAGGATGGTCTCGAGGCACAGCACCATTTCGCCGGCCACGTCGTGCTGGCGTTGGTCGTAGGCGGCGTTGCCGATGCGGACCGGACCGGTGCAGTCGTAGCCGCGCAGGTTGGGCAGGATCTCTTCATGCAGATCGCGCTTGCCGCTGATGCCGTAGATCGGCTGCAGCGGTCCGGTGTCGGCCATCTCGCGGAGAAAGCGGACAAACGCTTCGCCTTCCGACAAGTGGCTCAACCGGCGCAGCGCCTCGACCACGAACGCGGCGTCGCGCAGCCAGCAATAGCGGTAGTCCCAGGTGCGTCCGGAGTTGAGCGCTTCCGGCAGACTGGTGGTGGCCGCGGCGATGATGGCGCCGGTGTCGTTGTAGGCGTGCAGCTTGAGGCAGAGCGCGGATCGCAACACCGACTCGGGCGCGAATGACGGCAGTGCGGTGGTCCTCGCCCACACCCGCCAGCCGCGAATGGTCTGCTCCAGGGCGTTCTCCGCCTCGGGTCCGGAGCACACGGTGGGCGGCTTGCCGGAGCTCAATGAGAAAAAGGTCGGGCGATCGATCCGAATCGCCGAGCCTTCCATGATGTACGGGGCCGCAACATTGGTGGCCAGGTGCAGGCGCGTCGGTCCGCCGACGACTTCGAGACCGGTGCCGCTCGCCACCACTTCCACCGGGGCGCGGGCGTAATCCGGCCGCGGATCGAAATGCACGCGGACACGCGGCGTGCCGGAGAGTGGCCGCAGCAGCCGGCACAGTTCGATGGGTGCCTCAACGCGCAAGCCCTGCAGCAGGCGTGGAGCAAAGTCGAACAGCTCGAACTTCCCTTCACCGGTGTCGACTTCCGTGCGCAGGACGTTGGTGTTGCGGACGTAGCTCGTGGTGCTGTGCCAATCGGTCACGGGCTTGAAGGCCCACGACCCGCCGCGCTCCTGATCGAGAAGCCGGGCAAACACCGACTGGCTGTCAAAACGGGGCAGGCACAGCCAGTCGATGCTGGTATCAGGCCCGACCAGCGCGAGCACCCTGCCGTTGCCGATGGCGCCGTGATGCAGTGGCAGCGGCGCCTGGCTCAACGCACCGGCTCCATCCGGCAGGCCGCGAGCAACAGCGCACTGGCCCAGTCGAAGACGGTGTGCGACCCGACGCGCTCCCGCAGCGCTCGCATGCGGCGGCGCTGCTCCTCGGCCGGCATCAGCAGCGCGCGATTCAACGCATCCGCGAATGAGTCGAGCGCGTAGGGATTGATCTGCACCGCGTGCTCGAGCTCGCGCGCAGCGCCGGTGAACTCCGACAGCACCAGGACACCGCGCTCGTCGTTGCGCGAAGCGATGAACTCCTTGGCCACCAGGTTCATGCCGTCGTGGAGCGACGAGACGACGCAGATATCGGCGGCGCGATACATCGCCGCCACCTGCTCCGCCTGGTGATGCTGCGGCCGATAGACGATCGGCAGCCAGCCGTCGGCGCCGTACTTGTCGTTGATCTCGTCGACACAGCGTTGCACTTCGTGCATCAGCGCCTGATACGTCTTCAAGTGCTCGCGGCTGGGCGCGCCCACCTGCACCAGGCTGACGCGCGTGCGCCACTCGGGATAGCGGTCGAGCAGCCGGGCGAAGGCGCGCAGCCGATCGGGAATGCCCTTCGTATAGTCCAGCCGGTCGACGCCAAAGATCATCCTCTCGCCGGACAGGCCGACACTCTTGCGCACCGCCCGGGTTTCGGCGCTGTTGTCGGCGATGCGGCTGCGCCAGAGCGACGGATCGATGCTGATCGGAAATGGCCGCACGTAGGTGGGCCGGCCGCCCCGCCACGCGGCGAAGTGCTCGTAATCGACCCGCGACTCGAGCGCGCGGTCAACGGTGTCGAGGAAATTGTTGCAGTGATACTGGACGTGGAACCCGAGCAAATCGTTGCCGAGCAGCCCGTGCAGGATGTCTTCCTTCCACGGGCAGACGCGGAAGGCTTCGCGGTTGGGCCAAGGAATGTGCCAGAACTGGCACACCGTCACGTCGGGCCGGGCGTCCTTGACGAATCGCGGCAGCAGCGCGAAGTGATAGTCCTGCACGAACACCACGGCGCGGTCGTCGCCCACTTCTTCGATCACCGCGTCGGCGAAGCGACGATTCACCTTCACATACTGATGCCAGTCCGCGTCGTCGAACTGGGGGCGCGCGTAGGCGATATGGCAGAGCGGCCACAGCGCGTTGTTCGCGCAGCCGTAGTAGTAGCCCTGCTCTTCTTCCTCGCTGAGCCAGACTCGCCGCAGCAAATACGATGGGCGATCCGGGGGCACGCGCACGCGGCCGCGCGCGTCGGCGGTTTCGCGATCCGCGCTGCCGCTGCCGTGCGCGATCCAGGTGCCGCCGGTGGCGCGCATCACGGGGTCGAGCGCGGTGACGAGGCCGCTCGCGGGCCGGATCCAGCCCACCTCCTCAGTTTCGGTTCGCCCGCGCAGCCAGTTCCACAGACCGCGAGCGTTGCGCTTCCGCCGTTCGTGAATGTACGGCTCGCGGTTGGCGACCACGATCAGTCGCGTCCCGCGCAGCGAATCCGTGAGCGTTGATTCCAGCTGAGCCGCAGTCATCAGGATTTTCCACTACCGACCTTACCCTTTGGCTGCCAGCCACCTCAAGAAATGATCGACGTCGGCAATACCGTCGAGCTTGTGAGTGGCAGCGGTTGGCCGGAGGCCGATCAGCACGCCAATGCCTGAGGTGATGGCGCGGAACGCGTCTTCATCGGTGATGTCATCGCCGAGGTAGGCCACCCACGCCGACCTCTGCAGTTTCGTCTCCACGCTGGCGATGATCCATTGCGTGGCATCACCTTTGTGACCGCTGATGTTCGGCAGGTACTCGACCACCGCGTTGCCTTCGAGGCGCCGCACGTAATCCTTCGCGATCCACGGCACGGCAAGAACATCGGCGCGCGCGAACGCGCGCTCGTGCACGTCTTTGGGCAACCGGCGGGTGTGAACCGCAACGCTGGCGCCTTTGTCTTCGATGTAGCCGTCTGGAAACTCGTCGAGCAGTCTCTTCAGACACTCGGCAAGACCTTCCAGCCGAGCAACGCCTTCGGAGAGATCCGGATGCGTGGTCCGCTTCCCATCAACCTCGATCTCCAGACCGTGAAGACCCGCGTGATAGACGTGGTCGGGCAAGCGCGTACGCCGGCGCAGATCGTCGAGACGCCGGCCGCTGACGATACCGAGCGACACTCCAGGCGAACGCGCGATGTCGAGCAGCAGCTGGTAGCGCTCGGGTGTCAACTCGGGCGCTGCGGGGTCGGGATTGAACTCGGCGAGCGTGCCGTCGAAGTCAAGGAGGAGGATGAACGCGGTCTCGGCGGGGCGACTCTCCACCGCGGCCTGCACTTCCGCAAGCATTCCCCCTCATTGTGCTGGGAAAATCACTCCGGAGGCGAGGGTGCCGTGTGGATCAAGGCTGAGCTTGATGGCGCGCATCGCCGCGATTCCGGATTGGCCGTACAGCCGTCTCAGCAGCTGCTGCTTGATCGGGTTTCTGCCCACGCCGTGCTCGGCGAGCGGACTTCCCCCCATCGCGATTACCGCCTCCCCAAGCGCGAGGATCGCCTCGCGACCCTTATCCAGGTCCTCGGCGGCGCGTGGGATGAGGTTGGGGTGCACGTTGCCATCGGAGATGTGCCCCCAGACGGCGAGGTCGAGGCCGCGCTCGGCAAACAGGCGGCGGCACACGGTCATCATGTCGCCGAAGCGCTCGTACGGAACGATCATGTCGGCCGCGGTCTTCGAGACGGCGCCGTCCCGTTGTTTCGCAAGCGCGACGCGGCGATTGACTCCGGCGGGCACCGCCTCACGCAACTCCGCAAATGCAGCGGATCGTTTCCGATTGGCAGGGAGTGCAATTTCCGCGGCCTCGAGCGCGTCGTGCCGGTGCAGCGTTTGACAGAATCGCGTGAGCGGCGAATCCGCCGCCGATGGCTCGAGGGCTGATTCGATGACGGTCCAGGCGTCGCTCCCGATATCCGCCGGCGGCAACTCGAGATCGATCAACAAGACAATGCCCGCGCCTCGAGGCAAGGTGAGGTCGAGCTTCCGATCGATGCCGTCTTCGCGCACGAGTTCGATCGATCGCGCGTCGATGTGCTCGATCGCGGAAATGTCGATGCCGTTCGGGTCGCCGCCGCGCCTCGTGGCGATGGCCTGCCGGCGAAGATCGGCGACCAGCGCAATCGCATCCGTTTCCGTCGCCACTGGAACACACGCGCGGCACAGGCCACCGGCAAGCGGCGTCGTGCGAAGTGTGACCCCGGCGATGGCTCCCAGCGTGCCTTCTGATCCGATGAACAGATCGATCAGATCCATGCCGGGTTTACAGAAATAGCCGGCCGACGTCTTCGGCACATCCGGCATCACCAACGAAGGAATGCGAACGACTCGCGTCCCGGTGGAGGTCTCGATTTCGAAGATCCCGTCTGGCGACGCATGGCATTCGCCGCGGGTCAACTCGAGAATGTCGCCGCCTGCAAGCACGACCGTGAGCCCGTCGACCCAGTCTCGCACGGTGCCGTACTTGAAGGTTGCGGCCCCGGCTGCGCAGGTCGCCACGGCGCCGCCGGCGAATGCACCGAGAAACGTCGGCACCGGAGGCAACCAGCGGCCAATTCTCGCAAGCGCATCCTGCACGGCTTGCAACGTCACACCCGCGTCAACCTGAACGCGATCGCCGCGGACGTCGATGGTGGTCAGCAGTTCCGTCGCGATCACCACGTCACCCGACGGCGTCGCACCGCCGGTCAGTGACGACTGGGCGCCAACAACCAGAACGCGCTGTGGCAATCGCAGGCACGCAGACAGTTCGTTGACGCTGCGCGGCCGCAGCACAGCGGTCGCGTTGCCTCCGGGAAAGTGGGCAGCGTCCTCGAGATATCGGGCCATCAGGTCGCGATCCGTGGAAGGCGCAACAGCGGCAGCCGCAGCTGGCTTCGCCGCCACTCGAGCCGCCATTACAGAAGAACCCGAATCGCGAGCGCGATCAGCGCCAGTCCGGTCGCGGCTTGAAGGAGCTTACGCCGCCAGGCCTGCACGAACCAACGCCGCATGAAGTCGAGCGCGGTGGCCCACATCGCGTGGCACAGCACTGCGAGGCTCACGTGCGTGGCAGCGAGGCCTGAATAGTAGAAGCGCGATGCGCCGGCGGGAACAAACGACGGGACCACCGACAGGTAATAGCTGATGATCACCGGGCTCAGCAGGTTGATCGCGAGTCCGTCGCCGAAGTACGCAAACCAATGCGGCCGGGGCGGCGGCGCACCAGGATCAAGTGTCAGCCGGATCCCGCCGTCGGGTTTGTTCCAGGCGCGCCATAAGCTCGACGCACCAAGCCACGCCAGGAACATGGCGCCGCCAATGCGGATAGCGTCCAGCGATTGCGGCCACACGGCGAGCAGCATGGACAAGCCGATTCCACAGGCGATGGCGATGATCGAGTTGGCGACGGCGGCCCCGATGGCCGTGAGATAACCGGCGCGGCGGCCGCCCTCGAGCGTATTGCGCACGACGACGGCCGTCGTCGATCCCGGGGTGACGACGAGAACGAAGGTGAACGAGATGAAGGCGAGATAGTTGGAATCGATCGACGCCGTGTTCACTTCCTCAGCACGGCCGCGTTCGACGTCGCTTCAGCGTGATAGCGCTTCTCCCCGGCTTCGATACGCACCTGGAGCCGGTTGGCGGATGGCGGCAGCGGGCAGGTGGTCCACGGGTTGTAGGCACACGGCGGGTTCTGCGCGCGATTGAAGTCGAGCGTCACCTTGCCGTCAGCACCGGCAGCGTCAGTGTAGAGGAAACGGGCGGACGGATATGTTGTGTCGGCGCTCGTCAAATCGCGGAAGACGAACCACAACCGCTGCCCCGATCGCCACGCTTCCATGTTGGCGGTCTTACCGTTGATGGTCACCGCGACGGTGCCCGGCACCGTGAACGGTTCGAGGTCGCCAAGGATCGTCGGCGCCTGGACCACTTTGGGCTCCGCCAGCGGCGTGAACTGTCCGGTGACCACGAACGCCGGGTTCGACGGATACCACTTCAAGCCGGAGAAATTCTTCCGCAGCGGCGCGCTCTGATCGCGGACGCGAATGGCCAGACGCGGTCCGCTGAAGTGAAGGAAAAACGTCGTCGTCTTGAAGGTGATCAAATCCGCCGGCCGCTTGTTTTCGGCAAGACGCAGCGGGCCTTCCTTCGCCGGCTGCCCGTTGTAGGTCAGCGTCTGACCGTCCGCTGCTTTGATGGTGACGTTTCTGCCGTCCATCGTGATCGTACCGGCATACTTCGGGACATCGGCGAACTCGAGCACGATGTCGTTGAGCGGATCGCTGCCGAACTTGTTGTCGCCCGGATTCAGAAAATGCAGCCCGGCAACGGTGAACCAGCCGTTGTCGGCCAGCAGGGTCTTTTCGCGCTCGGCACGGAACGCCTTCAGCGCCGCTTCATCGTAAGCGCCTTGCGCGGCGGCGACGGTGGCGACCAGGGTCAGCGCCAGGAAGCTGAGTCGTTTCATGTGGTCCCTCAATCGCGGATCTTACACCGCCGGCGGCATGGCTGCAGCGGTGTCGCGCCGAAGCGTGGAGCGGGAAGACGCCGCCTCACTCCGGCTCTGCAGCCACAAGATCGTTTCGGCGCCGAGCAACAGGCTCGCCACCGTGAGATGACCGACTTGCGCGGCGGGTATCAGAGAACCATAGGCCATGACGGCTCCGAGTAGCACTTGCACCAATGCCAGCGCCAGAACCACCAACGACCATCGGAGCACCAGTGCCGGCACGCCTCTGGAGAACAACCAGAACGACAACGCCGCGGCCGCGGCCAACACGGCAAAAGCCAGATCGCGGTGAAGGTCATCAAGCCACCCGACGGTGGCCAGCGCGCTGTCACGCGCAACACCGGCGTCCAACGCCGAATCAACCGCGCCTCGCACTTGCGTGCCGAATCCGATTTGCACGAGCGTCAGCCCGATCAACACAGCGCACGCAACCGACAACGCACCGCGCGCACGCTGCGCTCCTCGCGCACCTTGCGCACCTTGCGCACCTGTCACGGTCACATACAGGAGCATTTGCACGATGAGGAGCGCGACGATCATGTGCGCGGTCACGATCCACGCGGCAAGCTCGTGCGCCACGACGCGGCCGCCAAGCCAGCCCTGAAATCCCGTCAGCAGCAACGCCGCCGTCGTGATCCACACCAGGCGCGGCTGATGGCGATGATGCCGCCATGCCGACACGGTCGTGGCGAGAATCAGGAATCCGACGGTCACACCGAGAAGGCGGTTCAGATACTCCGTCCACATCAAGGTGGGGTTGAATTGCGCGGCATCGAACTGCGGCGGCAGATCGGCCACCGACGCGGGAGGAATCCAGGATCCGAAGCAGCGCGGCCAGTCGGGACACCCCAGCCCGGCGCCCGACGCGCGGACCAGACCGCCGACGAGAATCAGAAAGTAGGTCGCCGCAGTCGTCCACAGCGCCAGACGCTGAAACGAAGTCAGCCGCACGCACTAATTATGTCTTGTCTGGATTCTGGCCACTGGCAACCGGCTTCTTCGCCCGCAAGTTGTCCCAGAACCATTCGGCGGCGGAGTCGGCCACCTGCGCGAGCGCGCCGGGTTCCTCGAACTGATGCGTCGCGCGCGGCACGATCTTCAGCTCGACGCGCGTTTTCATCCGTGCCATCGCCTGCTGGTTGAGCGCCAGCACGGCATCATCATAGGCGCCGACAATCAGCAACGTCGGCGCCTTCACGCGCGCCAGCGCCTCGTCGGCCAGGTCGGGCCGGCCGCCGCGCGACACCACGCTCCTGACCAGCACCGGACGATTCGCCGCGGTGACCAGCGCGGCCGCCGCGCCGGTGCTGGCGCCGAAGATGCCGACCGGAAGATCCTTGTAGGCCGGTTGCGTCGACAGCCAGTCGACGGTGGCCGTCAGCCGCTTCGACAGCAACGAGATGTCGAAGCGCAGCTCGCGCGTCTGGTTGTCCACCGCTTCTTCTTTCTCGTTCAGCAGATCCATCAGCAACGTGCCGAAGTCAGATTGCTGCAGCACGCGGGCGACGAACTGGTTGCGGGGATTGTGCCGGCTGCTGCCGCTGCCATGCGCAAACAGCACGATGCCGTGCGCGTCGACCGGAATTGCCAGGTCGGCATTGAGCGTCGTCCCGTCAACCGGGACGCGCAGTGTCAGGGCCTGCCAAAGCGGGCGCGCGATCGCCATACGAAATTGCTCAGAGACCGGAAGGGGCGACGGCTCGAGGAGGATGAGGGCCGTCGTTCGGTTGCGAACCATAGACTACACCAATCGCACGGTCGCGAAGCGATTCGTGAAACAAAAGTCCCTCAGAATCTGTCTGCTCACGCATGTCCCTTACAGCTGACCTGCGGCATTCGGTGCGCCTGCTTGGGCGAAGCCCCATATTCACACTGACTTCCGTCCTTTCGCTGGCGCTCGGCATCGGGGCGGCCGCGACGATTTTCAGCCTGACGGACGCCTTGATATTCGAGCCGACCGTAGGCGTGAGAAATGCGCCGGACATCGGTCGCGCCAATCAGGGCAGCGGCTTCGACAACATGTCGCATCCGGTAGCGGTCTATCTGCGCGAGCACACGCAGACGACGGAGATTGCGTCGGTGGATTTCGGCGGTGGACCGATGAGCCTGTCCGCCGACGGCGCGAGCGAACGAGTCATTGGGACGCTGGTCTCGGCGAACTATTTTGATGTGCTGGGGACCCGCGCCGCTCTCGGGCGCTTCTTCCGGGCTGACGAAGACCAGATTCCCGGCGAACGGCCGGTGGTCGTCCTCAGTCATGCGCTCTGGACCACTCGATTCAAAAGCGATCCGATGATTCTCGAGCGGCCGCTCCGGCTGAACAATCGTGACTTTGCCGTTGTCGGAGTGACCGAGCCCGGGTTCCAGGGCTCGTCGATGGTGGGAACGGATCTGTGGGTGCCGATGGCGATGCTGCAGGTCGCGCGCGGCCGTGCGAACGCGAACGCCCTGACGGATCCGCGTTCGGTGTGGCACATTGCCATTGGCCGCCTCAAGCCAGGTGTTGAGATCGGTCAATCGTCCGCGGAGTTGAACACGCTGGCCGAGGCCTACAAGAAAACTGAACCGCGCGCGAACCAGCGGCACACGATTAGCGTGGTGCCGATGGGGCGCATCCCCGGTCCGGTGCGAACGCCGTTTCTGGCGTTCATCGGATTCCTGTTCGCGCTCACCGGCGCGCTGCTCGCGATCGCGTGCAGCAACGTGGCCGGCATGCTGCTCGCGCGTGCGGCGATGCGGCGCCGCGAGATGGCGACGCGGCTGGCGGTCGGAGCGGGGCGCGGCCGGCTGATCGGGCAGCTGTTGACCGAAACGCTGGTGTTGTTTGCCGCGGCGGCGGCAGTATCAGTGCCGCTCACCTACTGGCTCGTCTCGATTCTCGAGGGCTCGCTACCGTCGCTGCCCCTCACGTTGAATCTCGATTTCGGCGTCAACGTCCGGGTGATGGCGTTCGCGTTCGGCGTGGCGGCACTGACCGGCGTCGTCTTCGGTCTGGCACCGGCGCGACACGCGCTCGGCGCCGATCTGGCGCCCATGCTGCACGGCGCGAACTCGACCGCGGATCGCAGGCGTCTCGGCCTTCGCAATACGCTGGTCGCGGCGCAAGTGGCGTTGTCGTTGATGCTGGTGGTGGTCGCACTGCT
>Ga0187893_10008266_pt1 | contig 16511 bp, 16 predicted proteins | sample MA1701074metaG_FD_139574 | JGI IMG/M metagenome (GOLD analysis project Ga0187893, IMG submission 139574) | White microbial mat communities from a basaltic lava cave in the Kipuka Kanohina Cave System on the Island of Hawaii, USA - MA170107-4 metaG ...
ACATCCCGGTGACGTGAGGCTCATGTCGATGCGCACATCGCGACCATCCACGACGACGTCGTAGACAAGTCCCATGTCGACGATGTTGAGATTGATCTCGGGATCCTTCACTCGCCGGAGCACAAGCTTCACGGCGTCGACAGTCAATTCGCCGTCGCTCGGAGTCGCTTCACTCGGCAGTGATTCGCCGCTTTCGTCCATCCGTTCCTCGACTATTCAGTGGGGTCAGACTCCAGTGCATCCCACTGAATCCACGGCATTCAATGGAGTCTGACCCCACTGAATATGGCGCGAGGACGTTAGCCGGCGCGACGCTTCTGGACGATTGTTTCGGCGGAGCTGCCTGGCGCGGCGGTGCGCTTTTTCGCTGATGCTTTCTTGGCGCGTGCGATTCTGGCCGAGCGCGCCTTGCCGCGGCTCGATGAGCGCGCGGAACGGCTACGTCGCAACGGGTTCCAGCCGACTCGCTTGTCGGCGCGGTAAGCGACCTTTTCGTCGATCGCGAATTCGGCGTCGGTGACGGCGAACGCGGCCGCGTCGGAGAGATCGGCGCGTACGTCAGCGATCACGCGGCCCGGGCGCTTGGCGCGGGCGGCGTGGACGCGGTTTGTCAGCAGGATGACGAACATCTGCCGTTCGGGATCGATCCACATCGACGTGCCGGTGAATCCGGTGTGACCGTAGGCGCGCGGCGTGAGGTAAATCCCGGAGGAACCGTCGCCATCGGCCGTGTCCCAGCCTAACGCGCGCGAGCTGCCGTTCCAGCTTCCCGGTCCTGCTGCGCGGCGCGTGAAGAGCGCGACCGTCGAATCACTGACGATGCGCACGCCGTTGTACTGGCCGCCGTTGAGCAGCATTTGCGCGAAGACTGAGAGATCCGCGGCCGTCGAGAAGAGGCCAGCGTGCCCGGCGACGCCGCCGAGGACGTAGGCGTTCTCGTCGTGCACCTGTCCGCGCAACGGATAGCCGCGCGGCGGTGCGATTTCAGTCGGCGCGATGCGGTATTCCAGCGAATCGGCCGGCCTGAAGAACGTGTCGGTCATGCCTAACGGGCCGAAGACGCGTCGCTGCGCGAATGCGTCGAGCGACTCGCCCGCGATGCTTTCGATGACCCAGCCGAGCAAGTCGGCGCCGAGGTCGGAGTAGATGAAGCAGGAACCCGGCTCGCAGACGAGCGGCGTCGCGATGACGGCCCATCGCGCTGCGCCTGGTGAGCTGGCGAGACGCCAGAGCTCGCGACCGGCGGGCAGGCCGGTGCGATGCGTAAGCAGCTGCCTAACGGTAACCCGGTCCTTGCTTCCGCCGGCGAATTCCGGGAGGTACTTCGCAACCGGTGCGTCCAGCTCGAGCTTGCCTTCGTCGAACAGGAGCATCGCGGCCGTGGTAGTCGCGACGACTTTCGTGAGCGAGGCGAGATCGTAGATGGTCCGGTCGGCGCTGACGGCTGGACTCCCGGCGCGCCAATCCAGCTTGCCGAAGCCCTTCTCGAAGACCGAGTAACCCTCGCGTCCTACAACGACTGCCGCACCTGGAAAGCCTCCCGCATCGAGACCCCGTCTCACAACGCGGTCAATTGCCCGTAATCTGTCCACTGACATGCGCACTTCAGCCGGCGAGCGCGACGGCAGACCGTCGCCCACGGTCAGCAGGGCGATGAGGGAGAGGGAGATGATCACAGCGGCGCTACAAACGATTAATTGTCAACGAGTTAGGTTACGAGTGACGCCGCCAATTGGATCGCGCGCCGTTGCAGGCGCGCACTGGAGGGCTTGTTTAGATAGGAAAACTGTTGCCAACTGTCAAGACGATGTACACTCGATCAAGTCATTTGGTTCGTGAGACTTACGGCGCTAATGTGAAGTACAAGGTGAGACTCCTCTAATCTTCATTTCGTCACCGAACTAGCAGTCTCTAGGTCAAGAAATGGACCCATCCATACCAATCACGGGGTCCGACCCCAGGGTGGGGTCTGACCCCGTTCGGTTGGCCGTCGGTTCGGAAACCACACACGCGGCCTTGGTGACTTATTTCACGCATGGCCACGCACGATACGATCGCACGGGCAATCGCCGGCGATGAGCGGGCGCTGCGCGCCATTTGGGCGCAGCACGCTCCGCATATCGATGCTGTCGTTAGGCGACTGGTCGGCGATCCGGACCTCTCCGCCGACATCGCGCAGGAAGTCTGGATTCAGATCTTTCGCGCGCTGCCGAGCTACCGCGGAGATTCGCAGTTCGGCACGTGGGCGCACCGCATCGCGGTAAACCGTACGCTCAACGCGTTGCGCGGTGCCCGGCGACTAGCGCGCGTGGAGTTCGAGATCGATGAGAGCTCGGCCGTGGTGGAGCATGACAGTGAACGTACGCTGCTGGCAGCGACGATCGAGGAAGCAACGGCGAAGCTCTCGCCAGGAGCAAGGACAGTATTCGTTATGCACGACGTCGAAGGATATACGCACGAAGAAATCGCTCGAGAGCTCGGCATAACGCCGGGCGGCTCGAAATCACAATTGTTCAAGGCGCGAGCCAAACTCCGGCGCTTGCTCGCGCATGTAGTGGAGTTCCACGCCGGGACCGAGGGAGAACATGCAGCACCTGCCTATTGAACGTCTCGCGGAGCTCGCCGATGTCGAGCCTTCGCGCGACGAAGCGGAACATCTCGCATCGTGCCCGCAGTGCGCACGCGAGCGGGCCGCATATCGGCGCTTAGCCGGCCTCGCCGGCGTCGAGCGTTCGCGCATTGGTCCACCGCTCACCGAGTGGTCGCTGTTGCGTTCACGTCTGGCACATGACGGCATCATCTCGCGCGACAACCGATTGTGGCGGGAGATCGCGTCAGGCAGTACCCGCTGGTTGCGCCAGGCAGCGGCAGCGGCTGTACTGATCGTCGGTGGTCTGTATGCCGGTCGCATATCGGCCGGCATGTCCTACGCCGACGCAATGGTTGTCGGTCGCAGCACGCCGGTGATCGATGTCGGATCTCCAGTGTCGGATTTCTCGTCGCCTACGGACGCATTGCAGGTTTTGAACTCTGCGTATGAGCAATACTCGTCCGCGGCCACGTATCTCGCGGCCAATGACACACTGAGCAGCGGCGAAGCGTTCGATCGCTTCCGCGCGCGGCTGGCATTCCTCGACGAAGTCGCGCGTAGCACGCGTGTCGCGCTGGCCGAAGCGCCGCAGGATCCGCTCATCAATCAGTTCTATGTTTCCACGCTCGGCGCGCGCGACGCGACACTGCACCGCATGGGCCAGATCGTGCCCGCCGGCAATCGCCTGGGTAGGTGGTAAGCGATGAAGCGAACGTCGTTAGGTGCGATCGTCCTCGCCAGCTTCGTCCTAGCGGCGCCGGCGGCTGCCTTCCAGACGCGCGTGAGCGCGCGCGCGCAGCTGCCTGACTCGGTCGTCGAGCTGCGCAAGGCGCTGGAGCTGATGACGCAGTCGCAGCGCATGCTCGTGCTGGAGATCGAGCGCGCGAATCAAAGCCTACGGCGCGCGAGCCGCGCGACCGAGCGCGAGTCGGCGCGATCGCAGCTTGTTGGACTGTACGACCGCATGGAGCGCACGCTCGGCGAGGTGGAGCTGCTGAGGGCGCACCTGCTGGCGATGTGCACATCGCGCCCCGGCCCCGATGGCTGGTTAGGCATCAACCTCAAAGAGGAAGCGGACGTGTCGACGTCTCCGACGTCAGCGTCTTATGTGTTCAAAAGGTATCCCATCATTGTCTCGGTCGAGCCGAATTCTCCCGCCGACAAGGCAGGGCTCGCGTCAGGAGATGAAATCGTCACGCTCGGCGAGCACGATATGGTGAGCGGCGCTGTCGACATCGCAGCGCTCCTCAAGCCTGGCACGCGTTTGCCCGTGCGCTATAGACGCGACGGAGCTATCAGATCCATCAGCGTGCTCGTTGAGCCTCGCCCGGAAGGATGGTCCGCCTGCCCGTGGATCGACATCACGACGGGCCCACCCGTGCTCGCGATGCAGCCGAAGATGCGTATCCTGCGATCGACGCCTAACGGGTTCGGCTTCGTGTTCGTCGACAGCGGCATTGCAGTCGGTGCGATACCGCGCAGTCCGGTCCGGGTCGCAGTGACTCCTCCGCGCGAGCCCCGTATCGCGGCGACGCCGGAGCTGCCGCCGACCCCCTACGCCCCGGTTCGCATCGCGGGAGCAGTCGGCGGAAGCGCGCTGATCGCCGGCGCTGTTCTCATCCCACTGACGCCAGACGCGCGAGAGGGCCTGGGCATCGAAGAGGGGATTCTCGTGTTCGACGTCCTGCGTGGCTCACCCGCGCTGGAAGCCGGTCTTCGCGCGGGTGATGTGATCGTCGCTGTTAGGGGCCGCAAAACAACGTCGATTCCGGAGCTAATGCTGACGCTGGACTCCATGCGTGATGGCGCCTGGGAGCTCAGGGTGACGCGCCGGAACGCGAAGCCGCGTATTGTGTTGCTACGCCCCTCTGAAGGGGCGAAGTGAGCAGCGCCTAACGCGAACTGATGCGCTTGCTGATGGCGCCGACGGGTCCTGGCGGGAGCGAGTAGAGCAGGAACGCCGTCGAGCGATCGGCTGCCGAGAGATCCTTCACTCGCACACGCGGCGTCATGATGCTCGTCGTGTCGCGCGTGTGGTCCAGTCCAATCAGGTGACCGACCTCATGCAGAGCGATGGCCCGCGTCGCGTCGAAATCGAGCGCCGCGCCGTCACGATGATGCACGGCGAGCTGAATGCTGGCGTCAACGATCCACCAGTTGTCGTTGTGCGCCCAGAGCGTCTTGCCGCTGATCGACTCGTTGAAGTGATCGGTCCACGTCACGTGCACGTCGGCCGTCGCAGAGTCGAACACGAAGGTGAAGCTGATTGGGAGACCGGTTTCAGACCAATCGGTGAAGGCACGCCGGACGATCGAGTTGCGCTCCTCAGACCAGTCGGCCAACGTCGCGCCATTCTGAACCCACACGCGTAGCGGATTCACCAGCCGGTCGGGCCAACGAGCCAGCGCCGAATCGTGCGCGACGATGACGTCATTGATGAATGTGCCGTTCGCGCGCTCGCGCACTCGGCGGAGGACGTCGTCGGGGCCTAACGTGGTTCGCGAGGCTGTTGTTCGGATCGTGATTGGACGACGCGAAGTCGTCGAATCGCCGAGCGCGATGCGCGTTCCTTTCGCCGTCGCGACTTCGGCTGCCTCCCCGTGACCTTCACGCTCGACGCTCGTACCGCGCGTCTCACGTGCTTGCACGCCGACAAAGGCGGCGAGGCAGGAGAGGCCGACGAGCAGCGTAAGATCGAAGCGCTTCATGAAGGGCGGCGACGGCAATTATGTAAACGAAACGGCGCTACCAAGCGCCGAAGATTCTGCGAGACTTATCTCTTGAAGCTCGTGCCGCCTCGACACGGGCATTTAATGCGCCAGACATCATAACAACACTTGCGAAAAAATCGATGGTTTGTTTTGTGTTTTTTCTCTCTGTGTCAGACGCATTTAGGAGCAGAACGCCACTTATGAGAAATTTCCAATGCACGAACGTCCGTCGCGGGTATGCAGCAGCGGTTGCGCGGCCGCGACGTGAATTGCGGTTTTTCTACGAGTTTGCGTCAGCGCAGTGAGAGCTCGATCTCGCCCCGCGCGGAAGAATCTTCCTCGTGTTCCAGCGCGCGTTGTAATGCGCTGTGCGCGTCAGTGTTCCCAACGAATCGACCGAGTGCCCACGCGGCGTGACCGCGCACGATGGGATCGGGATCGCGCTCCAGCGCCTGAGTGAGCGCGGGAACATCGCGCGGATCGCAGCGATTCCCCAGGGCGATCGCAGTATTGCGCGCCAAGCCGCGCCGCTTCGCGCGTCGCACGGGCGAGCGCGAGAAGCGCGCGCGAAAGTGATCTTCACTCAGGAGCAGCAGCTCTGCGAGATCGGGTTCGCGGTTCTCGACTCGCGGCGCAAGGACGCCGTGCTCCGCGGCTCGCGAGAACTTCACGTTCCAGGGACACACTTCCTGACAGATGTCGCAGCCAAAAACGAGGGAGCCCATCGCTTCGCGCAGATGCGGCGCGATCGCGCCGCGCAGCTCAATCGTTAGGTACGAGATACAACGACGCGCGTCCAGGACGTAGGGCGCGACGAAGGCTCCTGTCGGACATGCGTCGAGGCAGCGAGTGCAGGTGCCGCAGTGCTCGCTCTCGAACGGTGTGTCGGGCGTGAGGTCGAGGTCCGTGAAGAGGGTGCCTAACAAGAAGAACGAACCGAGTTGTGGGTGCAGCAGGTTCGTATTCTTGCCAAACCAACCCAACCCGGCGTTGCGCGCGATATCGCGTTCGAGAAAGGGGCCGGTATCGACGTACGCATGGGCCCACACTTTTCTGCCAACGTCGCTCGTGAGCCAACCCTCCAGGGCGCGCAGCTTCGCGAGCAAGACATCGTGATAATCGTCGCCGCGCGCATAGCGAGCGATCGGCCCACTCGGCTGCGTGCCGTCGTAGTTCAGCGCGACGACAAGGGCCGAGCGCGCCCGTGGCAGGTGTTCGCGCGGATCGGCGCGCGCACGTTCTCCGCGCGCCATGTAGCGCATCTCACCGTGGTGCCCCGCGCGCAGCCACTCCTGGAGGCGCGGAAAGGTGTCGCTGGGCCCGAGCCTAACGATTCCCGCGAGGTCGAAGCCGAGACCGTAGGCTTGCGCCTTGAGCCGTGAGGCGAGCGCGCTTTGCACGGTCCTTTGCGTCACTGGCCGTTGCCGGCGGCCCAGCGCGCGTAGCGGATCGCCTCGTCGACTGTCGGCACGGCTTCGGGGTCGCCGTAGGCCGTGTGCATGCGCCAACGCGTGTAGGTGCGCGAAGGGATAGGAAGGAAGGGTGCCTTGCGATACCAGGCGCGGTCGCGGAAGCGCCACGCGACGACTACGAGCGCGCGCGCCAACGAAGGACTCAGCGCAGCGCGACCGAGCAAAGCGACTGTAAGACGAGCCCAGCTCATGACGGGCGTAAGTTCTGCGAAGCCAGAACAAAAACAAATAGCTTCGAGTACACAGTCCCGAGTGCTGAGTCTTCAGAATGAGATTGCTCATCTCTCAGCATTGACCCTGTCGCGGCCCACCCGGCAGCTTCATCGCAGCCATTGTCCCCAGCCAAAGCTCCCATGCTATCACGACTAGTCAGAACTCTTGTCCTGCCAGCGCTCGCGGTGAGCGTGGCGCCCGCGCTGATCGCGCAGACGCTGCAGAACGTTGTCGCGCGCATCGCGATATCTCCCGCGACTCGAACAGTGAGCGCTGGCGACACCGTTCGCTTCACGGCGCAGGCGCTCGACGCGCAGGGGAATCCCGTCTCTGGTGCGCGGGTGCGATTCAACATGGTTCGTGGCGAAGGCGGCGAGATCGATTCCGCCGGCGTGCTGATCACGGGCTCCACCGGCGTCATCGCCGCGTCCGCGTCCGCCGTGGTTCCAGGACAGCGTCCGCGCATCGAGCGCTTCGAGGTGCGCATCATGCCCGGGGCGGCGGCGCGCATCGAGGTCACACCGCAACCGACGAAGCTCGTGGCCGGTCAGCGACTGCTGCTCGCTGCGAAGTCCTGGTCGGCGCAGAACGACGAGCGCAAGAACGACGACTACACCTACACGTCGTCCGCGCCCAGTGTTGTGCGCGCCGGTTCCGATGGCCTGCTCACGGCGCTCGCCCCCGGACGCGTGACTATCACCGGCGCGGCAGGGAAGGCGACCAAGGCGCTGGCGATCCAAGTCGTGCCTAACAACTTGACATCTCTGGAGCTGACACCGCCGCGCACGCGCGGGCGTCAGGGCGACGTGATGCGTTTCGCAGTCACCGCCAAGACGGCGGGCGGCCAGCGTGTCACAGACCTAACGCCGCGGTGGTCGATGACCGGCGGCGAGGGACTCATCGAGCAGGACGGCGGTTTCGTCGCCTATAATCCGGGCCGCTACACCGTGACGGCTACTTTGGGGAACCGTTCGGCCGAGGCGATCGTCACGATCGAAGATCGCGACGTTAGGCGTGCGGTGTCGGTCGTTAGCCGCATTCCGCGCACGGCGTTCACGACAGCCGAAGTATGGGTGCATCCGAACGGACGAGTTGCGTACCTCGGCACGCACGGCGGCGGCGACCGATTCTATAGTATCGACATCTCGAACCCGGCGAGTCCGGTTATCGTCGACTCGGTCGTGATGAACACACGACTCGTGAACGACATCATGACGGATGCGGCAGGGAAAGTGCTCGTCGCGACGCGTGAGGGTGCGGCCGATCGCAAGAATGGCATCGTGATCTGCACGCTGGACGATCCGCTGCATCCCAAAGTCGTGAGCGAGTTCACGGAAGGCGTGACGGCCGGCGTCCACTCGGCGTTCATCTTCACGCAGCCAAAGCACGGCACGCACGTCTACCTAACGAACGACGGAACCGGCGCCGTCAACATCATCGACATCAACGATCCGGCCAAGCCGAAGCAGGTTGGCACCTGGACGACGCCGCGCGCGAGTGAAGGGCGCTATTTACACGACGTCGATGTGCAGGATGGATTGCTATACGGCAGCTGGTGGAACGACGGCCTCGTGATCCTCGACGTCGGCAACGGTATCAAGGGCGGCAGCCCGAGCAATCCGGTGTTCGTGTCGCAGTACAAGTACGATCTCAATGAGATGTATCGCGAGGTCGAGATCGTGAGCGGCGCGGGACACACGCGCGGCACGCACACCGCGTGGCGCCACAAGAATTACGTGTTCATCGCGGACGAGGTCTATCGCGCCGAGGACGTCAAAGGCGCGAAGGATGAAGCAGCGAATCGCATGTACGGCAACATGCAGGTGATCGACGTCTCCGACATCATGCGCCCCAAGCCGGTCGCGTACTACAAGCCGGAGAATGGCGGCGTGCATAACGTGTGGATCGCCGGCGACACGCTCTACATGGGTGCGTATGATGGAGGCTTCCGCGCGTTCGATATCGCGGGCGAGTTGCGCGGGGATCTGCGCGCGCAGGGAAGGGAGATCGCGTCGTTGAGCACGGCAGACATGGACGGCAAGATCAAGAACGCGGCACAGACCTGGGGCGTGGTCGTTAAGAACAACCTCGCCTACGTGAACGATTTCAATAACGGCCTCTGGATAATCAAGATCGAGCCGAGGACGCAGGTGGTTCCGTAGTCCTTAGTCCATAGGCCTTAGGCCTTAGCTCCTTACGTGCTAATGTTTGTTATGGCCTCTAAGAGCTAAGGACTAAGGACTCTATGGAATCCGTCCGCGGAATACACCATATCACCTGCATTTCCGGCGACGCGCAGGAGAATCTCGACTTCTACACCGGCGTCATGGGGATGCGGCTCGTCAAGCGCAGCGTCAATCAGGACGCCCCTGACACATACCATCTGTTCTACGCCGACGCGGAAGGGCGGGCGGGAACAGATCTCACGTTCTTCCCATGGCCGGGAATGCCGGCGGCGCGCGCAGGCGTCGGCCTAACGAGGGAGGTCGCTCTCGCCGTTCCGTCCGGGTCGCTTGGCTTCTGGGCGGAGCGCCTCGAGAAGAATGGCGTGAAGATCGGCGAGCCGGTGACGCGCTTCGGCGAGCGCACGCTCACCGCGACGGATCCGCACGGTCTTCCAATCGCGCTCGTGGAGACCGATTCGCGCGAAGACTTTGCTCCGTGGACTTCGAGTCCTGTCGCGGAAGCGCGGCAGGTTCGCGGTTTGCACGGCGTGCGACTGTGGGAGCGAGATCTTGCGCCAACCGCGCAATTCCTCAGCGGCTCGCTCGGCTTCACCGCGTTAGGTGAAGAAGATGGCTGGACGCGCTATGGAGTCGCGGCGGGTGAGTCCGGTCAGGTCATCGACGTCGCGGCGAGGCCTAACCTGGCGCGTGGCGCGTGGGGCGTAGGCGGCGTGCACCACGTGGCCTGGCGTGCTCCCGACGAGAGCGTTCAACTCGCACTCAGAGAACAGGCGCAGGCGGCCGGTCGGCGACCCACACCGGTGATCGATCGCTTCTGGTTCAAGTCGGTCTACTTCACAGAGCCGGGCGGCGTCCTCTTCGAGATCGCGACAGATGGTCCCGGCTTCGGAATCGACGAAGACATGACATCCCTCGGCGATCGCTTGATTCTGCCGCCGTGGATGGAACCGCAGCGCACAGAGATCGAAATGGGCCTTCCGCCTTTGCGAGTCGCGAAGGTCGCGGCGCGAGGAGCTGAGTCGTAGTGGCCACGGAAGCGCGCGACCTCGTCTTCACGCATCGCTTCGCTCCCGGATCCAGTTCGGCGACGCTTCTTCTGCTACATGGAACCGGTGGCAACGAGGACGAGCTCCTCCCGCTGGGACGCGAGCTGGCGCCTAACGCGGTGCTCCTGGCGCCGCGCGGTCGCGTCCTCGAGCGTGGCATGCCGCGCTTCTTCCGGCGACTCGCCGAGGGCGTCTTCGATCAGAAAGACCTCGCCCTTAGGACCGACGAACTGGCTGCGTTCATCGCCGCTGCTGCATCGCAGTATCACTTCGACGCTGTGAGAGTTATCGCAGTCGGCTACTCGAACGGAGCGAACATCGCTGCGAGCGTGCTCCTGCGGCATCCCGGCGTCCTGGCGGGCGCGGTGCTGTTCCACCCGATGGTTCCGTTCGAGCCGTCGCCAGTTCCCAGCCTGGCGGGGACGCCTGTTTTCATTTCAGCTGGCACCGCCGATGCGATGGTTCCGCGGCCGCTGACCGAGCGGCTCGCCGAGTTGCTGCGATCGTCCGGGGGCAGAGTTGAGGTCCATTGGGTGAACGGCGGACATGAACTCTCTCGCTCCGAGGTGGATGCCGCCCGCGTCTGGCTGGCCGAGTCCCAGCAGATATCCTAGCGATGGGTTTTTCGAGCTTGCTGTAGCGTTCTTTCTGCGAATTCAGCACAAGAAGAGGCCAAACGACGACCGATGCTCTTCTTGGAGTGCAGAATGCTTGGCCGAAACTGCAGAATTCGCACAGATTGCTTGACACGGCGACTCTGCCAAGCCAGCTTGGGCTTAGATCGGCGGCGACAGCCGCGCACCCCACATTACGAGTAGCCGAGTCGAAATGAGCGCATTGCTCGTCCAGGCCGCGCCCGAGGTTCTTAGCGCGCCTGATACTGCGTGGATGTTGGTCGCCACAGCCTTGGTTCTCTTGATGACGCCCGCTCTAGCTCTCTTCTACGGCGGGCTCGTTCGTGCAAAGAACGCTCTGAACACGATGATGATGAGCATCGCCGCGCTTGGCGTCGTTGGTCTCGTCTGGGCGCTGGTGGGATACTCACTCGCATTCGCACCCGGTCCCGAGTGGATAGGTGGCATGCAGCATCTGTTCTTGCGAGGGGTCGGCCTCGATGCGAAGGGATCGATACCGCAGCTCCTCTTCATGGCGTATCAAGGGACCTTCGCGATCATCACCGCGGCCTTGATTTCGGGCGCCGTCGCCGAGCGCATGCGATTCAGCGCGTACATACTATTCATCGCGCTGTGGGCGGTACTCGTGTACGCGCCGGTGGCGCACTGGGTCTGGGGAGGCGGATGGCTTGGTAGGGCGGGTGTGCTCGACTATGCAGGGGGAACGGTCGTGCACGTGAATGCTGCCGCCGCGGCTCTGGCGGTCGCGATGGTGCTGCGCCCGCGGCGTGACTACGGCCGCCAGGCGTTGCTACCTCACAACGTGCCGTACGTCTTGCTAGGGGCCGCGCTACTCTGGTTCGGGTGGTTCGGCTTCAATGCCGGAAGCGCGCTGGGAGCGAACAGCGCAGCTGTCTTGGCGTTCGTCAACACGTTCCTCGCACCAATGGCCACGCTGGTTGTGTGGATGGGTCTCGATATCACGCGCACAGGCAAAGCGACCGCTGTTGGCGCCGCAACGGGGATCGTCGTTGGACTGGTTGCGGTCACTCCGGCAGCGGGCTTTGTCTCACCTGCGAGCGCGATCGCGATCGGCGCGTTAGCCGCCGCTCCGAGTTACTTCGCGATTCTGTGGCGCGCACGGACGTCGCTGGACGACGCGCTGGATGTTGTCGCCGCCCACGGTGTCGGCGGCGCGACTGGCGCATTACTGACCGGCGTCTTCGCTACTGTGGCGTGGGGCGGAACCGATGGACTCTTGGCCGGGAGCGTTGGCCAGTTAGGCAAACAGCTTCTTGGACTCGCGGTCGTTGCTGTTTACAGCGGTGCAGCGACCTTCGTTTTGATCAAAGCGGTGTCCGCTGCCATGCCGCTTCGCAGCGCAGTTCGCGCCGAGGCGACTGGTCTCGACATCACGGAACACGGCGAGGAAGCGTACACGCGTGGGGAGGGGACCGTACTCGTGCTGCCGCTGACAGCTGCCGAACCTGCGCCGAGCTTGCAATCGGCGCTCGAGGGCTCCGCATGAAGTTGATCGTCGCGATTGTGCGACCCGAGCGTGCGAACGAAGTCCTGGAGGCGCTTTTCCGCGCTGAGGTGCGCGGTCTCACAGTCTCTCGTGTCCGTGGGCACGGTGGAGAGGTGGAGCCGGTGGAGACATACCGCGGCACGACGGTCAAGATGGAGCTTCACGAGAAGGTGCGGCTCGAGATCGGCGTATCCGATCACTTCGTGGAGCCCACGGTGCGCGCCATACTCGACTCCGCGCGCACTGGCGAGGTAGGGGACGGGAAGATCTTCGTCCTCCCGGTCGAGCGAGTCTACCGCATCCGGACCGGAGATACCGACGAGATGGCGGTGACGCCGCCGATTCCCGCCGCCGACTGAGGCAGTCCGTCGGGGCCGCCTAACGCGGGCCCCCTGGCCGCGCGGCCGCCGGATGTAAGACTCCTGTCGGGGACGCGTGCGTGACATTGACGCCGCCAGTCCTCGCGGCTCAACGTTCAGGTTCGCTAGATCAACGGGTTTCAAGAGCAAACTTTTTGGAGTGATTGAACATGCTGTGGACCCTGGCTCTCATGCTCCAGGCCGCGCAGCCGCGCGTCGTCATTACGCCTGCCCAGCCCGTCGTTGTCGCGGGCGATACGCTCCGCCTTCGAGGCCAAGTCGTTGACGCATCGGGGCAGCCGATGGCGAACGTGCGCGTCCGCTTTCAGATCGGTGGCGCATCGTTCGAAGGAACAGTCGATAGCACCGGATTGGTGAACTCCGGCGCGGCGGGTGTGCTGCCGGTCGTCGCGAGCGCGATCATTCCTGGCTCGCGGCCGATCGTGCAGCGCATCGAGGTGCGCATGATCGCGGGGCCCGCGACGCGCGTCTCCATCGCGCCGCAACCGAGGCGCATGGCGGCTGGCCAGCGTTTGCGCCTGGACGCCAGAGTCTTCTCCGCCGCAGGCGATCAGCGCGCCGATCGCGTCGAATGGCGCAGCTCAGCGCCTAACGTGATCTTCGTGAACGACGCCGGCATCATCACCGCCGGCGCAGCAGGCCGCTCCGCGGTTACCGCGACGGCCGGGAACGCGCGCGCAACGCTGGACATCACCGTAGTGCCCGGGCGCGCGAGCCGAGTGACTCTTACGACCGCGACCGCTCGCGCGCGAACCGGGGACGTCGTGCGCTTCCGCACCGACGTGCGCGACAGCGCCGGCCGTCCGCTCGATGGCCTAACGCCGCTGTGGCTCTTCGCTCCGGGTAAGGGAGAGATCGACGCCGAAGGCGCGTTCGTCGCGTACGAGCCGGGGACGTACACAGTGCGCGCCGATTTCGGCACAGCGAGCGGCGAAACGACGATCGACGTGAGCGAGCGCGATGTGCGCCGAAAGGCGACTGTCGTTGGGCAGGTCGTGCGCACGCAATTCCCAACAGCTGAAGTGTGGGTGCACCCTAACGGCAAAGTCGCGTACCTCGGCACACACTTGGGAGGCGACAGGTTCTACGCGATCGACGTGTCGAATCCAGCGAGTCCGGTAATCGTGGACTCGCTCGTCGACAACTTCCGCATCGTGAACGACATCATGACGACGGCGGACGGCCGGTATCTCGTGTACACGCGCGAAGGAGCGGACAACCGCATGAACGGCATCGGGATCGCGTCGGTGGAAGATCCGCTGCACCCCAAGAAGATCGCCGACTTCTCGCAGGGCGTGACGTCGGGCGTGCACTCGGCGTTCGTGTTCACTCAGCCGATTCACGGCACGCATGTGTACCTAACGAATGACGCAACCGGCGCGCTACACATCATCGACATCAACAATCCGCGCGAGCCGAAGGAAGTCGCGACCTGGCGCACGCCGCGCAAGTTCGGCGATGCCGGGCGTCAGCTGCACGACGTGGATGTGCAGGATGGATTGTTGTACGGCAGCTGGTGGAACGACGGATTGGTCATCCTCGACGTCGGCAACGGCATCAAGGGCGGCACCCCCAAGAATCCGCAGATCGTGGCGCAGTACAAGTACGATCTGGACAAGCTCTATAAGGACGTAGAACTGGAAGGCGGGAAGGGTTTCATTCGCGGCACGCACACGGCGTGGCGGCACAAGAACTACGTGTTCATCGCCGACGAGGTATTCGGCAACGACGCGATCGCCGCGTTGATGCGGGGAAAGCCATCGCAGGCGCATGGGCGACTGCAGGTAATCGACATCAGCGATATCACGAATCCGAAATCGGTGGCGTGGTACGAGCCGGAGTACGGCGGGGTGCATAACGTGTGGGTCACTGGGGATACGCTGTACATGGGGGCCTACAACGCGGGCTTTCGCGCCTTCGACATTTCGGGCGAGTTGCGCGGAGATCTGCGTGCTCAGGGGCGCGAGATGGCGCACATGAATCCCGCGCACGACAAGGGCTTCGTGCCTAACGTGGCGATGACGTGGGGCGTCGTCGTGAAGAACAACCTCGCGTACATCAACGACTTCAATTCCGGACTCTGGATAGTCCGTTTGGAGCCGAAGACGCAGGTGGTTCCTTAGGCCAGAGGCCAGAGGTCAGAGGCCGGAGCCACCGAACGAGCGCCCCTCTGACCTTTGGCCTCTGGCCTAAAGACGTTGCACCCTCTGGGCTGACCTCCCAGTTTGGGAGGTGCATGTTCCAGCTTCGTACGCTCGGCGGGTTGGACCTACGGAACGCCGAGGAAAGTAAGGTCACTGCAGTACTAGCCCATGCCAAGCGGGCGGCGCTGCTGGTCTACCTACGCTGGCGTCTCGAGGACGCCCGGCACGGCGCGACTCCCTAATCGCGCTCTTGTGGCCCGAATCGTCCCAGGAGCTTGCGAGATCTTCGCTGCGCAAGGCGCTGCACAACCTCCGTCAGGCGCTCGGCGATGACATCATCGTGGCTAGCGATGACGATGAGGTAAACGTCGCTGCAGCTGTCTAGAGTGCGACGCCCTAGCGCTTGATGGCGCTGAAGCGACCGAAGCGCAGGCTCTCCACAAGGGCCCCTTTCTCGACGGCTTCTTCCTTCCTGACGCCCCCGAGTTCGAGCGCTGGGTCGAGCGTGAGCGAGTGCGGCTGCGCGACCGAGCGTTCGCGATCATGTGTGGCACGGCCGAGTCGGAAGGCGCGTCGGGCAACGCCCACGCCGCAGCGTACTGGGCGCCACGCTCTTGCCCTAGTTCCCTATGACGAGAGCGCGTTGCGATGCCTCCTAACGTTGCTTGACCGCGTCGGCGACCGAGCGGGCGCCATCAGCGCGTTCGAGGAGTTCTCGCGTCGCCTTTCTCAGGACCTCGGCGTCGACGCATCTGCGGACGCACAAGCCCTGGTTGCGAGAATCCGAAGTACGAGCACCGCGCCTAACGAGATCGCGTCTGGCAACAAGGCAACGGGGTATCCCGCGCCTTCGATCGAAGTCGTGCCCGCGCGTCCAACGCCACGAAAACCGCTTCGCTGCGTCCGCACGCGCCGAAGCGCTACGGGCCAGCAGGCGCACGCCGCGTTCCCCGCGCCCGACGGCTCGTTCATTGTTGTTGCCAACCAGAACGGTACATCAACTCGGGCGGGCGGCCAGGCAACCTCGCTCATTGGAATATGTTCGGCTTCGACGTGTACCGATTCCCGTTAGGCGGCGATACCGCGAGTGCTGTGAACGCTCCTGCACGGACGCATGTGTTCTCAATAGAAGGGGAGCACGATTCGCACGGGATGGTCGCGCGTGGAACGACATTCATCTGGGTCATGGATCGTCACGCCAACGCGGCCGAAGTCATCGCTGTCGAGTCGGGGACGCGTGTGAACACGGTGCAGCTTAGCGGCCCCCTGAGTGATGATCCGGCCCCCGACCTTGTGGACATCGCACCAGCCGGCGACAGACTCTTCGTGGCGCTGCGTGGACCGACCCCTCTGAGCGGCGATCCGCACATCGCCACTGGCAATACTCCCGGGCTGGGCATCATCGACTTGGCAAACGGGGGTCGTACGGGAGTGCTCAAAGCGATTGTGCGGGTTACGAACGTAGACGACACCGGCGTAGAGCGGGCGGACGCGCATACGGTTCGTGTGCGTCGCATCAACCGGTAATCGTCCCGCTGGCGAGGGAGAGGGCGGCCGTGCACTCTACTGGACACCGCTCTTAGCTCTTGGGACCTGTCGTGGTCTCAAGATGGAGCTCGGCCCTTAA
>Ga0187893_10008267_pt1 | contig 16511 bp, 12 predicted proteins | sample MA1701074metaG_FD_139574 | JGI IMG/M metagenome (GOLD analysis project Ga0187893, IMG submission 139574) | White microbial mat communities from a basaltic lava cave in the Kipuka Kanohina Cave System on the Island of Hawaii, USA - MA170107-4 metaG ...
ACCCCTCCATGCGGAAGGCTTTCACGATCCGGCTTCCCGAGATGGTCTCGTGGAGGATGTTCGCGATGTCGCGCCAGCGCTCGAGCCCGGTGTCGGTGATGCGCCGGAGCTTGCGGCCGAGAGTCACCAGGGGATAGACCGCAAGGGGCGCGGTCACCAGGCACACGACCGCAAGCCAGAAGTCGTAGTAGAAGAGGAGGGCGCCATAGCCGATGAGGGCAAAGCTCTGCATCAGGAGGTCGCCCAGGGCCTCCGATACCGCCTGCTGGATCTTCTCGACGTCGTTCGTGATGTGGGAGGTGAGAGTCCCCGTGGACTTGCGCTTGAAGAAGCTCACGGACTGCTGGATGACGTGCCGGTAGAGCCGGTTGCGAAGATCCATCACCGCGCGCTGGCCGACCCAGCTCATCAGGTAGGTCGCGAAATACGAGAAGACGCCTTTGACGGCGTAGAGCACGACGATGAGCGTGCCGACTAGCCCCAGGTTCACGTGCTGGATGAGAACGTCGTCGAAGACCGGCTTGATGAGATACGCGAGCCCGGCCGAGGCGCCGCCGTAGCCGAGCATGGCGACGCAGGCGAGGAGAAGGCGGCCCCGATACGGCCAGGCCTGCGAAAGAAGGCGCCGGAGGTCGTTCAAGGAAAGTGCTCTCGAGGCTATGCTATCAAGATTGCAGGGTCCGGATCGCCCTCGCCAGCCGCTCGATCGCCTCCTCGATCCTCTCCTCGGCGACGAAGCTGAAGGAGAGCCGCATGAATCTCTTTCCGCTGCGGTCGGCGAAAAACGGCGGGCCGGCGACGAAGGCCGTCTTCTCCCTCTCGATCGCGAGGGGAAGAAGCGCTTCGGTATCGACTCCCTCCGGAAGAGCGACCCAGACGAAGAAGCCTCCGAGCGGGTGGACCCACTTCGCATCCTTCGGAAAGTGGCGCCTCATCGCCTGCTCCATGCGGTCGCGCTTTCCACGGTAGAGATCGATCGATGCCTTCACCTGGTCTTCGATGTACCCGTGGCTCCCGTAGTCGTAGGCCAGCCGTTGGGTGAGGGTGTTGGCGCACTGGTCGGTCCCGAGCTTCGCGAGCCCGAGTCGTTCGACGAGCTCCGGCTCCGCCGCTACCCAACCGAGGCGCGCTCCCGGGGCGAAGATCTTCGAGAACGTATGGAGGAAGACGACGTTCGAAGGCGAGAGCGACTTGAGCGACGGCTCGGGTGCGCCTTCGTACACCAGCTCGGCGTAGGCGTGATCCTCCACGATCGGAATCGAAGCTCCGCCCGCGATCTCGACGACTTCCCGCCTTCTCTCGCGAGTCCAGGTCGCACCCGAGGGATTCTGGAAAGACGGGATGACGTAGAGGAAGCGCGGCCGCACGCCTGTCTTGGACAGGTCCTTCACCTTCTCGCGCAGGGCTTCCGGAATCAGACCGCTCGCATCCGTGGGAACGGAGACGATTCGCGCTTCCTGGCTCCGGAACACGTGGAGGGCGGCGAGGTACGTCGGAGCCTCGACGAGAACCGTATCCCCCGGATCGAGGAGCGCCAGGCAGACGAGGTTCAGGGCTTCGATGCCGCCGGAAGTGACGAGGATGTCCTCCACTCCGGCCGGGATCTTTTCTCGCGTCCCCATCCTCGCCGCGATCCATTCCCGGAGGCGCGTGAAGCCGGCATTGGGGCCGTAGTTGAGTGCAGTAGCCCCCTCGTCCCGGAGAACGCGCTCCTGCGACTCGCGCACCCGCTCGAGGGGAAAGACGGCGGGGTCGGGAAGACCGCCCGCGAGCGAAATGACGTCCGGGCGCTCGGCGAGCTTCAGGATCTCCGTCACCTCCCGCGAAGAGCCGAGAAGCTCCATGCGGCGGGCGAATGCGTGTTTAGTCCAGGTATCCATGGGGAAAACGCTCCTGGAAGCGCCAGGCGGTCTCGACGATGCGGTCGAGTTCCCCGAATCGTCTCTGAAATCCGAGCTCCCTTTCGGCCTTCGCGGAGGATGCGACGAGGCGCGCCGGATCCCCCGCCCGCCTTCCGACGACTTCGTGCGGAAACGCTCTTCCTCCGACCCGCGCCACCGAGGCGACGACCTCGAGGACCGAATGGCCCGTCCCGGTGCCGAGGTTGAAACTGTCGGAGGCTGCGCCCTGCCTCAATCGATCGAGCGCGGCAACGTGGGCGACGGCGAGGTCCTGCACGTGGACGTAGTCCCGAATGCACGTGCCGTCGGGAGTGTCGTAGTCGGAGCCGAAGACCTCGAGTTTCCCGTTCTTCCCCATCGCGGCTGCGATCGCGAGGGGAACGAGGTGCGTCTCGGGGCGGTGGTCCTCGCCGAGATCTCCGCTCTCGTGAGCGCCGGCGGCGTTGAAGTATCGAAGGTTGACGTGCCGGATCTGGTGGGCGGCCTCGAAGTCCCGGAGCGCGCCTTCGAAAGCGAGCTTGGTGCGCCCGTAGGGATTGATGGGGTTCTGAGGGTGCGACTCTCCGATCGGGACCTCAAGGGGCGTGCCATAGCTCGCGCAGGTGGAGGAGAATATGATCGCGGGAACGCGATTTCGCGCCATCGCCGAGAGAAGGTTGATTCCGGCGGTCACGTTGTTGCGGTAGTACTTGGCGGGGTCGCGCACGGATTCGCCAACGTACGCCTTGGCCGCGAAGTGAAGGACGGCGTCGAACGGCCCCCTCGCGAAAATCTCATCGAGCGCTTTCGAAGCACTCGGCTCCGCCAGATCTGCGCGAATGATCTCGGCCTCTGAAGCCGCGCTCCGATGTCCCTCGCTCAGATCATCGAGAACGACGACCCTCTCGCCGCGCTCCAGGAGCTCCCGAAGCGCGTGCGAGCCGACGTAGCCGGCGCCGCCGGTGACGAGGAGAAAGCCGCGGGCCACCCTTCACCCCCGGCCCACGCCGTAATAGGCGAAACCGAGATTCTTCAGCGTGTCCGGGTTGTAGATGTTTCGGCCGTCGAAGACGACGGGATGACGGAGGAGCACCTTGATGCGTTCGAAGTCGGGCTCGCGGAACTCGTTCCACTCCGTCACGAGCACGAGGGCGTCGGCGTTCTCGCAGGCCTCGTAGCTCTTCCGGCAGTACGTCACATCGCCGTCCACGTCTCGGAGCTGTGCCTTCGCCTCCTTGGTGGCCTCGGGGTCGAAGGCGCGCACGCGAGCGCCCTCCCGGACGAGGCCGCGGATCAGGGCGAGGGAGGGCGCTTCCCGCATGTCGTCGGTCCGCGGCTTGAAAGCGAGGCCCCAGAGAGCGATGGTCTTCCCGCGGAGGCCGTCTCCGAAGTGCTTCCGGATCTTGTCGAGAAGGAAAAGCTTCTGCTGCTCGTTGACCTCTTCCGTCGCTTCGACGATGCGGAGCTCGAGCCCGGCGTCCCGGGCCGTACGGACGAGGGCGCGGATGTCCTTGGGAAAGCAGGAACCGCCATACCCGACGCCGGGAAAGAGAAAGGCGTGGCCGATCCTCCGGTCGGAGCCGACCGCCCGCCTCACCTGGGAGACATCGGCGCCCACCTTTTCGCAAAGGCGCGCGATCTCGTTCATGAAGCTGATGCGGCTCGCGAGCATCGCGTTCGCGGCGTACTTCGTGAGCTCCGCGCTCTCCGGGTCCATCACCAGGACCGGGTTTCCCGTGCGCACGAAGGGCCGGTAGAGCTCCTCCATCACCGCGGCCGTTTCCGGCTCGTCCGTGCCGATCACCACCCGGTCCGGCCTCAGGAAGTCGTCGATGGCCGCGCCCTCCTTCAGGAACTCCGGGTTCGAAACCACGCCCACCGCATGTTGGGTAAGAGAGGATATCGTCTCTTTCACCCGGCGGTTGGTTCCCACGGGAACGGTGCTCTTCAGGACCACGATCTTGGGCTCGTTCATCGCCCGCGCGATCCACTTCGCGACCGAGAGCACGTACGTCATGTCGGCCGAGCCGTCCTCGCCCTGGGGGGTCCCCACGGCGACGAAGAGGATGCGGGACTTCTGGACGGCGAGGTCGAAGTCGGTGGTGAAGGACAGCCGCTCCTCGGCGACGTTTCTCGCCACGAGCTCGGAGAGCCCCGGCTCGTAGATCGGGATCTCGCCGCGCTTGAGGCGCGCGATCTTGTCCTCGTCGATATCGACGGCGACGACGTGGTTTCCGTTCTCGGCGAGGCAGGCACCCACGACCAGGCCCACGTATCCGGTTCCAAATACAGAGATCTTCATACGGTTTGAACGGCAATTCTAAGCGCGGGCTCGGATCCCCGTCAAAAGATCCCGGTCCGGGTGCTAACATCGCTCCACTCCATGAGCGCGCCCCTGGTCATCGGGATCGACTACCGCCCCGCGCTCTCGCGCGCAACCGGCGTCGGACGCTACTTCCAGGGGCTGGTCTCGGGTCTCCAGCAGATCGATCACGAGGACCGCTACGTCCTGTTCACGAGCTCTTTCAAGGAGCGGCCCGCGCCGGAGTCGCGCCCGTTGAACTTCCGGGTCGTCGATCGGCGTGTACCGGTCAGGGTGCTGAACGCGCTCTGGCATCGCTTCGAGCATCCGTCCCTCGACTGGCTCACGGGGTGCGACATCGACGTCGCGCATTCCCCCACTCCCCTGCTCCTTCCGACTCGCCGCGCCCGCTCCGTCGTCACCGTGCACGACCTCTTCTTCCTCGACCACCCGCGAGCGACGGCGCGCGAGATTCGGCGCGACTACGCGTCCCTCGCCCGCGACCACGTGCGAAGAGCGGATGCTGTCGTGGCGGTCTCGACGACGACGGCGGATGACGTCGCGACCAGGATGGAGGTGCCCCGCGAGCGGATCCACGTCGTCAACCCGGGAGTGGACGGGCGATTCCTGACGACCCGGCCCGCCCGGAACGGAGACAGCCCCCCTTACCTTCTCGCCGTCGCGACCGAAGATCCGCGGAAGGATCTGACGACACTCCTCGAGGCATTCGCGATCCTGAAGAACAAGGGGTTCGAAGGAACGCTTACGATCGCGGGAAGTCCCGGGCTCGACACGCCCCGCGTGCTCGAGACGCTCGGGAGGCTCGGACTCGAGCGGGACGTCGCGCGGCGTGGCTACGTCGATTCCGACGCGCTTCCCGCGCTGTATGGAGGTGCGCGAGTCCTGGTGAGTCCATCGATTTGGGAGGGATTCGACCTTCCGGTCCTCGAGGCGATGGCGACGGGCACGGCGCTCGTCGCATCCGATATCCCCGTTCACCGCGAGGTGGCCGAGGGAGCCGCGGTCTTCGTCCCCCCCAGGGATTCCGTGGCCCTCGCCCGCGGCATCGAGGCGGTATGGACCGATGAAACCCTGCGCTCTCGCCTGAAGGCTCGCGGACGCGAGCGGGCCCGCGACTTCTCCTGGACCAACTCTGCGCAACGAACCCTCGATCTCTATCGGCGGCTCGCATGACCGACTTGACGATCGCCATCGTCAGCTACAACGCGAGAGAGGAGCTCGCGCAGTGCCTGGAATCGATTTACGCGTCGACCCGGCTTCCCGCCTTCGAGGTCATCGTCACCGATAACGCGTCCACCGACGGGACCCTCGAGATGCTCGCGGCGCGCTTTCCCCAGGTGCGCGTTATCGCTTCTCCCGAGAACCTCGGCTTCGGTGGCGCGGGTAACTTGTGCTGGCGCGAGGCGAAGTCGAGCCTGGTCTTGTTTCTCAACAGCGATACCGTTGTTTCCGATCGAGCGCTCGACAGGCTGGTCGAGGTCGCCCGCGCGCGTCCCGAAGCCGGAGCCATCGGCCCCCGCCTGAGGTACGGCGACGGAGAGATCCAGATGTCGTACGGCGCCATGCCGGGAGTCGTCTCGGAGCTCGTGCAGAAGCTCTGGAACACAGGCTATGCTCGAGGGAAAGGGCCGCTTCGGCGCGCGGTTTCGAAACGCTACGAGCGCGAGCGCACGGTCGACTGGGTGAGCGGCGCCTGCCTCCTCACCCGGAGGGACATTCTCGAGACGGTTTCCGGATTCGATGAGAACTTCTTCCTGTACTCGGAGGACGTCGATCTCTGCGCGCGCATCCGGGCAACGGGAGCCCGGATCCTGTTCACTCCGGAAGTCGAGATCGTGCACCTCCTCGGGCGATCCGTCGCGAAGAACCGCGATCGAGTGATCTACGAGTCCCACCGGAGCCGCCTCTACTTCTACGGGAAGCACCGCTCGTTCCTCGAAGTAATGCTGCTGCGGGCCTATATGCTGACGAAGGCGGGAACTCTCTCCCTCCTCCGACCGCGCGATCGAGCTCTCTACGGACGAATCCTGAACCTTGCACGAGCCGGGTCGGACGCTGAATCCAACTTTTGACACCGGAGCGCCACATAAGTACAATTCGCCCTTCGAGAAACCCCGTTCGGACAACGCGGAAGGCATCCGCATCGAGGAAGCACTCCATGCCAGAGGAAATCTCGACGCAGCGCACGGTGCGGAGGCTCGTGCCGAGACAGTCGGCGACCGTCGCCGTGTACCGCGGGGAGCAGCAGGTAGGCTACGGCATCGTCGCCGACGTCTCCGAAGCCGGCGCCTGTATCGTGACCGACAGCCTGATGGCGCCGGGCACGGACCTGCGGTTGAAGCTCTCCTTCTACCGCGAGGCGCGCCTCTTCGAAACCGTGGCCCGAGTGGTCTGGAGCCGTGATGCTTCGGCAGCGGACCGCGGGTACGCCGGACTGCGCCTGCACGGCCTCCGGTTCACGGTGACCTCCACCCTCGAGCGCTCGCGCCTGGTCGCGATTCTCCAGAAAGACGAGTCGTTCGTCACCGTCTTCAAGCCGTCGGTAACCGAGTTCGACCGCCTCGCGAGCTCGCTCTCGAACGAGCTCGACGCCCTGGGCGAGAAGATCGACAAGAACCTGGGCCGCGAGTCCACCTGAAGAGCCTGTTTTCCTTTACGCCTGATTCATGCATCTGATATCGTTCCGCGAGGCTACCGGATGCGGATCGCAATCGACGTCCGCAAAATCAACGACTTCGGCATTGGCACCTACCTCAGGAACCTGATCCGGCACCTGCCTCGATTCGACGCGAAGAACGAGTACACTCTCCTCTGCTACCGCGAGGACGGGGAGCTCCTCCGGTCGCTCTCGCCCGCCTTCCGGCATCACTTCGTTTCCGCCCCCAACTATTCCCTCTCGGAGCACTGGAGCCTCTCTCTCTCTCTCCGGAAGGTGGACGCGGACTTGTTCCACGCTCCCCACTACGTGCTTCCCGCGCTCGTGCCCTGCCCCTCCGTCGTCACCGTCCACGACGTCATCCACCTCCTCTTTCCCCAGTACCTGCCCTCGCGGTTCGCGAGCCGGTACGCCCGCGCCATGATCGGAAGCGCGGTTTCGCGGGCCCGGCTGGTGATGACGGTATCGCAGGCCTCGAAGAAGGACCTCCTCGGGTTCTTCGACGTCGACGAGTCCAAGATCCTGGTGATTCCGAACGGCATCGACCCGGCGATGACCCGGGAGCTGACGCGGGAGGAGATCGAGCGGGTACGAAGCCGGTTCCAGCTCACCGGGAGAAACGCGCTCTTCGTCGGGAACATCAAGCCCCACAAGAACGTCGAGCGGCTCATCGCCGCGTTCGCCCTCCTCCGGCAGGATCCGGCGCTTTCCGACGTCACCCTCATCGTGGTCGGCGACGACATCTCGAAGTATCCCGCGCTCCGGCGGCAGGTCGAGGAGCACGGCCTCCGGTCCCACGTTCGCTTCTTCGGCTTCGTCCCCGAGATGACCCTCGTTGCCCTCTACCGCCTCGCCGACATCTTCGTCTTTCCCTCGCTCTACGAGGGGTTCGGGTTCCCTCCTCTCGAGGCGATGGCGAACGGTACGCCCGTCGTCACCTCCAGGATCTCATCGCTTCCGGAAGTGGTGGGGGACGCGGCGCTCGCCGTCGATCCCTACTGCACGGACGAGATCGCGGGCGCCATGAAGATGCTCCTCGGCGATCCCGAGCTGAGGGCGCGGCTGTCCTCGAAGGGCCGGGAGCGCGCGGCTTCTTTCTCCTGGGAGAAAGCGGTGGCGCAGATCCACGCCGCGTATATGAGGGCGCTCGGCGTTGGCGGGCCGCCCGTCGCAGCCTGACGACCCGATGCGCGTCGCGATCGTCCACGACTGGCTCACCGGGCTCCGAGGGGGAGAGAAAGTCCTCGAGCTCCTCCTGGAGCTCTATCCCGATGCGACCCTTTTCACCCTGGTCCACGTCCCCGGCTCGACGAGTCCCCGCATCGAGTCGCGCCCGATTCGAACTTCCTTCATCCAGAAGCTCCCCTTCGTCGAGCGCCATTACCGCTGGTACCTTCCTCTCTTTCCGAGCGCGATCGAGGCGCTCGATCTCTCGGGATTCGATCTCGTGCTTTCGAGCTCTCACTGCGTCGCGAAGGGCGCGATCGCGCGCGGGGGTGCCCTTCACATCTGCTACTGCCACACCCCCATGCGGTACGTTTGGGATCGGTTCGAGGATTACTTCGGCTCCGGTTGGAAGGCGCGGCTCGTTTACGGTCCCGCCGCGTGGCGTTTGCGGCGCTGGGATCGAAGTTCGGCGAAGCGCGTCGATCATTTCATCGCGAACTCCCGCTACGTCGCGGCGCGCATCCGCGATTACTACGGGCGCGAGGCGGAGGCGGTCATCCAGCCGCCCGTCGATGCCGATTTCTACACTCCAGCTCCCGACGGAGCGGACGCCTCCGAGCCCTACTTTCTCGTCGTATCGGCCCTCGTTCCCTACAAACGCATCGACGTCGCTGTCGACGCGTTCCGCGGGCGGGCCGAGAAGCTCCTGGTGGTCGGGACGGGCACGTCGGAGGGAAAGCTCCGGGCGCGCGCCCCTGAGAACGTTCGGTTCCTGGGCTGGCTTCCCAACGAAGAGCTGCGAGGACTCTATCGAGGATGCCGGGCCGCGATCCTGCCGGGGGTGGAGGACTTCGGAATCGTCCCGCTGGAAGCCTTCGCCTGCGGGGCGCCCGTGGTCGCGTACGGCGCCGGAGGCGCCCTCGACACGGTGAAGGACGGCGAGACCGGGGTCCTCTTCTCGGAACCGTCGGCGGTCTCTCTATCTCATGCCATTGACAGGGTTTCTGGGCTGAGATTTAATAAGGAGTTGCTCAGGAACTGGGCCCTTGGTTTTTCACGAGACCGTTTCCTCACCGAGATGCGAGAGTTCATCGCTGCTCGTCTGCGCTAAATAATGGTCAAGAAACAAAGTCGCGTCTGGACCGGGCTCTACGTCATCGCCGACCTCCTCTCCACGTTCGCCGCCCTGGCCCTCGCCTATTTCGTCCGGTTCGAAACCGACCTGGTGACCGTCACCAAGGGTGTCAATCCCTTCACGCAGTACCTGTTGCTGCTGCCTCTCATCCTGTTCTTCTGGCCCGTGCTCTTCTACCTCCATGGCCTCTACAGCCTGAAGCGCCTCCGCTCCCGAACGGACGAGCTCTTTTCCCTCGTCTGGGCGGTGGCGATGGGAACGGCGGCGATGCTCTTCGTCGCTCTCTATGCGCGCGTCTACTACCTCTATGGAGAAGACTCGGGCCAGTACGAGTACTCGCAGGTCGTGCTCGGACTCTTCGTCGTCTTCGACATCGTGCTCCTCACCCTGGCGCGCACCGTGATCCGTCGCGAGCGAGAAGAGCGCTGGCGGCGAGGGATCGGTCTTCGAAACATCCTCATTGCGGGCGCGGGCCAGCTCGGGCGCACGGTCGCCGACAAGTTCATCGATCATCAGGAGCTCGGCTTCCGGGTGGTGGGCTTCCTCGACGATCGCCTGCGCGGCGAGTTCGCGGGACATCGGGGCATACCCATCGTGGGCGGGCTCGACGACGTCGGGGACGTGGTGGAGCGAACGACGGTCGACTCGCTCTACATCGCGCTCCCGCTCGAGGCCCACAAGAAGATCCGCGAGCTCGTGGCGTTCGCCCACCGCGAGGCCCTCGATGCCAAGGTCGCCTGGGACTACCTGACCGACGTTTCGATCCGCGCCGGGGTCGAGGACCTCGACGGGATGCCGATCGTCAGCTTGTCGGAGCCGCCCATTCGCGGCTGGCACTGGCTCGCGAAGCGCATCATGGACGTCGCGGTCTCGACCATGCTCCTGCTTCTTCTCGCGATCCCCTTCGCGGTCGTCGCGGTCCTCATCAAGCTCACCTCGAAAGGGACTGTCTTCTACAAGCAGGAGCGCATGGGCCTCGATGGAAAGCCGTTCATCATCTACAAATTTCGCTCGATGTACGACGACGCCGAGAGGGAGACCGGCCCGGTCTGGGCGATCTCCGACGATCCACGCCGGACGCCGATGGGCCGCTTCCTCCGCCGGTTCAGCATAGACGAGCTTCCGCAGCTCGTGAACGTGCTGAAGGGTGACATGTCCCTCGTGGGGCCGCGGCCGGAGCGGCCGAGCTTCGTGAAGGAGTTCAAGGAGCGCATCCCCCGGTACATGCTGCGTCACAAGGTGAAGTGCGGAATGACGGGGTGGGCCCAGGTGAACGGATGGCGCGGCAACACCTCCATCGAGAAGCGCATCGAGCACGACCTCTACTACATCCAGAACTGGTCGCTCAGCCTCGACCTCAAGATCCTGTGGCGCACGTGGCGGGCCGTCCTCCACAAGCACGCGTACTGAGCCCTCCATGACACGCGCCCTCGTCACCGGCGCCGCGGGCTTCATCGGCTCCCACCTCGTGGACTACCTGCTGGCGCGGGGCCACGAAGTCATCGGGATGGACAACTTCATCACGGGCGACCGCGCGAACCTCGCGCACGTGCGCGACTCCCGGTTCCAGTTCGTGGAGCACAATGTCACGGAGGAGATCCGAATCGAGGGGCCCCTCGACTTCATCCTCCACTTCGCGAGCCCGGCGAGCCCCATCGACTACCTGGAGCTTCCCATCCAGACGCTCAAGGTAGGGTCCCTGGGAACGCACAAGACCTTGGGCCTCGCGAAAGCGAAGAAAGCTCGTTACCTCCTCGCCTCGACGTCCGAGGTGTACGGAGACCCCCTCGTCCACCCACAAAAAGAGGACTACTGGGGGAACGTGAATCCCATCGGTCCACGAGGGGTCTACGACGAAGCGAAGCGGTTCGCGGAAGCGATGACCGTCGCCTATCACCGCTACCACGGGGTCGACATCAAGATCGCGCGCATCTTCAACACCTACGGGCCACGCATGCGGGTGAAGGACGGGCGCGCGATCCCCGCGTTCATCAGCCAGGCGCTCCAGAACGAGCCTTTGACCGTCTTCGGCGAGGGCCAGCAGACGCGGAGCTTCTGCTACGTGAGCGATCTCGTCGAGGGGCTCTATCGCCTCCTCACGTCGTCTCAGAACATGCCGGTGAACCTGGGAAACCCGGCGGAGATGACCATCCGTGAGCTTGCCGAGACCATCCGGCGGATGACGGGATCGAAGAGCGAGATGGTGTACGAGCCGCTTCCCGTCGACGATCCCAAGATCCGCCAGCCCGATATCTCCCTCGCGCGAAAGCTCCTCGGCTGGAGCCCCGAGGTGTCCCTCGACGAGGGATTGACCGCGACGATCGCCTACTTCCGACAGAAGCTCGGCCTCGCGGAAAGCTGAGCCTCCCCTTGAAACTCCAGTCCGAAATCCTGGGCGGGGTCACGACCTTCCTCGCGATGGCCTACATCGTGGTCGTGAACCCGTCGATTCTGGCGACCGAGGGGACGGGGATGAGCTTCAGCGGCGTTCTGACTGCGACCGTGCTCCTCTGCTTCACCATGACCCTGCTGATGGGGCTCTATGCGAAGCTCCCGTTCGGGGTCGCCCCGGGAATGGGCATCAACGCCTATTTCACTTTCACCGTCATCCTCGGCCAGAAAGTCGCCTGGCCGGTGGCTCTCGGGATCGTGTTCTGGGCAGGAGTCCTCTTCTTCTTGACGTCGGTGACGCCCATCCGGGTCTGGATCGCGCAGGCCATCCCGAACGGCATCCGCATCTCGATGGCCGCGGGCATCGGCGTCTTCCTCACGTTCATCGGCCTTCGAAACGCGGGCATGGTCGCGTTCGACCCCGTCACCTTCGTTCGGCCCGGGGTCCTCGATCACCGGGCGCTTCTCGCGCTTCTCGGGATGGCGATCACGCTCTGGCTCTTGAATCGCAAGAGCCCCTTCGCGTTTCTCGCCGGAATCGGAGCGACCACGGCCATCGCCTGGCTCACCGGCCTCGTGCCCGCCCCCGCGAGCTGGTTTCGCCCTCCGGACTTCGAAAGCGTTTTCCTGAAGCTCGACGTGCTCGGCGCCCTCCAGCTCTCCCTCCTTCCCGCGATCGTCGGAATCCTCTTCACCGACCTCTTCGACTCCATCTCGACGCTCATGGGAGTCTCGATGTCGGCGGGCATGCTGGACGCGGATGGAAATCCCCGGCGCCTGCGGGAAGGTCTCATCGTCGATTCCTTCGCGACGCTCGGCGCGGGTTTGTTCGGAACGTCCTCGGGAACGGCGTACATCGAAAGCGCGGCCGGGATTAATGCCGGAGCGCGAACCGGCTTCGCCTCGGTCGTGACCGCGCTCTGCTTTCTCCCCTGCTTCTTCGTGGCGCCGCTCGCGGGCGCCGTTCCCGCCTATGCCGTGGCCCCCGTCTTGATTCTCGTCGGGGCGATGATGTTCCGGAGCGTCGCGGCCATCGACTTCACCCGGTTCGAGGAAGCGTTTCCGAGCTTCCTCACCGTGGTGCTCATCCCGCTGACGTTCTCCATTACCCAGGGAATCCTCTGGGGCTTCGTCGCCCACGTGGGGCTCTACGCCCTCGCGGGCCGGGGCCGCGAGGTCAAACCGGCGATGTACGCGCTTGCGGTCATCGCGGTCGGGCTCCTGCTTCTGGAGCACGGCCGCTGGCAATAGCGCAATCCTGAGACCGTAGGATATGGAATAATCCCACCGTGGCTCGACCAAGTCTATTTCGGATGCCCCGGGCGATCGCGGTCCTCCTCGCGCTTCTCCTGTTCGTCGCACTTCCGCTCCTCGGCCGTTTCTACCTCGACTGGCTCTGGTTCGGGGAGGTCGGATACCAGGGGATCTTCCTGCGAACGCTCACCGCAAAAGCCGCGATCTCGACTCTTTCGTTCCTCGTCTCGTTCGTGGTCCTAGCGGTGAACCTGCGCCTCGCGTTCTCGACCCTGAGGAGACGCGAGTTCGAGATCGTGACGCCCGACGGGCCGCGCTCGATCACCGTCGACCCGGGACGGCTCCGTCCGCTCGCGTGGGTCGCCGCCGCCATCGCGGCGTTCCTGATGGCGTCCTTCGCCTCCGCTCACTGGCAGGACTGGTTGTTCTTCCGGAACTGGACGCCCTTCGGGGAGACGGACCCTCTGCTTGGCTGGGACATCGGGCACTTCGTCTTCCGCCTTCCGTTCCTCCAGTTCCTCCATCAGACCCTGTTTGGACTCGTGGTGCTGTCGCTCGCCGGCGTTGCCGCTACGCACCTTCTCGCGGGAAACGTCGGGATGGACCTGAGGAGCGGGAGCGGGTTTTTCATGCACCGCTCGGCGCTTCGGCACCTTTCGGCGCTCTCGGCGGCGCTTCTGCTGGTGCTGGCCTTCGGCGCCTGGCTCAGCGTCCCCTCCCTTCTCACCGGCTCTTCGCGTATCCTTCAAGGCGCGTCCTACGTGGACGCCCACGCGCGCATTCCAGCGCTGCGTTTTCTCATGGCGGCAGCGATCGTGGGCGCACTTCTCGCCGGAGCGCAGCCGTTGCGACGGGGCTACCGGCTTCTCGCTTCCGCCTTCGGTCTCTACCTCGTCGTGTGGCTCGGAGGGGGCCTCTATGCCGCCATCGTCCAGCGGTTCGTCGTCGCGCCCAACGAGCAGGTGCGGGAGACTCCGTTCATCGCTTACAACATCGCCGCAACCCGGGCCGCGTTCGCGCTCGACAAGGCCGAAGAGAGGGAGATTTCGGGAGAGGCGCACCTCACGCGCAGCTCCATCGAGAGCAACCGGGCGACCCTCGGAAACGTTCCCCTCTGGAACCACCAGCCGCTTCTCGACACCTTCAGCCAGCTCCAGGAAATCCGGACCTACTACGACTTCGTGTCCGTCGACAACGACCGCTACCGCATCGACGGCGAGTACCGGCAGATCATGCTCTCGGCGCGCGAGCTGAACTCGGAGAGCCTTCCGAGCCGGACGTGGATCAACGACCGGCTCACGTTCACGCACGGGTACGGATTGACCCTGGGGCCGGTGAACCAGGTCACACCCGAGGGACTCCCGGTGCTTTTCATCAAGGACCTGCCGCCCGTCTCGAGCGTCAACCTCGAGGTCAGCCAGCCCGCGCTCTACTTCGGCGAGCTATCGAATGACCACGTGTTCGTCAAGACCGCGACCGAGGAGTTCGACTATCCGCGGGGCGACGACAACGTCTTCACCTCTTATGAGGGAGCGGGAGGCATCGCCCTCGGCGGTTTGTTCCGGCGGCTGCTCTTCGCCATTCGTTTCGGCTCCACCGATACTCTGCTCTCCCCCGCTCTCACGCCCGATAGCCGCGTCCTCCTGCACCGGCGGATCGCGGACCGGGTGTCCCGCATCGCCCCCTTCCTCACCTTCGATCGAGATCCCTATCTCGCTATCGAGGAAGGCCGGCTCCTGTGGGTACAGGACGCCTACACGACGACCTCGCGCTATCCCTACGCGACTCCCATTGGAAACCTCAACTACATCCGCAATTCGGTGAAGGCGGTGATCGACGCCTATCACGGAACGACCACCTTCCACGTGATCGATCCCGCCGACCCGATCGCGGCGACTCTCGGGAAGATCTACCCCGAGCTTCTGAAGCCTCTCGAGGCGATGCCCGAAGGCCTTCGCGCGCGGCTCCGGTATCCTCAGGGCATCTTCCAGCTCCAGTCCACGATGTTCTCCGTGTTCCACATGACGAACCCCGCGGTCTTCTACAACAAGGAAGACCAGTGGGAAGTGCCGTCCGTCGATGAGGGAGGGCAGGCCGCGCGGCTCGAGCCCTACTACACGATCATGAAGCTCCCGGGCGAAACGGAGCCCGAGTACATCCAGATGCTCCCCTACACGCCCCGGCAGAAGGACAACCTCGCCGCCTGGATGGTCGCGAGGAGCGATGGCGAGCACTACGGGAAGCTCGTCGTTTTCCAGTTCCCCAAACAGACGGTGATCTACGGTCCGCGGCAGATCGCGGCGCGCATCAATCAGGACCAGATCATCTCACCTCAGATCACTCTCTGGAACCAGCAGGGCTCCGAGGTCATCCAGGGAACGCTTCTTGTGATTCCCATCGAGGAGTCGCTCCTCTACATCCGTCCGCTGTACCTCCGGGCCGCGGGCGGCCGCATCCCCGAGCTGAAGCGGGTCATCGTCGCCTACCAGAATCAGATCGTGATGGAAGAGACCCTCGAACGGGCGCTCGATCGCCTCTTTCCCGGAGGCGCTGGCCAGGCTCCCCCGCCCTCCACCACACCCGCCTTCGAGCCGACGCCGGGAACCGAGAGGGACGACCTCGCCGCGCAGGCGCGCGAGCACTACCGGCGGGCAATCGAAGCCCAACGGCGGGGCGACTGGGCGCTCTACGGTGAGGAGATCCGGAAGCTCGGCGAGGTCCTCGAGCGGATGACGGAAGCGAGACGTTGACTGGTTTCCGATTCTAGCCACGCCCCCAAAGCGGAGCTCTCCTGGGTGAAATGCCTCAGAATCCGCGGAGGGGTTCTATGTCCTGGATTTCCTTCGGGGCTTCCGTGGTCAGGACGCGACGGCCCCCGCGCGTGACCAGGACGTCATCCTCGATGCGGATCCCGATGCCGCGGTACTTCTTGGGGACCCTTCGATCCTTCGCTCCGAAGTAGAGACCGGGCTCGATGGTGAGAACCATCCCCGGCCGGAGCCGGCGCGGCTTCCCGGAGGCGTCGACGTAGCCCCCGGCATCGTGCACGTCCATCCCGAGCCAGTGGCTCGTTCCGTGCATGAACCAGCGCCGATACTTTTCCTTCTTGATGTTGGCCCGCCGATTTCCCTTGAGGACTCCGAGCTGCGAGAGACCGTTCACGATCGCGCGGACGGCGGCGCGGTGAGGAGCGTTCCACGCTTTTCCCGGGGCGACGGCGCGGATGGCGGCCTTCTGCGCGCGCAGGACGACGGCGTAGACCTCCGCCTGCGGCTTCGTGAACGGGCCCGACACTGGAAACGTCCGGGTGATGTCGGCGGTGTAGTAGTCCGCTTCCGCTCCGGCGTCCACGAGAACGAGATCGCCTCCGCGCATCCTTCGATTGTTCGCTACGTAGTGAAGGATACAGGCGTTCTTCCCGCTCGCGACAATGGAGTCGTATCCGTTTCTCCTCGACCCCCGGCGCCGGAACTCCGCCTCGATCTCGGCCTGGAGCTCGTACTCCATCATCCCGGCCCGTGATGCCGCAATCGCCCGGCGATGTCCCGCGGCGGCGATCGAGGCGGCCCTCTCGAGCGCTGCGATCTCTTCGCGGTCCTTGATCAGGCGCCCCTCGGCGATCACGGGCCTCGGATCCTCGATGGGAGGATGGGCGGATGGATTCGCGCGGTGCTTCTGGATCGCGATGCGCTCGAAGACCGTCGC
>Ga0187893_10008268_pt1 | contig 16510 bp, 14 predicted proteins | sample MA1701074metaG_FD_139574 | JGI IMG/M metagenome (GOLD analysis project Ga0187893, IMG submission 139574) | White microbial mat communities from a basaltic lava cave in the Kipuka Kanohina Cave System on the Island of Hawaii, USA - MA170107-4 metaG ...
GGGTGTCTCGATCGAAACGTCGGGTTGGGGAGTGCGGGCGTCCCGCCCGCAATTCTCGATTGGCCGATTTGTGCGGGCCAGAGGCCCGCACTACCCGAAAACTCGAGCGAGACGGAGCACTAGTTGGATGCACCGTCCAGGCGAGTTGACGGCCACCCGCGCGACAGCTAAGTTGCAGTGCAGCAAGCCCCTTGAACCCCCGGCCCGGGTGGCGGAATTGGCAGACGCGCTAGGTTGAGGGCCTAGTTCCGGTTATACGGAGTGCAGGTTCGATCCCTGTCCCGGGCAGTGCCGAAATCCCAGAAAACCCCTTGATCCCTAGGGTTTCCTGCGCGGGGGGACTCGTCCTTCGACGCGCGGCCTTCCTCTCGCCGTCAGGGCTTCTGCAAACGAAGTCCGGCCGTTGCCGCGTCGTGCGACAGGCGTGGCTGGGCGCATTGCTGGCGCGTGACTCCATCGATGCGGTTTGCGAGAATATGCGCCGCGCGGGTCATCGGCACGCCTCGAGGACGATGGGCATGACAGCGGATTCGAATACCGGCGATTGGCGGATTCGCGAGGCGGCGGCGGGGGATGTGGACGTCCTCGCGGCCTTCACCCTGGAGGAGGCGAAGGACGCGGAAAGCGTCGCCCTGGATGCCGCGGTCGTCCGCCAGGGCATCCTCTCGGCCCTGCGGCGCGAGGCGCCGATCCGCTATTGGCTCGCGCTGCGGACCGGCCGCGGCGAGGCGGCGGGCAGCATCGCCGTCATCCGCGAATGGAGCGATTGGCGGGCGGCCTACTATTGGTGGGTCCAGTTCCTGTACGTCGTCCCGGAGGCGCGCGGCGGCGGCCTGGCGGGGGAACTGATCGAGCACGTCCGGGGCGTTGCCAGGATCGAGGGCGCGTTGGAGCTGCGCTTGTACGTCCATGGGGCCAACGCGCGGGCCCTGCGGGCTTACGAGAAACAGGGCTGGCGGCCGTTGCCTTATCTCGCGATGCATCTGCCGGTTCGCGAGTGATTGCTCCCAAGCCGCGCGGGCGATGATCGCGGTCGGGAGAAAAGAGGAACGAACGGCGAATCGGGAATGAAGGAGATTGGTCGATGACCCGACCTACACGACTTCAGCCTTCTTGGCTCAACGCCAAAATTCAATCAAAACCGCTGTTCCACGAAGCGTCGCCCGGCGATTGATGCCAGATCGTCGTAGGCGTCTTCTTTATCCCGCCGGGGAAGCTCGATCTTTTCTTTTTTCACCTTCTTATACGGCATGAGACTCAGGAAGTGCGCAATGCAGTTCAGCCGGGCGCGGCGCTTGTCATCCGACGGCACGATGTACCAGGGAGCCCACTGCGTATCGGTCGCTTCGAGCATCATATCCCGGGCCTTGGAGTAGTTGTACCATTTTTGGCGCGAGGGGAGATCCATGTTGCTGAGTTTCCATTGTCGGATGGGATCGCTGATTCTCGCCTCAAACCGCCGCTTCTGTTCTTCGTTTCCGACCTCCAGCCAGTATTTGATGATTTGAATGCCGCCGCCAACGATGTGTTTTTCGAATGTGGGGCATAATTCCAGGAAGTTGCGATGCTGCTCTTTGGTGCAGAAACCCATGACGTGCTCCACTCCCGCGCGGTTGTACCAGCTTCGGTCGAAGATCACAATCTCGCCGGCCGCGGGGAAATGTGGGATGAATCGTTGCACGTACATCTGGCTTTTTTCGCGGTCACTGGGCGCGGGCAGGGCGATCACGCGAAAGACTCGGGGACTGACCCTTTCAGCCATGCGGCGGATCAGACCACCCTTGCCGGCGGCGTCGCGCCCTTCGAAGACGACGATGATCCGCAATCCCTCGTGTTTGACCCAGTCCTGAAGCACGCAGAGTTCGATTTGCAGCTTTTCCAGCTCTCGCTCATAGTCCTTGCGTTTGAGCTTGCCATTCGCGTTCTTCTCGTCGCTCATGACTGTCCCTTCGTTTGTAGCTCCAGATCCCTTGCCGGCGGGCGAAGACCTGTTCGGCCGAACTCAAGAGGGCCTTGCGCCATTGATAGACCCGATGGGGCGAGAGCCCCTCGCGCCGACGGATCGCGGCCAGCCGGGCTTTCGAGTTCATCGATTCCGGCACGATGCGCTGCGTGTCCGCTGGTTTCCAGACGCGACGTGCGTTTCGATTTGACATGGTCGGTCCTCCGTGCCGCCGACCCCGCCGCGCCGAGGACGAAAATGATGGTTCCATGCTGTTTGTCGAACTGTTCCAATTCAGTGAGATGGCCCATCACACTGCACCCATATCTTATTTCCGAGGTCATCGTTTTCGCTCTCATCGCGCACGTTCGATCATCACCGTCATCGAGTGGATGCCGTAACCGGACTCGGCGACGAATCACGGTGTCGTCAGACGTGCTGCGGCGGCTGGATTTTGGGGACTTCGCCGGCGGCCAGGCGCTTCTGGTATTCCTTCCAAGTCATGTTCGGCAGACCGCTCGGCACCTGCTTCATGCCGATGCATGACTCCACCGGACAGACCAGCGAGCACATGTTGCAGCCGACGCAGGTATCCTGCTTGATGGTGAAGACGCCGACGTAGCCGTCGCCGCTGCCGGGCAACACTTCCAAGTCGCCGCTCTTGGTGAACGACATGTTCGGGTTGATCAGGCGGCGGCCGTTGCCGTTGCCGGCGGAGGTCGCGGGCATGTGCCCCCCGGCGGAGCCGGGGGCTGAGGGAGAAGCACCATAACGGCGGACGAACTCGGCCTCGGGCAGCTTTTCCCATTTGATCGACTGGTGGCAGCCGTCCTCGCAGGCGATGTAGCACAGACCGCAGTGGATGCACTTGGACTGATCGATCTCGGCGACGACCTTGTAGGAGAGATCGAGGTCGCCCCAGTCGACGACGTTCGGCACGGCCTTGCCGGCGAAGTCGCCGATGCGGCGAAAGCCCTTTTCTCGCATCCAGCTCTTCAGTCCGCTCTCCATGTGCTCGACGATGCGGAAGCCGTAGTGCATGACGGCGGTGCAGACCTGCACGCTGCCGGCGCCGAGCAATAGGAACTCCACCGCGTCTTGCCAAGCCTGGATGCCGCCGATGCCGCTAATGGGGATGCCGACCTGGGGGTCGGCCGCGACGCTGGAAACCATGTTCAGGGCGATGGGCTTGACCGCCGGGCCGCAGTATCCGCCGTGGGAGCCGCGACCCGCGACGTGGGGCCGAGGGGCGAAGGTGTCCAGATCCAGGCCCATGATGGAGTTGATCGTGTTGATGAGACTGACGGCGTCCGCGCCCCCTTTGGCGGCCGCTCGGGCGATGACCCGGACGTCGCTGATGTTGGGCGTCAGTTTGATCATCACCGGGATCTTGGCCACCTCCTTGCACCAGCGGGTGATCATCTCGGTGTATTCGGGCACCTGTCCGACGGCCGAGCCCATGCCGCGCTCGCTCATGCCGTGGGGGCAGCCGAAGTTCAGCTCGACGCCGTCGCAGCCGGTGTCCTGGGTTCGCTTGATGATGTCGTGCCAGGTTTCGCGCTTGGACTCGACCATCAACGAGACGAAGAGGGCATGATTCGGAAAGGCCCGCTTGGTCTCGCGGATTTCGCGGAGGTTCACGTCGAGCGGCCGATCGGTGATGAGCTCGATGTTGTTGAGGCCCATGACCTTGCGGCCGTCGTAGTCGACGGCGCCGTAACGGCTGGAGACGTTGACGATGGGTTCGTGATTGAGGGTCTTCCAGACGGCGCCGCCCCAGCCGGCCTCGAAGGCACGGCAAACCTGGTAGGCGCTGTTGGTGGGCGGGGCCGAGGCGAGCCAGAAGGGGTTGGGGGCCTTGACGCCGCAAAATGTGATGGACAGGTCAGGCGACATGATCGGCGCTCCGGGTAAGGATGACGTTGCTCCCGCGGAGATTATACCACAAGGGGCTGATTGCCCCAGGGACTGAACGCGCGAGCGATCGGACGGATCGTAAAGCGGCGGCGAAGATCTTCGGACGGCATGCGCCGTCGGCTCCGTTTGAGCACCGCGCGATCGACCACCGTTTTTTCCCTTATCGCTCCGCCCGAATGAGGTACTCCTTCAAGGCCGCCGCATTGTTGAAGCGCGTCTCTTTGGATGCGAAGAGAAGCGTGACCGGTCCTTGCGAGGCCGGTTTTCGAATCGCCTTCAAGGCTTCATCCTGACTCCTCAACTCCGAACGATACCGCCGCTTGAACTCGGTCCACTTGTCCGGATCGTGATTGAACCAGCGACGCAGCTCAGCGGAAGGCGCGACGTCCGGAAGCCATTGGTCTATTCTCGCGCGTCGTTTTGACAAGCCTCGCGGCCAGAGCCGATCGACGAGGATACGCATGCCGTCGTCATCCGACGCGGCTTCATAGACGCGCTTCAGCTTGATCGATGCGATTTGCTTTTCGCGGGTCATTTGTACGTGTCCGGACGGGCAATTGCCTTACTGAACCATCCGCCGCATAGGTCGTCCGCGGGGCGAAATCAAAAGGCGCAGACGCAGTCTACTTCGAGCAGCGCGCCGGGCACGACGAAGTCCTTCACCACCACCGTCGATCGGGCCGGCCGCGGCTCCGGGAAGATGCTCATATAGACTTCGTTGAAAGGCTTGAAGTCGGAATATTCCTTCAGGAAGCAGGTGCATTTCAAAACGCGATCGAGCGACGAGCCTGCCGCCTCGACCGACGCCTTGAGGTTCTCGAGCGTCTGGCGGGCCTGGGCCTCGAAGCCGTCGGCCATCACGGCCTTGCCGTCCTTGAACGCCGTGCCCACGCAACCGGCGACGAAGACCAGGTTGCCCAGTTTCGTCGCGCGGGAGTACGCGGGGCTGGGGCTGCCGGGGACAACTTCACGGCGCGGCGACGGTGAGGGCTGGTCATGGGCTCGCGCGTCGCTGGCCAAGACGCCGACCACCGCCGCCCCGATCGCGAAATCGCCGGTCCGCGAAAGAAACGTGCGTCGTGTGTCTAATGTCGATGCGGGATCGAAGAGCGAATCGGTCATGGTTGGCTCCCTCGAACGAATGGCATGAACAGCGACGAAAGGCAGGCCGCCCTACTTGAGCAGCCAGCGTTTGATTGCGTGCAGCGTGGTCGCCCGGCCGGCCTTGGCGATCGATCGCGTCAGCGGAATGTCCTTCGGGCAGACCTTCACGCAGTTCTGGGCATTGCCGCAATCGGTGATGCCGCCGGGGCCCATCATCGCCTCCAGCCGCTCCGCCGCGCTCAACCTGCCGGTCGGATGGCTGTTGAACAGCACGGCCTGCGAAATGACGGCGGGGCCAAGAAACTCGCGATCGTAGGCGTCGTTGCGCCGAGCCGCCTGATCCTCCGCGCTCTCGCCGGGAAAGCGGTCCAGTTCCACTTTCGTGTATTGCGGGCAGACCTCCATACAGCAGCCGCAGGTCATGCACTCCGAAAGAGGGTATGCCTCTTCCTGGTCCGCGGGGCCCTGCACCGGTCCGGCGCCGGCGTCGTGGTAGCCGTCGACGGGAATCCACGCCTTGACGCGCGAGAGCCCGCGAAACATCCGCGACCGATCGACCATCAGGTCGCGGATGACGGGGAACTTGCTCATCGGCTCCAGCTCGATCTCGCCGGCATCGGTGCGGTTGAGATTGTCGACCAAGGCTGTGCAGGCCTGCCGCACCCGCCCGTTGATCACCATCGTGCAGGCCCCACACACTTCCTCCAGGCAGTTGCAATCCCAGACCACTGGCGGAACGCGGCTAGTCTCGCCCAGCGGAACGGGCTCAGCGGCGATGGCTTGCAGGGCCGAGATCACGTTCATCCCCGGGACGCGCGGCACGGCGAAACTCTGCCAATAGCGGCCTGAGCCGGGCCGGTCCTGTCGGGCGACGCGAAAGACGATGCTGTCCTGGCTCACCATGCCGATTCGTCTCCGTGAGCGGCGGCCTGAGTTTCCGAACGGGTCATGATAACTCTGACCGACGAGCGTGCAAGCTGATGGAGCGCAGCCGCCCTCGGCTGTGTTCCTTTGATGAATTGTGCCTGAAGCCGCGTTAGGACATGTCTCACGGCGGACTTGCAATCGTTCCGGAGACGGCTAGGATGAGGCGTTCCTTGCGAGATACGGGGCGTAGCTCAGCCTGGTTTAGAGCGGTCGCCGCGGCGACAGGTCGGCTTCCTCGAACTGTCGGTCATCCATGTGATGGTTGTGATGTACCACGTGTACGTCTTGCAAAGCGCCAAGACAGGTCGCTTTTACGTGGGCTCGACCGGGAATATCGAAGATCGAATCCGAGATCACAATAGTGGCCTATCCAAAGCTACGCGGCATGGAATCCCCTGGCATCTGATCCACAAGGAGGAGTTCCCGACCCGAGCGGAAGCCGCGAGGCGCGAAAGGTATTACAAGACAGGCAAAGGCCGTGAGGAACTGAAGGGTCAATTGGCGAGTTCAACCCCACTTCTCTTGCCGAAGGACATTGTTTGGTCAGCGAGCGGACATCTTGAAATCACGTAGCAGAGGATTATGATCCTACGATTCACGGGGCGTAGCTCAGCCTGGTTTAGAGCGCTGCGTTCGGGACGCAGAGGTCGGAAGTTCAAATCTTCTCGCCCCGATTTCTTTCACGGTTTCACGGCCAACCGGGTCGGATGCTTTGTGTGAAGGGCGAATCTTCAATGCCGCAGCCGCGCGCGAGCTTCGACCAAGATCGGGAAGCGGTCATCCAAAAATTTGGCCGCCTGATCAAGGAGGCCGAGGCGCTTGCCAATCTTGCTCGTGGGAGCGGCGACGCGCCGAACCGCGTTGGCACAGACGAGATCAAGCGGTTCTTTGAGGTTCGCGCGAGCGCCCTCAATCTGCTGGCCCGGGTCGCGGGGACGCGAAGCAATTACTACCGCACCATTCGAGATGAACAGGGGCCGATGCGCCTCCAGTTCACACCCGGCATTATGCTGGGAGTGCTCACTGCTGCGATGACGGACTACCGCGAGGGCTTCATGTCCGACGCGAAGCTGCTCGTTTCAGCCGAAGTGTTTACAGATTTGCTCGTGCAGGCCGAAGTGCTCCTCGATCACGACTACAAGGACGCTGCTGCGGTACTCATTCGAGCCGTGCTGGAGGATGGAATCCGGCGGCTTTGCAAGGCGAACAGAATCGAAACCGAAAAACGCGAAACGCTCCAGCAGCTCAACGAGAAACTCTACAAAGTGCATGCCTACACCGCGTTAGTGCATAAGGAAATTATCGCGAAGGCGGAGGTCGGCAACTGTGCGGCACACGGGAGATTCGACGAATACGCGAAGGACGATGTCGTGGCTTTTTGGGAGTTCGTGCTTCGTTTTCTCGGCCAGTACCTGCGATAGGCCGCAGCTAACCAACTGCTCAAGCTGCCTCGGGCCGCCATCTCGATTTTCTGAGCATCAGCGTCCCCGCAGGCGGCCCACCATGGCGCGGACAGAGCGCCCGTGACCTGTCGGTCCTTGCCACCGCCTTGGCGCGTTTCACGGTTTCACGGCCAGCAAAACCCGGATTCCAGGCTCCCAGGCCCGAATTTCTTGTACGAAGAGTTCAACTGGCGTACTGTCGCCCCGATTCGCCGAAGGCGAATAGAGCAGGAGAGGGGAGAAAGGAGAAAGTAGAGAAGGCAGGCTTACTTTCTCCGCGATTGGACGCCATGTCGGCGCAGTTGCCCACTCCTGCGGTCTCCTTTCTACTCTCTCCTCTCATGGCCTTTGGGTTCGAAAAAATGCTCGTCTACCAGAAGGCAGTCGACTTCGCCGACCATGCCGCCGCGGCCACCGAGCAGTTTCCACGCGGCTACGGATTCCTTGCCGATCAACTGAACCGCGCATCCCCTCCATCGCCGCTAACATCGCCGAGGGCAACGGGCGCTTTACCAAGCCCGACCGTCGGAACTTCTTCACCATCGCCCGCGGCTCGGTGCAGGAGTGCGTACCGCTGCTCGAACTCGCCGCAAGACGTTTGCTCACTACCACGGATCATCATGCGAAGCTGAAAGCCGATCTGGAGGAAATCGCCAAGATGCTGTCCGGCCTAATCAACGGACTCGAAAAGCGATCCGTTTAGGCCGGTTGACTTTCGACAGCCGATCACGCCAGGCGGGGTCAAGAACGCCGATTCCGGCAAGGAAAAGTTCAACTGGTGTCCAGTCGCCCCGAGCAAAACATTGCTTAAAGGACTTCGCACCTTCAGCCGACCGTCTTGCGTCATTATCGGTTCAAAGTCTTTCGTCCGACTAATTGGAACGCGATAGCCTGATTCCGTGCCGTCTCGACGGACAATCCCCGCCGGCAAGGCATGGTAATCGACCACGGTCGCCCGTGTGCCGAATTCGTTTAACTTGAGGCGATCTTGCCCGTCATTCCCATCCGGCGCAACCAGAGAAAATGCGACGCCACTCCCGCGACGAACGTTTCGTGGGCCGAGTACTTCACCTTGAACTCTTCGCAGACCCTCTCGACGAGTTTCGCCAGCGCCGCGTAGTGAACATGACAGATTTGAGGAAACAGGTGGTGCTCAATCTGGAAGTTCAGTCCCCCGATGAACCAGGAAAGCAGGCGATTATCGCGTGCAAAATCCACGGTCGTTTCGACCTGATGCGCGGCCCAGGAATTCTCCATCTGCCCGGTGCCCTCTCGCGGCATTGGAAAATCCGCCCCCTCCACACAATGGGCCATTTGAAATACGACGCTTAAGGCCACGCCCTGAATGAAAGACACCATCCCGTAAACCGCCAGCACGAACCACCAAGGATGCAGCAAGAGAGGGAGCCCAATCGCCAGTGTAAAGAAGATCGCCTTTCCTCCGACAAATGTCACCAGCTCCCAACCCTTGGGTCTCGGGAAGCGATGTCCGCCGATTCGTCCAGTGAGCACGTTGTGGAAGTCGTCGTAAATGTGCCACTTGACCGGAAGGAAGCCGTACAAAACCCATAAATAGAAGTGCTGGATACGATGCATCATTAGTCGCCGTTGGTGCGGCGACAATCGGCCGAGCACGCCGACGTTGATGTCATCGTCATGCCCGGAAACGTTGGTGTAACTGTGATGTATCGAATTGTGCTTGCGGGCCCATACGTAAGAGCTGCCGCCCAACAGGTCCAGCGTTAGGGACGCCAGTTTGTTGATCCATCGTCGATCTGAGTAAGCTCCGTGTCCGCCGTCGTGCTGAATATTGAAGGCAGCCGTGGCCAGCGCCAGCCCGAGCAGGACCGCCAGCGGCAGCGCCAGCCACCACGCATGGACGATGAATACCAGCAGAACATATAACGCAAAACAGTTGGCCAAAATGACCGCCGACTTGACGTACATTTGCGGGCAATCACGAGGCTTGAGACCGGTGCTCGCAAAGTAGTCATCGACCCGTTGACGAAGCGCTTGCCGAAAATCGTCGGGCTTTTGAAACTTCAACGGAGCCAACTTCGTGTTCGGCGTCCCCCGATCGATCTTTGCATCCAATTCTTGTTCTTGTGGCGATGTTGTACGCACTTGATGCCTCAAAAAAAAACTGACGTGACTGAACGCCCGAAAGCATCCAGCCGCGTCGGCTTACTTCCCAGCAGGCCGCCCGGCATTTTCGAGCCGCCCTTCAATCGGTCCCCCGACGACCTGGGGGCTCGATCCTGATCCGAAACAAGTCGATGAGATCATAAAGCTCGCAATGGCAAAAACAAGGTCAAACCCTAAAGGCGTCGTTCAAACTTCCTCGGCACAACCTGTTTTGATCCATCGAGCTGCCTGCTAAGTTCGACTCTCGCACGTTTTGAGGCCATGAGGATGACCTCGGGATAGATAAAGACGAGCCGCCGTGGCGATTCGCTGGATGTGAATGGACTCCAACGTCTCGAGCATGGAGGCTCGCAATGACTCTTGTATCGTCTTTCGCCGAGTTGTTGCAACAGGTGTCTTTCGTGATGACGCAGCCGACCTTCGACAGTTTCGTGACGCTCCTGACCGGCTGGGTCTTCGCCGGGCAGCGGCCGGGTCATTGTCGATACGAGGGAATACGGGTGCGAAATCGAACTTGCGGAGGCATAAGCGACGCACCGAAACGGCGCGCGTTCACTGACCGCGAGAGTTTTACGTCTCAGACCGCTCTGCCGACCACCGGCAGGTCGTTCCAACCCTTGGAAGCGGCGAGGTTTGGGGTGACTGGAGCCGAAGAGATTTGAACTCTCGACCTCTTGCATGCCATTCCGGTCACGGTCACAGCCGAAAAGCTCGTAAGCTTTTTGCTCGTCCGTAAGTTAACGGGACCGACATTGATTCGCCAGCCTTCGCGAAGAATCGCCGTTTCTCGCCGAGAAACGCGGTTTTTCAAGAGGAAAACGGTAGATACCGTTTAATGAAATCGGCAACTCCGCCGTCCGGGGCGTCGCGTCCAGTTATCGCTACACCTCGAACACCTTCAGCACCTCATCCCCGTAGTGGTTGTTGACCTTCACGGCGATTCTTCCGGTCTCAGGTTTGTCGAAGGGTCGGCTCTTGGTGCTGTAAAGGCTGGACCATGCGGCCTCGTCGATTTCGGCGCGGAGGGCACGCTTCAATTTCTCATACGGTTCGTCGGCACCAGTGAAGTAGGCATGGCGGACGAAGAAACTCTCGCCGTTGTAGTCGGTGTCGATAAACCAGCACGCGATGTCGTCAGTTGATGAATTGCGGATCTGGCCGGTGGTCGGGTCGTACACGTCCACGCCGTTGATTTCGACGGTGAGTTTGCCGTACTTGCCCTTGGTGATTTCCACGTCGGGTTCACCGAAAACCATGAACAGGTTTCCGGCCCCCGTCTTTTTCAGCAGTTCGTCGCCCATTGCGAGGTCCGGGTTCATCTTGGTCGGTAAGACCGTGAGTGTGCCGTAGCGCTTCACTTCTTCGGATACGTGCGGGTCGAAGGCGAAGCCGCAGACGATGAGCATGTCGAAGCCGACGCCTTGAACAGCCTCCTTGGCGGCTTCTTCTGCGAGGTCATCGCCCTTTCCCTTGAAAAAGCCCTTGAGCTTGTCCAGCCCCCGCTTCAGGGCCGACTTCGTCTTCTTGAGGGCCTTGCCGACTTGCTTCTTGCACGCCGCCAAGCCCGCCGCCGCCGCCTCGTCGCCGTCGACGTCGGTGTAGGCGTTGACGCCGTTGGCCGTGCGGGTCTCGACGCGGCTGACCGGCTCCTCTTCGCTTTGCGGCCAATGCTCCTCGGCGAAGGTCAGCCAGTTGCCGCGGCGGTCCAGGTCGATCCACTGCTGCTGGGCGGCCAACGCCTCGTGACGCAGCAGGTCCGGCTCCGCGACCGACGGGTTGCCCTCCGGGTCAAAGCTGACCGGAATGCCCCGATCCAGCGTGGTCAGTCGATTCCGGTTGTCATGGCCGTAGACCTCGCTGCGGCTCAGTCACCTACTCCTGCGCCGTCGTCGAGTGCGCATCTCAGCGCTCGCGTCGGTGTCGTGCATCGTCCATTCGTAGAAATCCGGATCAAGGAACGGCGCCATCGCCTCAAATGCCGCCTCGGTCAAGTAGTAGCCGTTGTCACTATCCAGGATTGAGTTCTCCTCGAGGATCGTCTGGCTGAACGGTCGGCTCGCTTTCACTACACGCTTGGATTCGCGAAACGCGTACCTTTTGCGGAGCGACGGAGGCGATATCGTCAACAGTTCATAGTATGGGTGCAGATTGCGGTGGTACGCGGGCACGTCCCGCATCGTCTCGATGAACTGCTCGGGGGTTGGCTCCTCGAGACCGCCGTAGCTGTCGAGCTTCCAGTGACGGAAATCCCCGATCTTCCAGGAATAGTGGAATAGCTTGATATACCTCGCTTTGAAAAAGGCAAGTCCTGGAAGAACTCTTAGTCGTCTCACGACCTTCTCTGCGACAACTAAGTTCTCCGCCGGCTTGCTAACATCAGGTATGGCGATCCCGTTGCGCTCAATATCCAATGGAAATTGCAAATTGCTGTCCCTATCATAGAACTCATTATGGGGATACTCGGCTCCATGGCGCGATGCAATACCGTGAAACATCGCGGCAATGAACGCGTCGATCCTCCCTTCTCGCCAATCGATTAACTTCAGTTCATAGTATCGCATCGCCCGTCGTTGCCAGTCAGGACTGGCCTACTTGGCCCCACATGAATCCGGACTACCCGAATAGTCACCATCCGGCGGAAGCTTTGCACAGACGTCCTGGTCGAACTTCGACGCAAGGGCGCCGCCCTCATTCCCGCCGATCTCGTCCCCCAAGTGAAGGGCACAGTCGTGACACAAAGCGTTGTTCACCACGCCGTTTGATAATTGATCAGCGAATTTCGTGCAGGGGCTATCGGGATCGCTGAACGCCGCAATGACGCTCGCGCCATCTGAGAGGAAGCCAACGAGCACTCCACCGACGGCCGCGAGGCGTTTGATCTTCTTGACTTTCTTCGCCTTCCACTGGGGCGGGCCATTCTTGGGGCCTTTGTATCGTTCTTTCGCCGGTTTGCCCTTCTTGAGCGTGTCTTTAAACCTATCAAGTTTCTTGATTTTCTCCAGCTCTCGTTTTGCCCAATCCTTGGTAACGGGCTTGCCCTCGCGCTTGCGTTTTTCAATCCTTCGCTTCCATTCCTGATTCCACCCAGAGTGGATCTTCTTGATATGGTCGTCTCCTTCAATCATCACGCCATTCTCGGTGGCGTCGATATCCAACCCCTTGATCTCGTCTCTGAATAGGGATTGAGGGTACCAGTGATGCCAATGGGGGACCAACCCGAGGGGATCGATCCAGAATAGAGGAGCTGACGCAACGTATTCGTAGAGGTTGATCGCCCCGGCGGCGTATTCGATCGGGTCGCGCTGAAGCCAGCGGCCCAGGCGAGGGTCGTACACGCGGAAATGCGCGAGGTTCTTGGCGATGGCGGGCAGATACACGTGGCCCGTGAAGCCGAAGGAGTTGCCGACTGACGAGACCGGCATGGCGCAGGCCAGCGACGATCCGCCGCCGCCGCCGCCGCCGTCGCTCCACGTGCAGCCAGGCGCGGCCGTGCTCGACGCGCTGACACTCGGCAGCCAAGCGCCCTCTCCCTCGTTGGCATTGGCATCCCACTTCTCGATGAACGGTTTGCCATAGGGATCATAACTGTAGCGCTCGCGGAGCGCGCCGGTCTCGTCCGCCAAGCCGATCACGCTCCCCAAGGCGCGGACGACACGATAGGACTCGGGTTAGCCTGTTGGCCCCTTCCCAAGACTTCTTAGAGCCTCCTCCGCCTCTTCGAAATCGGGCTTAATCTCAAGCGCCTTTTGGAAATACTCCCGTGCCTTTGCTTCGTCTTTATCGCCTTTTAGGTAACACATGCCAATTAGATAATAGCTATTCTGAAGGTCTCTGAAATCGTACTTAACCAGCTCCTCAAATGCGCGCCCTGCCTTCGCATAATCTCCAACCGCAAAATAGGCGTCTCCAAGATTTGCCAACGTATTTAGGTTTTCAGAATTGACCTCAACGGCTCTTTCAAGATAGTCTATGGCCTCTCGGGCTCGATCAGTCTCCAACAAATGCGAGCCAAGACAGCTAAACCCTTCAGAACGCTGAGGATACCTCCGAATCATTTCTCGGCAGATGAACTCAGCATCAGCGGGCGACTCATCCTGCAGAACCGTGAACAGCGTCCATAGCGTTTCGACCGACGGATTCAGCCGCGCCGCCTCCTTGGCCAGTGCCAACGCGGCTTTGCGCGCGCCACGACTCCACTCGATCCCGCATTGACAACCGAGAACTGCTGCTCCGTCGGCTCCCGCAGCGCGTGCCAGCTCAATCCACTTTGCCGGAAGCTCCTGGTCCTCATGATGCTGGGCGTCACAAAATGCCAATGACAACAAATCGTCTGACGTTGCTTCACCTTGCGAATAAAGCTCCCGAAACAGCCGCGAGGCCTCGGGGTAGTCTCGAACATGGTAGTAGGCCGAAAGGGCGCGCGTTCTCAATTCGTCTATTTCGCTCTTCTTCATTTAGTGTGAAGCTCTCGACCGCTTGTACTCTCCTCCCTGTACACTGCTGCTCAGTGATTCAGGATGTTCAGCAGCCGCAGAATTGTAAGCACAATCAGAATCGTTTGCTCCCTGTTCGTCTTCGGAGAAGGCGGGGGATCATCAGGCTTAGGGACCTTGGGTGGCGGCCGATCGGGATCCGGACCTGGGGGACCCTCCTTGGGCTGTTGCTGCTTTTTGGTCTTCTGCCTACATCCAAGGGGTTGTGGTCGCTCTGGGATCCATTTTTTACCCGCTCTAACCTGAGACTTCTCAACCAGTATATATGTGCCACCGACAAAGGTGACCGTATAAGTCCCTGCAATGATAGCGGCAGCCTCTGCATCGGATAGTCCCGTCAGCGCGGCCAGCATTGCCGCGTCGCCATTTGCAATTGCTGTCGCAACCGCAGCGGGCACGCTCCCACCGGGAACAGCAGCGCCCGGCGCTAATCCTAATGGATCGAGTCGCGAAATCGGATTCGCCCCAACGTACTCATACTGGTTGATCGATCCGGCGGCGTATTCGATCGGGTCGCGCTGGAGCCAGCGGCCCAGGCGAGGGTCGTACACGCGGAAATGCGCGAGGTTCTTGCCGATCGCGGGCAGATACACGTGGCCCGTGAAGCCGAAGGGATTGCCCAGCGATGAATAAGGCAGGCCCGAATTCGGCTCGGCGCTGGCGAGCCAAGCGCCCTCTCCCTCGTTGGCGTTCGCGTCCCACCTCTCGATGTACGGCATGCCGTAGGGGTCATAAGTGTACCGTTCGACGAGTCGGCCGATCGAATCGACGAGGCCGACGACCGAACCCAGCGGGTCGTGCAGGTAATGATAGGCCCAACTGTCCTGGGTGTCCGGGCTGTGGCGGACCATGGCCACGACCTCGGAGTATCGCTCCGGATCGCCGTGAATGAACTCCCGAACCAGCGGCATCGCGCCGCCGGAACCCCCTTGCTCACACGCGGGGCTCTGATCACACCCGTACTCCTGCACCAGCTCCAGCCCGACATAGACGTGCCGCGTCGTGCGCGGCTGGGCATTTCCGCCGACGCCGTCCATCACCGCCCCCGTCGCCGCGTCGACGTATTCGATCGTCTCCACCCGCCGGCCCAGGGCGTCGTAGCGGAACTCCATGATGGCGTTAAGCTCAGGCTGCCCCGCCACGTTTCGCCCGGCCATGTCGTTTGTGTCTCGACGGACCACGACCAGCCGATTCTCGCCGTCGTACTCGTATTCCTGGCCCAGCCCGCAGCCGGGCTTGGTCGGGTCGCAGGCGCCGCCGGTGTTGCACTCCGTCGGCACGGCCGAGGCGCAGGGATCGCCGACGTTCGGGGCCCAGGGGTCGAAGGTCAGGTTGCCCACCGAGTCGTACTTGAGCATCTTTCCGGCGATGCAGCCGCTCTCACAGGGGTCGCCGACCGCCGGCCCGTCGACGTCGACGTCGGTGTAGGCGTTGACCCCGTTGGCCGTGCGGGTCTCGACGCGGCTGACCGGCTCCTCTTCGCTTTGCGGCCAATGCTCCTCGGCGAACATCAGCCAATTGCCGCGGCGGTCCAGGTCGATCCACTGCTGCCGAGAGGGCAATGCGTCGTGGCGCAGGCGGTACTCGGCGGGGATGGAGGCCTCGCCGGTCTCCGGGTTGACGGCGATCTCCGAGCCGCGCTCCAACGTCGTCAGCCGGTTGCGGTTGTCATGGCCGTAGGCTTCGGAGCGGTCAAGCAAGTCCGGGGCCATCTGCTCGGCGCTTCTGCGGTTGCCGAGAGGGTCGTAAGTGAAGTTTTGGGCAAAGACCGGGGCAATCGGCGGTCCCGGCGGCACGGGGTCCGGTCCGGCGAAGTGGATGAGCGAGGTCAGCCGGTCATTGTCGTCGTAGGACCAGAAGCTCATGTTGTTGTCGGGGTGTAGCCGGTGCATGCTCGCTCGCCGGTCGGCGGCGTCGTAGGTCCAACTGGCCCCAATGTTGGCGTCGGCGAAGACGTCCACCATTCGCTGCCGCTTGTCCCAGGTGCGGGTGACCTCCCGGCCGCCGGAGGCGCAGTTGGCCCCGGGGTAACAAATCGTCTGCGAGAAGGTGTGGGCGCTCGTGTCCAGGCCGTACTCGATGAATGACTCGTAGGCCGCCGCCTGCGACCCGGCGAATATCTGGGCCTCGTAGGTCGGCCGGCCGGCCTGGTCGTAGCCGCGGCCCCAGGTGTGCTGGAGCGCGCCGGTCCCGTCATGGTCTTCGGCCTGGAGCAACCGGCCGGAGCGATCATATTCAAACTCCTCGCGGCGCTTGTTGTCGCTGTCGGGGTTGGTGCCGTACCACCTTCGGACGAGACGATCGAGTCGGTCGAAGCCGTAAGACGTGTAGATGTTGCGCTGGTCCTTGCGGACGACGCCGCGGGGGTAGGTCTGGCCGCCTATGCTCACGGGGAAGAAGGTATCCGTCCGGCCAACCTTTCAATTACCCACAACTGTTTCCCGGATTGTAAAACCGAGGCAGATGTCCGTCAGTCGAGAGAAGCCGCGCCATAGCACCATGTTTCCGGGTGGCGAATCGTTCACGCGAGCCAAGTAACC
>Ga0187893_10008269_pt1 | contig 16510 bp, 14 predicted proteins | sample MA1701074metaG_FD_139574 | JGI IMG/M metagenome (GOLD analysis project Ga0187893, IMG submission 139574) | White microbial mat communities from a basaltic lava cave in the Kipuka Kanohina Cave System on the Island of Hawaii, USA - MA170107-4 metaG ...
GCCTACTTCTTCGGCTTGGGAATGTTGAACTGGGCCGGCGAGATCTTGGCCGCGCCGTTGTCGAAGAGCGTCCAGGTCACCACCGAAGCGGCCTCGTCGGCCATCTTCATCGCCTCACCCTCCTTGAGGTTGGTGAGGAAGACGGCCTTCTCATCGGCGAACTTCTTGAGCCGCTCGGACTTGGCCGCGACATCGAAGGCGCGGGTGATGGCCACCAGGACCTCCTTGGGTGTGTCCTTGGGCACCATCAGCCCGAAGTGTGAGCCCGTCAACGGAAAGGCTGGGTACGACTTCGTCACCGGATGGATCTCTCCGTGCCCCGACACGGTGAGCACCCGGTCGCTCGTATTGGCCAGCGGCTTGAGCTTCTTGGCCCGGATCATGTCGGCCTGCTCGACGGAAAGCTGCATCACAACGTTGGTCTCGCCCGAGACCGTGGCCACCACGGCGGGGTTACCACCGGCATAGGGTACGTGGCGCACGCTCACGCCGGTCGCGGTCTTGAACACCTCGAGCGCCGTGTGGCCCGAGGAGCCCACGCCGGCCGAGGCCACCGCTACCTGCCCCGGCTTCTCCTTCATGATCCGGACGAGATCCACCAAGTCCTTGGCCGGATAGTCGGCATTGACCGAGATGATGCAGGGGGTGAAGAGCGCGTACCACTGCACCCAGTCCCGGTGAGTGGTCTTCATGAGATCCAGCACCGGGTAGTTGACCAGCGAGGTGTCGGAGTTGGCCGTCCACGTGTAGCCGTCCCGGGCCGCGTCCCAGGCATTCTTCATGCCGATGGAGCCAGTCGCCCCCAGCGTGTTGACCACGGAGATTCGCTGGCCGAGCGTCTTCTCCATCTCGGCGGCGAGGATGCGGACCGTGAGGTCGGTGGCGCCGCCGGCCGGCCAGGGCACGATCACGGTGATCGGCTTCGTGGGCTTCCATTCCTGAGCGAGCGCGGCCGGGCCCGGCAGCACGGCCAGGGTCAGCAGCAGCGCCAAGTCGAGAGAAACGCGATGCGTCATGGTGCTCCTCCTTTGATCGGGTCCGGGGGCGGCGCCCAATACTCGGGTAGGCCGCGGGAGGAGGTCAAGCGGAAAGCGCTGCTTGGCGCTCACCGCTTCTTCAGCCGCGTTTCCTCGTAGGGCGCGACGAAGTAGCGCAGCGGGTTGAGGAGCATGGTCGCCGATGGTTTCGGCAAAGTCTCGGCAGAGTCATTCTCCAGGGCTGCGCGGTTCCCATGGCGATCTCAGCGCGACCGCGGCGGGCGAGCGGACCGGCGCGCACGCGGAGCGGGTCCGGCCTCGAGGTCGATCCCGAAGACCGCCGACAGCCGGTCGGCGGCGATCGCCCGGCGAGCGCCGCGCCTCGGCGGGGCCGTAGCGACAAGGCCGGCGGTGGCGCGGGCCAGGAGGTCGGCGTGGGCCACCCGACGCAAGCGGAACAGCAGCTCCGGATCCTCGTCGAGTCGTATACCGACGCCGTAGAGGGTTGCCGCGACGTGCTTGCACAGCCACCCGCCCCCGAAACCGTCCGGGCACGTGCACTCGTAGGCCATCTCCGCCGGCGCCGGGAACAACCCCGTCGCCTGGCGGCACACGTGGGCCATGACGCTCTGGTCGAACCGCCCAGCCAGGAGTTCGACCACGGAGTCGATCCTGCCCGCGCAGGCGTTCACCATCGCCTTCCACCGCCGGGCCGGCATCGGCTTGATCCGGACGCGGATCTCGTAGACCTCGGACCCGCTCACGAGCGCGGTCACCGTGCCGGGCGCGATGCGGAGGTCGATGACGAGCCCGTTCCGCAAGTAGCTCCGCCCGCGCTCGAGGCGGTTCGACAAGACGGCGTACGCCGCCAGGTTGTCGCACCATGCCCGGCCCCAGAAGGTGGTGGCGAGGGCCCGACCGCGCCCACTCGGAACTACGGGGCTGGGCGTACGCCCCTGCTTCGTGAGCCTGGCCGCATGCCGCGCCCCGCTTCGGAGCCGCTCGGCGATAGGCACGTACCGGGCCCACCTCGTCCACCCTCCGTCGTAGGCCATGAGACCTCCTCTTCCATCTTCCGGTGGTCCCGGTCGAGGCCGTCGTCTCACGCGGCCTCGAGGGCGGTGCGGAGATCGAGCGACACCACCCGGAGCAGCTCGGCGTCGCTCAGCTCGGTCAGGATCGCCTCACCACCCGTCTCCAGCACCTCACGCGCCATGCTCTGCTTGGCCACAATCAGTGCGTCGATCTTCTCCTCCAGCGTCCCCCGGCAAACTAGCTTGTGCACGAGGACGTTCTTCGTCTGGCCGATCCGGAAAACCCGGTCCGTGGCCTGGTCCTCCACCGCCGGATTCCACCAGCGGTCGAAGTGGATTACGTGGGACGCCGCGGTCAGGTTCAGGCCCGTGCCCCCCACCTTGAGCGAGAGCACGAAGAACGGCACCCCCTCATCGCGCTGGAACCGCTCGACCAGCTCACGGCGCTCCCGGACCAGCGTGGCGCCGTGCATGACGAGGCCGGCGCGCCCGAATACGCCTCCGAGGAACCGAGCGAGGGGCTCGGTCGTCTCCTGGAACTGGGTGAAGACCAGCGCCTTCTCCTGCTTGTCGGAGATGACCTCGGCGAGCTCGCGGAGCCGGGAGAACTTGCCGCTGGCCTCGGCCGCCCACGCGCCGTCCCGCAGCCACTGCGAGGGATGATTGCAGATCTGCTTGAGGCGCGTGAGGTAGGCGAGCACGATACCCCGGCGCTCGATGCCCGGCGACCCGTCGAGGCCCTCGAGCTTCGCGGCCAGGCTCCTCACGGAATCCTGGTATAGGGCGGCCTGGACCCGGGTGAGCCCGCAGTACGCGCGCAGCTCCGTTTTCTCCGGCAGGTCGGAGATGATCCGCCGGTCGGTCTTGAGGCGCCGCAGGATGTAGGGGCGCGTCAGCTCCTTGAGCGGGGCGAAGCCACCTGAGCGCGTCCCGAGTTGCCTGGTGAAGGCGGCGAAGGCTCGCGCGGACCCGAGGAGCCCGGGATTCAGGAAATCGAAGATGGACCAGAGGTCGGTCAGGCGGTTCTCGACGGGCGTACCGGTCAACGCGACACGGCTTCGCGCCCGGAGTGCCTTCACGGACTGCGCCTGCTTCGCCCCGGGGTTCTTGATCGCCTGGGCCTCGTCCAGGACGACGAGGGGCCACTCGGTCTCGGCGAGCCAGCCGAGACGATGGCTGAGCCCGTAAGTGGTGACGACCAGATCGAGGCCGAGCAGGTCCTCGGGCGTGATGTCCTCCGGGGCGCTCGAGGCCTCCGACGGGTGCGCGACGAGAACGCGCAGCGACGGCGCGAACCGATCGATCTCGGCCTTCCAGTTGGCGATGAGCGACGCGGGGACGACGAGGAGGGCCGGCCCCTTACCTCGCGAGAGGGCCGGGCGCTCCTTGAGCGTGAGCAGGAGCGCGAGCACCTGGATCGTCTTGCCGAGGCCCATGTCGTCGGCCAGGCAGGCACCCAGGCCCAGGCGGTGCAGGAGCGAAAGCCAGCGGACGCCCACCTCCTGGTAAGCTCGCAGCTCCGCGCGGAGCCCGCGCGGCGGCGAGACGTCACGCAACGCTTCGGGCCCGCGCAGGCCGTCGAGCGCCTCCTTGAGCCACGGGCCGGCCACAACGTCCGACCAGGCCGCAGTCTCGGCCGGCGGGGCGGTCGCGGCGCTCTCGCCTAGGGCGGCGCCAGAGAGGAGCCGCATACCCTCGATGAACGTGAGCCCGTCCCGTTCCGCCAGCGCCCTGACCTTCTGCCAGTGGTCGAGCGCCTCTCGGAGGCGGACCGGATCCAACTCGACCCACTTCCCCCGGATCAACGCGAGGCCCTCCGAGGACGAGATGACCTGCTCGATCTCGGCCCTGCTCAGGGTTTGCCCCTCCAGTATCATGCGCACATCGAAGTCGAGGAGCGCATCGGTCCCGAGGCCGCCCGGCGCCCGGGTTCCGAGGCTGACCTGGACCCGGGGCCGCGGCGGCCGCCGGGCGGCCCACCAGTCGGGCACGCGTACCACCACGCCCGACTTCTCGAAGACGGGAATGTCCTTCAGGAACCGGTATGCCTCTCCGGCCGACAGGCCGAGCGGCCGGTACACGTCGGCGGACTCGACCAGCTCGTGCAGCAGCTTGCTCCGCGCCGCTGCGCGCTGCACGGGCTCCAGCAACGCCAGGAGCTTTGCGCGGTTCCCAGCTCCCGCGTACTCGCGGATCGCCTCGCCGAGCGGTCGATGCCGAGGCTTGCCGTGGCTCCCGAGACGCGTGGTATAGGTAGCGAGGAAGGCGAAGGGCACATCCGGCTCGACCCGGTTCTCCGCGAGGTGGAAATGCACGCGGCCGACGAGATGCCACGCTGCGCTCCGCGATCCCAGATACGCCTCCACCGGCCCGTCGAACTCGGCCAGCTCGGCGCGGCACGCCGTGTTCATGGCCTCCCACAGCGAGGCGAGCGCGCCCGCTGTGAGATATTCGCCGCCCGGCATCGGAGGAGCGCCCGCGGCCAGCGCGGCGATCTCCGCCTCTGAAAAGGGGACGTGCAGGTGCTTGCGGCTCACCTCGATCTCCGGCTGAGCACAGAGCTGCGTGACGAAGACGCGGCCCACGTCGCGCCAGAACGCGATGACCGGAGGTAGCGGCGTGTCCACTTCTGCCGCGCCGAGCTGAAGCAGGCCGTGGCCGGTGCCCCGAGCGAATGCCGCGCCGATCCGGTCGGCGCTGGCGGAATCGACAGGATCGGCATCGGGTGCGTCGCGCACGACCAACGTCCCCGCGGGTGTCAGCGCGAGGAGGAGGCCCGGCGCCACATCCCTGCGAGCGCCCGGAACGCGGGACCTCATCATCGATCAGCGCGAGGTGCGGCGGTGATCAACCCGGATGCGGTCCAGCATAGTGCCCTCCCTCACCGGTGAGGGTAGGACGCGCAGCCGGGCCGTGGCAAGGGGCGCGCGCGGCCCTCCCCGCAGGGCACCAGACCGCCATGCGGGCACTGCCCGACGGCACCGGTCTGATGCCATGTATCGCTCTTTAGGCATTGGCGAGACCCGTCGTTCACGCTATTGCTCTTCATCACTCCCATCGTGGGAGTGCACGAACGACAAGTGAGGGCTCGAGCCCGGATCCACTGGCGCACCGGTCATGAAACTGCAATTCGATCGAGGCACCATCCTCTTGACCGATCCCCCCGAGAACCTGAATCTCGCGGAGGCGCCAGGAGTTCTGTGGGACCCTCGTGTGCGCGCGTATCGAGCGCCCGCCAGCAGGTACCCCGACCTCAGGCGCTGGCTCTTCGAGGGCAGCGTGCGATTCGAGGACCTCACGCCCCCTCCTCGATCGATGCAGGACGCCTGGTCGGATGTGGATCTCCGCCCCTACCAAGAAGCGGCACTGTCCGCCTGGGAACTGGCCGACCGCCGAGGCGTCGTCGCGCTTCCTACGGGGAGCGGCAAGACGCGGCTCGCCCTTGCCGCCATGCAGCGGACACGGCTGAGCGCATTGTGCCTGGTCCCGACCCGTGTCCTGCTCGATCAATGGTCTCGGGAGATCAGTGCCGTCTACCGAGGCACAGTCGGCCGCTATGGCGACGGCGTCCGTCAGCTCACACCGCTGACGGTGGCCACCTTCGAGAGTGCGTATCGGCACATGGATCAACTCGGGGCCCGTTTCGATCTGCTCATCGTCGACGAGGTCCACCACTTCGGCGGTGGCCTCCGAGACGAGGCCCTCGAGATGGGGATCGCGGCTGCTCGTCTCGGTCTCACGGCAACGCCCCCGCGCGCCCCGGGCGCGGTGGCCCGCCTCGCTGATCTCGTGGGACCTACCGTCTTCGAGCTCGCCGTCGCCGACCTCGCCGGCGGGTTTCTCGCCAGCTTCGACGCGATCACACTCTATCTGGACCTCTCCCCTGAGGAGCATTCCGCCTACGCGAGTTTGAGTGCCGTGTTCAATGTCGCGTACCGAGAGTTCCGTCATGCCGCGCCGGCCGCCAGCTGGGCGGACTTCACCCAGCACTCGGGCCGTACCCCCGCGGGGCGCCGCGCCCTTGCCGCATGGCGCCAGATGCGACGACTCCTTGCCTTCACGCACTCCAAGCGCCGAGCCCTGCGATCTCTGCTGGAGCGCCACCAATACTCCAGAGTACTGATCTTCACCGCCGACAACAAAACCGCATATGCGATCGCACGCGACCACCTCGTGATGCCTCTGACCTGCGATATCGGCCGTCAGGAACGCGACCAGGTTCTCGATCGCTTCCGTCACGGCGACCTCCGGACGCTCGTGTCAGCACGAGTACTCAACGAAGGCCTCGACGTACCCGACGCGGACGTGGCGGTAGTCGTCGGCGGCGCGCTCGGAGAGCGCGAGCACGTGCAACGGGTAGGCCGATTACTGCGGCCAAGCGAGGGCAAGCGTGCGGTTGTGTACGAGCTCGTGACACGAAACACCATCGAGGTCGGTCAGGCGCGCAGGAGACGCCTTGTCCTTGTTGCCCGACCGTCTGCTCAGCTATAGCGTAGCGGGGACGGTCGTGGTGCCCCACTTCCTCGGGGAACACGACCATCCCTGGTTACGGACACTCCTCGAGGAGCATGAGCGGTTCATTGGACGGCCCCAACGGGAACTGGATGGCCGGCTGCGCGAGCCTCTCCCGTGCGCAAGCCCGCCAAGAAAGCTCAGACTGGCCAACCAAGTTCTCATGCGGCTTCGGCGCGGGCATCGGAACGCGACGGTGGTGCCACCCCGGCGAGCGCGAGCGCTCGTCTTCGTGCAGGCAGCCCGGTCCCCGGCCCCTGCGCTCACCGTCCTGTCTACGGTGGCGGCCTCTCTGGGGGTAACCGCAGGAGACCTCCAAGGTTCTCTGTTCGCGGACCTGCCCGGCGAACGGCTTGTTGGGGCGTCGGCGCAGCCACTGTCCGCGGTGGAACTGGCCCTACGGACCAACCTCGCGCTGGTCCAGGCGCTCCTCTTCCACGCGATCGCGGTCAGGATCGACGTCGAGGGAAACGCGCGAGTCCTGGTCCGCCACGCTAAGTTGCGGGGACTGATCTGTACCATTGCCGACCGAAACGGGCGATGCGGCTCGTCATTGGAGATCTCCGGGCCATTCGTGTTGTTTCGAAACACCCGCCTCTATGGGCGGGCGCTCGGCGAACTCGTCCCTCTGCTTGCGTGGTGTCCACACTTCCGTTTGCAAGCAAACTGTGTCTTTGGTGGACGCCACCTCACCCTGGAACTCGGGACGGGCGATCCCATCTTCCCGGCCGGCGCCCCCCGCGAATACGACAGCCGCATCGAGGAACGCTTTGCTCGGGAGTTCCGACGGCTTGCGCCAGACTGGGATGTGGTCCGCGAGCCGGAACCGATCGCGGCGGATGGCACGCTGATCTTTCCAGACTTTGCCATCCAGCACCGGTCCAACCCGGCGCGACGGTGGCTCCTGGAGATCGTGGGCTTTTGGACACCCGACTATGTGGCGCGGAAGCTTGCCCAATATAAGAGCGCTCGCTTGTCCAATCTGATCCTCTGCATCGACAAGAGCCGGAACTGTGCCGCAGCGGATCTTCCTCCTGAGGCGCTGGTGATCCGATTCCGGCGTCGCGTCGATGCGGCCGCCGTACTCCGCATCGTCGGCTGAGGCCGGGTCGTCTTGGTCGGGAACCTGGGCCTGGTGTGTTCGAGTCAACTCCGCCTTCCGCCCAACCCGGCGTTTACCGGACGACCCCGGCGCCAACTGCGGGATATGCGCGCAGGGTCACCCAGTCCGTTCGCGCCTTGTCCCACTCCTGCAAAACCAGCCCGTGGGAGGAGAAGAGCTGGCGAATCCGCGCGGCGTCCCAGCCCACCACCTCCTCGAGGACGGGCACCAGGATGCTCAGGGCGTTGTCACTGATGACGGTCCGTTGCGCAATTCGGGTGATGTGCTTGGCCTCGGACACCGCAATCGTAAAGCCATCGCCGCTGTTGACGTGCAGCATGACGTGGAGATCGGAGCTGCCATCCCCCACATAGATCGTTCGGTCAGGGCTCACCTGGAGCCCGGTCGCGAGCTCTTCCAGGATCGCGACTTTCCCGTAACCCGCGGGGACCCTCGTGATGGCGCAAATCTCGCCGGAGGACGCGTCATATTCACACTCCGCGCCGTAGATATGGTCGGCGGGAACGATGCCCTCGAGCGCGGACTGGACGACTGCTCTGGGCGCGGCCGAAATGACATAGAACGAGAATTGATACCCCTCGACGCCGGCATTGAGACACTCGACGAAGCGCTTTATGTCCTTCTTCAAGCGCACCTGCTTTCCCGCCTCGATCAGATGCTCGCGGCGTACGCATCGGAACTCGGGATCGTGACGAAGGAGATACGCCAGCTCGGCACCCTGCTGCACCAGGTGAATGTCAGAAAGGCCCCTGACCTTCTCTCGAAAGTTCGAGGCACCAACGAGTTCGCTAAGGACAATGCCGGAGTCATTGAAGCTCAAGGTCTGGTCGAAGTCGCTGGCGATGAGGTAGGGGCCGGACGCTGCTCTTCTCCTGGGCATGTTGATTCCTCCGCCTTTTAGATGCACGGATAACGCCACGCGTCGCGGATATCGTGTCCGCGAGCCTTTTCTCTAACTGAGCGCGATCCAGTCTGCCGTTTCGTTGGGCGTGTGCCCAACTATTCGGCACTGCCTTAGGTGGGTGATCGACTGAAATCCACTTCCTAAGCGACGCTGATGGAGCGTTGCAATCATCCGTCAGCGACCCAGACCGGGCTTGGGCAGACATACTCGGAGCGTCACAGCGGTTTCAGAGCACGGTCATCATTGTGCAATAGTCAACGGTTGGTTTGATGTCTCGGAATCAAGTGTTCTGCGGCCGGGCCACGGAACTTCGTGGGCATGGCGCACGACCCGCCACCGAATCTGACTACACGGTGCGAGCCGTCTGCTGCAGGTTGTTTCGCTTACCCAAACGCGTCACCTACCTGACACGAAAAGGGTCGTGGCGACTGCACGAGGCCTAGCGGGGCGGGCCAAAAGTGCCCGACTTCATTGACGATGCGCCCACGCAACCGTGGCACCGGTATTGCCCCGGATTGAACGCGTTGGATTGTCCCTTCGCGTGATCGCATCTCCCCCGCGAGAAAGGGCGCATACCGTTGGCAACGCTTCGGGGTCGACTGCTTCTCATCGCCGTCGTGGCATTCCTGCCGGTGCTCGGGCTGATCATCTACGCAGGAGTCGAGGGCCGCCGCCGCGCCGCCACCGATAGCCAGGCCGCGGCGCTCGCCGTCGCGCGCTTTGCCGCGGTCGAGCAGCAGCAGCTCATCGAGGGCACGCGCCAACTGCTCGTGGGGCTGTCCCAGCTGGCCGAGGTGGCCAATCACGACGGGCCCAGATGCAGCGCGCTCTTCGCGGAGATCCGTGCCCGGTTTCCCGCGCATACCAATCTGGGGGCGGCCTCGCCAACCGGCGAGATCTTCTGCAGCGCCCTGCCAATGGCCGGCCCAGTGACCATCGCCGATCGCCCGTATTTCCGGCGGGCCATCGACACGCGCGGGTTCGCGGTCGGCAGCTTCCTGATCGGTCGCGTCTCTGGGCGGCCCGCCCTCCCGTTCGGGTACCCGGCCATCGATCGCACTGGTCGCCTCGCGCGGTCGTGTTCGTCGCGCTGGATCTGAGCTGGCTGAACCATCTCGCCGCCGATGCCCTGCTGCCGGAGGGCTCCACCCTCACCGTCCTCGATGGGGACGGCGTCGTGCTCGCGCGCTACCCGATGGCGGAGGCGTGGGTCGGCAAGGCCGTCCCGGATGCGCCCCTCGTGCGGGCGGTGCTGACGGGTCGGGAGGAGGGGACAGCCGAGGCCCCGGGGCTCGACGGCGTGCCACGGCTGTACGCCTTCCGCCGCCTACCGGTGCCCCGCGACGCAGGGGATCTCTACATCGGCGTCGGCATCCCGACCGCCGTCGCCGTCGCGGACGCCAACCGTGCCCTCGGGCGCAACATCCTCGGATTGGTCGTGACGAGTCTGGCCATCCTCGCCGCCGTGTGGGTTGGCGGGGACCTCATCATCCTCCGGCCGGTTCGCGCGCTGCTCCAGGCCACCACCCGTCTCGGGACCGGTGACCTGAGGGCACGCACCGGCCTCCCCTATGCCGGCGAGCTCGGACAGCTGGCCCATGCCTTCGACGCGATGGCCGCCAATCTTGAACGACGCGAGGCGGAGCGACGGCAGGCCGAGGGAGCCCTACGCGACAGCGAGCTGCAGTATCGGCGACTCGTCGAGGGATCCATCCAGGGGGTCTACATCCACCAGGACTTCGTCATCCGGCTCGCGAACCCCGCGTTCGGCCGGATGTTCGGGTTCGAGCGGCCCGAGGAGGCGATCGGCAGCGACATCCGAAGACTGATCGCGCCCGAGGAACATGCCCGGATGGAGGAGTACAAGCAGCAGCGGCTCCGGGGCGAGCCCGCTCCGTCCCGCTACGAATTCCAGGGCGTGCGCAGAGACGGGACGACGCTCTGGCTGGAGAACACCGTGTCGGTCATTACCTGGGACCGTAAACCCGCCATCCTGGCCACCCTGTTCGACATCACGGAGCGCAAGCAGCTCGAGCAGCAGTACCACCAGGCGCAAAAGATGGAGGCGATCGGACAGCTGGCGGGCGGGATTGCCCACGACTTCAACAACCTGCTGACCGTCATTCTCGGCCGGAGCGTCCTGCTGCTGCAGCGGCCGGGGCTCGAGGACTCCCTCCGCAAGAACATGGAGCTGATCCAGAGCACCGGCCAGCGGGCCAGTGCGCTCACGCGGCAGCTCCTGACGTTCAGCCGCCAGCAAGTGATCCAGCCTCGCGTGTTGCCGCTGCGCCCGGTCATCGAAGAGATCAGCCCGATGCTCCAGCGCCTGATCGGCGAGGACCTCGACCTCTCGGTCACGATCGATCCCGCGCTCGGGTCCGTGAAGGCCGATCCGAACCAGATCGGGCAGGTGCTCCTCAATCTGGTCGTGAACGCCCGGGACGCCATGCCGCAGGGCGGCCGGGTGGGGATCGAGGCGATCAATGTCGAACTGGACGCCGCGGCGGTGCGCGGGGACACCGATGCTCGCCCCGGCGCGTACGCGCTGATCGCCGTCAGCGACACGGGAATCGGCATGGACGAGGCGACGAAGGCGCGCTTCTTCGAGCCGTTCTTCACGACCAAGGGGGTTGGGAAAGGGACCGGCCTCGGCCTGGCCACCGTCTACGGCATCGTCAGGCAGAGCGGCGGCCACATCGCCGTCTCGACGGCGCCGGGAGAAGGCACGACCTTCACGATCTACCTGCCCCGCGTCGAAGATGCGGAGGCCGAGGGCAGCCTCGGCCCGGCCCCGACGCGACTCCCGCGAGGTTCCGAGACGATCCTGCTGATGGAAGACGAGGCCGAGGTGCGGGCCGTCACCCGGGACGTCTTGGTCCAGCTCGGCTACCGGGTGCTCGAGGTGGCCGACCCGGCGGAGGCCCGGCGGCGGCTGGCCGACCAACAGCATTCGGCCATCGCCTTGCTCCTGACCGACGTGGTGATGCCGCAGATGAATGGCCCGGAGCTGGCGGCCCAGTTGAAGGCGCGCTCCCCTAGGCTTCGCGTTCTTTATCTCTCTGGGTACACGAGCGAAGCGGTCTCGTCCCGCGGGATCTCTCCTTCGGACATCGCGTTGTTGCAGAAGCCGTTTACGCCCGACGAGCTCGCTCGCAAGGTCCGAGAAGTCCTCGATACACCCGCGTCAGGACAGCCCGGCCGCCCCATCGCCTCCAGCCCTTGGAGTCAGCCCGCGCATTCCGGGTAGCCGTTCCCCCCGCATTCACTGCGGAGGGCACCTGCAACCCCTGTTCGCAAGACGCCGTCACCCGCAGTCGTCTCGGCGAGACCTCGGCTCCCTCGCAGTCAATTCGCGCGTAGTGACTCTTGGAAGAGGGCGCAGGACTTCCAATCCCGGGTGCGGTTCAGAGCAGGTTGTCCCGTAGCTGTTTCAGCTGTCGCTTCAGTACAAGAGCGTCGTCGGATAACCCGGCTTTGTCCCCTTTGGGGCCGAGCGGGAGAGCTTCGTGGACACGATCAAGAGGCCGCGGAAGCTGGTCGAGGACGAGACGGGCGCGGCCACGCTGCTAACCGTTCCCGGCCGCGCTGGATCGCAGGCCTATCGCCTGGGCGCCGAGGGCAGGAAATGGACCACCGCCGTCTCCAGGTTGTACATCGCCCCGGCGATCTTGACGGCGCCCGTGGTCTCGAGCTCGGCGATGACTGCACTACGGCTGCGGATCTCGGCCATGGTGAGCTCGACATTCTTGCGCGCCACCGCGTCGACGAAGCCGTAGTTCTTCGCGGAGCGCTCGCCGTGATACGAGGTGGCCTCCACCGCCGGCTGGATCTTGGCGAGCAGGCCGGAGAGGTTGCCCAGCTGGACCCGGTCGATGGCACCCTTGATCGCGCCGCACGCGGTGTGGCCCATGACCAGCACGACCTTCGCGCCGGATATCTTGCAGGCGAACTCCATGCTACCGAGGATGTCGTCGTTGGCGACGTTGCCGGCCACGCGCGTGTTAAACACGTCGCCGATGCCGAGGTCCATGATCGTCTCGGCGGGCGCGCGGGAGTCGATGCAGCTCAGGAGCACCGCGGCCGGATACTGTCCCTTCGTGCTCGCTTTCTGCTGAGCCAAGTAGTCCTGCGTTGTCTTCTGCCCCGTCCGGAATCGCTCATTGCCCCTCTTCATGAGCTGGATGATCTCGTCCGGCGTCAGCTTGTCGCGCTGCGCCTTGGTCATGCGGCTGCCCAGGCCATCCGGCCCGGGAGCGCGGAGCCAACGAGGGCCACCGCGCCGGCTACGCCCGCGGTTTTGAGGAATACTCGGCGGCCGAGACGCTCCGGATTGCGCATGGTGATTCTCCTCGATCGAGCCTTGTTGCTCGCACTAGGACCACGGTCGTGAGCCGCTTTACCGTTGCCTAGCGTTCTAAAATAGCACCTTAGCTGTGATCCCGGTCATCGGTGGATGGAGCGAGCTTTCGGTTGCGGGGGCCGGCAATCACCGAACTCTTCCCGCCCCATCCGATCTCGGAGGCCTCTCTCTCCCTCAGACGAGGGAATCAGACGGGAATGGACCTGGGAGTCCGGCGGGAACGTGGGACCCGGACCGGTTTCCCCAGAGCAGGTGAAGCATGCAGATCAAGCAGAGGCGGTGTCGCCCACACGTTCGCATCACGGCGGCGCCAGTTGGCGCCGAACTCCCTGCCAGCGACCGCCCCGAGCTTCGCGCGTAACCGGGCGACGTAGACGTCATCGACAGTCCGGAGGCTCGATCGGCAGCTCGTCACCCCGGATCTGACGGGGGCGTTCGCCCTGCTATAATCGCGGCGATGGCGCTCGCCTACGACCCACGCCGCCCCGAGGTACTTGCCGACCCCTATCCGGCCTTACACCAGCTCCAGGACGAGGATCCGGTGCACTGGAGCGCGATCCTCGGTGGTTGGGTGCTGACGCGATACGACGACGTGAAGGCCGCGCTCGGCGACCCGCGGCTGTCGTCGGACCGCATCACGCCGTTCGTGAACCACTACGCGAAGGGCGGTGGGGGCGAGCTCGGCGAGCTCGGCCGGCTCGTCGGGCTCTGGGCGGTCTTCACGGATCCGCCGACCCACACGCGCCTGCGCGGGCTCATGAATCGGGCGTTCACCAGCCGCGCAGTGGAGCAGCTGCGGCCTCGGATCGCGGACATCGTCGCAGAACTGCTCGAAGCCGTCCAGCCCCGCGGCCGGATGGATGTCATCCGCGACTTCGCGTATCCGCTGCCCATCACCGTCATCGCCGAGATGATCGGCATCCCGCGTGAGGACCGCGAGGCATTCAAGGTCTGGTCGGATGAGCTCGCCGCGTTCATCGGCAGCGCCTTGGCGACGCCCGACAAATACGAACGCGCGGCGCGGGCGATCGCCGCGATGGCGGAGTACTTCCGACGCATGATCCCAGCGCGACGGGCCATCCCGTGCGAGGACATCATGAGCGCCCTCGTCGCCGCCCGGGACCGCGATGACCCGGTCGGCGAGGACGAGCTCGTCGCGAGCTGCATCCTGCTGCTCTTCGCCGGCCATGAGACGACCACGAACCTCATCGGCAACGGCGTCCTCGCGCTCCTGCGCCACCCCGCGCAAGCGCGCGCCCTGCGCGCCCATGCCGACCTCACCGGCTCGGCGGTGGAGGAGATCCTCCGCTATGACGGCCCCACGCCGGCGATGGTCCGGGTGGCGGTCGAGGACATCAAGCTCGAGGGCCGCACCATTCGACGCGGCGACCGGGTCTTCACGATGATCAACGCGGCGAACCGTGACCCGCGGCAGTTCGCGGAGCCCGACCGGCTGGATCTCGCCCGCGCGAACAACCGTCACCTCGCCTTCGGCTACGGCATCCACTTCTGCCTGGGCGCTCCGCTCGCGCGGCTCGAGGCGCAGATCGCGCTCCCCGCGCTGTTGCGCGCGCTGGGAGAGCCGGCGCTCGACGTTGGTGAGCTCGCCTGGCTCGACTCGTTGGTGTTCCGCGGTGTGAAGTCGCTCCCCGTGACGTTCCGTGCGGCGCTCACCACCCGCTGAGCGATCCACAAGAACCGGTCATGTGCGGGGGCCCGCAATCACCGAAAACGCGTGGCCAGACTTGTTCACCAATCAAGTAGTTTTGACACTTCGCGTCTCAGATTGGGCCTGCCCATACCGCGTCGATTCGAGGTGTCTAGATCAACTGATCTTCAGTCATATTCTGAAAGTTCAGTGCTGGGAGCGGTCTCGCCTCGTATAATAGAGAGGTGAGGAGTAAAGGCTGACGGACAAGGAGCAGGCCCAGATTAACGGAGGGAAACGAGCGGAAGCCCGGCGCCTGGCCCGAGCTGCCTGCAGGCTTAGTCTCTTAGCAATCTGTGTTCTGGCCCCCGGCTGTGCCTCTGTCAATGGAGCGCTGGAGCGGAGCGACGTCATCCGGCGCATTGTCCGTTCCACGGTCCAGCTCCGGGCCGAGCGTGAGGGCGGCGGCCGGCGGGCCGCTTCCGGGGTCGTCTTGGCCTCCGATCCGAAGTCTAGCCGTTCGTGGATCCTCACTACTCGGCACTTTTTGAACCCGCCGCTTCGCCAAGACGTTTATGTCAGCGCACCTCGGGGGAAAGGTCAAGTGAAGGCCACAGTTTTGGCCGGGAGTTCGGACGCGGACCTGGCGCTCATCGAGGTGGAGGGAATCATCCTCCCGCCGGTGAAGTTCAAGGAGGTGGTCCGGCTCGGGGATGAGGTCTGGGTTGTGGCGTTTCCTTGGGGCCGCCGGCTTACGCTGGTGAGCGGCGTAGTGAGCCAGCTTGTGTCCGATGAAGGAGAAGTAGCACTGGAGGGCCCAGTCCGAATGGTTGACGCCTCCGTGAGCTACGGTTCCAGCGGGGGCGGAGCGTTTGAGGCAGCCAGCGGTGAGTTGATCGGGATTGTAGAGAGCTACCGCACGGCGCAGGTCGCAATTCCGGAGGCGCCAGAGCGGGTCTTGCAGATTCCGGTCCCCGGCGAGACTACCGTGATCTCCTCGCGAGCGATCCTTCGCTTCCTCGCCGAGCTCGAGGCTCGAGGCGTTTACTCCCGAAAATAGAAATAGGCGGGCACGCCCGCTCCGGGCGTGCCCACTTGTTGAGGGGTCTGATCCGCGGGAAGATGTTTACTGCGACACTTCGAAATTCGTAACGACTTTCTTGCCGTCCCGCTCCTCGAAGGTGGCCTTCACGGAAGCCCCCTCCTTCAGGGTATCCACTGAGAGGCCCTCGGCCACCCAGAGTTGAGTGCCGTCCTCAAGGACGAACATCCGATCGGCGGGGGTCACGTTCTGAATCTTCCCCTGGATCTCTCCCGCCCACGCTCCGGCCGCCGAAAGGACGAGGAGCAAAGCCACGGCGATTACCAAAACCTTGCGCATAGCGAACCCTCCTTAGTGGGTGTGAGTAGTGTTACCGCGCAGTGCTCAGCGGCAAGAAAATAGGCCAGCTCCTCGGTCGAGTCAAGGCCCTTGTGCCAGTGAGGGCTAACCATCTTCCGTACTTATTTCCTTGTGGCGCACTCAATGTGGAATCGTGGTCGGTGACCGCCAGCACCCGTACTCCGCGGCGGGCCGCCTCGGCCACCAGCTCGCGAGGCCGGAGCGTCCCGTCCGACGCGATGGTGTGGAGGTCGACGCCGCCGGCCATCCGCGCGTCCTCCGGGTCTACCGCCGGCCGTTCGCCCGGCTGTTCGAGGAGGTCAGATAGCCCAGCAGCGTGCGCACGGTCACTCCGGTGGCGCCCTTGGGGCCCAGGGGCAGCTCGCGCTCGGTGAACGCGGTGCCCGCGATGTCGAGATGAGCCCACGGGATGCCGGCGGTGAACTCACGCATGAAGAGCGCGGCCACGATGGCCCCGGCCCCGCGCTGGCTCGAGATGTTGTTGAGATCGGCCACGTCGCTCTTGAGCCCGTCCTTGTACTCGTCGTAGAGCGGCAGCCGCCACATCCGC
>Ga0187893_10008270_pt1 | contig 16504 bp, 13 predicted proteins | sample MA1701074metaG_FD_139574 | JGI IMG/M metagenome (GOLD analysis project Ga0187893, IMG submission 139574) | White microbial mat communities from a basaltic lava cave in the Kipuka Kanohina Cave System on the Island of Hawaii, USA - MA170107-4 metaG ...
AAAGCTTCGCCGGTGGCGGGCTGGTACAATCCGATTCTGCCGATAAAATCTTTATATTTTCCAACGTAAGCATAGGCATCAATCAACAGTTTGTTTTTAATAACGCCTTTGTAGCCTATTTCATAGGAACGCATTGTTTCAGGTTTAAACCGTTTGTATTGGTAAGGATTTGCCTCAATGGTTCCATCACTATTGATGAGGTGAACAGAATTTTTATCGGCATGCATATAATCCATCACCCAGGGCAATCCACCCAGCAACAGATAGTCACCGCCTACATCCAAACGTATCCATTGTGCGAGGTTACCGGGAAAACGGTAAGCAGTCTGGTAAGACATGCGAAGGTTATTGTCTTTTGCCAGCCTGATCAGCGCAGCAAACCTTGGAGTGAATTGAGCTTTAAAATTTTCATTTTTATCAAAGCGGCCCGAAGCAGTTAAAGTAAGTGCTTGCTGAAACAGTTTTTTAGTTACTTGTGTATAAGCTCCTATTTCATCAATGCCAATTGGCTTCAACGTATCAATAAACAAAGTGCCTGATGAGTTCAAAATATATCTTTTATAATTTCCCCCCACAATAACTTCAGCATTTCTTACAGCATCACCAAGTTTGTATTGCCCTTCCGTCATCCATAGTTGTGATTTTTCTTTGAACATGCCGCCGTTGGGAATGGGTGTTTTTCTTACCTGGTCAAAAATTTGATTGAATAAAGCTGAACCGGCTTCGGGACGATCCCGGTCAGCGTATGCTCTTCCGGCAGCATGCAACTGAGGCGCTGCGTTTACTACTGCTGCCTGTGCCTGGGCAATGGTGCCACCGTTCATTAATACAGACTGAAAAATTTGTCCTGCTCCGGTTGCAAAGGCGCCAAAGTATTGAGGATACCAGCTTCCATTAATATTATTTGGATCAAAACTTCTCTTCCATCCTTCATTAAAATATTGTGTGGCTACTGTAGCGCTGTAAGCTTCACCCGCATCTTCTTGTGTAGTATAGGTTCTGAAAAACCAGTTTTTATGTTTCAACTCCAATTTGTATTGGCCAATTTTTATTCCTTTCAGAGCATAGCGGTTGTCATCTGTGTAAACGGTATTTCCCGTTGACCAATATCCCATAAGTTGAACTTCTATTCTATCTGTAATCCTGTAATGCAATGCACCGGATAGCTTAATGTTTTTTGTTTCCGGATCAATTATATCTTTTTCATGATAGCCTGTTCTGGAAACATTTTGTGGTACTGACAAAAAAGGAGATAAGACTGGTAATAAATTGGGATTTCCCTGGACAGCGCCATTCATAAATGCCCGGATGTCAACTGAAGTTTCATCACCATACACATTCACCCCATCATAATTAGGATCTGTTGCTCTTGTGCCCGGTATTAATTTTCCTGAAGTACCAGAACGCAGATAATCAGATGTATCATTTGCCAGCCAGTCGTCTGCCTGTATGTATTGTGCACTCACTTTAAATGCTACTCTCTCATTGAATTTTTTGGCCCAGCGAAATGAATAATCATTATACATAGATGCTTTATCTCTTCCGCTTTTGCCCAAATGCATAAGGCCCGGTTTTATCATGATACTTAATCCCGGATCCTTAAAAGGATTTTTACTGTTAATAAGCACGGTGCCGTTCATACCGCCGGGGCCATATAGCGCAGAAGATGCACCGGGCAATAATTCAACGCTTTCGATATCCAGCTCGGTGAGACCGGCAAAATTTCCAACAAAGAAGTTTAATCCAGGAGCCTGGTTATCCATGCCATCTACTAATTGGTTTACCCTTGTGCTGCCGCTTCCGTTAAAGCCCCGTGTGCTGGGTGTTTTAAATGTAAGGCTTGAACTGGTTTGATCTGCGCCTTTCAGATAAACAACAGCATCGTAAGCAGAAGTGGTGGGTAACTGCCGTATGCGCCGGTGACCGATCATCTCCGCAGAAAAAGGAGCGTCTTTAATTTTAGTAGGAATGCCCTTTGTGACCAGCAATACTTCTTCCTGCATTCCGGAAACAGGTTTCATACTAATGATCACTTCATTTGTATTATCAACTTTAATTTCCTCGTTCAAAAAACTGATATGGGAGATCAATAATGTAACCGGAAGAGATGAAATGGTCAACTCAAAATTTCCTTTGGCATCAGTGGCAGTGCCATTGCCTGCATTCTTAACCATCACTGATGCATCAGCTACGGGACTGTTTTTATCATCGGTTAATTTTCCCCTGATGGTAATCTTTTGAGGTTGGGAAAAAACTGCAGGCGATAAAGCAATGAATGCTGTTAAAAAAAGCCATGCAAACTTTCTCATAATAAAAAGTTTAGTTTTAGTGCCTACTCCTGACGCCTTTCGGCAAATGCGCCGTACTCTTTTAAAGGATTTTCCGGGTTCTTCCTTTTGATTATGTGGGTATCGTATAAATGAATTGTTTGAAAATATGTTTTGCAAAGGATGCTGTGGCGACAAAGATTTTCCCTGTGCTGAATTTTGCATTCAGCAGCTCGCTGCTTACATCGCAGGCTTAAGAACAATTTTAATAAGGGTATTAGATGCGTCTTCTCACATGGCGAGCGGCTCATTATCCGGCACCGCAACTTGATTTAATTGGATAAAATCATTTCTAACTCAAAATTATTTTAACAGGGTTAGACTGGATTGTAAATAAACGACAACTTTGTTATTCTACTTTTTCTAAAAAGCTTTCATTAAGAAGCGGAGTATATCTGAAGAGTTCTTCGGGCGCCTTTGAAGAAAACTCCCTGCATTCTTTTATAAAATGAGCCTGGTCAAAATAACCTCTGTCATAGCATATGCTGGTCCAGCTTTTTTGCGGATCTAACATCTTATCCTGAAGAGCAGTATAAAACCTCGTGATTCGCATAAATAATTTTGGCGGCATCCCCACCTCCTCAATAAATCTTCTTTCAAAATTTCTTAAGCTCATATTGGCATAATGAGTGAGGCTGTCAATCGAGGCTAACCCATTATTTTTTAAAATATTGTTGGTAACGTTTGCTATCACACCAGTATAATGTTTACGCTTTTGAGCCAGAAGACTTTTTACCAGGTATCTGTCCATATACATGCCCATTTCTGAAATATTTAGTGAAGACTCCAGTTGCTCCCTCATTTCCGGATAATCATTTCCAAAAATATCTTCAGCTCTGAGAATAGCATTCAGCAGTATTTTTTGGGGGATGCCAAACACTGCGAAGAAACCATTGGCCTTAAATTCCACATTAAACAAAATAAAATCTCCCTTAAAATAACCATAACCCTTCGGCTGTGCAGTAAGAAAATAAATATTATCGGATACTTTTTTGTTCTTACCATCCTCTTCAATTGAATAGCAATATCTGTCCTTTAGAAAGAAAGTCATGTAGCATTCATTCAATGCATGTAAGGGTTTGTGGAGGACTGCATCCCCGGTATTGAATACACGAAGTGCATAGCAGCGAACAAAGGGCAGTAGAATAGATGCGGGTTTGATTTCAGTAGCTAAGACCATATGCTGAGTATTTAAATATTTATCATTTCAATAAAACTTTCCTTTAATAAGCGATTCACTTCCACAAGGGTTCCATTTTATTAGTCGTTACCAGGAAACAAGTGCAAACAATAGGGCTGGACAGAATACCAATTAAGGACATTAAACTGCCAATTTGCAATCGCTAAAAAGCCAAACAAGAAGTTTACGATGACAGCAGTCAATTACACCTTATATCATCCAAAAAAAGGTAAGGGTCAAGCGAAAATGGCTTTTCAACCGGCTGAGAACTGCAGCCTTGGTTTACTAATAGAAAATGACCGGCTGAGTGAATATCCCAGATAAATGTCTTAACGCCTGTCCGCTGGCTTTCGATCAATTCGGGAAGCATTTCAAAAAGCATTCCTGCCCAACAGGCATTTTCCAATTGTTCCCTGTGCAGGTTCAGGTTTAGCCCCTGCAGTTTGTCATCGCGGCTGCAAAATTCACGGCTGCAAAAACGGCTGTCTATAAGCAGCATTATTTCCTGGTTGTTTATTTCGGTTTTCATGATGTTTTGTTTTTGTTACTGCCAAATTACTATACCACATACCGGGTATATAATTGAATTTTGCATTAACGTTTCCTTGATTTGCAGTTTTCGCAACTGGCAGGTTCGGGGTGATATATAAGTTTTAAAAGTTTTCCTAAAGCCACAAAGAACCCGAATCAATACTTTGTCGTTTTTATCTGATGGCGGGAAACTAAAACATTATTCCGGCTGCGGTTATTTGCTGCTTCTGATAAATTGGGCTAACTTCCTGTAAAGGCTCTGCACTATTTGCAAGCTGGCCACCAACCGTCAACCAGCCATGGCTAACTACCAATCCCAGGAATTTCTGTTCCGGCGAATTAAAGAACTTTTGCCACCGGATATATCCATGGTTGATTCAGTGGCGGCGATACTCCATATCAGCAGCGACAGCGCCTACAGAAGAATACGAGGTGAAACACCCATCGTGCTTGACGAAGCAAGAGAACTTTGTGACTATTTCAAACTTTCGCTTGATCATATTTTAAATGTGCAGGGTGGTTCTACCCTTTTTCAGGATGTAAGAATTAACACACATAATTATACATACGGACAATACCTGAAAGACCTGCTGAAGCAAATGAAATACATCGGCAGTTTTATTCACAAAGAGATCATCTATCGCACCAAGGACATGCCCATCTTTCATAATTTTTATTTTGAACCGTTGATCGCATTTCGCTATTTCTTTTGGATGAAGACCATTATTCAGCATCCTGATTTCAGCGGAAAAGATTTTACCATGAATTGTGTTACAAAAGAGATTGTCGAACTGAGCCGGGAATTGAGCCGGCTTTATAATAGTGTACCGTCAACTGAAATTTGGAATACAGAATGCATTAATGCGGCTATTTCGCAAATAGAGTTTTATAAAGATTCCGGTTATTTTTCATCGGCTTCTGATATCAAACTGGTGTATGAATCGCTTGAAGAAACTTTTTATCATTTGAAAAGCCAGGCAGAATATGGCGGCAAGTTTATGCCAGGTGAAAACAGGGAGACGAAAAAAAACAATTTCACTTTTTTCTACAACCGGATAGTGCTGGGCGACAATACTGTTATGGCAATAACAGACAACACCAAAACTGTATTTCTTAATTATGATGGATTGAATTACATCACTACAAGGGATGAAGCATTTTGTAATCACTGTCATGAAGATCTCCAAAACCTGATGAAAAGATCAACCATTATCAGTGAAACCAGTGAAAAACAGCGTAACATATTTTTTGGCATCATGCTGAACAAGATCAATGAACGAAAAAAGAATCTTTAACTCAAAACCGGTAGTATGAACGTAAATGAACTGCAGCAACTGATCTTCCAGGCTATTAAAAGCAAATTGCCGGCTGATGCGTCTATTGCCGATGAAGTAGCAGGATTGCTGGAAATAAGCACAGACAGCGTTTATCGGCGAATGCGGGGGGAAAAACCTGTTACACTCGATGAGCTTTATAAAATTGCCATTCACTATCGCATTTCATTGGATCATCTGATGAACATAAACGATGGTGCCATTCAGTTCCAAGGCCAGTACCTTGATAAGAAAACATTTCGCTTTGAAGAATATATGAACAGCCTGCTTCAAAACCTCATTTATATCAATAGCCTTAAAGAAAAAGAGTTTTATTATTCATGCAAGGACATGCCCATATTTCATCATTTTGTTTTGCGGGAAATCGCCGCATTCAAATGGTACTTCTGGTTGAAAACATATTTCCAGTTTCCCGAGTTCGAAAGAAAAAAATTCAGCTTTGCCGAATATCCCGACGAGTTGTTTGTCATTGATCAGAAAGTGCTGAATCTTTATAACCAGATACCCAGTGTAGAGATCTGGAATATCGAAAGCATGAGCATACTTTTTCGCCAGATAGATTTTTATCTCGATGGCCAGGTATTTCAATCAGACCAGGATGCTTATAGGTTATATGAGGCAATTGAAAAATTATGGGGCCATCTTGAACAACAAGCGGCCCTTGGCTATAAGTTCAATTATAACGATCCGGAAAGAAAACCCATGGGGCGATTCAGAATGTATTTTAACGAAGTGCTATTGGGTGATAACAGCATACTTGTTGCAGCCAACGCATCAAAATTATCTTACATAACACACAGCACCATCAACTTTATGATTACAAGGGATACGACGTTTAATGAAAATCTTTACAACCACCTTCAAAACCAGATGAAGCGGTCGACGCTTATCAGCGCTGTCAGTGAAAAAGAAAGGGCAAAATTTTTTCGTATAATCAGAGAAAGGATAGCCCGCAGAAAGGAAGCTCTTGATATATAAAATCAGGGGGCAAAAAGAACCCGGTGATCGGTGATCTAAATCTAAGAAAGCTTAGGCTTCAGCATTGAGCCGCGTTTGGCGTAAAATTGCTTCAGTTCAAAGAATTTTTCCCCTGCCAGCACACTAAAAATCATAAACTATCGTCAAATGAAGGTGCAAATGTTGGAAATGCTGTTTCCCACAACTATTTTGACCCCATATTTAAAATCTATTACATGAAAACGAAAATCTGCTTTGTTGCTTTGTTACTTGCAGTGGCCGTTTTGCCGGCTGCGTCTTTTGCTCAATTAAAATTGCCTAAAGCGCTTTCAAAAATTACCGGCGGATCGGGTGTTACCGAAGCCGAAGCCGGTCAGGGCATTAAAGAAGCGCTGACACAGGGAGTGACCAATGCTGTTTTAAACCTGAATAAAACAGATGGATTTTTTGGCAGCGAAATTTATAAAATGCTGCTGCCGCCTGATGCTAAAAAAATAGAATCCACACTTCGCAGTGCCGGCATGGGCGCACAGGTGGATAAAGCTATCCTTGCCATCAACCGTGGCGCTGAAGATGCAGTGGCATTTGCTAAACCCATTTTTGTTGATGCTATCAAAGAAATGACTTTAACCGATGCATTGAATATTGTAAAAGGAAATAAAGATGCCGCAACTTTATATTTCAAACAAAAAACATCAGAAAAATTAATCGCAGCATTTACCCCGTCAGTACAAAGCTCATTGGACAAGGTAGAAGCAACGAAATACTATGATGATATCGTAACCACTTACAATAAATTCCCTACCACATTCAAAAAAGTAAATCCTGATCTTACTTCATTTGTTGTTGGCAAAGCCGTAGATGCATTGTTTGACCAGGTAGCAAAAGAAGAAGCCAATATCAGGGCTAATCCATTAGCAAGAACAAGCGATATTTTGAAAAAAGTATTTGGCGGCAAATAAGCCAACTTATATCTCAATCTTTACAGACACAGCAGGCATGGGATGATAAACCATACTGCTGTTTTTTTGTTTGCAAGTATTGCGAAGTGTTGAGGCTTCGCATTTTTATTTCTTTTTTGTTCTACTAAAGGTAAGTATAAGGCTGTTACCACCTCCAATATAATCGCCGTCAAAATAAATACCATAGTGCCATGCTGTAATTCCAGGGGAAGTAGTGCCATCCGCTTCAGTTGAGTTCCACCAATAACCGATATCTCCGATAAGATCGAAATTTCCGAAATTTTTTTCAATCTGTAACTTGTATCAATCGTTTGTTTTATTTCAACACACCCAATTCCTTCCCTATTTTAGTAAAAGCACTTATTGCTTTATCCAAATGCCTTTGTTCATGCGCTGCACTTAGCTGAACTCTTATTCTTGCCTGACCTTTGGGCACTACGGGGAAAAAGAATCCAATCACATAAATGCCTTCGCCTAATAGTTCAGCAGCAAAATCCTGTGCAAGCACTGCATCATACAGCATGATAGGAACAATTGGGTGATCACCGGGTTTGATATCAAAACCGGCTTCCGTCATTTTACTGCGGAAATATTTGGTGTTGTATTCCAGCTTATCTCTTAACTCGGTTGTTTCAGTGAGCATATCAAGTACTGCAATAGATGCGCCGGCAATAGATGGAGCTAAGGTATTGCTGAATAAATAAGGTCTTGATTTTTGGCGAAGCATATCTATCACTTCTTTTCTTCCTGATGTAAAACCGCCGGATGCACCGCCTAATGCTTTACCAAGTGTGCCGGTGATGATATCAATCTTACCCATCACGCCACGGTATTCATGAGTACCTCTTCCCGTTTTTCCTAAAAAGCCTGAAGAATGGCATTCGTCAATCATGATCGCTGCATCATGTTTTTCTGCCAGCCCGACAATTTTATCCAATTGAGCAATCGTGCCATCCATGCTGAAACTTCCATCTGTAACAATGATGCGGCTGCGGCATGTGGCTGCTTCTTTCAGCTTAGATTCCAAATCAGCCATATTGTTATGTTCATAGCGAAAACGCTGTGCTTTACACAAACGAACACCATCAATAATAGAAGCATGATTCAATGCATCGGAAATGATTGCATCTTCTTCATTAAACAAAGGTTCAAACACACCGCCGTTGGCATCAAATGCTGCAGCATATAAAATGGTATCTTCAGTACCGAGAAATGTTGAAATTTTTTCTTCAAGTTCTTTATGTATATCCTGAGTGCCGCAAATAAAACGAACACTGCTCATACCGTATCCATGCGAATCAATTGCTTTATGCGCCGCTTCAACCACTTTGGGATGTGAAGAAAGACCGAGATAATTATTGGCACAAAAATTCAATACCGTTTTGCCATTTACTTCTATTTCTGCCCCCTGCGGACTGCTAATGATCCTCTCTGTTTTATAGAGGCCAACTGCTTTGATATCTTCTACTTCTTTAGCAATACGTTCAACAAATTTTTGATTCATACAAAATATTTTGAGCGACAAACCTAAGAAAAAGGCACAAGAGAAAGGGACAAGGTACATGGCACAAGAAACAAGGGAGAAGGGGTATATATGTTTTAAATCTTGCACCTTGTCCCTTGTCCCTTGAAATTTCTCCTTCGTATTTCACCCCCCATTTTCCGCATTTTGTTGGCAAAAATCTGCTTTCTGTCAACATTTGCTTGTGCCGCTTCGGTGGGTTAATATCTTTACTGTAACATTTTTTTGGCTACTATCGTCAAATGAATAAAACCAGCCAGCTCATGCGTATTAAAACAATCATAGGTACTTTAATCGGGGTTATTATCATAGCCTGTGCCTTTTTTGTTTTTCAGCCTTCCGCCAGCGCAGGCAGCCAAATCAAAGAACCAATTGAATCATCCTGTCGGGAAAAGGCAAAAGACAGCAAAATGATCTGGGAAAAACTCCCTCACCAGTTTTTTTCTTCCCTGTAAGCCCTGTAAGCTGCAAACTTGATTAATCTATTTCTGTAACAAATCAGTATTGTCAATCGTATAACTAAAAATCAGGGATGCCGCAGTAATTTTGATCTGCCGATCCCACTCCGGCTGTTTATGACTGAAAGGGAATATAACGAATGTGTTAACACGTATGCTGACAATGTCTATCGCTTCATTGTCAAGAACCTGCGCCATGAAGAGGATGCAAGGGATGTGGTGCAAACCGCTTTTGAGAAAATGTGGCGCAACCGGGAAGAAATAGATTCACAGCGGGCCAAATCCTATCTTTTTACCGTGGCCTATCACCAGATGATAGATCATATCCGTAAAATAAAAAGGATACAATTAAAAGAAGAGTTTAGCGAGGGTTCGAAAATACAGGACAAACCGGCAGCCAATTTGAAAAAAGTATTGGAAGAGGCGCTGAACCGGTTAAGTGAAACGCAACGATCTTTGGTACTATTGAAAGATTACGAAGGATACAGCTATGATGAAATAGGTCAAATAACAGGCTTGAGTGAAAGCCAGGTAAAAGTGTACCTGCACAGGGCCAGAGTTCAGTTGAAGGATTATTTGGTAAAAATTGAAAATGTAATTTAGAACCCTCCTTTGGAGGGCAGGGAGGCTATCATGAACATAACACGCCATAATTACGAAGAGTATTTTATCCTGTACCTGGATAATGAACTGGGCAGCGATGAACGCCGCAAAGTAGAAATATTTGTGCAGGAAAACCCTGACCTGAAACAAGAGTTGGATTGGCTGTTACAAACTCGTGTTGTTCCCGAAGCTTCCATTGTTTTTGATGGAAAAGAAGCATTGCTAAAGAATGCAGCCGATGTGATTAATGAAACCAACTATGAAGAATGGCTGCTACTTTATATAGATAATGAATTAACATCAGAACAAAAGGCAATAGCAGATAAACTGATCGTAAAATATCCTGCTATCAAAACGGAATTGGAAATTTTGCAAAAAACAAAGCTGCAGCCTGAACAGCAAATTGTATTTAAGAATAAGGAAATATTATATCACAGGGAAGAAAAAGTTCGTGTAATTAATCTTTATTGGAGAAGGATAGCTGTGGCTGCGGTTTTATTGCTTACAGTGAGCACGGCCATTTTTTTAACGCTAAATAGTAATGATGATGCCAATACACCTGTAGCTGAAGAAAAAGAAATTAAAACAGTGACACCAGTTGTTGATAAGCCCAAAAATGAAAGCATTAATCCAATAAATTCAGTTGTTGCCAAAAATGATGAAACAACAAATAAAGGTGAAGCTGTCTCAAAAGAAGAATCAGATAAAAACCGTGCACCTGTAGAGAAAAATAGTGCAGATAATATTTTAGCAAAGAAAGAAAAAGAAGCTCCTATTGCTTATAATGTTGTTGAAGGAACAAACAATCTTCCTCAACCGGATAAGAATCCAAATGTAAATTCGGAAATAAAAAGAGAAAACCCGGTTGCTCAATTGGATCCGATTGAAAAAAAGGACTTAACAAATCTTAAAGAAGATAATCTCATAGCTGCTGTAACTAGTGACGCTAACCAACGTTTAGATAATGTGAGACCGACTGAAATCAGAGAATCAGTTGATCCCATAGATACAGAGCAACCCGGTAAGAAAAATAAGCTTCGTGGATTTTTCCGGAAAGTTACACGGACGATTGAAAAACGAACCAACATTAAAGCAACTGATGATGAAGATCGTTTATTGCTTGCCGGCTTTGCAGTTAAATTATAAAATCATTAAACAATAAAAGATTTATTAAGATGAAAAGGATTTTTACACTTTGCATCACGCTATGCACATTACTAAGCGGCTTTGCGCAGAAAGATACAACTGCCAAACAAACACCCGATACAATCAAAATTGGCGGTATGGTCATCATTCGTGAACCCGGCACCCGTTTCGATTCAACAAAAAGAAAGGACAAGATATTCCGCGTCAACAGCCGTCGTGGTGATCAACCTGCCAATGTTAGCACTAACTGGTGGATATTCGATATCGGTTTTTCCAACTATGTTGATAATACCAATTATGCCACAGCGGTTTCTTCTGGTTTCGTTACACAGGGCATTGATGAAGACAATTTAAAAGCAAGAGCCGGAAAATCGAGAAATGTCAATATCTGGTTTTTAATGCAGCGGCTGAATATCATCAAGCATGTAGTCAACTTAAAATATGGATTGGGTCTTGAATTAAACAATTATCATTTTGAAGATAAAAACCTAAAGTTTAATAAGAACCCGACAAAGATTGATCAAACATATACTGATCTTGGTAAGAATAAACTGGCTGCTGATTACATTACTATGCCAATAATGCTCAATTTCAATTTTACTCCCGATAACCGAAAAAATTTTGGCTTCAGTGCAGGCGTAAGTGCAGGATGGCTATACAGTGCCCGTCAGAAAATTAAAAAAGACGGCAAGGTTGATAAAACAAAAAGTGATTTTGATCTCAGCAGTTGGAAACTATCTTATGTAGGTGAAATTTCATTAGGCCCTGTTAAGCTATATGGTTCTTATGCTTTTGAAAGCATGTTTGAAAAAGGACTTGACCTGACACCCTACAATGTTGGATTCCGTTTCAGTGCCTGGTGATGAAATTATACGATGGAAGATGTACGATGTTTGGGAAATGAAACATTTTGGATAAGATAAATAATTAAGATCGCTTGTTTTATAAATAAATACTTTGCTCACTTATTTTTCACATCCCGCTGAAAAACTTCAGCGGGATTTTTCTTTGCATCATTTTTGCTGAATGCGTATCCTTGTATGTAAGATCACTTTGCATTTTTTCCGCTGGTGTAAACTAATCGTTAAAGAAAACCATCCTGAAAATAAACGGTTGATCACAATCGTTTAATAACAAGTGATAAAAGATACTTCATGAAATGAGCCGTGATAATGCTGACACCAACCCTAATGTTTATTTGGCGAATTCCATTTGGCTAAAAAACAATAACAAATAAACAAATGAAAATTGCACTTCTTCTTGGCTCTGTGTTTTTAGGAAGCAGCATCTTGCTTTCTGAAAAACATTCTTCCAAAAATGTTTCTTCACTTACTTCATCATTTAAACGTCCCGGGGCAACTGAATCGCCGGTTGGAACTATTTACATCATCATTGATAAGTCGGATTATGAACTCAGTGTATATGATGAGAAAGGTTGGTATGCTACTTTCCCCGTAGTATTTGGTAACAACAGTCTTGATGATAAAAAAATGGAAGGAGATAAGAAAACACCGGAAGGTAATTTTAAGATCCTCAGTAAAAAGGTGCATGATAAATGGTATCGTTTCCTGGCGCTGGATTATCCTACCAAAGAAAGCTGGGAGAAATTTAATCAGCGTAAGCAGCGGGGTGAAATACCGGCATCAGCAAGAATAGGTGGCTCCATCGGCATTCATGGCACCTGGCCCAACGACGATTTTGTTGTTGACAAATATAAAAACTGGACATTGGGCTGTGTGTCTATGAAAAATGAAGATGTACAGGAAGTATATGGCTATACACCGGTTGGAACCCGTGTTATTATTCGCAAATAAATTTTCTTCAGCAATTACTGTCCTCGCAGCAACGAAGTTTTCCCCAAAAAATAAATCTGTTGTATAAACGTCAAAAAGGTATGGTTTTTGTTTTCTAAAGCCAACACTGTCAACTTATTTTTTGAAAAACCTTTTAAAGCAGCAGATCCGGCTGCTTTATTTTTTTGCCCGACGGTTTCACTTGTTTAGCTCCTTAAATTTTTTGAAAAAAAAAGACCCAATAATAAGTTGGCTTAATATAAATGCGGTAATAAGAATTAAAAGATTATAAGTTACTGCCATAGTATTTGCCATTCCGGCTTCCCAACTATCATTTTTGGAATAGGCACTAACAATATCCATTTTACCTTTTATGGTCAGGTATTTCATGAATAAAAAAAGTCCCACGCAGATAAACTCAATTGTGACTATTGGCCACGGCAATTTCTTTTTCCCAACAAGTTGTATAAACAAAACAAAAACAGAGATACAGTAAGCTATAAATAAGAATGAAAGAATAGTTACAAGAATAATCATTACAATTTTCCACTTTTTATCTCCTCCACCACTCCCGGATCAAGCAACGTTGTGGTATCGCCAAGATTAGACGTTTCACCTTCTGCAATCTTTCTTAATATTCTCCGCATGATCTTACCACTTCTTGTTTTGGGAAGTCCTGATACAAATTGAATTTTATCTGGTTTGGCAATCGGTCCAATAATTCTTGCCACTGTTTGAAGAATATTTTTTCTGTTCATTTCCTCATCAGATGTGTCAGACGCCTTTGAAGCGTCAGACACTACAAAAGCATAAATGCCCTGTCCTTTTATATCATGCGGATAGCCTACGACGGCGCTTTCCACTACTCCGGCATGCATGTTTATCGCATTCTCTACTTCAGCAGTGCCAATGCGGTGACCGCTTACATTTAATACATCATCTACCCGCCCGGTAATGCGATAATTTCCTTTGTCATCTTTCAATGCGCCATCACCGGTGAAGTATAAATTTTCATACGTAGCAAAATAATTAGTGCGGCACCTTTCATGATCGCCCCAGGTGGTTCTTATCATACCCGGCCAGGGAGCTTTAATGCAAAGATTACCTTTATAAAAACCGGTTTCATCTTTTTCTTTTATCTCTTTTCCGTTCTCATCAACTAACAATGGTTGTACACCCGGCAGTGGCAATGTAGCCCAACTGGCCCTCGCCGGCGTAATGCCCGCCAGGTTTGAGATCAGGATACCGCCCGTTTCTGTTTGCCACCAGGTATCAACAATAGGACATCTCTTTTTTCCAATATGTTCATCATACCAATGCCATGCTTCTTCATTGATGGGTTCACCAACGGTTCCCAATGTTTTTAATGAAGAAAGATCTTTTCCTTTTAACGGCTCTAATCCAAAACCCATCAAACTCCTGATAGCTGTAGGAGCGGTATAAAGAATATTTACTTTATGCTTGTCAACAATATCCCAAAATCTTCCTGCATCGGGCCAGGTGGGAATACCTTCAAACATCAGTGAAGTGCCGCCGGCAGCCAACGGGCCATATACGATATAACTGTGTCCGGTGATCCAGCCGATGTCAGCAGTGCAAAAATGAATATCACCGGGTTTGTATTGAAATACGTTTACAAAACTATAAGCCGTCCACACCATATAACCGGCACAAGTATGCACTACACCTTTTGGTTTACCGGTGCTGCCCGATGTATATAAAATAAACAGCGGATCTTCCGCATCCATTTCTTCTGCAGGAAAAGAAACGATTCCTTCTTTTTCCACCTGTCCTTCGGCATGCTCCATTTCATCTTCCCACCATACATCACGACCTTTGATCATCGAAACAGGGATTCTTGTACGGGTATAAACAATTACACGTTTTACTTTTTTATTTCCGATCAGTGCATCATCAATTACACTTTTTAACGGAATATCTTTTCCACCTCTGAATGCACCATCACATGTAATGATGTATTCGGCTTGTGCATCTTCCAGCCTGTCGGCAATGCTTTGTGCAGAAAAACCACCAAAGATCACACTGTGAATAGCGCCGATCCTTGCACAACCCAATACTGCATAAGCCAGTTCCGGTACCATACCCATATAAATACAAACACGGTCGCCTTTTTTTACACCATTATTCTTCAGCATTTGCGCTACCTGGCAAACTCTTTTGTGAAGCCGGTTGTAAGTAACCACTCTCACCCTTTCCTCCGGGTTATTGGGTTCCCAAATAATGGCCGGTTTCTCACCCATTGTCGCCAAATGACGGTCAATGCAATTTTCAGTTATGTTTAGCCTGGCGCCTTTGAACCATTCAACTTTTGGTTCTTTAAAATTCCACTCGAGTACTTTGTTCCATTTCTTTTTCCATTGAAAATGTTCTGCAACAGATGCCCAGAATTGTTCGGGTTGATTCATGCTGACACGATAAACAACTTCGTATTCATCCATGCTGCGGATCTGGTAAGGATATGCCATATACAGCTAAGCAATTTTTAATTTGAGCGATAAATTTACATAACTGTATTCAATTCGTTTTGTATTCGTGCAAACGATGTCAAAAGAATAGCCTCAAATTTCAAAAATAATTTGCCACAGATGGCCACAGATTAACACAGATAACAGTTTCGTGTCCTCATGGATAATCCAGTAATAATTTTATCTAAAATTGAGAGATTAGTTTTTCTTGCTTATTTCATATCTTGACCGCATGAACCAACATATCTCCGCTAAAACCATCAGGTCAGTAATTGCAGCTTCTTCCGTTGGCACTATGATCGAGTGGTACGATTTTTACATCTTCGGCATGCTTGCCAAAACGATCAGTACCCAATTTTTTCCCGAGGGAAATGCAACAGCAGCGTTGCTCAGCACATTGGCCATTTTTGCTGCAGGTTTTATTGTTCGTCCTTTTGGTGCATTGGTGTTTGGAAGATTGGGTGATCTGATTGGTAGAAAATATACTTTCCTGCTGACACTGGTGTTAATGGGCGGTTCTACTTTTTTGATTGGATTGGTGCCGGGTTACAAAAGCATTGGTATAGCGGCGCCTCTGTTGGTTTTATTGTTAAGATTAATACAGGGTCTTGCTCTTGGCGGCGAATATGGCGGCGCTGCTACTTACGTGGCCGAACATGCGCCTGCTAATAAAAGAGGATATTATACGAGTTGGATACAGACAACTGCAACATTAGGATTGTTTGTTGCTCTCGGAGTGATCATGCTGGTAAAGCTCAATATGAGCGATGCTTCCTTCAATGCGGAATGGGGCGGCTGGCGTTATCCTTTTTGGATATCAATTTTATTGGTGGCAGTTTCGGTTTATATCCGTTTAAAAATGTCGGAATCGCCTTTGTTTGCTAAACTAAAAAGCGAAGGAAAAACATCAACGAATCCGTTGAAAGAAAGTTTCAGTCATAAGTCCAATTTTAAAATGGTACTATTGGCATTGTTTGGAGCGGTAATGGGTCAGGGAGTGATCTGGTACACGGGGCAGTTTTATGCGCAAAGTTTTTTGGAGACTGTTTGCAAAATAGAATTTGAACAAAGCAGGACCATTATGCTTTGGGCTATTGCATTTGCCACGCCGTTCTTTTTATTTTTTGGTTGGTTGAGTGACAAGGTTGGAAGGAAGTGGATTATGATGACAGGGATGCTGTTGGGAATACTGACTTACCGGCCAA
>Ga0187893_10008272_pt1 | contig 16500 bp, 14 predicted proteins | sample MA1701074metaG_FD_139574 | JGI IMG/M metagenome (GOLD analysis project Ga0187893, IMG submission 139574) | White microbial mat communities from a basaltic lava cave in the Kipuka Kanohina Cave System on the Island of Hawaii, USA - MA170107-4 metaG ...
CGGTCCGGTCTTCGTTGAAGGTGCCGAACGCGGGTCGGCCCTGGGCGTGGGCCGCTCGGCGAGTCGGGGCGCTGGCCGGAGCTCTCCCGAGAGTACACAACGAAAATCATTCGGCACACCGCGGGCCGCAGCGGCACCATGCGGGATGGCACGATGCATTTTCAATGAGCGCATTTCGTGGCCCGTGACGCCATTCGTCGGCACGATCGGCGTCGCGCCCGAACGCGACGTGACCACGAGCGGGGACGGCCAGGGCGAGTGGGGCGGCAATCTCGATATCCGCATCCGCGATGTTGCGCCCGGCAACAGAATCTTTCTGCCGATATACCATCCCGGTGCGCTCTTCTATCTCGGGGATGTTCACGCAAGCCAGGGGGACACGGAATTTACTGGTACCGCCGCTGAAACGAAGGCGACGGTGCGTGTGACGCTGGACGTGATCAAGGGCAGACGCATCCCGTGGATGCGCATCGAAAAGCCGGACTCGATCGTCTCAGTCTACGCGTACCGGCCGCTCGAGGTCGCCGTGGAGACCGCTACGGTGAACCTCATGGACTGGCTGATCACCGACTACCGGTTTACGCCGGTCGACGCCTATTGTCTGGTCAGTACCTGTCCGGACTTTCGCGTCAACGTCTACCAGATGTGCAGGCTTGGCAAGCTGAACTTTGTTGCGGGGGCGGAGATTTCAAAACGCCACCTAAGCCAACGGCAGACGTGAGATCTCTAATGAGAGGAGGCGAAGCGCTCATGGTTAACGAACTCGACGGGCCGGGGACGCTGGTGAGGATAGAGACCGCGGTCTGGATTGTCTTCTCGCCCGAAAACCGCCTGCTCCGATGGGCGGTGGCATAGGCAATGGCCTATGTGGTCGGCGGTCCCGGTCCGCGTCCAGACCCGAAGATCGTTGAAGCCCTACGCACGATCGAGCCGGCTACCCTGGGCCACGTGTTGTTCTTCGGGTTCATGGATCCTGCCATTCGGCCGGTGTTTCGCCGCGTGAACGTGGTGGGACCCGCGCTGACGGTGCGTGCGCCGGGTCCCGACGGAACCGCGGTGCACTATGCCCTTGGACTCATCCAGCCCGGTGACGTGATGGTCATTGATCGCGGCGGCGACGCGTCCTACGCTTCGTTCGGCGAGATGACCGCGCTCGCAGCGAAGAAGCGGGGAGCCGCGGGAGTTATTGTGGATGGTCTGGTAACGGACATCCTCCAGATAGAAGAGATCGGCATGCCTGTCTACGCGAGGGGCGCCTCAGCCCGGACCGGCCGCGTGCTGGGGCTTGGCGGCGAGATCAACACGCCGATCACCTGCGGGGGTGTCAGCGTCCGGCCCGGTGACCTGATCCATGCCGACGACAACGGGATCCTGGTAATCCCTGTGGAAGAGGCGGCCCGCGCCGTGGAGGTCGGGCTCCAGCGAGAGGCCCGCAGCGTCCAGGTGCGCGCGTGGATCGAGGAAGGCCGGGCCATCGCAGACTTTAGCGGGGCCCGGCGACTCGTCGAAGGCGACACCGAGGGAGAAGGGCGCTAATGTTAATAGGTCGGCCTTAGATACGCCTCCGCAGCGTTGGATCCAGGCGATCCCGGAGACTGTCGCCGAGGAAGTTTGTGGAGAGCACAGTGAGCGAGATGGCGATGCTAGGGAACGCCACGGTCCACCACGCGTGAGTCATGTACAGCCTCGCGTCCGCAAGCATGCTTCCCCACGCCGGCGTCGGAGGCTGGATCCCCAAACCGAGAAAAGACAACGTGGCTTCCAGCAGGATCAGCCGCCCTAACTGAAACCCCGCGATTACAAGGATGGGCCCGACCGTGTTCGGCAGAACGTGCCGCAGGAGAATACGAATGTCTCCTGCCCCGAGCCCTCTCGCCGCTGTCACATACTCACGCTCGCGGATTGACAGAACCTGTGCCCGGACAACTCGCGCGAAGTCTACCCAGCCGCGCACGGCCACGATCAGCACCAGCGTCAAGAGGGTCGTGCCCACCAGCGCGGCCCAGACGATCGCGATCAGGATATACGGGAAGCTGAGGTACGTGTCGATCACACCGACGATGATCCGATCCACGGTACCGCCGTGAAAGCCCGCCAGGAGGCCGATGAGCACGCCAGCGCCCGCCCCCAGCGACAAACCCGCGTATCCGATCGTCAGCGAGGCGCGCGCCCCGTAGACCAGGCGGCTCCACACATCTCTGCCGAGATGATCCGTCCCCAGGGGATAGGTGACCCCTGCATCGTCGGTGTAGCCTAACGGGCGGTGCCGGTCAATGAGGCTCTGCAAGGTTGGGTCATGCGAGGTGACGAGTCCCGGCCAGATGGCGAGCAGGGTCATGACCCCAAGGATGACGGCGGACGCCAGGAAGCCGAGATCCCCGGCCGAGATCCGTCGAAACCGCCGGCGCGGCCGAAGCGGCGGATGGAGAACGGCGGCATCTGAAACCGCCACCTAGGTCACTCTCACCCGCGGATCAATCCAAACCTGTAGGACATCCACGGACAGGTTGATCAGGGCGACGAGGACGGCCGCAACGGTCGCGCCACCCACGACCACAGGATAGTCGCGCGCCGCGACCGACTGGACGATGAGCCAGCCCAGCCCGGGCCATGCAAAGATGGGCTCCACGACGACTGCGCCGAGGACCAAGTAGTTCAGCAAGAGACCCGCCATCGTCAACACCGGAATCGCCGCGTTGCGGAAGGCGTGCTTCGTGAAGACCACCCATTCGCGAAGGCCCTTCGATCGCGCGGTCCGGATGTAGTCCTGCGCGAACACTTCTAGCAGCTCCGACCGGAACAGCCGCATGAGAACTGCGACTTGGAGGAAGACGAGCGTGACGACAGGCAGAATGGCGTGGCGAACGCCCAATCCTGCTACCGGAAGGACGCCAAATTTCACTGCGAACACGAGCATCAGGAGGATCGCCGTCACGAACGCCGGTACGGATTCTCCAAGAACAGCGATGATCCGCAGGGCCACATCAATGGTCCGTGCACGGTTTCTTGCCGCGATAGTCCCCAATGGTATCCCAATGGTGAGGGAAATCGCGAGGGCAGTCACTGCCAGCACGAGCGTCCACTGCAGGTGGGTCAGGATCAGCGGTAGCAGCTGGTCGCTGTAGCGGAATGACTTGACCTGATCGCTGTACCAGAACTGGGTCATGAAGGAGACATACCGGGCGTACGCCGGCCGGTCGAGACCGAGCGCGCGCCGCAGATGCTGCACGTCTGCTGCGTTTGCTTCCGGGGGGAGCAGGAGAATCGCAGGGTCGCCCGCCAGGTTCATGAAGATGAAAACGATCACGCTGACCGCGAAGACCGTCACCAGGCTCTGGGCTAGTCTGCGGCCGACGAACTGGAGCATGACAGCATCTTCGCCGTATCGCGAAGTGGAACCTACCGCGGCGAGCAGTCACAAGGACCTCATTGTGACGGTGTCGAACAGCGCGACATTCTAAGACACGAGGTCACGCGCTGAGAGACCATGTAAACGTCACGGCCGTCCAGATGGACGTTCGCTGGCAAGATGTGGAGGCAAACCGCACGCGTATGGTCGCCGCGGCAGAGGAAGCCGCCGCCACGGGCAGCCACCTCGTGCTCTTCCCTGAGCTGGCGAATACCGGCTACTTTCGCTTTGGAGATCTCGACTTCATCAGCCGGTATGTGCGGCTGGCGGAGCCAATTCCCGGCCCCACGACCGAGGCGCTCGGCGCCGTGGCGCGCCGGCTCGGGATTTATGTCATCGTAGGCCTCCTCGAGGCTCATCCCAGACTCCCCGGCGCGGTCTACAACTCGGCAGCGCTTCTAGCGCCGAGCGGACGCGTGCTCGGCATCCACCGGAAAGTCCATCTCGGCATCGACGAGAAGAAGGTCTTCTTTGCCGGTGACCGGGCGGACGTGTACCGTATTGACCTCGGGAATCTGGCCATGATGGTGTGTTACGACGGCGTGATGCCTGAACTGTCCCGTGTGATGGCCCTGAAAGGCGCAGAGATCATCTGCGGCGTGTACGCGGCCCCCGGCTGGCTCCCTGGCGGGAACCGGCGGCTGGAACATATCGCGGGGATGCGGGCGCGGGAAAACGGCGCCTACTATGTCCTCTGTAACCGGGTGGGCCGCCAGGAAGACTGGCAGTTCATCGGCGGGACGACCATCGCGGCCCCGAATGGTGAGATCATCGCACAGGACACAACAACAAACGAAGTCCCTGTGCGGGCCAGCCTGAGCGGCGATCTGCTCATACGCACGCGCGTCGAGCAGACCATCTTTCGAGACCGTAGACCCGAGCTCTATGGCCTGCTGTGCGAACCCTTGGCAACCGCGCGCCGGGAGGAAGAAGATAGCACCGCCGGTCCTGCCCCGCGGCAAGATCGCCTGACAACCCCGCGCCCGTAGACCAGCGCGCACCTGAGATGAAGAGGGGCCCGCCTCATCAGCAGGTCCCTCTTAACTTTGGCGAGAACGCTTGTGCCCCGCCGAGGAACTCAGGGTAAGTCAGTGCTCGGGCGTCAGCGTCGCGGCCTCGCGTCCTTGAAGTTCCGATACTCAGTGGGGAACGGCTCCCAGTCCACACGATCGCTGAGTGCGTAGATATCCACCAAGTTGACGAGCAGGATCCACGGGGCCCAGTCCAGGGCTTCGGCCTGAAGTCGGTCGAGGATCTGCTTGCGCCTCGGGTCACCGGGCGTCATGAGGCTGACCTGCGCAACATCGCGCTCCCAATGCGCCGGCCGGCCCCTGGCGTAGAGATCACCCTGGCCGCCGGGCAGCAACCACAGTGTGAAGACGAACTCGGGAAGCATCAGAATGTTGCCCATCCCGATCAGGTTGGCACCCGACATCTTCCCCGAGAGCATCGGCTGCGCATACGTGCCCCACTCCTGAGGCCGGTAGTCGACCTTCACGCCGACCTTTCGGAGCATGCCAGAAACAGCATCGCCAACCTCCTTGTCGAGCGTGTAGCGGCCGGCGGGGGCGCCGATCTTGATCGTCTCGCCCTTGTACCCGCCCTGCTGCAGCAGCTCGCGAGCCCGCTCGGGGTCATACGGGTAGCCCCTCAGGCGTGTGTTCAGTTCAGGGATGACTTCCTGCATCGGCGCGCGCAGCGCTATGGCCTTCCCACGGTACATTTGATCCACGATCGCCTTCTTGTCGATCGCGTAGTTGAGCGCCTGGCGGATCGCCACGTTATTGAGCGGTGGTTCCGAGGCATTGATGACCATGAAGAGCATTCGTGCGCTCTTTACCTCGGTGATACGGGCGCGGGGGTTCCGCTGGACGTCGGACACGGCATCAGGCGGGACGAATTGGAAGACGTCGATCTCGCCGGCCTGCATCGCATTCAACGCGGTGAGCTGGTCAGGGATGATGCGCCAGACGATACGGTTGAACGCCGGTCGGGGCCCCCAGTAGTTCGGGTTTGCCTCGGCGACGATGCGCTGGTTGGTCACCCATTCGACGAATCTGTACGGACCGGCTCCCATCGGGGCGCGCCTGTAGGTGTCTTTGCCGTCGCCCTCGACGTACGCTCTCGAGGTGGGATGCAGATAGGCCATGATGCTCGGCAGGCTTCCAGTGCCCGGAGGCGCGAGCCTCCAACGGATGGTGTACCGGTCAACGACCTCGATCCTGCTCTCCTGGACGACCTTGGGCAAGAGCGGCCGGATGTGTTCGTCGGGGCGCAACGCCCGTTCGAGCGTGTACTTCACATCCTCGGCGGTCATCTCACCATACTTTGGATCGTGGAATCTCAGCCCCTGGCGGATCTTCACGGTCCAGTCGGTCGGAGACGACATCTGCCAGCTCTCCGCGACCACCCCCTGGAGGGTGCCCTTTCGGTCGAGCGCGGTGAGCGGTTCCATGAAGTGGCCCCAGATGTCGAAGGTCGCGGCCGACGTAATGGTCCACGGGCTGAGCTCCGTGGGATTGAACGGCTGGGCGACCGTGAGTGTCTGAGCAGGAGCCTCGCCCCCAAGGGTCAATCCCGCAAAGGCGAGAACGGCGATCAACGCACCGACCAAGAGTATTCTCAACGCTGTGTCCCTCCCGGGTCTGTGTCTCCCCGTGCCGCGATCCTACCCTCAGACTTACAAGGTGTGTCTCAATTCGGTGCTCTAGCCTGGTCCTCCTATCCAACCCGACGCTTCACCCCCTCGAAGAACTACAGGGTGAGCCTCGCTCGCGCGGAATACACCCCTAGTTGCTGAGAGGAGGGCTGTCTGCATGAAGTCGGAGTGGACCATGATGACGTGGCGGGAGGTGCGGGACCGTGGCAAAGAGGATTCGAGCGTTGTCCTGATCCCGATCGGGTGCGTAGAAGCGCAGGGCGCGCACACCCCGCTCGGCATGGAGTTTCTGATGGCCGACGCGCTCGCAAAGGCGGTTGCCCGGAAGACGGGTTCGATCGCGCTGCCCGCCGTACCCTTCGGATACTCCAGCGATTTCGTCAGTATCCCCGGAACCATCTTTGCGCGCCCCGAGACCCTCACGATGCTGTATGAGGATATCTACAGATCTGTCCTCCAGGCCGGCTTCTCGCACGTCTTCTTCCTCGCATACCACATCCCCAATCAATGGATCGTCGAGCGCGTGGCCCGGAAAATTCGGCAGGAGCATGGAATCCTGTGCGCGTGGGTGAATCCAGGTGCGCTGGCCGCTACCTACGTGAAGGACTTCTTCGCGGATGCCGCGCGGGCCAGGGGCCACGGCGGAGAGCCCAGCCTATCGTTGATGCGGTACCTGGTGCCGGAAGCGGTCGATCTAAAAGGCGCAAAGGCCACGCCTGGTCCTTCCGAGTTTAGAGGATTGAAGATGATCGGTGGCGCGCCCGCCATGGTCGAGGGAGTGCCCGTCGGATTCCCCGTGAACTGGGAGGAACTCTACCCCGAGACAGGGGGATTTGGAGATCCCACGATGGGAAGTGAGGACATCGGCAGGCGGATCTTTGAGCGCCTCGTGGACGACATTTCTCGTGTCGTAGACGCCTTCCGCGCGATGAACACGAAGACCCTCGGTTGAGGTGTGTGCCGATGCGAGGAATGGTCGTCTGTCCTGAGCCGCTTGCCGCGGAGGTGGGAGCGGCGTTGCTCCGCCGCGGCGGTAATGCCATGGATGCGGCAGTCGGGGCGGCGTTCGCTCAGTGCGTCGTTGATCCTCTTCACTGCGGGATCGCGGGTGTTGGCGTGCTGACGGCGCGCGCCGCGGCCAACGGTGAGGCGTTCTGCGTCCGTTTTTGGGGGCCCATAGGTTCCCTCGCGTCGCCTGACATGTTCGCCGCCGACCTCATCGAGAGCGGGCCGGGCGTGCGCCCCAGGGTACGCGGCCACCGCAACCGTGCCGGGTACCAGTCGGTCGTCGTTCCGGGGTTCGTCCGCGGGATGGCCGAGGGGTTCCGGCGGCTGGGCAGTGGAAGGTTAGGATGGGGGGAGCTCCTCGCCCCAGCAGCCAGGCTGGCGCGAGACGGCTTCATCGTCGACCAGTACGTCGAGCGCTATTGGGCGCCCGACGGGCTCAATTTGGACGATGTTCCGGCACACGAGCGTCTGAGGGCGACGCCGGCAAGCGCGAAGATCTACCTGAAAGAAGACCGACCTTATCGGGTAGGGGAACTACTCGTCCAGCGGGATCTGGCGTTCACGCTCGACCGCCTGGCAGACACGGGCCCGGACGACTTCTATGAAGGGAAGATCGGTGCCGACATTGCCGCGGACTTCGCGGCGCACGGCGGCCTCTTTACCGCGGACGATCTGGCTAGGTACCGGCCCCTGCTTGGCGAGCCACTGTGGGGAACCTACCGCGACCTCATGGTGGCCTCAGATCCGCCTCCGGGCAGCGGGGCTTTGGTGATTGAGTTGCTGAACATCCTGGAGGGCATCGACCTTGAGGCGATGGGCTGGAACTCGCCGCGATACCAGGACACGCTGGCGCGGGCCATGCGGTACGTCTTTGCCGATCGGCTCACATACATGGCCGACCCGCGATTCTACGCCGTGCCAGTCGAGATGCTCACCTCTAAGCCGTACGCCGCAGAGGTCCGCCGACGCGTACTCAGCGGACAAGATCCTCGTATCGAGCCCAGGCGTCGGTACGACCAGGGAGCCCGCGTCGCTGACGGCACGACGCACGTCTCGGTGCTGGACTCAGAAGGCAATGCCGTGGCCATCACGCACACCAATCACGACGCCTCGGGAGTCGTCGTCCCGGGCCTCGGGTTCATGTTCAACAATGATATGAACTCGTTCGACCCGGTGCCTGGACGCCCGAATTCCATTGGTCCGGGGAAGATGCCCGTCACCGGCGGCGCACCAACTCTGTTCTTCAAAGGCCCGGATGTGGCCATGGTCATCGGTTCGCCGGCCGGACCACTGAAGGTCACCGCCATCGTTCAGGCCGTGCTGAGCGTCACCCGGTTTGGCAAGTCCATCTCCGAGGCGGTCGCGGCCGACCGCATCCACTGTGAAGGCGAAGCCATCGTTCTGGAACCGTCATTTCCCGAGGAACCGGCGGAGGCGCTGCGCGGCATGGGAAACCGGATCGTGCGGAACGGCTACACCGCGCGGCTCGCCGCCATCTACCAGGATCCTCGAACCGGCCGGGTGGAAGGCGGGACCGATCCGCGTGGCGGCGGAGGCCTGGCGATCGTAGAATGAGTGGCGAATCCGTTACAGCACGTCCCCATGTCGACCCTAACCGTAAGCACGCGTACGGAGGGGATCATTCACGTAGCCACGAACAGACGCTCTAGAAAGGGTGACCGTCCTATGATGCGGGCAATCCTACTAGTGTTTTTCCTGTCCCTGGCGCCTCTCAGGATCGCAGCCCAAGTTCCTGATGACGTGCTTATCGTGCCTGGGGTGCGCATCGGAAAGTGGACGCTGGAAATGAGCATCGATGACCTCACCCGGCTTAACGGCCAGGGGTCCTCAACCATCCCGCCCGCAAGTCCCCTGTATGTCGGGACAATCACACATGTCGCTTGGAAGACACCGTCATTGACTGCCCTTACCCGGGATCGAAGAAAGATCGAAGCACTCTGCATCGACGAAGGCGCGTTCAGGACGGAGAAAACCATTCAAATAGGATCGTCCACGAGAACCAGTGTGATCGCCGCCTACGGGAACCCAACAGCGGTCGTAGCTTCTAGCCCAACGACTTCCTTGCTTGTCTACGATGAGAGCGGTGCCAGTTTCAGGATCACGAGTGAGCGCGTGGACGCAATGTGCGTGTTTCGTACGCGGACGGGGGCTAGCATTTGGAGGGCCCAGACAGCAACTCCAACCCCGACTCCAAGTCCGAGGAATGGGTATTAGCCTAGCCTGGCAGCCGGCTCAGGATTGGGCGGCTACGGCATGGATCCGTTCAACTCCCTGCGAGGCATCGTTCGGTACGCTCGTGAACTGAGAAGGTTCCTCCGACACCCACTATCGTCGCAACCCTGCCGGTCCGCAATTACACATCGTCTCCGCGCCCGAAACGAGAACTTTCTCCACACGCTCGACACATGTGTCTACGGGAATCCTCGCAGCCCCTATCTGCGGTTACTGAACCTCGCGGGGGTCCAATTCTCGGATGTCGTCGAGTGGGTACGCCGCTCCGGCGTTGAAGGGACACTGGCGCGGCTGCACGATGAGGGAGTCTATGTCACCCGCGACGAGTTCAGGGGGCGTCAGCCTATTGTCCGCGGTAACCGAGAACTCCCGGTTCAAGTCGAGGACTTCGACAACCCCCTGGCGAGCAAGGATTATGAAGTCTGGACTACGGGATCGCGGAGCGTGAGGACGGAAGTGATGAGTTTTGCGCTCGTCGAGCACGATACCGCTTATCAAGCCATCTTCCTCGATGACTTTCAGCTCTGGGATCGACCGATGGCCGTCTGGCGCCCTGTCCCACCTGGCACGGCTGGTCTCAAGATCGTTTTGGCGCACATGAAGCTCGGTAACCCGATCGCGAAATGGTTCTCCCAGAATCTCATCACGTGGAGGCAGGAGCGGTTCGTCGCTTCCATCTATGCTTCCAGGCTGTTCGGACGTGCGCTCCCGTTACCGGTACATGTTCCGCTTCAGCTTGCGTCCCAGATAGCTGGATGGCTTGCGGAGCAACGCGCCCAGGGCACGCCTGCTTGGCTTGATACCAATGCCAGCTCGGCGGTGAGAGTGTGCCTGGCGGCCAGAGAACAGGGGGTGGACATTTCGGGCACGTTCTTTCGCCTCGGTGGCGAGCCCTATACGCCGGCAAAGGCGAAAGTGATCGCGGACTCGAGAAGTCGCGCGGTCATCCCATACGCCATGTCGGAACTGGATTGGATTGGCATCGCCTGTGCGGCGCCCTTGGATGTCGATGACGTGCATCTCCTCACCGATAAACTTGCCGCGATCCAGCAACCCAAAGAGTTGGGCATAAGCGGGCTCACCGTGGGCGCGCTGTTCCTCACGAGCCTAGTGTCGTTGACGCCAAAGGTCATGCTCAACTTTGAGACCGATGACTATGCTGTGGTCGAGGAGCGCGCCTGCGGCTGCGCCCTTGGCCAGCTGGGATTTTATACGCATTTGCGTCAGATCCGAAGTTACGCCAAGCTTACGAGCGAAGGCATGAGCTTTGTGGGCGGAGAGCTCATAGCCTTGATCGAAGAGGTTCTGCCGGCCCGGTTCGGCGGTCAGGCGACCGACTATCAGCTCGTCGAGGAGGAGGAGAACGGACTGCCGAGGATCAGCGTAGTGATCAGCCCGCGGGTTGGAAGCGTCGATGACGAACTACTGGTTCATACCGTGCTCACGTACTTGAGCGGTCAGCACCAAGCAAGGCAGATGGCAGCCGACCGCTGGCGCGAGGCCCACACCCTGCGGGTCATGCGCCGCGAGCCATACGCTACGGGCACGGCCAAGACCCTTCCCCTTCACGTTCTGCGGAACGAACCGCCGCCTTAGGGATTCCCCGCCGCTTGCTTCTCGCGCCAAGCCCCCTCACGTGCCGCCGGATCTCCAAGTAGGCGGGGAGAATTGAGATGATCAAATGTCCGTGGGGACGTGTGAGACGACATAGCGGTACTTCCCCCCGGGCGTCTGCTCCAGACGGTCGTAGTATTCCACCGAGAACGCAAGGTGGCCGTTGAAATACTGTCCCAACTCCGCGCGTAGAACGCCCTCATCCTCCTGCGTGTAGCCGGGACCCCGGACGACCTGGACCACCACGGCATCGCGGCGGGCCTGATAGAACCGGATGCCGGTGATCTTGCCATGCCAGCGCGAGGCTCCCAGAAAAGCGCTGGGGGGAAAGAGGTAGCCCGTAGGGGTGAGCAGCATGTCCTTTTCTCGTCCGCCGAGGACGCGCCAGGTGGACAGGCCGCGACCGCACCGACAGGGCTCGGCCTCGAGGTAGCCGATGTCACCGATCGCGTACCGTATGAAGGGGAAGGCGCGATTCCACAGACCGGTCACGATGATGTCGCCGGCTTCGCCGGGAGCGGCGAGCCGGCCTTCGCAAAGTATTTCTACGATTCCCATCTCGGAGGCAAGATGCAGGCGACCGTGCTCGCACTCTCCCGCGAACACTACATATTCCCAGTTCCCGTAGCTCTCGACCACCGGCGCCGCAAAAACCCGCCCAAACAACTCTCGCATCTCGGCAGTGACGCGCTCGCCACCAGCGAACACGACCTTCGGGCGAATGTGAATTTCTGGGTGCTCCACCAGGTACTGGCACAGGAAGACCAGCAGTGCCGGGGTGCTCGTGCGAATCCCGTCAGGCGCAAAGCGCACCAGCTCCTCCGCCACGGCGGCGCGCCGCCGGGGATCCGGACTGGTCAAATTGAGCTGCAACGTATGAGCATTCGGGGCGTACCGACTGACGGTGTCGAAATCTGGAGCCCCGGAAGGGAGACGGAAGTACTGGGAGCCTCGGACCTCAGCCAGCCGGTGCCGGGACCCAATGTCGTGCCAGCCGCGGAACCTCCAGAGCGCGGCATTTCCCACGTTTAGACTGTCCCGGTCGTGGAAGAACTCCAGCCGCGCTCCTGTCGTCCCGCTCGTCCAGGCAGGTGTTGAATGGAACTGGCGCGCGTTTGCCGCGACAATCTCGCTGTGGTGCATCTGCACGTCGTGCCGCCGCAGAATAGGCAGACGGATCAAGTCGCTGTGTCCACGGATCCCCGACGGGGCGATCCTGGCTTCATCGAAGGCTCGCCGGTAGTATGGGCATTGGGCGTAGGCGTGTGCGACCAGTTCGCGCAGCTTCCGTTCCTGGATGAACCGCAGCCGCTCCGTCGAATACCACTGACTTCGCCGGAGCGACCAAAGTGTCGCCATGAACCGCCAGTTCATGTCGGCATCTCTGCGAGGCTACGGGATGTGGGGAAGCGCCGCTTCCTGGTTGAGGTACCTGTCCACTTCTGCCAGATCCCAGTGATCGAGTGCGGCCACTTGAGGGTCGCGGGCAACCTTCGTACGGATCACCCCGCGCCGGTGGAGGACGTCTTTCGCGAATGCCACACCGTATTGACTGCCCAGCACGAGCACCGGCAAGAGCTGGCGATACAACGCTTCGGCGTGGTCGCGCTGTCCGGTTCGGTACGAGTTGAAGATCCGTACGTGTGCGTCGACCGTGGCACAATTTGGCATGTTGCCGCACGAGCCGCGGTCCAGCTCGGTCAGCATCCAGAGGCCGTTCTGTCCGCCGAAGGCTCCCAAAAGACGGCCGCCGGCCGCCTGTATCAGGGCCGACATCCGCTGGCCCGAGGGTGTAACCTCTTCCTTCACGTAGCGTATCCCTGGCGCACGCTCCAGCAGCTTGACGAGCACGCTCACCGGCAGCGGTGTGCCAAGCGGCGGTTCGGCGTTCTGCACGATCACCGGCCGCCCTTCGGCCGCTTCGGCCACGGCCTCATAGTACGCCAGGACGCCGGCCTCGCCGGGGCGCCGCACGTACGGCGGCAGCACCATGATCCCGTCCGCGCCATGCCGTACCGCATGCCGCGTGAAGGTCACGGCCGCCGGGGCCGAGACCCCGTTGCAGCTGATGATCACGGGGACGCGACCGCCTGCCTCGGCCAGGACCACCTCGCTGACCTGCATGCGCTCGGCATCCGTCAGGCAAAAGAACTCGCTCGCGTTGGCCGGGATGACCAGGCCGTGGGCGCCGGCCCGCAGGCAGAACGCGATTTCACGGCGCAGGCTGTCCATGTCGACCACGCCCTGCTCATCAAACGGCGTCTGCAATATAGGATAGATGCCTGCAAACGGGGACATACATGGCCTCCTCTATGTACGCCGATAGCGTCTGTTCCCGGCCCCATTGCGCGATAACGGCTACACCGCATGGCGCAGCAGTGCCGCTTCGTTGATCTCTAGCCCCATCCCGGGGCCTGAGGGAACGACGAGCATGCCGTCCTCGAGCCGCAGGGGCGTATTCAGCACAGGGTTGCCGATCGGGTTGTCACCGACCCAGTATTCCATGATGACGAAATTCGGGATTGCGGCGGCGATGTGGGCGCTGGCGGCAAACTGGATCGCCGACCCGATGCTCACGTGCGGCGCAAAGCCTGCGCCGAACACATCCGCCAGCTGTGCGATCCGCCGGCACTCGGACAATCCGCCCGCCCGGCATACGTCAGGCTGGACGACGTCAAGCGCGCCCCGGACCAGGAAATCGCGGACTTGATAGCGCGTACTCAATAGGTCCGTGGCGATCGGCAGGTCGAGCGCGTGGGCCAGCCATGCGTGGCCATCCACGTGCTCGGGCGGCAGCGGCGCTTCCAGCCATCCGACGCCAAGACGTTCCAGTTCGCGCCCGAGCCGGCCGGCCTGGGCCACATCGTAGTTGCCGGCGGCGTCGCAGAAGATCCCGACGTCGGGGCCGACGGCATCGCGCACGATACGCACCGTTTCAACATCGGCGTCGAAACCGAAACCGATCGCAAGCTTGATCGCCGTGAACCCTTGGCCCACCAGCGTACGCGCATCGTGCTGCAGCCGTTCTTCGGCTCCCGTCTCACCGGCGCGCTTCAAGCCGGGCAGGCCCGAGGCGTAGACCTTGACGCGCTCTCGATAGAGGCCGCCCAGCAGCTTGCACACGGGTAGGGCGAGGGCTTTGCCCGCCAGATCCCAGAGCGCGAGATCCACGCCGCTGATCGCTTCGAGCAGGAATCCACTGAGGTGCGCGCGCAGTCGCATCGACCCGTACATCCGTTCCCACAGCACATCGATATCGAGCGGGTCGGCGCCAACGACGAGTGGCGCGAGCAGATCACGGACGATCTCGCGCGTGGCCTCGGGCGTGACAGGCGCTTTGGCCTCGCCGAATCCGACCAAGCCGTCGTCGGTGGTGATCTTGACGATCACCGTGTTGATTGTCGGGCTGTAGCTGGCGCGCATGCGCCAGCGCGGCGGATACTCTTCCGACGCCACCCGACCGGCGTCGGACGCCGCGGCGGCCGACGGCGCACCAGCGGCCCACGCCTGCGATCCCCAGTAGGTCTGCCCGGCCGGATTCGGTACCCGCAGGGCGAAGGCATCGACGCCCGCGATCTTCACAACACTTCGTCCCATAGACAATCCGGTACGAGACGATCGGCGATCGCGAGCAACAGCGGTCCCTGTCCCCACGGGTACACGCCGGTCGGCCGCGTCGCGTACGTCGAGACGTCTCCCGCCGGCGTCGCTTCTGACACTCCGGCAAGTGCGCCTGAGGCGTCGACGGCTGCCAGCGCCGCGTGGAACGCTTGGGCGCCGGCTGTCCCTGCGCTGGGGGCCGCCAGACTCAGGCGAACGGCCGCGGGCAGCGCGTACGCCATCATCGCGGCAACCGACGGTTCGAGATACGTTTGTGCCTGATCGAGTACCGTGTGCCAGTGACCGCTGCGATCTTGCAGCGACACCATCTCGGTGATCTGGCGCCTCACGATGGAGGCCAGCGGCGCCCAGGCAGGGTGATCGCGGCGCAGGACGCGCAGGAAGTCCAGCAGCCCGAGCATGGCCCAGCCGTTTCCACGCCCCCAGTGAACGGTGTTGGCCCGGCCGGTGGCCACATCGAACCCGTGGACGAAGAGCCCGCGCGGCTCGTCCCACAGCACGCGCATGTATGCGTGCGTCTGTTCGCACGCCAGGTCCTCCCAGGCGTGGTCGCCGGTCATCCGCGCGAGCAATGCCAGGAACGCGCCGTCGGTGTAGAGACAGTCGACCCAGACGTGCGATGCCCAGAGGTCAAGATCCGGCCGGTGCACTGGAATGCCTGACGGACGAGGGAATGCCGCAAAGAGCCGGCCAACTGCCATCGCCGCGGGCATCCAGCGGGAATCATCGCGCGCGAGGAATAGCAGCGGAACTCCAGGCGTCACGTGATCGACGAAATCCAGACGATCCTGCCGGGCGGCTCGCCAGCGGTCGAACTGTGCGCCTACGAAGGCCCGGTGCCGGTTATCGCCCGTGACCCGTGCGGCCGCCAGGAGTCCCAGCATCGCGATCGCCTCACCGAAGCCCCAGGCTTTGAAGGGATACGCCTGAGTCTGTCGCGCGACGCGGTCCAGGAGTTGCTTCAGTTGGGCGGTCCCGATGCCCGGCTGTATGCCGCGGTCCTCATGGCGGTCCACCAGGCGACTCACCGGCTGTGCATCAAGAGGTGCCGGCGACCATAGGCGCGGGCCGGAGTGTATGCCACGACGTCGCCTGTTCATAAGCACGGGCCGCGCGGACTAACAGCCGCTCGTCCCAGCGTCGTCCCGTCAACTGCATGCCGATCGGTAGGCCGATGGCGCTCATCCCGCACGGCACGGAGAGGGCCGGATGGCCGGTGAGGTTGAATGGCGCGGTAAAGCTGGCATTGATTCCACGACGGTGTGAGCCCGGCTGTCGCGCTACTTCGGCCGTAACGACGGGCGACGTCGGCATGACGATCAGATCTACCTCACGCAGGACGGCATCGACCGCCGCGCCGACCAGCCTGCGAACTTCCAGCGCCTGCAGGTAGTCCGCGGCGGAGAGGAAGGCAGCCTGCGTCAAATACAGCCTCGCGCTGGGGCCGTGTAGCGCCCATTGTGTGCGCAGTATGCTTTCGTGCGACGCGTAGTGCTCGGCGTTCAAGACGACAAAGTTCGCGGCCCTGGCGTGGCTGAGGACACGCAGGTCCACCCCGCGGATCGAGGCGCCGAGCCGCTCGAAGTCTCGGAGAGCCGCCTCGAACGACTCACGCACTTCGACCTCCACGGGTACGGTATCTATATAGCTCCACGGCACGCCCAGGCGAACCCAATTCGCGCCGTCGTCAATGCCGGCGAGGTAGTCGATGGCCTCGCGCGGGCGCGAGTCTGGATCCTCGTGGTCGTAGCCTGCCACGGCGTTCAAGACGATGGCCATATCGCGGGTCGTGCGCACCAGCGGACCAATGTTGCCGAGCGAGCCTTTGTGCAGGCTGCCAACCCTGCTGATCAACGCATGCGTTGCCTTGATGCCTACCAGGCCCATCTGTCCGGCAGGCAGCCGGACCGAACCGCCGGCGTCGGTGCCCAGCGCC